>Ga0123341_1000019_pt1 | contig 80932 bp, 73 predicted proteins | sample Turbeapinknodule_FD_89959 | JGI IMG/M metagenome (GOLD analysis project Ga0123341, IMG submission 89959) | Root nodule microbial communities of legume samples collected from Mexico - Turtle bean Mexico pink nodule | ecosystem: Host-associated > Plants > Roots > Nodule | place: Mexico: Nepantla...
CCCGATCGCCGCACCCGACAAGATCCAGTTCGCGCCCGGCCTGCCGAAGACCCGTTCCGGCAAGATCATGCGCCGCATCCTGCGCAAGATCGCCGAAGACGATTTCGGTGCGCTTGGGGATACCTCGACGCTCGCCGATCCGGCTGTTGTCGACGACCTGATCGGCAACCGGCAGAATTGGACGGCATGCACTCCGTAACGACATCTTCGCCTAATCGTCATGAAGTTCCAGAAATCAACGATATGAACAAAAATTACCTTTTTCAGTCTCTGGTCAGTGTAATGGCGGAGGCGGCGATGTAGCGCTCAGCGCCACTACCATCGTTGAAGTAGTAAACTGCCAGGATAGAGCCCTCGCCAGTCTTCACGGCACGAGCATAGCCGAGATCAGGCGTGCCGCCGTCGCACCGGATGATCGTCTCGGCACTCCATGTTCTACCCTGGTCGGAACTGGCGCGCATCCTGATGCCGAAGGGTGGATCACGGTAGCCATAAACGAGGACGAGCATGCCGGCGAGCGACACGAGGGCCGGCGGGTTGCCATTGCTGCCAGTGTCGACGATAGAGCCTTTGGCGGTCCAACTCTTGCCATGATCGGTTGAAGCGAAGGCTTCTATCCAGCCTTTGTCGCAGCCCGTTCCCATGCAGCGCGTCAGGGTCAAGATTACCCCGCTTGAGCGCATCGTCGATGCCGGCATAATCGAATATCCGGCAGGTGCCGCATCGAGAAAGCCTTGAATGACGAAGTTGCGCCCGCCATCCTGTGTGCGTGCGCAGAAAACCCTGCCTTCGGACCCATCGTATTTGGAGGTACCCAGCAGGAAGAGTGCATCGTCCGTGCCAAGAGCAACAATATCGGTGCGCGCTGAGATCGGAAGGTCCAAACCGGTGAAGCGATATGGGCCCTGCCACGTCAGCGCGCGATCCCGGCTGACATAGAACCAGCTCATAGCATCGCCATACACATCGGTTCTGGCGCACATGACGATCGTCTCATCGTCTTGAAAGTCTATGGGATCATCCAGACCACGAAGGTCATCATCGATCGACAGATGCGGGCGAACCTTGAGATCGAAACTCAAGTGTTCATCTGCCGAAAGCGAACGTCCGCCCGGCACATGGCCTGAGAACGGTTCGCTCGTCCATGACAGGCCTCCGTCTAAGCTGCGCGCCTGCCATGGTACGAATGGGAAATTATGGTTTAGTTCGTGGATCTCCCCTTTCGGTCCGAGTTTTCCGCGTGCGAATACGGCGACCGTTTCGTCACCCCAAGACCATAACCCATAGTTCGCCGGCCAGCCCGCGAACTCGCCGGGTTTGCGATAAACTTCAAAATGGCGGAATTGCATGTCCATCGGGTTGCCTCTGTTATAGCGTTTCGACAGGAAGCGCCCGAACAAGCAGTTCTTTCTGCTTGAGCAGTTGTTCGAGTTTACGTCGATACTGATGCCACCACGTCCGGTCGAGATCGTCCACCATGACTTCGATCACAACAACCACATCCTCCTCCTCTCTCGCACCGTTCGACCAAAGTCCTTCTGCGGGGGAATTGAGATAGGCCGTCGCCCCACCGAACCGCTCCGTCATCTCGTGCTGGACAGTGGCAATGAGTTCTTCGGCATCGATACCTACTTGCGATGCCGCTGGAATAAACATCTGTACCAAATGCATGGTGACATCTCCTTGCCTGGGGAAACATCGGACATCTGACGAGGTTCCATCAATGCTGAGTGCGTTGCGCGACAGCAGTCCTGATCTCAGGACCGACATTCCCGACCGCTGGATCGCGGCAGGCCTAGATGCTCGGAACTCGATTGTCTGTCTGCCCGTCCCCGCATTCTCCTCCTCGAAGTGCGCTCTTAAAAGGGACGGCCCGCGAGCGAGAGTTCAATGCGGAAGCACGCCGTCTTCGTCGATGTGGGCGCGCACATATATTTTGCGGGCGACGATCGCGAGAAACAGCAGCGTGACAGAGGCAAGGGCGCAACAGACTGCGAAGCCGAGCGAGAAGCCCATTTTTGCCGTTTCGAGCCATATTGGGGTCGTGGTCTGGGTCTTTGCGACCTCGACTGCGCCGGCAAGCGTGGCGGAGGCTGCCGATGCCTGCATGGCATCGAGGCCGCTCAAGTTCACGTCACCCATCGTCATCCGGTAGACGACGGTGCCGAGACTGCCAAGGACGGCGACACCGAGGGCACCGCCGAATTCCGCACTGGTTTCCGATATTGCCGAGGCCGAGCCTGCGCGCTCGGGCGGGGCGGTGCCGACGATGAGGCCTGTCGTGGTGAGAACGACAGGCACGAAACCGAGGGCAATCAGCATGCTCGAACCTAGAACGCCGAGCAGGCTTTGATTATAGGCCGCGACGGCCATCGCAGCCACTCCGGCAGCATTGATGACGAGGCCCGTCAAAACCGTACGAACCGGTCCGAAACGGTTGGTGAAGCGATAGGCCTGAAAAGACATGATGGTGAAGACGAGCGACGGTGGGATGGACCACAATGCGGCTTTGAGCGGCGACAGACCAAGCACGAGCTGCAGAAACAGATTCTGGAAAAGGAATACGCCGAAAACGAAAAACATCGCGGCGAGATTGACCATCAGGGAAGCGGTAAAGGCTGGGATGCGGAAAAGGCTGAGATCGATCAGTGGATGGACGAGGTGCTTTTGGCGCTGCACGAATAGAGCGCCGATCACCAGCCCGATGGCGACCGGGACCAGCTGAATCGGTTCGAAACCATCAGCCGCCATATGTTTGAAGCCATAGATGATCGGCAGGACGGTCGCCAGCGACAAGAGGACGCTGAGCAGGTCAAGCTCGCCGCCTTCGTCGTTCTTGTATTCCGGCAACAGGAGCGGGGCGACGATCAGCAGTGTCAGCATGACCGGAATATTGATCAGAAACACCGAACCCCAGTAGAAATATTGCAGCAGCACGCCGCCGACCAACGGCCCCACGAGGCCTCCGAGAGCAAAAGCGCTACCCCAGACGCCGATGGCCCGATTTCGTTCCGCTTCGTTCTGAAAGAGGTTGGCAATGAGCGACAAGGTCGAGGGAGCAACCGTTGCACCTGCAATCCCGAGGAGCGCCCGGGCGATGATCAACTGTTGGGCTGAGCTTGAAAAAGCGGCCAAAGCGGAGGCGGCGCCGAAGGCGACAGCGCCGTACAACAGCACACGCCGACGCCCGACCCGGTCTCCTAATGTACCCATAGTGACGAGAAAACCGGCAACCATGAAACCATAGATGTCGTTGATCCACAGAAGCTGCGATGCGGATGGGTCGAGATCAGCGACAATCGCTGGCATCGCAAGAAAGAGGACGGATAGGTCCATCGAATAGATCAGACAGGCGATAGACAGAACGTAAAGGCCGATCCATTCGCGACGGCCCGCAAGCTGCTCACGGTTTCCTGTTCCTTCCTCCTGCATCCTCGGCTCCCATTTCTTCGATCCGGGCAGATATAGTGTAAGAGAAGCGACGATCGAGCGGATTCGGTTCGGTTAAAGGCCCTCGAGGTCGCCGAGATTGGCGGCGGCCTCCCAATGCGTCATCACGCACTCGAGGTCGCCGGCTATTATTTCTCCGAAGCGCAGAAGAGCGCCGCTAGCCGAGGGCTGGCATTGGAACTGGCCCCACGCCGCGTCAACGTCCATGCGCCAGGTCCATCGACACCGGTCCTCGCGAAGGCACTCGGTGATGGGCGGGAGGCTGACGTGGCGTCGCTAGTGATGTTGGGCGAGGAGCTGTAACGGCGAGGCGTGCGACATCTGGAAAGGCTGCTTCAATCGAGCGTCTGCAGGGCGGTTTCCCGGCAAGTCACTCGCAAGTACTTGAGATCCCGCATATCGAGCTTGTCCCATGGAACCGCTTTTTTGCTGCCGGATTTTGCCGCCCCTATCGCGGTCAGTACCGCGCGACCGATGGCTAGGGCCGACAGTCGCTCGAAGAGACTGTAGACGCCGAGGTGATATTCCACGACACAGAGATCCGCGCCACATGCTTCAGCCTTGACCTCTTCCACACGGCCAATGGCCTTGCCGTCGAGGTCGTAGACCTGTTTTCCCAGCAGCAGTTCGAGCCGAACCTCGTTCATTATTATCCTCCCGGGATCCACGTGATCACGTGGCGCTTCAGCCAATCCTGACACTGCTCCAACGGCGTCTCGCGACGATCCACATTTACTTCGATGTTGATCCCAACGTCCCTCACTTTTTCCCAGGGCACGCGGAATGCCGTGGCATTCTCATCTATTCCAGCTGCTCGGAAAAGCCAAAGAAGGAAGCGATGCGGCCGGCGGCCCATCCGCCGCGACAGCGTCAGACTACCCATTTCGATGAACGCGACTTTGGGAGCGTCGCCGTCAGAAAGGCTGAGGACGACGCCGTCTGCCTTGCCGATACGGTTTTGCTTCTTGTCGACCATTTGCTTGTCAAGCACTTCGCGGATCAGAAGCATATCATCCTCCAAAGATCTGCAGGGGAAGAGTTATGAGGGCGACGATGAACGACAGGCCGATAATCACTAACACGGCGGTATTGCTGATCCATCCATTACGGTGCTTCCCAACAAAATTGCGATCGTTCATCAAAAACAGAAACGGAATTACGCCGAAGGGCAAGGCCAACGCAGTGATCGCCATCGAGAAAATCGTCAGCTGCAGGGGATCGACGCCAATCGCGATCGGCAGGACGGCGATACCGATGAAGCCTGTATAAACAAGGGAGAATGCTGGATCGGTTTGGGGCTTGGCATCTTCCGACCAATTCCAGCCAAAACCCTGCGCAACCAGGTATGCCTGACCAAGGCTTGCTTCGAGCGCAGCGCCGAAGCAGCTGATTCCAAGCGTTGCCGCGAAAAGGTAAAAACCCCATTTGCCCAATGCTGGGGTCAATATCGGCGCAATCTGGTCATATCCTTCGATATCGGTGATGCCGCGCGGCGGAAAGACGAGTGCTGCCACGATCAGGATTGACGCTGCAATGACGGCGCCAAAGCTCATCCCCACCGTCGCGATTACCCGATTGGCGCCGAGGAAGCTCTTATCCCATTTTTCCTCGATCGCGCCTGACGAGTAAAACAAGAACAGAAACGGGGCTATCACGGCGCCGAGAATGCTGACAGCAATGAAACCATAGTGCAGCGGCTCTTTATCCGGCAGCATCGGCACCAGCCCTTTTGCCACCTCCAGCCAGGGCGGATCCATAACAAATACACCCACCACAAAGCATACCGCCACCAAGCCCATGAGGGCTACACCATCTTCGATCATGCCGAATGTGCCCTTCCAGAGCAGAAGCCATACGGTCAAGGCTACCGGCAAGGCCCACCACTGAAAACCGACGCCGCTGACAAATTGCAGTGCTAGCGCAATCCCGCCAATCTCTGACGCGAGGACGAGCAGATTGACGATCGAAATGATCGATAAAGTGACCAGGAAGTAATTCGCTCCAAAACGTTCCCTCATCCCATCGGCGACGGTGTGACGGCTCGCAATGGCAAATCGCCCCGACATTTCAATCAGGAAGATGAGACATACCGTGCCGATGACAATGGGCCAAAGCAAGCTGAACCCATAGGCTGCCCCCGCCTGGCTCGACGTTGCGATCTGGCCGGTTTCAATAAATCCCCCGACGCTGGTGACTATCCCCAGCGAAATTTGAAGCAGCTTTTTCATCCGCCTGCACCAAGGAGTATACGCTGGTCGACCTCGTAGCTGTGAAGCTCGACAAGATCTTGATGGGCCTGGTCGAATCGTCCCTGTCCGATCTCGTCGTGCGCCGCGGCGATCAATCCATTGAGCCTAACGACAGCCGCTCTCGCTTCGTCATATCTCGAGGTTTGCGGCAGCTGCGATGAAAGTTGCAATATCTCCCTATGGCATCGTTGCACGGCAAGATCGGTAAAGCCTTCTGGAACACGTCCGCCAAGGCGGGCATCAAGGATCATCTCGGCGCTGGCGCTCCACAGGAGGATTTCCTGCATTTGCTTGTGAGACTGCTCATCCTTGTTCGTACAGGAGACGAGTGACAGCAATAGAACCGCAGATAACGCTCTGTTCGACCACCCCGGACTTCGTTTCACCCTTCTTCGTGAAACGACGCGAACGTGACCTTGGCCTGCATCTGCCGTGTCGCCGGCCAGTGCGACGTCGCGAGTTTTCGGCGCTCGTCTGTCACGGGTAGAGGAGGTGCGCGCCGGAAAATTATGGGTCAAGATGCGCTCCTTTTGAAGAACGCGCCGAAATCGCGGTTTGGGTTACTAAACAACCGTTTACCGATCAGTTTAGTTCCGCCCTCATGTAAGAACACATGGCGAGGGAGGCCGTAGACACCAAGTAGTCAATAGAGCCCGGCGTCATCACCTATTCTTTAGCTGTATCAATCCCGCAGTAGGGAACCGGCACCACGATCGGTCATCGGTTGACACTCCGAACAGCGGTAGCGCTACCGCCGCCGGCAGCGCGGCGCGGGGCAAGCGCCTTGACCGAAAGGAGCGCGTAGATGATTAGCGGAAGGCAGACGAGATAGGATGTCCTGATGCCTGCATGTTCGGCGATGAAACCGAGCAGCGGCGGCGCCAGGAAGAAGACGACGAAGGTCATCTGGCCGAGAGCGGCGACGTTGAGATACGCCGCGCGGTCAGTGCGCTGGGCAGCCGCCGAGACGGCGAGGGGGTAAACCGCGCTGCAGCCGGCGCCCATCAAGGCAAAGCCCGTCAGTGCGACATAGGCATGGGGCGCGCCCCAGACGGCGCAGATGCCGGTTGCCGAAAGAACAAGCAGCATCGTGGCGACGGCGCGCGCGCCAAACCGATCGACCAGCGGATCAACGAACAGGCGCGCCATCGCCATGCAAAAGGTAAAGAGTGTCAGTCCCAGCCCGCCGATGAAAGGTTCGACTGAAAACACGTCGCGCATATAGATCGCCGACCAGTCGATTCCGGCACCTTCGACGAGAAAGGCGGCAATGCCGATTACGCAGAGCGGCATTAGTCCCCACGTAGGAAGCGCCACCGGCGGCGCCTTGCCCTCGTCCAACCTAATACGGGCTGGCGCATTGCGCATGCCGGCGATTGCCCAGATGCCGATGACAAGGACCGCGATAAAGGTCACGGCGAGATGGAGCTGCATCGAAATACCGGCTTGGCGGACGACCGAAGAGACAAGCGCCGTGACGAAGAAGCCGAGGCTCCAGAAACCATGCGCTCTGTTCATTACGCCGCGTCCTAGCTGCGCTTCGATGCGGTCGATCTCGACGTTGAGATTGATCTCCAGCGCTCCGGCGAGCAGTCCCTCGAAGAAAAGCAAACAGAACACGGCCGGCGCAGCACCGATCCATGGCGCCAGCGACAGCAGCGCAGACGTGCCGAGAACTGTAATAAACGCCGTCGTCCGTGCACCGAGCCGGGCGATCAAGCGCGAAGACAAAGTCAACGAGATCAAGGCGCCGATCGCAGCCCCTATCAACGTCAACCCAAGCTCGGACTTATCGACTCCAAGCGAAACCTGCAAATCCGGCATCCTCGACAGCAGCGCCCCCAGCGACACGGCGAAGAGAAAGAAGCAGACATAGATCCGCTGCTGCGGCGCAATTTTCATGATGCAACTCCGGGGATTGACGCGTCGAAGCACAAGACGCGCTTTGGGATCTGTGACGAATACCTCAACGGGCCGGAGTTCAAAACTTGTTTCTGAATGGCTGCGACGGAGCAGGCGGTCTTGCTTGACATTCTTCGTGATCACCCGCGCCATCACCTTTTGGAAAGGCGCGATCATTGTAATCTTCACCAGCGCACGGCGGCGGCGGCAACGCAGGCCGTCGCATCGCTGCCAATGTCGTGGGGCTCGACCAGCGATCGTCAACACCACTGGCCGAAGATGAAGCAGTGCGGCGTCGATGTTGAGGAGCTCATTTGCCTGCGGTGACACCATTTTCCACAGCAGGCTCTCCTTTCAGCGGCGCGGATATGGAGACCGCCGGCGCCTGATCCAGCCAGTCGTTCCACGAACTCTTTGTCAAATCGGCCCGTCACGGCGCGCTTACGGGTGCGACTTCTACCGCGCGATTTTGCGGAAGCTGAATTAGCCGATCGTCTCTATCGCCGATGTCCCGGCATCATAGGCCTCACGCGTCAAAGGTCGGTTTTGACAATGCTCAGGTCATTTGAATGAGTCGACGCTGGTTCAGATCCCTTCACGAGCGACGGACGTTCGGCCTTCCTTTAGGCCTGAGAATGGCGCACTGCTGCCACCGCTCGTCCACGATCCCATAGCGCCATTGTTGACTCCGTCTTTCAGTCAGTTGAAAAGAAACTTGGCTATAAAGGAGATGACCGATGGCTGAAGAGAATAATACAGGCACCGCTACCGGAGTTGCGGAAACCGATGCGCCGATAAAAACGGACGTTAAGAAACAGCGCGCGCCGCGTCGTCAAAAGCAAGCTGCCGAACCGGCTCCTGCCGCATCGGAGGCGGTGACCGGACCCTCGTCGGCGGCAGGTGTGGCAAAACCTGGCGGACGGGGCAGGGGAAGAAAGCCGAAGTCGACCGAGGCGAAAGTCTCCGAGAGCAAGAGCGCGCTCAAGGGCGTTTCGAGGAGAAGGTCGGCGAAGTCTGCCGAGCGAAAAGCAGAGGTATCGGCACCCGCAATAGACGAGTTGGAAGATTTGATCCAGCTTGAAGAAGAGAACAAGCGGCTGCGCAAATTACTGACTGAAAAGCTGCGCCAGGAAAATACCGATCTTCGCAAACGGCTCGGGCTTGGTTGATCAGAGCACACATGTAATCCGGCCGCGACGGCGGCCCCAGCCACGGCATCTTCGGCAGGAGAAATAGTCGCTGGGCACGTCCTCGTGCCCAGCCGGACGGCCAGTGAGGTTAGAGCAACTGCCGCCGAATAGCAGTCGGGGTTGATTGAGGTGAAGTGCCCATGAAAACACCATGGAAATTCCTTGTCGAATTGACGTCGCGGCGGCGACCGGCAAAGGGGCAGGAGAGCGCGATCGGACATGCCTCCGATCCCGAGGCTCACGATAACGACACGCAGCAGACGCAGAAACTCCCCTCCGAAAGTTCCGCTTCCGCAGATCGCAATGAGGCTGTCCCGGCCTTTCACGTTCCGGCGGGCTCGGATGAGAGGGAAGCCGGTCCCGAAGCCGGGCATGCATTGGTGCGGCGGAGCGATGAGGCGGCGCGGGCAGCCTCGGCAAAGGAGGCCAGTCCCTCTGATGGCAGGTCTGATGTACCGGCGCCGATCAGCGGGACAAGTTTAAAGTCTCAAAGAAATGCTCCGACGAAGCACCGTGAACGTGCAAAGAGAACCCAGGCAGACGTGGTCGCGCGAAGCACTATCGCCGCGCAGGAAACTCAACGCGTGCAGCCGTCATCCTCTCGGGGTGCCTTCTTCGACGAAGTGGCGAGCCTTGATGAGGACATCAAAACGCTGAAAAGCGAGCTTGCTCAGAAGCTCCAACTGCAGAACGCTCAACTGAAGAAGATGCTGAAGCGGTTCGACGTTTCGTGAGCTTGGTAAAGAAGTAGAGGTCGAATACAAATGAAAACACCGCAGCGAAAGTTCGTCGTCGAATTCAAGTCGGGCCGCCGGCGATCAACGACGCAGCCGGATTCAATCTGGGGAAATACCGATCTCAAGGCTTTTGCCCGTCAGGCCGAGACGGACGCGCCGCACCTATTCGAATCGAAAATGGGATTGGCGGTTTCAAATCAGCCTGGAGAAATGCCGCAGGAGCAGCGGTCGGGAAATCATCTCGATGAGAGGGATAACGCCAGCAACCAAAAACAGCTTGCGCCGTCATTGACCGACGCCGTGCAGATACCTTCCTTGAAAACCGATCAAGGCTCCGTTGGCGCCATCTCAAGATCGACAAAACATGCAGTCAAACGGCGGGCTCGAGGAGCGGCGCCCCGCATGGACGAGAGCCGCTTGGAACATTCCTTACATGGTGAAAGTGACGAGCGCGGCCAGGCATCCGCCGCAAAGGTTGAAGCACCAATTGACGAGTTGGCGGTGCTTGATACGGAAAACCGACGGCTCAAGGTATTGCTGATCAGGCAACTACACCAAGAGAACCTGCAGCTTCGAAAGATGCTCGAGCGATTTGACGTCTCTTGAGTTTGTACCTCTGAAAGTTCCCGCGTTCGGCCATGTGGCCTCCGCCGTCTCCATCGCGCCGAACGCCTGTACTTCAGTCTGCGAATGCCGATTTTTGGATGTCTTTATGCCACGTGGCCGAGGATAGGGGTGAATAATTCGATTCCCTTGGACTGCGCCAGAGGTGGAGAGCAGCTCTCTGATTCAGCCCCCATGACCTGCCATTGAAAATTTCTTCCAGATTGGATTAGAGAGCAATAGGAGCGCATGGTGGACCTGCAATAGTTTTGACGTTTCCTCAACCGCGGAGCTGGAGCTCTGATGGCCGGAGCAGGGGCTCCGTTAACGCCATGTGTTTGCCTGGCGCTCAGGCGTTACGCTCACGCTCCTCCAATATTGTCACAGGTCGGTCCCATTGGATGAGCACGACACAGCCGGTGTCGCTCCAGACCGAGTGCTCGCTGCCAGGGGCGTTGACGATGTAGCTGCCGCGGCCGTAATCGCCGGCTTCATCCGATTGCACTCCGTCGAGCACGAGAATGGTTTCCAGCCCCTGGTGCCGATGGCGGGGAACGCCGGCGCCGGCTTCGTATTTCAGGAGCGCCACGCCGGGCTGGTCGCCCTCGAAGGGCCGGATCCAGTGGATCGTCACCTGATCGCGGAAAGGTCCGAACTCCAGATCCTTCCAGCCGCCCGAGGTCAGCAGCTCGCGGGTCGTTTCAGGCATGGGCGATGCTCTCCAATATGTCGTCGACATGGGCCGTCCAGCCGACGATTGCGCCTTGGGCGCGGATCATGGCGATGGCTGCAGCCTTGAACTCCGGAAAATAGCTTTCCGTCGCCTCCACCGCGAGCAGGCATTCATAGCCGCGGTCGTTCGCCTCACGCATTGTCGTCTGCACGCAGACCTCCGTCGTCACGCCGGCAAACACCAGCTGCTTCATGCGCTTCTGCTGCAATACCTCGTCGAGCTGGGTTGCGTAAAAGGCGCCTTTGCCCGGCTTTTCAATCACGACTTCACCCTTGACCGGCGCAAGTTCCGGCAAGATCGCGGTACCGGGCTCGCCGGCGATGAGGACACGGCCCATGGGGCCTTCGTCGCCGATCCTGAGTGTGGGATTGCCGCGGTCGCGTTTTGCCGGTGGCAGATCCGAAAGATCGGGCCTGTGGCATTCCATCGTGTGGATGACCGGCAATCCGGCGTATCGGAAGCCCTGGATCAAGCGTTTGACATCGGGAACGATCCTGGTGATGCGGCTGACGTCATTGCCGAGGCTGGCGCCAAAGCCGCCGGGCTCGGCGAAATCACGCTGCATGTCGATAACGATAAGCGCGAGCTGGTCATGCTTCACCGGAAAGGCGAAGGGTTCTGCCTTGATCTCCGCCATCAGTGATGCCCCGCCATATGGGCGCCGATCACGCCGATGTCGGCCGAACGCGCCGGTGTCTCGTAGACCAGCCTGCCTTCGGAGATGACCATGATGCGGTCGGACATCTCCAGCAACTCGTCGAGGTCCTCGGAAAGCAGCAAGACCGCAGTGCCGGAATTGCGCGCCTTCATGATGCGGGCGCGGATTTCGGCGACGGCCGAGAAATCGAGACCGAAGCAGGGGTTGGAAACGATCAGCAGGTCCACCTCGCCGGTGAGCTCGCGGGCGAGCACCGCGCGCTGCACATTACCGCCCGAAAGTGCCGCGATCGGCGATGAGGCGGAAGCGGTCTTCACCTTGAAGTCGGAAATCAGCGCCGTGGCGCGCTTCTTCATCTCGCCCTTGTTCAGCCAGATCGCGTTCTTGCCGCCCGTTTTCAGGTCGAAAGTGCGGAAGGCGAGGTTTTCGCTGACGGTCATTTTCGGAGCGCAGGCATTCTGCAGTGGCTCCTCCGGGATGAAGCGCACATTGTTCTTGCGGGTCTCGCGACGTGTTGCGCTATAAGCCGCGCCTTTGACGCTGACACGGCCGATATTGGTCGGCCGCTGGCCGGCAAGGATTTCCGTCAGTTCCTTCTGCCCATTGCCCGATATGCCGGCGATACCGACGATCTCGCCGGCGCGCACCATGAGATTGTCGATCTCGATGGTTTTGAGTCCGGACCGATCCGGCGCTTTGACCTGCGCCACTTCGAGGACCGGCTTTGCGGTTTCCGGGACGGGGACGCGGGCATCGAGTTCGGCGAGTTTGACGTCGCCAATCATCATCGCCGCCATCTCGGCTGTGGAAACTTCGCCGACTTTTCCAGTGCCGACAAGCTTGCCGCGCCGCAGGATCGAGACGGCATCGGCAAATTTCGCCACCTCGGGGAACTTGTGGGAGATCATCAGCACGGTCAGCTCGCCACGCTGCGTCATCGCGCGCACGAGGCCGAGCATCTCATCGGCTTCTGCGGGCGTCAGCACCGAGGTCGGCTCGTCGAGAACCAGGAAGGAGCGGCCGAGATAGAGCTGTTTGACGATTTCGAGCTTCTGCTTCTCGCCGGCGGCAAGCTCGCTCACCGGCCGGTCAAGCGGGATCTTGAAGGGCATTCGCTCCATGAAGGCTGCAAGATCCTTCCGCTCCTTCGCCCAATTGATGATAGCGGGGACTTCGGCCCGGCTGATGACGAGGTTTTCGGCACCCGTTAGCGAAGCAACCAGCGTAAAATGCTGATAGACCATGCCCAGGCCATAGGTCGCAGCGTCCTTGGGCGAGGCGATCGCCACTTCGCGACCATCGACGGAGAGCGAGCCCGATGTCGCGTGATAGAAACCCATGATGCATTTGACGAGCGTCGACTTGCCGGCGCCGTTTTCGCCAAGCAGGGCATGGAAGCTGCCCGCAGGCACCTTGATCGAGACATGCTCGAGCGCGGTGAAGCTGCCGAAGCGCATCGTCATGTCGATCGTGTCGATGCCGACGGCCCTGCCGGCTTGCGGGAGTGGCGTGTCGCGGATCGTGCTCATCGCAGCTGGCTCACGAGCGTTTCGGAATTGGAGACGGAGCCGAAGACGCCACCCTGCATCTTCACCATTTTGATGGCGGCGAGGTGGTTGCCGTAATCGGTCGCGCCGCAGCAATCTTCCAGCAGCAGGCATTCGAAGCCGCGGTCGTTGGCCTCGCGCATGGTCGTGGAGACGCAGACGTCGGTGGTGATGCCGGTCAGGATGATGTTCTCGATGCGCTTCTGATTGAGGATCAGCTCCAGGTCGGTGGCGCAGAAAGAACCCTTGCCGGGCTTGTCGATGATCGTCTCGCCTTCGATCGGATAGAGTTCCGGAATGATGTCCCAGCCTGGTTCGCCGCGTGTGAGGATGCGCCCGCACGGGCCTGGATCGCCGATGCCGGCGCCGATGCGCTGTGAACGCCAGCGTTTGTTGGCCGGCAGGTCGGCGAGATCGGGCCGATGACCCTCGCGGGTGTGAATGATGTGATAGCCCTTGGCGCGCATGGCGGCCAGCACGCGTTTGATCGGCCCGATGGGCGCCTGAACCAGCGACAGGTCGTAACCCATGTGATCGACATAGCCGCCCTTGCCACAGAAATCGGTCTGCATATCGATGATGATGAGGGCCGTATTGTCCGGCCGCAAGGCGCCGTTATAGGGCCAGGGATAGGGATCGGCGTCGATATAATGTCCTTTGGTCTCGACCATGGCGTCCATCGGCTTCTTCTCCTATTTGCCCGCAAGTTTGAATGTTTTGCCGTCGCGGTTGGACCGCTGTGGTCCTTTCGATGCGCCGAGGCTGGACGTCAGCTGCTCCCTCGTCATTTTGTCAGCGACAGCGCGCCCGGCGCACCGGCAAGCGAGCGTGTCGGCGAGGAGGTCGCGATCATGATGATAAGGGTGAGCACGTAGGGCGCGGCGTAGAAGAGATAGTAGCCGTGGGTCACGCCGATAGATTGCAGTGCCGGACCGAGCGCACCTGCGCCGCCGAAGAGCAGGGATGCCAGGAAGCAGCCGATCGGGTTCCAGCGCGCGAAGATGACGAGCGCCACGGCCATCAGGCCCTGGCCTGACGAAATACCCTCGTTCCAGGAGCCGGGATAATAGAGCGAGAGATATGCGCCGCCGATCGCCGCCAGCGAGCCGCCCGCGGCGGTGGCCAGCAGACGCACTCGATCCGGGTTGATGCCCATAGCGCGGGCTGCATCCGTGCTGTCGCCGACGACGCGCAGTATGAGACCCACCCGCGTATTCATGAAACCCCACCGGAGCGCGAAGGCAAGCAAGGCGCCGAGGATGAAGAGCACATTGATGTTCAGCGCGGCCTGCATCTGCGGCAGGCTCGACCAGAAGCCGAACGGGATGGACGGCAGATGCGGCGCCACCGGCTGGATGAAGGATTTGCCGAGGAAGAAGGCGAGGCCCAGGCCGAACTGCATCATGGCGATGCCGATCGCAATGTCGTTCACCTTCGGCCATTTGCAGATCCAGCCGTGAACGAGACCGAACGTGGCTCCGGTCGCCATGGCGGCAAGCACGCCGAGCCAGGGCGAATTGCTCATGACGGCGACGGCGTAGGCCGTCATCGCGCCGAAGACGAGCGTACCTTCCAGGCCGAGATTGATGCGGCCGGAGCGCTCGGTGATCGTCTCGCCGAGGCTGACGAAGATGAAGGGGGTGGAAACGCGGATGGCGCCCGCCAGGATCGCGAGTGGCACGCCCCAGATGCCGATGCCCGTCTCATCCATCAGAGGCTCCTTTTCCAGAGGTCGGGATTGAAGATCCTGAGGCGCCCGTAGAAGGTCTCGCAGAAGAGGATGACGATGAAGAGCGTGCCCTGCAGCACTAATACGGTGGCATCGGGCAGGCCCATGCGGCGCTGGATCAGGCCGCCCGAGGCCTCTATGCCACCGAGCAGGATCGCAACGGGGATGATCGCCAGCGGATTGTGTCGGGCGAGGAAGGCGACGAGGATGCCGGTATAGCCGTAACCGGCGGCGAGCGAGGCATTGGCGCTGCCCTGGACGGCGGCGACCTCGATCATGCCGGCAAGACCGGCGAAACTACCGGCGATCGCTGTGAAGCCGGCAATCAGCCTGCCGACCGGCAAGCCCTGGATCTGGGCGGCGCGCACGTTACCGCCAGCGATGCGCGCGGCAAAACCGTAGCTCGTAACCTCGATCAGGATCCAGGAGAAGATGCAGGCGAGGATGCCGATGACGAGGCCCCAATGCACATCCATGCCGGAAATGTTGCCGAGCATGTAGTCGGCCGGTAACGGCCTGGTCGAGGGCTTGTTCAGACTGGCGGGGTCGCGCAGCGGCCCTTCCACGAACTGGTTCATCAGGGCGATGGCAATATAGGAAAGCAGCAACGAGGAGATGGTCTCGTTGACGCCGCGGTAGTGGCGCAGGAAGCCGGCAAAGCCGATCCAGACGCCGCCGACGACCATGGCGGCCATCGCCATCAGAATGAGAGTGGGAAATACAGGGACAGAGTTCACAAGCGGCATGGCCATGGCGGCGGCAGCAACGCCGCCCAGCACGACCGCTCCTTCCCCGCCAATGATGACGAGGCCGAGGCGGGCGGGCAGGGCGACGCAGAGTGCCGTCAGGAGAAGGGGTGCGGCACGGCTTAAGCTGTTTTGTACCGAAAACCAGCTGCCGAAGCCGCCGGTGTACATGAGGTGGAAGAGCATGGCCGGCGATTTGCCGATCGCCAGGATGAAGAGGGAAAAGAGCCCGAGCCCGATCAGGATGGCGGCAAGGCCGATGATGACGGGTTCGGCCCTGCGCGCCATCCATTCGAACACCGGACGCAGCGAGGCGCGGTTGCCGGAGACGACTGGTATTGCGGGGTCATCGGCCTGAACGGTCATGGCGCTTCTCCCCTCTCGCGGTTTTACGCCGTCGACCCGACGACACCCTCGACCAGGTAGTTCATGCTTTCAAGCTCGATCGCTTCTTCCGCATAGGCCTTGCCGGCAGCCACGACAGTGTCACCCTTGTTGTCCTTCAGCGGCCCCTTGAAGACCGAGAAGCCGCCCTTCATCATGTCGGCATGGGTCGCTTCGAACGCCTTGCGGCCTGCCTCGGAAACGCCGGGGCCGAGCGCGCTCATCTTCACGAAGCCGTCCTTCAGGCCGCCACGCACGAAGTTGCCGAGCTTTTCGCCGGCCTGCGCCTTCTTGACGAAGTCGCCATAGACATTGCCCCAGGCCCATTCGGCGCCGGTGAGATATTTCTCCGGCGCAAGCGGGCTCTGGTTGGCGTGGTAGCCGCAGACGAAGGCGCCGCGGCCGGCGGCCGTTTCGACCACCACCTTCGGGCTGTCGACATGGCAGGTGATGACATCGGCGCCCTGGTCGACCAGCGCGTTGGTGGCCTCCGCCTCCTTGACGGCGAGCGACCACTCGCCGGTGAAAATCACCTGACAGGTGATACCAGGATCGACCGCGCGCGCGCCAAGGAGGAATGCGTTGATATTCTGCAGGACCTGCGGGATCGGCTTGGCGGCGACGAAGCCGATCTTCTTGCTCTTCGTCGCATGGCCGGCGGCGATGCCATTCAGATATTGCCCCTGGAAAATATAACCGAAATAGGAGCCGGTATTGGCCGGGTGCTTGCCCTCCTGCCACATCCCGCCGCAATGCCGGAACTGGATATCGGGATACTTGGCGGCCATGGCCAGCATGTGTGGATCGAAATAGCCGAAGGAGGTCGGGAAGAGCAGGGCGGAGCCATCGAGATTGATCATCGATTCCATCGTCTTCTGCACGTCGACCGTTTCAGGCACGTTCTCTTCTTCGACGACGGTGATGCCAGGCATCGCCTTGATGGCAGCAGCCCCCTCGGCGTGCGCCTGGTTGTAGCCATAGTCATCCTTGGGGCCGACATAGATGAATCCGACAGTGAGAGCCGTCTGCGCAAATGCGCGCGAGGAGAGGAGACCGGGCGCCGCGCCGACGAGCGTGGCGGCGGCGGAAGCCTGAAGAAAATGGCGGCGTTTCATGGAAAGGAGTCTGGTCATCGAAATGCTCCCCTGACGGCGGTTCTGCCGGTTTTAATTGGTTACAGGAAAGTGTATGCAATGGTCATGCCAGATTTTATTCTATTGATTTCATGAATGAAATTTTTCTGTCTGCAGACGGAATGCAAGAAGTGCATGCAATTTCACTTGGCATACGATGAAAAAATATGCATCGCCTATAAAATTGTCCGACACCGCCGTCGCTGGGCTTAAAATGCTGATTAAGCCCTCGGTGAAAATGCATTTTTGCGAGTGTCATCAGTAATATATACTGATGTTTGACTTGGCCTGAGTTAGCGGGCATGTGTATGCAATCCTAGCAATGTAGAATCAGTCCTTGAAGCAAGTCAGGCGCAGAGAAATCATCAGGGCAGGGACGACCGTCGAGCAGATGGTGCGGGCGATCGCCGACATGATCGTCACCGGGCAGATGCTGCCCGGCGAGAAGCTTGATGAAGTCTCGCTCGCTGCTCGTTTCGAAGTCTCGCGCACACCGGTGCGCGAGGCGCTCCGTGAACTTGGGGCGATGGGGCTTGTCGACCGAGAGCCGAACCGCAGCGCCGTCGTCACCACCGTGACCGAAACCTATCTGCATTCGATGTTCGAGGCGATGGCGGAACTCGAAGCGATCTGCGCCAGGCTCTCGGCCGAGCGCATGACAGTCGATGAGCGGCGCACGCTGGAGCTGGAACACAAGGCATCGATGAAGCTGGTGCATACCGGCGCGGAAGAGGACTATGCGGCGCACAATACCGAATTCCATTCCCGCCTTTATCGCGGCGCGCATAATGATCATATCTACGAGACGGTGACGCAGACACGGGCACGGCTCGCACCCTTTCGACGAGCGCAGTTTCGGCTGCCCGGCCGCCTGGCAAAATCCTACGAGGAGCATGGCCGGATCGTAATTGCGATCATGCGAGCGGACGGTACTGCTGCCGCACAGGCAGCCTATTCCCATGTGGAGATGGTCAGCGATGCGAGCGCGGTCTTTGCCGCAACCGGCGAGCCGAGCGCGCGAAGCACCTGACATCACGCGCGGTCCGTCCGCGACAAGGCGAAAGCCCCGGCGGCCGCAGCCGCCGCGGCTGCCTTTGCATTTACTCCGCAGCCTCGATGAAGCGATGGCGTTCATAGAGGAACTTCAGCACGGCTTCGCGGCATTTCAGATATGTCCGGTCGGAGGCGAGTTCGATGCGATGGCGGGGACGAGGCATCGTTACATCGAGTACTTCGCCGATGCGGGCCGCCGGGCCGTTGGTCATCATCACGATGCGATCGGACAGCAGCACCGCCTCATCGACGTCATGGGTGATCATCACCATCGTGTTGCCAAGCCGGGCATGGATCTCCATCACTGCGTCCTGAAGATGGGCGCGGGTCAGCGCATCGAGCGCGCCGAAGGGCTCGTCGAGCAGCAGGATCTTCGGCTCCATCGAAAGCGCACGCGCAATGCCGACGCGCTGTTTCATGCCCCCTGATATTTCCGAAGGCCGCTTGTCTCTCGCATGCGCCATCTGTACGAGATCGAGATTGGCCATGACCCAGTCGTGCCGCTCGGCCTTGGTCTTTGTTCTGCCGAAGACCTTGGAGACGGCGAGATTGACGTTCTCGTAGACCGTCAGCCAGGGCAGCAGCGAGTGGTTCTGGAAGACGACGGCACGTTCCGGACCCGGTTCGTTGACCTCGCGGTTTTCAAGCAGCACGGCGCCTGACGAAACCGGGGTCAGGCCGGCAATGAGGTTGAGCAGGGTCGACTTGCCGCAGCCGGAATGGCCGATGATCGAGACGAATTCACCCTCTGAGATCGTCAGGTTGATGTCCTTCAGCACCTCGGCGCGAACGCCGCCCCGATCGAAATGTTTATCGATATGGTCGAGTTTGAGATAGGCGTTCATAGATGCGCTCCTCAGCTGGCCATGGCGCCGCGGGTGACGAGTTTGCCGAGCGCTGCCACCAGCTTGTCGAGGGCGAAGCCAACGATGCCGATATAGGCGAGCGCGACGATGATGTCTGGAAGGCGCGACGAGTTCCAGGCGTCCCAGATGAAGAAGCCGATGCCGACGCCGCCGGTCAGCATTTCGGCCGCGACGATCGCGAGCCAGGAAAGGCCGACGCCGATTCTGAGGCCGGTGAAGATATAGGGCGCTGCCGAAGGCAGCATGATCTTCCAGAAAAATTCGAGCTGGTTGAGACGCAGCACCTCGGCGACGTTGCGGTAGTCCTGTGGAATGTTGCGGACGCCAACGGCGGTGTTGATGATGACAGGCCAGATCGAGGTGATGAAGATCACGAAGATCGCAGAAGGACTGGAATCCTGGAAGGCTGCGAGCGACAGCGGCAGCCAGGCGAGCGGCGGGACCGTGCGCAGCACCTGAAAGATCGGATCTAGGCCGCGCATCGCCCAGACCGACTGGCCGATGATCGCACCGATGATGACGCCGGCGACCGCGGCAAGACCGAAACCATAAGCGACGCGCTGCAGCGAAACGAGCACGCGCCAGCCGAGCCCGATATCTTGGGGACCGTAGTTGAAGAAGGGATAGGCGATCAGATCATAGCTCTCCTGCCAGACCTGATGCGGCGAGGGCAAAGATGCATCCGCCGAGGAACACAGCACCTGCCAGACGAGCAGAACGAGCGCGAGAACGGCAATCGGCGGAACGACATTGCAAACTGCGGTCAACCCCGCCTGTCGAAGGTTGAACCGCGAGCCATGTTTGCCGGAAAACGGCACGATCTTTGCTGCCGGTTGGGCGGAGGCGACCGGGGAGGGATTTTGTTTATTTGCCAGGGCGGACATCGACGCGCTCCTCACAGGAATGAAAGGCCGGCGCACCGATGGCGCGCCGGAGGCGGGGTCAGGCGACGGCCTTGATCGAAAGGCTGTCGAGATAGGCGGAGGGGTTTTCGGGGTCGAAGACCTTGCCGTCGAAGAAGGTTTCCTTGCCGCGGGAAGACGATGCGGGAATATCGGCTGCAGCGACGCCGAGATCCTTGGCGGCCTCGCGCCAGATGTCTTCGCGGTTCACCTGGTTGACCAACGCCTTGACATCCGTCGTCGCTGGCAGGTTTCCCCAGCGGATGTTTTCCGTCATGAACCAGCTATCGTGGCTCTTGAACGGATAGGAGGCGCCGTCCTTCCAGAACTTCATATAGAGGTCGGTGGCCTTGACCTCTCGGCCGTTACCATAATTGATGTCGCCCTTGAGGCGGCCGAGCACATCTTTCGTCGGGACGTTGAACCATTGGCGCTTGCCGAGAATGTCGGCCATCTCCGCCTTGTTATCCATGCTTTCGCACCACTGCTGAGCTTCCATCACGGCCATCAGCAGCGCCTTGGCGGCATTGGGATTCTTTTCGATCCACTCGGCGCGCAGCCCCAGCGCCTTTTCGGGATGTCCCTTCCAGAGCTCGCCGGTGGTGGCTGCGGTAAAGCCGATACCCTGGTTGACGAGCTGCTCGTTCCACGGCTCGCCCACACAGAAGACGTCCATGTTGCCGACCTTCATGTTGGCCACCATCTGCGGCGGCGGCACGACGATCGTCGAAACGTCCTTGTTCGGATCGATGCCGCCGGCGGCCAGCCAATAGCGGATCCAGAGGTCGTGGGTACCGCCCGGGAAGGTCATCGCCGCCTTGATTTCCTTGCCTTCGGCCTTCTTCTTCTCGAAGGCCGCCTTCAGCCTCGAGGCATCGAGTTGCACGCCGGTGTCGGCATATTCCTTGGCGACGGAAATGCCCTGGCTGTCGAGGTTGAGCCGGGCCAGGATCGCCATCGGCACCGGCTTGTTGTTCTGCGTCACCTTGCCGGTGTGCATGAGATAGGGAAGCGGCGACAGGATATGCGCGCCGTCGATGCCGTTGGCAGCGCCGCCGAGCACGAGATTGTCGCGGGTCGCGCCCCACGAGGCCTGCTTGGCGACGTCCGTTTCGGGCAGGCCATATTTATCGAAAAGCCCCTTTTCCTTGGCGATAATCAGCGGTGCGGAATCCGTCAGGGCAATGAACCCAAGCTTGACGCCTTTCACCTCAGGACCTGGCCCAGCGGCGAAGGCGCCGGACGGAAAGGCAGTCTTGACGGCGCCGATGAGGGCGGCCGTTGCAGTTGTCTTCAGCATGGTACGGCGGGTGATGCCGGGTTTCGAATTTTTTGTCATGCGCAGGTTCCCTCTGCTGGCTGAATTTGGACACAAAAAAACGCCGCCGGAATGCGTTCACCGGAGGGGAGAACCCCGGATGGCAATCCTTGCGACGTCGGTGTCTTGTGTAAGCGCTTATGTCGCGCCTATCTGCACCGATCGCCGTTGACCGATGCATTGTGAAGGCCTGCAATCAGCGTGCCAATTTCCAAAGCTCGGATAACCTCATGAACAGAATGACGAAATGCCGAAAACAGGAATTGCCTATTTATTGGACGAAGAGAAAATGTGATCATGATTTATGCGTTTGTATTGCGCCTGCATTTGCAACAGCGTTCTATTTGTGCACCGCACACGGTGGCGAAATGGGGAGAAACTCGATATGACACGCTGTACTCTGGTTGGAGCAGGACATGCCGATGAAGAAGACTTTCAATCCGCCCTCTGTCCGCCGTCCGTTCGGTAATTATAATCATGGGCTGCTCGTGCCGCCGGGCGCGTCGCTGCTCGTCACCTCAGGCCAGCTCGGAATTGGTCTCGACGACGAAGTGCCGGAGGAGATCGGCAAACAGGCCGAGCTATGCTTCGAAGCGATCAAGGCCATCCTTGCCGATGCGGAGATGAGTTTTGCGGACGTTATCCGCATTTCCGGGTTCGTGACGAAACGGGAGGATTTCCCAGCCTATATGGCGGTGCGCGATCGCTATACGCTCGACCCGAAGCCCGTCTCGACACTGATCATCGTCGGCGGCTTCACCCGGCCGGATTTCCTTGTCGAAGTCGAGGTCACAGCCGCCAAGATATTATGATGTCCGGCGGCGCGATGCGCTTCAGAACCGTTCCATCGACGTCTTCACCTTCGCCAGAAACCTCTCCCGCGTTTCAGGCGTACAGTTGTTCATGTCGTAATGAGCGAGAAAGGTGACAGGCCGCAGCGGATTGATCTGTGCTCTCAGCACGCGCTTGACGATCTTCTTCGGCGGATTGCCGGCAACGAAGGCGCGGAATGGCGTTGCTCCATAAGTCAGCACCGCGGCAAGCTTCCTGATATGGCGTAGCCGCGATTCCACCTTGCTGTCGACGAGTTCGAAGGAGACGCCCGGTAGCCAGACGCGGTCGAAATAGCCTTTGAGGATCGCCGGGAAACCGAAATTCCAGACCGGCGTCACCAGCACGAGCCCTTCGGCTCGCTTCAGTCGCTCGACATAAGGTTTCACCAGCTCGGTATTGCCGGGATAATCGTGATAGATGAGCCGGTCGTGGCGAGAGAGCACGGGATCGAAATTCTCGGCATAGAGATCGCAGGCATCCACCTCGTGGCCGGCCTTGCGCAGGCTTTCCAGCGACTGTTGGTAGAGCGCCTTGCCGTAGCTTTCCTCCACCGGGTGCGAATGCAGCACAAGAACCCTCATCAGGCCTCCATGACGCTTGCAAGCCCTGGGAAGAGATAGTTCTTGCCGGCATCGAAATCGAAGTCTGGGTTCTCCCAGGCGATCATCTTGCCGGGGTTGAGCAACCCCTTGGGATCGGTTTCGTGTTTGAAGGCGAGCTGCACCTTGTCGGTGCGCTTCATGCCGCCTTCCTCCAGCGTGTAACGGTGCGGATTGAAGATCGGGCAGCCGTGATCCTGGTGGATCTTGATAATCTCCTCGAGCCGCGCCTCACTAGTGTAGCGTACCAGCGGCAGGCCGGAGCACTGGATCTGCCCGTCGAACCGAATGAATTCGAGATGACCAGGGACCTCGTCGCCGAAGATTTCCACCATTTTGGCGACCTTGGCGACGTGATCTGGTCCCGGGTACTGGACCTGCAGATAGGTGAAGCCGGGATCGACCTTCAGCGCCCGCAGCGTCGTGTGGTTCCAGGCAAGCTCATAGGCATGCGGAATACCCTTCATGCTCTCGACCTTGTCGGAGCGGAAGATGACCTCGCCCTTGTGGGCCGAGGTGAAGGCGAGAAAGGCATCTATCGCATGCGGCGCGATCATCAACACCACCACCGACTGGCCCTTGCGGATATAGGGCTTGTGGCGAGTGAAATAGTCGTGCGGAATGGGCGCCGCGATCGGCGCGATCTCTTTGACGAGGATGCCGTTGCATTTGGCAAGCGCATCCGAAAAGCGCACGCACGCCATGAAGTCATCGTAACCGACGAGAACGTCGACCCAGTCATAGGCAGGCGCGAGCGGCATCTCGATTTCGGTTATGATCCCGTTGGTGCCGTATGCATGGCTGACTTTCTGCAGGTCCCAGCCGGTGAGATCGAGCACGCGCGGCTCGGCTTCCATGGTGACGACGCGCAGGCGCAGAATGTTGCCGAGATCGCGCAAGCCACCCCAGGTGATCGAGCCGACGCCGCCGGAGCCGCCGGCGATAAAGCCGCCGACGGTCGCCATTTGCGCCGTCGAGGGATGGAACCGCAGCTCCTGGCCGGAATGGGCCTTGGTCTGCTTGTCGAGCTGGGCAATGATGATGCCGGGCTCGCAGATTACTCGGCCGGGATGGATCTCCTTGATCTTGTCCATGGCCGCAAGGTTCAGCACGATCCCGCCGGAGAGCGGCATCGCCTGGCCGTAATTGCCGGTGCCGCCGCCGCGGGGCGTGACCGGCACGCCGTGGGCGAAGGCGACCTTCAGCGTCCGGATGACATCGTCTTCGTTTTTCGGCGTGACGACGAGATCGGCCGTCACATTGTCGAGCTGCGCTTTCAGTATTGGCGAATACCAGTAAAAATCGCGGCTCTTCTGGCGCACCAGCGCCGGATTGTCTTCGATGGCGATGCCCTCGAGTTCTTGTCTGATCGTTTGATAATCCGGCATGTCAGGCTCCAACGATGCTGTCGAGTTCACGATAGTCCGGCAGGCTGCGGTCGATCACCTTGCCGCGGCGAAGGACGACACGGTCGGACTGCGGACGGGAAAGAAATTCGCTCCAGCGCCTGGCGCTGAAGAGCACGAGGTCGGCAGCAGTGCCGACAGCAATGCGGCCCATATCGGGCCGGCCGAGAATATCGGCGGGCGAGGTGGTGACGACGCGTGCGGCCGTATCCAGCGGATGGTCGAGATGCAGTATGCGGACCGCCTCGCGGAACACTTCCACCGGGTCGAGATCGCCATAGGCGTAGAAGGGATCGCGGGTATTGTCGGAGGCAACGGCGGTTGCGACGCCGGCTGCCGCCAATTCGTGGAAAAGTGTCACGCCGCGCCAGCGCGGTGTGCGGCCTGGATAGCGGTCCTGCAAATAGAGGTTGCACATTGGCAGCGAGACGATAGCAAGACGGGCCTCGGCGACGAGCTCGACCGTGCGTTTTGCGGTTTCCCCGTCCTGGCGGGCAAGCGAGCAGCAATGGCCGGCCGTCACCGTGCCGTCGAAGCGGTTGCGCAGCACCGCTTGCGCGATCGCCTTCAGGGTTTCTGCCGCCGGATCGTCGGTCTCGTCGACATGAAGGTCTACATCGAGGCCGTTATCGGTCGCGGCTTTGAACAGCGCGTCGAGCTGGCTCTCGAGATCGGCGCTCATTCGGGTGACGCCGCCGATCAGCCCGCCCTTTTTGCGGACCAGGCCGACGAGATCGGCGAAATAGGCCGTGTCCGCCATGTTCTCCAGCGGAAAGAGCGCTACCGCCTGCAACGCGATCCTGTCCTTCCAGACATCGCGCATCTCGGCAAAGAGCTCGAAGGAGATGCGGTGCTGCGGCGCAAGGGAATCCAGATGAGTGCGGATCAGGCTGGTGCCGTGCGCGTAGGCGCAGCGCAGGGAAAACTCCATGCGCTTCTTCACGTCGCCAGCCGACCAGTGCGCTTCGCGGTCTGCGCGCACGGCCTCCAGCGCTCCCTGGAAATTGCCGTCCGGATTGGCGTTGCGCGGCCAGATGTGACCCTTGTCGAGATGCGTATGCATATCGGTGAAGCAGGGCCAGACCATGCCTTCCTTGAGGTCGGACTTCGCCAGTTCGACCGGCGCTTCGCCCGGCGGCAGCAGGGCGGAAATCATGCCGTCGGCGATGACGATATCGGCCCTGACGAGCCCTTCGGCGGCGGGCGCTTCGTAACCGGCAACGGCGGCGGCAGGCAGCGTCGCGTTGCTCAGTACGAAGCGGCCGGCATTCGGCGGCGAAATAAAGGAATAGCTCATCAGTTTTCCCGTTTCAGGCTGCTCTCGTGCCAGCGGTGCAGGGCAAGCCACGAAATGAACGAGGTGACGGCGAAGATCGCGACGCCGAGCAGGGAGAGCATCAGCAGCGCCGCAAAGAGGCGCGGAATGTTCAGCCGATACTGTGCTTCGAGGAGCCGGAAGGCGAGCCCGGAGCCGGCGCCGGCCGAGCCCGCGGCAAATTCCGCGACGACTGCGGCAATCAGGGCAAGGCCACCGCCGATCCTGAGGCCGGTCATGAAATAGGGCTGCGCGGCCGGCAGCTTGAGAAAGAACAGCGTCTGCCAGCGGGAGGCGCCGTAAAGTTCGAACAGGTTGATGAGGTTGTGGTCGACGCTTTTCAGCCCCTGGACCATATTCGAAAGAATCGGGAAAAAGGCGACAAGGAAGGCGCAGATCAGCAACGCCACCTGGGTCGACGGCGCATAGATCAGAATCAGCGGAGAGATCGCCACGACGGGTGTTACCTGCAGGATGACCGCGAGCGGATAGAAGGCGAGTTCGATCCAGCGCGACTGCACGAGGAAGATCGCAAAACCAACGCCGCCGACAAGCGCCAGAATCAGCGACAGGAAGGTGATCTTGGTGGTGACCCAGAGGGCGGGGGCGAGCGTGCCCCAGTCGGTCACCAGGGCGTTGGCGACGGCGGCCGGTCCGGGCAGGATGTAGGGCGGGACGCCCGACAGTTTGACGTAGATGGACCAGGACAGGATAAAAAGGGCGATGACCAGGAAAGGAATGGAAATGCGCAGCGCCAGATCGCGGCGCCTGGCGCTGGCTGCGCCTTTAGGACGCAACGGCGGTGCATCGGTTTCGTCGCGCATTACTGATCTCCTGCCGCGTTGATGGCGCCGATCAGCGAATGCGACACCGTTTCGCAGGCTTTGCGATATTCTTCCGAGGTGCGGTAATGGGCGTCGCGTTCGAGGCTGGTGGCGAGCGGAACGTCGGCATGCACGCGGCCGGGTCTTGCCTTCATCACGACGATGCGGCTCGAGAGATAGGCGGACTCAAAGACCGAATGGGTGACGAAAATGACGGTAATGCCGGTCGTCTTCCAGAGCCGCAGCACGTCGTCATTGAGCTTCTGCCGGCTGATTTCGTCGAGCGCCGCGAAGGGCTCGTCCATCAGCAGCAGCTTCGGTCTCGTCACCAGTGCCCGGGCAATCGAGACGCGCATCTTCATGCCTCCGGACAGTTCTCGCGGATAGGCGTTGGCGAAATCCTGGAGGCCGACGGTGGTCAGCACCTCCATGATCCGGTCATGCGCCGCAGCCTTCGAAACGCGCCTCAGCCTCAGCGGCAGATGGACATTGTCGAACACGTTCTTCCACGGCATCAGCGTCGGCTCCTGGAAGACGAAGCCGATGTCGCCGTCCGGAAGGCCGCTGGCATTGATGCGCGAGCTCGGCCAATCGATTGCACCCGAGGTGACGTCGCCGAGGCCGGCGATGATGCGCAGCGCCGTCGACTTGCCGCAGCCGGACGGGCCGAGCAGACTGACGAATTCGCCGCTTTCGACGGTGAGCGACATGTCTGAAAGCGCTACCGTTCCGCTGGAAAAGACCTTCGAGACCGAGCGCATGACGACCAGCGGCCGCGTGCGCGCCTCTTTCGGGGATAGGGCCTGGGCTTCTGCTAAAGGCATTGCCTGTCTCGTTCACTGGGGAGAGGATGCGATCCGCCGCATCTGCGGCGGATGCTCGCCGGCATCGGCCAGCCTATTTCTTCAGCGCCACGCCGGTGTTCTTGCAGACAAATTTCGTCGTGAACGCCTTGGTGTAGTCCGTCTCCGGCTTGAAGACCTTGATATCAACCATTTCGGTGAAGAACGCCTTGTAATGCGCATCGGTGATGCAGCCGATGCCCTTGTCGAGGCTGTCGCCGGATTCGATGATCCCGTATTCCTTCATCTTGGCGATGGAATAGGCGATCTGACCATCCGTCATTTCGGGATTGTCCTTCTTGATCAGCGCGTTCGCCTTGCTGTTGTCGCCGTAGAGATAGTTGTACCAGCCCTCGATCGAGGCATCGACGAAGCGCTGGACGACGTCGGATTTGCTGTCGATCATCGTCTGGGTGGTGGTGATCATCGTCGAATAGGGGGAATAGCCGTTATCGGCGAGCAGGAAGACTTTCGGCTCGAAGCCGGCCTGCTTCTGGATCTCGTAGGGCTCGGATGTGAGGTAACCTTGCTGTGCGGACTCCTTGTCGGCGAGGAACGGCGCCGGGCTGAAATTGTAGGGCTTGTACTGCTCGTCCTTGAAGCCCTTGAAGTTCGCCTTCATCCATTCGAAATAGGTGAGATAGCCGTCCTTGCCGAGAAACAGGGTCTTGAGCTTGGCGAGATCTTCGAATTTGTCGATGCCGGCATCAGGATGGGCGATCAGAACCTGCGGATCCTTCTGGAAGATCGCCGCGACGTCGACGAGCGGAATGCCCTGTTCGACCGCCGAGATTTCGCCCTGCGGACCGCCCATGTAGAAATCGATCTTGCCGGAGATGAGCAGGGCGCTGTTGGCGGCATTTGGGCCGCCCTGCACGATGGTGACGTCGAGGCCATGTTTGGCATAAGTGCCGTCGGCAACCGCCTGGTAGAAGCCGCCATGCTCTGCCTGTGCCAGCCAGTTGGTGCCATAGCTGACCTTGTCTGCCGCCTGCGCCGAGACGGCAGCGCCAAGCGCACCGCCAAGGCCGACGAGTGCGGAAAAGACCGTATTCTTCCGTGCAATGCGCATGATCAATGTTCCCCTTCTAAGTTCGCAACGCCCGTGGCGGCGTCGGATTTTCTTCATAGGAGCGATTGCTTTGCTCTTTGAAAAGCATCAAATTTCGTGCGCAATGATGCCTTTTCGGCATCTCTCCGAAAGCTTGTGCCTAATTTGTGCTGTCTGCTCTGTTTTTATGCAATGAGGTTGCTGCGATGCTGCATTCCAGAAAGCTTCTCTACATCAACGAGATCGCCCGAGCCGGCTCGATCCGCAAGGCGGCGGCGCGGTTGAATGTGGCGTCTTCGGCGATCAACCGGCAAATCCTGGCGCTGGAGGAGGAAATCGGCGCGCCGCTCTTCGAGCGCCTGCCACGCGGCCTGCGTCTGACGGCGGCCGGCGAACTCTGCATCGAGCATATTCGCGAGGTCTTGAAAAATTACGAGCGGCTGGAGAGCCGCATTCGCAGCCTCAGGACGCAACAGGCTGGCAAGATCCGCCTGGTGACGACAGTGGGCCTGGCCGCCGGCCCGCTGCCCGAAATTATCGCCCGGTTCCAGTCCGAGCATCCGCGCGTCTTCATGCAGTTGCGCAATGATGCGGGGACGATGACGGTCAACCCGGTGTTGTCGGGCGAGGTGGATATCGGCCTCGGCTTCAACATTCCGGCGACGCCCGGCATCCGCACGCTCGGCAATTTCGACATCCCGATCGGCGTTGTGCTGCCTCCCGGCCATCCGCTGATCGCTTCAGGTCCGATCAACCTTGCCGATATCGTCCAGGAGCGCCTGGTGTTGGCGCAGCAGGGCACCAGCCTGCGCGACGTGATCAATCTGGCGATGGCCCGCCTCGACGTGCACATCGAGCCCGTGCTGGAAACCAATGCGTCGGAGATGCTGAAGAAGCTGGTCAAATCAGGGGCCGGTGTGACGATGCTGAACCCGCTCGACGTGATCACCGAATGCCGACAGGGCGAACTTGTTTTCCGGCCGATCGCCGAGCCGCATGCGCGCCACCAGACGATGAAACTTTTCGCCCGCGCGCGCACCCCGCTTGATTCCGCCACCAGCCTGTTCGTCGAGTATCTCCTGGCCGAGCTCGCCGGCCTGGTACAGGAACTGCAGGCAAAGGGGCATATCGCGATGGAAAGGTCCGTCGCGATCTGAACCCTTCTGCGAATGGGCCTACTCCGAATAAAGATTGGAAAGCGGATAGCGCTTCAGGTCATGGAGCAGCTCGACGAAACCGGTGACCTGGTGGCGGCAGATCGCTTCGCCCTTTTCGGCTGTCCCGAGCGAGGCGTCGCCGACGACGCCGTTGGGATTGAGGTCGTGGGCGATCCAGGCGAGCGAATGCGGCGGTAGCGGCTGGATGTATTTCGATTGCCCGCGCATCCATTCCGCCTTGGAGGTGAAATTCTCCGCCTTCTCCATCCGCACCAGGTCGGGACGAAAATGGAGCATCAGCGAGGTTTCCACCTCGCCTCCATGGATGCCGTATTTCGTTTCATGGTCGCTGATCATCCCCTGAGGATGGCCGAAGCGGCCCCATTGCGTCGAGACGACGGCCATCCGGTAGCGCACGCGAAGCTCGCGTGCCACGATGCTCATGATATCGACATTGCCGCCATGTGAATTGACGATCACCATTTTGCGGATGCCGGCTTCGGCAACCTTGGCGCCGATCGCGGTCCAGACCGGAATGAGCAGCTCCGCAGCGAGTGACAACGTCCCCGGCCCGTAAATATGTTCGTTCGCCTTGCCGATCTCCTGCGTCGGCAGCACCAGGAAATCGAGGCCGTCCGGCTTCTGCTCTTTCAGTTCGGCCAGCATGCCGTTGGCGATCGCCACGTCGGTCGCGATCGGCAGGTGCGGGCCGTGCTGTTCCGTCGAGGCGATCGGCAGGATGGCGATGGTTGTGTCGGGCGAAAGTCCGGCGAAGTCGGAGCTATTTAGTTCGTTCCAGTAGAATGGCAGTGCCATCGCCGCGCCTCTCGTTGCTTTTCAAGCAGGAGTAGGGAAAATCACTGCGCGCGAAAAGCATCAATTTGCGCCCATACCGATGCCTTTTAGAGGCTGGTAAAGCAGCTGCCGCTCTCTGAAGCGTGAGGCGGCGTAAGCGCGACACATATGTCGATTTATCACGATCGCTTACCCGCCCATATCGCGCCGGTTCTGGCAATGAGACCCCTGAGGACGAATTGAGCGGCCTTTGACAGAAGTTTTTGCATCCCTTCAGGCCGCCGGACCGGTTGCGCTGATATAGTTGCGCCAGCCGCCGAACTCGGTGATCTCTCGTCCACCGGCGACGGCATGACCCTCGCAGAGAAATCCCGTCAGGCAACTTCCATCGCTAAGGGTGATCTTGCCGACACCAAGCGGAGCCGGAATATTCTGCACGAAACGGGCGAATGCGGTCGGCGGCAGGGCCCAGACTTCGATTTCGATGCCATTGCCCGTAAAGCTTGGATCACGGACCAGCCCCGGCTTGGGCGGGATCGTGCCATGCAGGGCAAAGAGCCGGTAGCTGCCATCCGTCCGTCCTGTTTTCAACCTGTATCCGCCCGCTCGCGTCAGCTCATGGTTCAGCGGCATATCCGTCAAATGCGCGCCGACGACCACAATCGGAACGAAGTCATCGGCTGGAGCCACCACCCGACCTGCCTCCGGCAAGGCGGCCTCGCGGTCCTTCCCCATGCCGGCCCTCGCCGCCCGGTGCATGGCGTCGGCGAAGGGAGCAAGCGCGTCATCGGTGAAAGCCGGGCCAACCAGGGTGACGCCGGCCGGGAGGTGACCGTTGGCGTCGAAGCCGGCTGGAACGGCGATCGCGGCGCAATCAAGCAGATTGGCGAAGTTGGTATACCGGCCGAATTGGCCGTTCTTCACGATTGGATCCGCCATCATTTCTTCGACCGTACAGGTGGTCGGTGAGGTCGGCAGCATCAGGATATCGGCTTTTTCCCATTCCTTCCCGGTCTTTTGGCGCAGCGCTTCGAGCTTGTATCGGCCTTCGAAAGCGGCGACCGCGTCATAGGCTTTCGCGCCCTCGATGATGGTGCGAACCGTCGGGTCGAAGTCGGCCGCATTGGTGGCAAGAAAATCCTTGACCGCCGCCAGCCGTTCGGCGACCCAGGGGCCGTTGTAGAGCAGCTCTGCTGCCTGCCGGAACGGCGCGTAGTCGAAGGCAACGATCGTGGCGCCGAGTACGCGCGCTCTATCGATTGCGGCATCATAGAGAGCCTCGACGTCGCTGTTGCCGAAGAATTCCCGTTCTGCTCCGTCGAGCACACCGACCCGCAAGCCGGCGGCTGGCAGGCTGGATGGAACGGCCTTGCGCGAGAACGGATCGGCGGCATCGTAGCCCTCCATCACCTTGCGGATCGCAACGCCGTCGCCGACCGTTGCAGCAAAGACGGTGACGACATCGACGCTGCGGCAGGCAGGCACGACGCCGACATTCGGTACCAGTCCCGGCGTCGGCTTGATGCCGACGAGATTGTTGAAGGCTGCCGGTACGCGTCCTGACCCGGCCGTGTCGGTGCCGAGCGCAAAACTTGCCAGGCCCGAGGCGACGGCAACCGCCGAGCCGGAGCTCGAGCCGCCCGACACATAGTTCCTGTCGAAGACCGAGCGCGGCGCACCGTGAGGCGAGCGCGTGCCGTTGAGGCCGGTGGCAAACTGATCGAGGTTGGTCTTGCCGATCACGATCGCGCCCGCAGCCCGTAGCCTGGCAATGACGGTTGCGTCGCTTTCGGGATCATAGGCGAAAGCGGGGCACGCGGCCGTCGTCGGCAGCCCCTCCACGTCGATATTGTCCTTGACCGCAAAGGGAACGCCCCAGAGCGGCAAGCTGTTCGGCTCGGGAGCCCGTTCCATCAGGGCGCGCGCTTCAGCTCGAAGCGCTTCGTCAGGCGTCGGCGTGATGAAGATTGCGGGATCCTCCGAGGCTGCGCGACGGACAATGATGGTCTCGACAAGGTCGAGCGGGGTTTGGCCGGCTTCATAGGCTGCGCGAAGGCTGGTCAGATCGAGAATGGTCGGCAGCATGGTTCAGCATTCCTCCAGAACAACAATGATATCGCCCGCTTTGACATTGCGGCCGGGGCCGGCGCGCAGGTCGCGGACGCGGCCCGGCGCATGTGCGGTGACGTTGATTTCCATCTTCATGGATTCGATAATGGCAAGCGTGTCGCCGGCTGCAACCGGTGCGCCCGGCTCAACCAGCAGTTTCCAGATATTGCCGGGCACGGCACTGGCAACACCGAAGCAGCCTTCCGGGATATCTCCAGCGGGGCTTTCGCCGGTGCCTTCGTCGGTGACGAAGCTGTCGAGCCCCGCCTCCTTCCAGCGCTGGCGTTCTGTCTCAAAGGCGGCCTGCTGACGTGCCTTGAAGGTCGCAATCGAGGCGGCATTTGCCTGCAATTCCCGCTCGTAGGCGGCGTAGGAGAATTCCGTCTCCTCGATCCGGACGGGATAACCGCCATGCGGGAAGGCGCTGCGGGCTTCCGCCAATTCCTGATGGCTGACCGGGAAAAAGCGGATCTGATCGAAGAAATCGAGCAGCCACGGCTTGTCCTTGGCAAAAACCGTCGTCTGGCGCCAGGTATTCCATACCTGAATAGTGCGGCCGAAGAGCTGGTAGCCGCCGGGACCCTCCATGCCATAGATGCACATATAGGCCCCACCGATGCCGACGGCATTCTCCGGCGTCCATGTGCGGGCCGGATTGTACTTCGTCGTCACCAGTCGATGGCGCGGATCGATCGGCGTTGCGACCGGTGCGCCGAGATAGACGTCGCCGAGGCCGAGCACGAGGTAGCTCGCATCGAAGACGAGGTCGCGCACGGCCTGTTCGTCTGCCAGCCCGTTGATGCGGCGGATGAACTCGATGTTATCAGGGCACCAGGGCGCATTCGGCCGCACGAGCTCCTGATATTTGCGCATGGCAAGTTCCGCGTCCGGATCGTTCCAGGAAAGCGGCAGATGCACGATGCGGCTCGGCACCGTCACGTCCAGGGCTGCCGGCAGGCTCGCCTCGATTTCGGCCAGCAGGCCGAGCAGGCGGTTGCGGGTCAGCGTCGTGCCATCATAATGGATCTGCAGCGAGCGGATGCCGGGTGTGAGATCGATGATACCGGGCAGACGGACCTGGGATACGGCCTGCATGAGCAGGTGCACCCTCAGCCGCAGGGCGATATCGAGCGTCATCGGCCCGTATTCGACCAGCAGATTGTCATCGCCCTGGCGGCGGTAGACGACAGAGACAGGCCCGTCGTCGCGTTTACCGACGATAGGCGAGCCTGCGTCCTGTTTCGCCCGATGCGCCGTTGGGCCGGCGACCGGATCTTCGGGCCGCTCAACGGGATGGAAGCGAATGCGATCACCCGGCTTGAACTGGCCCATCTTCCACTGCTCGTCGCGGGCGATGACCGCCGGGCAGACAAAACCGCCGAGGCTCGGCCCGTCGGGTCCGAGGATGATCGGCATGTCGCCGGTAAAATCGATCGCTCCGATCGCATAGGCATTGTCATGCAGGTTGGAGGGATGAAGACCGGCCTCGCCGCCATCGCTGCGCGCCCATTTAGGCGCCGGGCCGATCAGGCGAACGCCGGTGCGGGCGCTGTTGAAATGTACTTCGTAGTCCGTCGAAAACAGCGCCTCGATATCGCCATCCTGGAAGAAATCAGGCGCCCCATGCGGACCGTAGACGACACCGACCTGCCATTCGCGCGTCAGTTCCGCAGGCTCGGTTGCCGGCTTCGCGGCATCGGCGGTCGCCTGACGGGCAAGATGCAGCACATGGCCGGTCTTCAGCGTACCGGTGGCATTGCCGCCGAATTGACCGAGCCCGAAGGTGGCGCGCGAACCGAGCACGACGGGGGCGGCAAAGCCGCCAGACACGGCGAGGTAAGCCCGCTGCCCCGGTCCCTCGATGCTGCCGATTGCGAGGATCTGTCCGGCGCGAATGGTCACGGCCTTGTCATGCGGCAGTTTCGTCCCGTCGATGCTCATCGCCATGCCGGCCCCGGCAAGCGCGACCACTATGTCGGTATGGAACTTCAGCACCGGGCCGGAGACCGTCAGCTCCAGGGCTGCGACCGTGTCGCCATTGCCGACGAGACGGTTGGCGTGACGAAAGGAACGCTCGTCCATCGGGCCGCTCGGCGGCACGCCGACATGCCAGAGACCAAGCCGGCCCGGCAGTTCCTGGATGCTCGATTGCGCGCCCGGCGCGATCACCTCGATGACGTCGGGCACGAAGGAAAAATCGCGCAGCGCGGTCGTCGCCACCTTGCCCCCCGCCAGAAGTTCGGAGCTGGCGATGGTCCTGAGATAGTCGAGATTGGTTTCGATGCCCGATATCGATGTGTGAGCAAGAGCCGCCTTCAGTTTTTCGATTGCCGCCGGACGATCCTCGGCTGACACGATCACCTTGGCGAGCATCGGATCGTAGAAGGGTGTGACCTCGGTGCCGGTTTCGATCCAGCCGTCGATGCGTGCGTCCTCGGGGAATGCCACCTGCGTCAGCAGGCCGGCACTCGGGCGGAAATCGGCATGCGGCATCTCGGCATAGACGCGCACTTCGATCGCGGCCCCTTTCGGCTGCAGAGCCTCCGTACCGGACAACACATCCTCGCCTGCGGCCTGGCGGATCATCCACTCGACCAGGTCGATCCCGAAGACGGCTTCGGTGATGGGATGTTCGACCTGCAGGCGGGTATTGACCTCGAGGAAATAGAATTCCTCGCGCAGGGGATCATAGATGAATTCGACGGTACCGGCAGATTGGTAGGAGACCGCAGCACCAAGATCGACAGCCGCCTTGTGCAGGCGGGCGCGGGTTGCGGCGGAAAGGCCGGGAGCGGGTGTCTCCTCGACCACCTTCTGGTTTCGCCGTTGCAGCGAGCAATCACGTTCGCCAAGCGCGATCACCCTGCCTTTGCCGTCACCGAAAAGTTGGACTTCGACATGACGGGCTTCAGCGACAAAACGCTCGATATAGACGCGCGCATCGCCGAAGCTTGCCCGCGCGGTGCGCTGGACGCTGTCGAAGGACGCCTTCAGGCTTTCGGCATCGGCGCAGAGCTGCATGCCGATGCCGCCACCGCCGGCCGTACTTTTCAGCATGACGGGGTAGCCGATCGTCTCTGCCGCCGAAAGCGCTTCGTCGGCGCTCGACAGCAGGCCGGTGCCGGGCAGCAGCGGAACGCCGCTTGCCTTGGCGAGTTCGCGGGCCGTATGCTTCAGGCCGAAGGCCGAGAGGTGTTCGGGCCGCGGGCCGATGAAGGTGATGCCTTCGGCAGCGAGGCGTTCTGCAAAACCGATATTTTCCGACAGGAAGCCGTAGCCCGGATGGACTGCCTCGGCCCCTGTCGCCTTGCAGGCGGCAATGACCGCATCGACATTGAGGTAGCTTTCGGCGGCAGGCGCCGGCCCGAGGCGGATCGCCTCATCCGCCATCATTGCGGGCTTGGCGAAGCGGTCGGCATCGGAATAGACGGCGACGGAGGCAATACCCATCCCTCGCAGCGTCTTGATAACCCGGATGGCGATTTCGCCCCGGTTGGCGATCAGGACTTTCTTAAACATGCTCAGTCCTCGCCGTCCCAGATCAGCACCCGGATCGGCGTCGGATCGAAGCCGTTGCAGGGGTTGTTGATCTGCGGGCAGTTGGAGATGACGCAAAGCACGTCGATTTCCGCGACGAGTTCCACATAGTCGCCCGGCGCCGAAATGCCGTCGACGATCGTCATTTCGCCATTCGGCCTGATCGGCACGTTCATGAAGAAATTGATGTTGGGCACGATGTCGCGCTTGCCCATTCCGTGTTTGCTGACCTCGAGGACAAAGTTATCACGGCATGCATGCAGGTATTTCGTCCCATGGCCGAAGCGCACCGTGTTGCTTTCGCAGGAGCAGGCGCCGGCGGACGTGTCATGGCGGCCGCAGCTATCAGCCGTCATGGTCAGCATGACATTGCCTTCATTCGACATGATCTTCGTGCCGATGCCGATATAGGCGGCACCCTGCATGCGCATCGTATCCTGATTGGAATAGCGCTCGGAAAAATCATCGGCACGGTAAAACAGCGTATCGATCGCCTGCTGGCCAAGACTGTCTTCGATGCGGATCGTCTGGCCCTTGCGCACGAGGCCGGACCATGGGGCTTCGGCGGCGATGAAATGATCCTGCGCGGCATTCTGCAGGTTACGGACAGGGGAGGTCTGGATGAAATCGGACATCGTCGTCTCCTCAGGCCTGCATCAGGGCGTTGTTTTCGAAACCGCGCGCGGCTTCGGCAGTCGCCGTGCGGCAGAGGTCGTCAGCAGCAGAGACGGTTGCCCGGTAGCGGGTGATGACGACAGGCTTCGGTTGGTAGGTCGGATCCGGATTGAGCGGATGCGGGCAGGTGGAAAAGCCGACCAGCATGTCCATCTCGGCCCGCAGTTCGACATAGTCGCCGCTGTTGGAACGTTTGCCCTGCCAGCCAAACCCTCCGCCCTCGGCCAGGCGGACGGGCGCGAACAGGTTGAGGATGCCGGGAATATCGCGCCTGTCGAGGCCGAGCTTGACGGCGACGAGGATCAGGTTGTCGCGGGTATTGCGTGTCTTCTCGCCCGGATATTTCGCGGCGTTCGAGGCAGCCGTCGAGCCGCCCATCAGGCAGTCATGGGCGCCGGAACTATCTTCGATCATCGAGAACATGACGCGGCCCATATCGGAGAAGATCACGCGTCCTTTACTGAGCGCCGTCGTCCACTGGACTTTGGCGGTATCAACGAGATTGATCCGCTCGCTCGTATCCTCGGCATTCCAGGCAACGAGCGCCACGGTCGAATTGCTCTCGCCCGGATCGATGCGGATCGCCTCGCCGCACGCGAGTTTCGTCGACCAGTACCAGCCGCCGGCAATGGTCTCCTGGTGGATGACGGCAGCGGCATCGATGGCCGGTGCCGGCAGCGGGCTTGGGCCGGGAAGCGCCTTGGGCGCGAATTCCAGACCCTTCTTCTGGTGCTCCTCGTAGCGCGCACGATTGGCGGCGATCTCTTCCGGCGAGCGTCTCACATGCATCATAGCGTCTCTCCTGATGATGCCAGGTCGTCCCGGCTGTGCCCCAGGGAAGAGACCGGGCCGTCCCGGTCAGGGCTGAAAATCGATGGCTCGCCGGCAAGGCGTGGCGGCCAGATGGCAATATCCTTGGTGATGGTGGCGCCGTAGCGCTCCTTCTCTTCAGGCCGGTCGCGGCGGCGTTCGAAAGCGACGACGCGGCTGGCCAGCGTGAAAGCCTCGCGCATGTCATGGGTGACCATGAAGACGGTCATCTGCGTTTCATGCCAGAGCCGCTTCATCAGCGTGTGGATTTCGGCGCGGATGCCCGGATCGAGCGCTCCGAAGGGTTCATCGAGCAACAGCACCTTCGGCTTCATGATGAGCGCCTGGGCAAGCGCCAGGCGCTGCTGCATGCCGCCGGAAAGCTGGGCCGGATATTTGCCCTCCGAACCAGCGAGCCCGACCTCGGCAATCAGCCTGCGCGCGTCTTCGATCGCGTTGCGACGTTCGGCGCCGAAGAGTTTGGCCTTGTAGCGCGCGGCGGAAAATTCCTTGCCGAGCAGAACGTTGCCGAGCACCGTCAGGTGGGGAAAGACGGAATAGCGCTGGAAGACGACGCCGCGATCCGGTCCCGGCTCCGACGGCAGCGGCTCGCCGTCGAGCAAAATCTTGCCCTTCGTCGGTTGTTCCTGGCCGAGCAGCATGCGCAGGAAGGTGGTCTTGCCGCAGCCGGAGGGGCCGACAAGCGCGACGAAGGCACGCGAAGCGACGGTCAGTGACACATCCTCGAGGACGATTTGGTCGCCATATTCCTTCCAGACCCTTTCGATCTTCAACTCGCTCATGCCTGCTTCTCCAGTTCTGACCAGGGGAAGACGGCGATGCGCAATCGATCGAGCAGAGCGTTCATGACAACGGCAAGCAGGGTAATCCAGACGACATAGGGAAAAATAATGTCCATCGAGAGATAGCGGCGGACGAGGAAGATGCGGTAGCCGAGCCCGGAATCCGACGAGATCGCCTCGGCCGCGATCAGGAACAGCCAGGCAGGACCGAGCTGCAGTCTGAGGCAAGTGATCAGCCGCGGCAGGATCTGCGGCAGCACGACACGCAGACCGATCTGCCAGGAGGAGCCCCCGAGCGTCTCGGCCTTGACGATCTGTTCGCGGGGCAATTCCAGCGCCTTCAGCGCCAGATCGCGGATCATCGTCGGCGCGACGCCGATGACCATGAGGGCGATCTTCGACGTTTCTCCGAGGCCCATCACGATGAACAGGATCGGCAGCAGCGCCAGCGGTGGCACCATGGAGATGACGGCGACGAAGGGCGAAAGCAGTGCTCTGAGATAGGGCAGCATGCCGATCAGCATGCCCAAAGCGAGCGCGATGGCCGTCGAGATGCCGAGGCCGGCAAGCAGGCGGACCAGGCTCGCGCCCGTGTCCGACCAGAGCAGAAACTCGCCGGTGCGCGGGTCGGCGACGAAGGCCAGACGGTTGATCGCATCGGCAAAGCCGGCAAGGCTCGGCAGAAGCTTGTCATTGGCGTTTTCTGCCAGTCGCGCGGCCGAGCCGACGGCATAAGCAAGGGCGAGAAGCACGAAGGGCAGCATCGTCAAGGCGAATTGCGCGCCCCGGCTCGGCCTCGTATTGATCCAACGCATGGGAATGCTCCGCTGATGAAGGGGAGGGGCGCGGTCAAGCCGCGCCTCCGTCGTGATCAGAGCGAACCGTCGGCGGCGGCCTTCATATAGGTCTCGGTGAAGCGCAGCTTCACATTGCCGGTATCGCCCAGCACCTTGCCATCAGGCATTTCGATGCCGATGACGTCAGCCGACGGCGCGCCGTTGCCGAGCAAGCCTTTCTCGAAGAGGAAGTTGCGCACCAAATCCATGGTCTTCGGCAGATTCGGCGAAGAGGTGAAGGCAACGGCATCAGCCGGCTTGTCAAAGAGCTTGGTGGCGGCAAGCTGGGCTTCGAAGCCGGCAAGATCGGTGCCCGAAGCCGAACCCATGGCCTCACGGGCTGCCTTGCCCTCGGTGGTGTCTGCCCGCAGCAGGGCGGCCGTCTCATACCAGATGCCGGCGAGCGCCTTGCCGAAGTTCGGGTTGTCCTTCAGCACGCCGCTATTGGCGACCATCAGATCGATGATTTCGCCCGGCACTTGCGAGCTGTCGAAAACCTTCTTGGCCGAGGGATCTTCGAGAATGGTGGAAACCAGCGGGTTCCAGGTGACGAGGGCGGTGACGTCAGGCGTCTTGTAGGCTGCGACCATGTCGGCATCAGATGTATTGACCACCTTCACGTCGCGTTCCGTCAACTTGATGCTTTCGAGCGCACGGGCAAGCAGATAGTGCGAGACCGAGAATTCGACGAGATTGACGTTCTGACCCTTGATGTCGGAAAGGCCCGCCTTGTCCTTCAGGATGACGGCGTCATTGCCGTTCGAGAAGTCGCCGACGATCACGGCTGTTGTATCGACGCCGCCGGCGGCCGGGATCGACAGCCCGTCCATATTGGTCAGCGTCACGGCGTCGAAGGCGCCGGCCGTGTATTGGTTCATCGACTCCACATAGTCGTTGAACTGCGTGACATCGATCTTAATGCCGTATTTGTCAGCCCATTTCTTGACGATGCCGTGATCGGCCGCATAACCCCAGGGCATCCAGCCGACATAGATGGACCAGGCCACCTTGAATTCGGTCTTCTGTTCCGCCTCTGCGACGGAAGCCAGCCCAAGTATCAGCGATACCGCCAGCGCCGTGGTGGAAACAATCTTCGAAAAAGTCTGCATTGAAATTCCCCTTCTGCTTTTCTTCAAAAGGGATCGGCAAAGACCATCGTGCCACCAATCCCTTGGCTTACGAGGTCTCCCGGGCTTTTGTCCCGCCGTGCACCCGACGGGATTTCTCCCCCGTCGGTGGTGGCTCTCGGACCAGCCGCACTTCTAAGAAGCGCCGGAACCCTAGCCACCAACTCAGCACACTTCTTGCAAGAGGTGTGCCAGCTTGTAACCTGTTGATGTTTTTGATCTCCGTTCCTTGAGTGATTTGGAATTGTGTACACTTGCGGCATTTTGCTCAATATTTGAGCGCCGACTGGGGGCTCGGACCGTCAGCAGCTCTCTGGGGTGTGAGGCACGATGGCGTCTATCACAAGAATCAGGCGCGGAAGCAGCGCCGGCAGAGCACGAGAAGCTTGTCGCTGGATGCTTTTGGCTATGGCTTTTCCAGAAGCCGAATTCCCGCGAAAGAAATGGGCGAAGGGTGCGGGTCAGTGCTCACGCCAGATCTTCATATCGAGAAGCTGACGATCTAGAGTCGGAAACTTCCAGTATATTTGCCGGTTTGCGGATCGTCGCACCGCGATGCCCGTTTGCTTCCATCAACTCGCCGGATCTCAGATGACCGGGTCCTGCTCGCTCGGCATCGCTTCCCCGAGCTATCCTCTGCCAAAGGGCCAAGGATTTAGAATAAGGACGTGACGAAATAAAACGCGGCCGAGATCAAGGCGGCCGACGGCAGCGTTATGATCCAGGCGATCAGGATATTGCTCGCCAGCCCCCAGCGAACGGCCGAGACGCGCTTGGCCGCGCCGACGCCGACGATGGCGCCGGTGATCGTATGCGTCGTTGAGACCGGAATGCCGAGCCAGGTCGCGCCGAAGAGCGTAAGCGCACCACCTGTCTCGGCGCAAAAGCCCTGCATTGGATTGAGCTTGGTGATCTTCGAACCCATCGTATGCACGATGCGCCATCCGCCGAACAGCGTGCCGAGAGCCATCGCCGTCTGGCAGGAAATCACCACCCAGAGAGGGACTTGGAAAGTGCTGCCGAGATAGCCTTGCGAGTAGAGCAGCACTGCAATGATGCCCATGGTCTTCTGCGCGTCATTGCCGCCATGGCCGAGCGAATACATCGAGGCCGAGACGAATTGCAGGATGCGAAAGCTCTTGTCGACGGCAAAGGGCGTCTGGCGGACGAACAGCCAGGTGACGACGAGGACGAGAAAAAGCGCCAGGAGAAAGCCGATCATCGGCGACATGAAGATGGCGAGGACCGTCTTGAAGACGCCTGAGAAGACAATTGCCGAGACGCCGGTTTTGGCGACGCCGGCACCGATCAGGCCGCCAACCAGTGCGTGCGACGAGCTCGATGGGATGCCGAAGATCCAGGTGACAATGTTCCAGATGATCGCGCCCATCAGCGCGGCGAATATCACCGGCGGCGTGATGATGGCAGGGTCAATAATGCCTTTGCCGATCGTTTCGGCGACGTGCAGGCCGAAGAACAGGAAGGCAATGAAATTGAAGAAGGCCGCCCAGAATACGGCATATTGTGGCCTCAACACACGCGTCGAGACGATGGTGGCGATGGAATTGGCTGCATCATGCAAGCCGTTGAGGAAGTCGAAGAACAGTGCGACGCCGATCAGGCCGGCCAGCAGGGGAAAGGCAAGCGTGGCTTCCATCAGACGTTCTCGATCACGATGCCACTGATTTCGTTGGCCACGTCCTCGAAGCGGTCGACCACCTTCTCGAGCTCGGAATAGATCTCGCTGCCGATCAAATAGGCCATCGCGTTGCCATTGCCGTGCGCCCGGAAGAGATCTTTGAGGCCCTGCTCATAGAGTTCGTCGGAACGGCCCTCGACACGCGTCACCTCCTCGGCGATTGCCGTCAGCCGTTGAGCGTTGCTTCCCATTTTGTCGAGGAGCGGAATCGCTTCGCAGATGAGGCGCGCGGCTTCGGCGATGAGGACACCCATTTCCTTCATCCCGGGATCGAAGGTCTTCTGCTCGAAGCGGCGAAGCGTCTTCACGGTCTTGTGCATCATGTCGATTGCGTCATCCATCGACTGAATAAGATCCTTGATATCGCCGCGATCAAAGGGCGTGATGAAGCTGCGGCGCACGGCGAGCAGCACCTCGCGGGTGATGTCGTCAGCTTGGTTCTCTAGATCGACGATCTTCTGGCAATGGGCTTCAAGGTCGCCGTGGCCGCCGAAGATCTCACGCATTGCGTCAGCGGCGCCCTGGACGGTGTGCGCATGCTGCTCGAAGAGATCGAAGAACTTGTCTTCGCGTGGCATGAGTTTTTTGAATACGCTAATCATAAATCTTCCCAATCTGGGTTGTCATAAAACCGTCATAAACGACTGACGTGCGATGGAAAAGATCACTTGCCTCGAGATTTGAATTATCGGGAGTCATCGCGGTCGGTCCTCTTCACACGAGCTGCAAATTGCAGGTGCTCGCGACTGCCGGCGAGGGCTTTAGCAGAATGAACTCCGAGACGAGATGGCTGATTGATCCGCTTCCTTGCCCGACCTTTCACACCAGCTTCTTCCCACGCTTCTCTTTCTGCAACTTGCTGGGGAGCTCAATCGGCCACCCTTTGGGTATCGTCCAGAACCCCGTCTCACGGGTCGTGACCAGGAGAGCTTCGACACCCGTTGTCGGCGATTGGGCGAAAGCACCGTACTGCTGTGCAGACCCGCCTGCGAGGATCGTCTTGGTGTGGTCAGCCAGCCGTTTTGATTGGGTTGTGACCTTCTTCATATTCAGGAGTTGCGGCGCAATTCGGTTCCTGACGAGCGGGCCAAGAACGCAATTCACGCCGGAAACAGAAGTTCGACGACCGTTCCCTTGCCCGGCGCCGAGGCAATACGAGCGTCGCCGCCGCTTTGGCGGACGAAGCCATAGACGACAGCGAGGCCAAGGCCCGCGCCGCCTTCGGCGTCGCGCGTCGTGAAATAGGGCTCGAAGGCCTTGTCGACCGCTTCGGCCGACATGCCGATACCGTCATCGGTCACGCTGACGGTCACGCCGGCCTCGCTGCGGGCGCAACGGATGAGGATCGTTCCGCCCGCCGGCATGGCCGCGGCGGCGTTGAGGCAGAGATTGAGGATCGATTGCTCGAAGAGTGCCGTGTCGATGAGGACGGTCGGCAGGTCGTCACCTATGTCGAAGGCAAGCCGGCATTTTTCGCCGATTGCGATTTCCAGCACGTCGGCCATGCCTCGCAGGACCACGCCGATTTCCACCGCGTCCGGATGGATCGGCTGCTGGCTGCCAATGGAAAGCATGCTCCCGGCCAAGGACCTGCCGCGGTCGGCTGCCTTGCGGATGCGAGCGAGGTGCCGCTTCTGCCGGTCGTTGAAGCCGGTGTCGCGTTCCAGCAGGCCGAGGCTGCCGGTGATGATGCCGATCATGTTGCCGACCTCGTGGCTCACCTGGTGGGTCATACGCATGATGCCGTCGAGGCGTTGGATCTTTGCTGCCTCCGCCTCCTGCCGGTCCATATCGGTGATATCGCGCGCCAGCAGCACGATGCCGCCGTCGGGTTGGCGCGATAGCGACACCTCCGTCACCTGGCCGGCGTCGGAGCGGTGGCGTAGCACGGACCGGTCGGAGAGCAGGCCGGCGTCGTTCTCGGCCGGCAGGAGTGTCGGATCGATCTCCGGCAGCGGCGTCACGAAACTGCGGAGCGGCAGTTTCCTGGCCGAACCGGACCAGCCGACCAGCTCGATGACGCGCCGGTTCATGGTGATCGGCCGGCCGCGCGAATCGAACAGCGCGATGCCCTCGTTCATACTGCGGAAGGTGGAGCGGATGGTGCGGGCTGCGGCCTCCGCCGTGCGCCGCAGCCGGCTCACGCGCTCGACGCTCTCCCGGAAAGCACGGAAAGCCTCGAGCAGCCGCACCAGTTCGGTCTCCGTGCCGCCATAGCGCGGCGCATCGACATCCTTGCGTCCTTCCGCCAGTGCGTTCATTCCGTTCGAAAGCGCGACGATGCCGCGTGAGACGCGCATGACCGAGCGGATCGAGACGACGGCCATTGCCAGGACCAGCAACGAGGCGACCGCGACGATGACGAGGATGCGGCTCAAGGCATCGGAGGTGGAGACGAGGTCGTCGCTGAGGCTGCGGGCAACGGCCTCGCTTTGGGTTTCCGTCGCATGCGACAGATCGCGCGAGACCGTATGCAGGCGCGAGACGGCGGCGCGGATGGCGAACATTTCGAGGAGATAGCGTGTCTGTGCCTCGAAGACCCGTTCGTAAGGGGCAAGCTCGGCGGCGGAAATCCGAATATCCGGCGCGGCCCGTTCGAGGCGCGGGGCGGTTTCGGAGACGTAGCGCCGGCGCAATTCGCCAAGCTGGAACAGGCTGTCCGAATTGGATGCCGATTGGACGATGGCGTTCAGGCGACTGCGGAAATCGGCATCAGCAATCCCGCTGCCGGTCGCGATTTCGCCGAGTGCTGCCGCAGCCTCCGCCTTGTGCTGCTGAGCGGATTCGGCGTCGCCGGCAAGCGTCGTCGTCTGCGTGCGGATCGTATCCAGCAGCTCGACGATGCGGCTGCCGGCAAAACCCTTCACGGTAGCCCCGTCGTTTTCCGGTTGCATGGCGCGCAATAGCGTATCGACCTGCACGACAACCGACCGGCTTTCGCTGGAGACCCGGTAGGGCGAGGTCGCATTCATCAGGAACGGCGCGCTGGAGACGAGATCGGAAACCTGTCGCGAGACAAGCGAGGCCTTGGCGAGACTCGAAAACGCCTGCAGGCCATAGGCGGCCATCTCCTGGCGCGCCCGCTGCAGGCCGTAGACGGCGATGGTCGCCAGGCTGAAGACGAGCACGCAGATGAAGGCGATGGCAAAGGGCAGGCGAAAGGCGATGGAGGAGAGGAAGGGGCGACTGATCAAGGTACGATCTCGCCATCGTCGGTGTCGAGAACATAGCCCTTGCCGCGGCGCGTCTTGATATGGCGCGGCAGGTCCGGATTGCGCTCGATCTTGCGACGCAGACGCAGCACGAGCACGTCGACATTGCGGTCGATATAACGCTCGCTTTCGGCGCCCAGCCGATCGAGGATATGGGCGCGGCTCACGGGTGCGTTCGGCGTTTCGGCGAGGATTTCGAGCAGCGCGAATTCGGCGCTTGTCAGCGACTTGGCAGGATCAGTGCGGCAGATGGCGCGGCGGCTCTTCAGATCCACCGACCAGTCACCGAGCTTCAGGGACGTGGGCTCGTGGTCCCGTTCGCTTTCCCGCTCCGGCTTGAGCGAGGGGATCGTCCGGCGCAATACAGCCTTGATGCGAGCCGTCAACTCGATCGGCTCGAAGGGTTTGACGACATAATCGTCGGCCGCCGTCTCGAGGCCGAGCACCCGGTCCGCTGCGCTGCCGGCAGCCGTCACCATAACGATGCCGATATTGGTCTGCGCCCGCAGGCGTTGCGCAAAGGTGCGGCCGGAGGTTCCGGGCAGGTTATGGTCGACGAGCACGAGGTGCACGGTTTCGCGCGAAAGCACGATCGCGGCCTCCTCCGCCGACGGCGCAGTCAACGGCGTCCAGCCCTCCGCTTCCACGAGGTCGGAGATAAGCTCCGCCATGTCCGGATCGTCCTCGACGATCAGAATGCTGATCCTCTCATTCAACACATGCACGTCCTCCCGCATTCATTATAGGCAGGGCCGTCGCGATCTTCAAAGCGGGCTCGTATTATGGGCTTTGTCACAATTGTAACCTTTGTCATTTTTGAGGGTTCGTCGCGGATAAAGCTGTAAGAACCGTAACCATTCTTTGATTGCGCAAGGCAGCAGATGTGACATCCTGACTGCGGAGATTGGGACGCAAGGTCCAATGGGAGGAAATCGTGAGGGGCATCACCGCTTTCAGCGCGGTCGCGGCTTTGTGGCTGGCGAGCGCCGGCTCCGGCATAGCTGCCTCGTCGCTGACCGTTTTGTGCGGTGTCGACGAGATGTGGTGTGCCGCGATGAAGACGGCCTATGAGGCGAAGAGCGGGCACGAAATTTCGGTAACCCGCAAGAGCACGGGCGATATCCTCAATCAGATCCGCGCGGAGAAAGCAGCGCCGACCGTCGACGTCTGGTGGGGCGGCACGGGCGACACCCATCTGCAGGCCGGTTCTGAAAATCTCCTCGAACCCTACCAGCCGGCCCACGAGCGCGACATGCTGCCCTGGGCGCAGAATTTCTTCGCCATGTCCGGCGGCCGCTCGGCCGGCATCTATGCCGGGGCGCTCGGCTTTGCCTACAATGCCGATCTGCTGCGCGAGCTGAAGCTGCCAGCTCCGACCTGCTGGAAGGACCTGACCGATACCGCCTATCGCGGCCGCATCCAGAGTGGGAATCCGAATTCGTCCGGCACCGCCTTCACGACGCTTGCGACGCTCGTGCAGCTCTTCGGCGAGGACGAGGCTTTTCGTTATCTCTCCGCGCTCAACCGCAATATCGAGCGATACACCCCCTCCGGAGCTGCGCCTATCAAGGCGGCGGCGCGCGGAGAAACGCTGATCGGCATTTCCTTCATGCATGACGCTGTGACGCAGAAGCAGGCGGGCTATCCGCTTGTGATCGTCGCACCCTGCGAAGGCACCGGCTACGAGATCGGCGCCGTGAGCATCGTCAAGGGTGCGAGGAACATCGAGGAAGCGAAGCGCTTCGTCGATTTCGCGCTGAGCCCGGAAGGGCAGGGGACGGGGGCGGCATCCGGCCAGAACCAGGTGCCATCCAACGCGAAATCCGGCCTGCCGCTCGCAGCCCCCGACATTTCGATGATCAAGATGGTGGACTATGACTTCGCTACCTTCGGCTCGCCGGAAGAACGAAGTCGACTGCTCCGCAGGTTCGATGCGGAAATCGCCGCAACGAACTGATCGAGCCCTTTAGACAAACCGCAATCCGAAATCGTGAACGCGCCGCCGCAAGCAGGCCGATGGCCCCGCTGTGTCTTGTTCATGCGAAATCAAACCCAGGCAACAGGAGGATGCCACTATGAAAACGAAGACCCTTTCCCTCATGCTCTTCGCGGGCACGGCGCTCGGGGCGCTACCGGCGCAGGCGGCTGGCGAACTCAATCTCATCTGCTCGGCCGACGTGGTCATCTGCGAGCAGATGAAGGGCGATTTCGAGAAGGCGCATAGCGACATCAAGGTGAACATGGTTCGCCTCTCGTCCGGCGAAACCTATGCCAAGGTGCGCGCCGAGGCGCGTAACCCGAAGACCGACATCTGGTGGGCCGGCACGGGCGACCCGCATCTTCAGGCAGCATCGGAAAATCTGACGCTGGAATATAAGTCGCCGAAGCTCGATGAACTCAACGACTGGGCGAAGAAGCAGGCCGAAAGCTCCGGTTACAAGACGGTCGGCGTCTATGCCGGCGCTCTCGGCTGGGGCTACAACACGGAGATCTTCAAAACCAAGGGGTACAAGGAGCCGGTCTGCTGGGCCGATCTCCTGGCGCCGGAATTGAAGGGCGAGATCCAGATCGCCAATCCGAATTCTTCCGGCACCGCCTATACAGCGCTCGCCTCGCTGGTGCAGATCATGGGCGAGGACCAGGCCTTCGACTATCTGAAGAAGCTGAACGGCAACATCTCGCAATACACCAAGTCCGGCTCGGCACCCGTCAAGGCGGCTGCCCGCGGCGAGACGGCACTCGGCATCGTCTTCGTGCACGACGCGGTGGCGCAGACGGCGGAAGGTTTCCCGGTCAAGTCGATCACGCCTTGCGAAGGCACCGGCTATGAGATCGGCTCCATGTCGATCATCAAGGGCGCCCACAATCTCGACAATGCGAAGGTCTGGTACGACTGGGCGCTGACGGCAGAAGTCCAGTCTCGCATGAAGGATGCAAAGTCCTTCCAACTGCCTTCAAACAAGAGTGCGGTCATTCCGAAGGAGGCGCCGCGCTTCGAGGACATTAAACTGATCGACTACGACTTTAAGACCTATGGCGATCCGGCAAAGCGCAAGGCTCTGCTGGAACGCTGGGATCGCGAAATCGGCGCAGCCGCCAACTGATGTCCTGAACGGCGGCGCCTGTTCCCCAGGCGTCGCCTCCCACACTCAAAGACAGCGAGGTCAGCCATGAGACATGGCAATCGCAGGCTGGACGTGGTCCTGATTCTGGGCGCGGTCGCATTGACCCTATCGCCCTGGTATCGGATCGAGAACGGCTTCTTCGGGCTCGGTTGGCTGGCCGGTTTCCCCTTTTCCACGGAGGCCGCCCCCGGCCTCGTACAGATCTTCGCGCATGGCCGCCTGTGGCTTGACGGTGCGCTCGTGCTCTTTCTCCTGGCGGTCGCGGCCCGCGGCATAGCGGACCCAATGCTCCGCGGCGCCGTGCTCGCCTGGACCGGCGCGACCGGCGTCCTGTTTCTGTCGCTCCAGGGCCTCGCCATCGGCTTTTCAGGCTGGAACTGGACGGTCAGCGAGACACTCTTCGGCCCGCTCTCAAACGGCCAGCCCGCCATGGGCGCCGGTGCGGTGCTCTCTTCCATCACCTTCGTGCTGCTCTTTGCCTTCGGCCTTGCCGAGCGCGGCGTGATGAAAGGCGACGCCTTCGTCGTCAGCGCGATTGCACTGCTGGTCTTCCTCGTCACGGTCTTCGTCTTCTACCCGATCGGCAGCATGTTCATCGGTGCCGTGCAGGATTTCGACGGCTCGTTCAATGCGGCCAATTTCATCCGCAACATCCAGGATCCAAGCATCTGGAGCCTCAACTGCGTGATCGCTGCTGGCCGCTGCGGCGTCGCGTGGCGCACGCTGTGGCTTGCCATCATGACCGGCCTCGGCTCGACCCTGCTCGGCCTTGCCTTCGCGCTCGTCGCCACCCGCACGCGCTTTCCCTTCAAGAAGGGCCTGCGGCTGCTGACGATCCTGCCGATCATTACGCCGCCCTTCGTCATCGGTCTGGCGCTGACGCTGCTTTTCGGCCGCGCCGGTGTCGTCACGCAGGGGCTGTCGCAACTGTTCGGCCTCGAGCCCGGCCGCTGGCTCTACGGCCTCACCGGCATCTGGATCGCGCAGGTGCTATCCTTCACGCCGATCTCCTTCCTTGTGCTGATCGGCGTCGTCGAAGGCGTCAGCCCGTCGATGGAGGAGGCCTCCACGACACTGCGCGCCGACCGTTGGCGCACCTTCCGGCGGGTTTCGCTGCCGCTGATGAAGCCCGGCCTCGCCAATGCCTTCCTTATCGGCTTCATCGAAAGCATGGCCGACTTCGGCAATCCGCTGGTGCTCGGCGGCAGCCATGGCGTGCTCTCGACGGAAATCTTCTTCGCCGTCGTCGGTTCGCAGAATGATCCCTCGCGGGCTGCCGTGCTTGCCATGGTGCTGCTCGCCTTCACGCTCTCCGCCTTCCTTGCCCAGCGCGTCTGGCTATCGGGCAAGAACTTTGCCACCGTCACCGGCAAAGGTGATAGCGGATCGCATATCGCTCTGCCGCGCGGCCTATCGATCGGCGTTCACGCCGTCGTCATCCCGTGGATTCTTTTCACACTCGTCATCTACGGCATGATCCTGATCGGCGGCTTCGTGAAGACCTGGGGCCTCGACAATTCGTTGACGCTCGACCACTACGTCAAAGCCTTCTCGATCAGCTTCGAAAACGGGATTGCCTGGACGGGCGTCGCCTGGAACTCGTTCTGGACGACGATGGAGATCGCGCTGATTGCCGCCCCGCTGACGGCCGCCGTCGGTCTGCTGACCGCCTATATCATCGTGCGTCAGAAATTCGCAGGCAAGAATGCCTTCGAATTCGCCTTGATGATGAGCTTTGCCATTCCCGGCACGGTCATCGGCGTTAGCTACATCATGGCCTTCAACCTGCCGCCGCTCGAAATGACCGGCTCGGCGCTGATCCTGATAGCCTGCTTCGTCTTCCGCAACATGCCGGTCGGCGTGCGCGGCGGCATTGCGGCGATGAGCCAGCTCGACAAGAGCCTGGACGAAGCATCGCTAACGCTCCGGGCCAACAGCTTCCGCACGATCCGCAAGGTCATTCTGCCGCTCTTGCGTCCGGCAATCACCGCCGCGCTCGTCTATTCCTTCGTGCGTGCCATCACCTCCATCAGCGCCGTCATCTTCCTCGTCAGCGCTGAGTACAACATGGCGACGTCCTACATCGTCGGCCTCGTCGAGAATGGCGAATACGGTGTGGCGATCGCCTATTCCTCCATGCTCATCGTCGTGATGATCACCGTCATCACCGGCTTCCAGCTCATCGTGGGTGAACGGCGCCTGCGCCGTGAAAACCGCGTCGCCGGCCTCGCCACCCCCGCTTAAGCTCGTCAGGAGAAAATCGCATGATCAACCAGAAAGCCGGTTCAGTCGTCTTCCAGAACGTGCGCAAGACGTTTGGCGCCTTCACCGCCATTGCCGACCTCTCGCTCACCATCGAGCCCGGCACGCTCGTCACTCTGCTTGGCCCTTCCGGCTGCGGCAAGACGACGACGTTGCGCATGCTTGCCGGTCTCGAACATCCTTCGGCCGGAAAAATCCTGATCGGCGGCAAGGACGTCACCATGCTGCCGGCCAATGAACGCGACGTCTCGATGGTCTTCCAATCCTATGCGCTGTTTCCGCATATGAATGCGCGCGACAATGTCGCCTATGGTCTGGAATCCTCCGGTCTCAGTCGCAAGCAGGCGCGCGAGAAGGCTGAGGAGGGGCTGGCGCTCGTCGGCCTTGCCGGCATGGGCCATCGCCTTCCAGCCGAACTCTCCGGCGGCCAGCAGCAGCGCGTTGCGGTCGCCCGCGCGCTGGTGCTGGAGCCGCAAGTGCTGCTGCTCGATGAGCCGCTCTCCAACCTCGATGCGCGCCTGCGCCGCAAGGTGCGCACCGATATTCGCGAACTCCAGCAGCGCCTCGGCTTCACGGCAGTCTACGTCACGCACGATCAGGACGAGGCGCTCGCCGTGTCCGACCGCATCATCATCATGAAGGATGGCGAAGTCGCCCAGTCCGGCGCCCCGCGCGATCTTTACGAAGCGCCGGCTTCGGCCTTCATCGCGGATTTCATGGGCGAGGCAAATGTCATCCCCTGCGAGGTGCTCGGCATCGAGGGCGCCGATGCCGAGATCCGCATCGGTGGTTTCAAGCATCGCGTGCCGGCAGGCAGGGCGACGCCAGGTGCGGCAAGTCTTGCCGTTCGTCCCGGGGCCATCGCGCTTTCCGAGGGACGCGGGCAGGGGCTTGCCGGCCGTATCCTGCATTCGGCCTACCTTGGAGATCATGTCGAATACGAGGTTGAAACCGACGTCGGCACGCTCTTCATCGTCGACCACGCCGTCGACCGCATTCTGCCGGTCGCCTCCGACGCCACGCTCGGCTTCCGAAATCGCGGCATCGCCCTTATCAGCACGTGAGAGCTTATGAGGCGATCTCTGGTCGGGCCGGCGCTCGATGCCGGTCTGCAGGAAGGCTGCGCCTGTATGGAACCCACAAGTCGATGTCCTGCTCGCCTGAAGGAGTACTTATGATTGATATTCTGTCGCTCGAAAATGATTTCGAGGCTGTGATTTTTGATTGCGACGGCACACTTGTCCACACGCCGCCGATCTATGCCGACGCATGGTCGGCCGGCTTTTCACTTTCCGGCAAAGCGATGAACCAGGCCTGGTATTTGCTGCGGGCAGGGATGTCAGAAGGGGTTCTTATGGACGCCTTCGAGCGGGAATTCGATATTGTGCTCGATCGCAAATGCGTCATCGCTGCCATGCGATCGCACTTTCTCCAGAATGTTCACAAGGTGCGCGAAGTTCGCGCGGTTGCTGCAACCGCTCGCCGGTTGTCCGGCTTGCTCCCTATGGCTGTTGCATCCGGCGGGTCGCGAGAAATCGTGACGGCGACGCTACAAGCAACGGGCCTGCGAACGTATTTCGACCACATCGTCACGATCGATGATGTGGTAAATCCAAAGCCGGCGCCGGACCTGTTTCTGCAGGCAGCCGCCTTGTTGGGAAGAGGGCCAGCCCAGTGCGTCGTATTCGAAGATAGCGAACAGGGCCTTGAATCGGCACGACGGGCGGGTATGAGCGCCATAGATGTAAACCGCATCGATTTCCATGAGCAGCAATGCGAGATGAAGAGAGGCGACAGCTTCCAGATGAATGCCTGAGAATTCGGTCGGTGCAGTCGCTTTCGCTCGCCTTCGATTGCGGTGCCGACCCCTGAAACAGCCAACGACCAGAACAATCATAAGGGAGTACCGGCACCATGTCGCACGAAACGGAACATGATACACGCTTCGCCCTCGCCAAAGCGGTGGCACAGGAGGCGGGCGCCATGGCGCTCGATTATTTCTACAGGCGCGAAACGCTCGTGATCGAGACGAAGAGGGATCTGCAGGATGTCGTGTCGATTGCCGACCGCAACGTCGAGACATTGATAAGGCAGCGCGTGGCGGAAGCTTTTGCGACAGACGGGTTTCTCGGCGAGGAATACGGGTATCAGGAAGGGCAGTCGGGATTGACGTGGGTGGTCGATCCGATTGACGGAACCGCGCCCTTCGTCAATGGCATGCCGACATGGTGTGTATCGATTGCCGTTCTACACCGCGGCGTGCCGGTGATCGGCGTCATCCACGTTCCATGCGATGATGAACTCTACGCAGCCGCGGCGGGCATGGGTGCAAGCCTGAACGGCAAAAGCCTGAGCCTCAATCCGTCACGGACTTTGCAGAATGCGATGACCGGCATCGGCTGCAACACCCATGTCACTCCGGAACGGGTAGGCGCTATTGTTGCTGCTCTGCTCGGCAAAGGTGGGAATTTCATCCGCAACGGCTCCGGCGCCCTGATGCTGGCCTATGTGGCCGCTGGCCGGCTTGTCGGCTATTACGAGCCCCATATGCGTGCCTGGGACTGCATGGCCGGCTATTGCCTCGTCAAGGAGGCGGGTGGAACCCATCTGGCTTTCCCGGCTGAAGGTGAAGCCTTGCTGCAGGGCCATCCGGTGTTGGCAAGCAATCGGACGGTCTATGCCGATCTGCTGGCAATCCATACCGGCTGAACAGTAACCCGCCCAACGCCGGTTCTTTCTATCTGCTCAAGGAGACACATAGGCCTCACATCGTTGCCCAGGCCGATAGCTGACGCCTCCGATCAGGCGACGGCTGTCGGCCGTACCCTGGGTCACCGCGGACCCTTTCCCTTGAGCGCAAGTGTATCGCCGCAGTCCTCGTCGAGCGGCTGGTGCCCCTAATAGCTGCAAGGACGATCGTTGCCGAAGCCATCGCGGCAGGCAGGTCTGAGCCCATAGTCTGCGCTGGTATATCCGACCGAGCCGGTGTATATCGTATCACTCGAGCTCATCGTACACGATGATACCGAACCGGCAACCAGAATAACGGCAGCGGCCGCCGCCAGTGATTTGCGCATTTGAAGCATCCTACCCTCCTCATCGAGGCCCGAATTTCGATGCAGTTGGTGGGAAATAGGGCCGATGTGGGATCCGGTAACCGCGTTGACGATCAAGATTTCGTTATTGTTTAACATTAGTTCCGGTCCGAGCCGCGAGTGCCGATGCACCCACCTAAGTTAAAAGATCTTCCCCTAATATATTGTTTTCATTAGAGCGATAACGGTTTTTGGCCCAAACGAAATTCAGAATGTTCCGTAACCAACTAAAGAAAAGATAGGTGCAAGGCACAAAAAAACCCGACGGGGTTTTTTGAATAGAGCTACCGAGCTACGTATAGGTCATGTCACCACCTGCTCGTCCGGCTGAGACAGCTTCTTCTGCCGGCGGCGCGTGGCGATGCCCCTGCGATAGGAACAAGAACTGCGTCACCAGAGCCTATCCGATTGTCCCGCTCGATCTGCCGAACCTTCCCTTAAATTCCGGGGCGATCCACATATACGGTAGTCATTCTTATAGACGGCCCCTGCCATTCCGTTCATCGCCGACGATATCACGGAAACGTTCGATGACTTCCGCGCAGAGGAGGCATTGCGATTGTTCACCGAGATGTCCGGGCACGGGATACTTTCATCGATGGACCGGTCGCCATGCTTAACTTCAACATCGAAATCATCCATGGTGGACGACGACTGATCGCCAGGGAACTCTTTGTAGCAGGTCACGTCGTGATCCTGATTGGCTGGATCGAGGCGGCGTGTTCGCCGGAGGTCGCCAACGGAGAAGGGCCAATCCGCAGGCCATCTGAACCTCGTCGGTCACACCCTCATCAAGTCCGAGCAAACGCTTTACAGCTGGCAGCAGTGGGCGAAGGACCACGGGCTGATGATCGACCTCAACCGCGGCTCGCGGTTCCGCGACGCGTTTATGTCGGTTGCGACGGCTTTGGAAGGGCGGGGCTCTGCCTTGAAAGCTATCGCCTACCGCAACGCGACGTCGGGAGGGGGACCCTGGTTCTTCCCTTTGGAATGACCGGGCCAAACCTGCGGTGTCACACACTGACGTACGTTCGATCGCGCCCGAGGTCAGAAAAGGTAAGCGCCTTCAAGTTGTGGCTCGAAAACATATGGCTCGAGGACAACGCTTCGGCGGAAATGCGCGCGCGTGCCTGAGAGGCGCGGGTCGGTGAATTCCGGCGGCGCGGCGTTTTTTTGCGGACTTATGTGGCAAAACCACCAAGCGCAGCCTCTTTCGCGGCCAATCGCTATGCGGGGAAAGACCAAAAGGCGGAGAGCGGCAGCGCAAACATATTCTTCCCGAAAGAGAGTAGTCGATCCCCCATGTAAACTACAATCCCAATTGCGTTCCAGGTTTTGCCTGGTCCATTGTCTCTGAACCACCGCAAATGTCGGAAATCATCTTCTTCGACCAATGTAGAGGTCTTCATTTCGAAACCTACGATCGTCCGGTCTGCCTCGGCGATGATGTCGATTTCACGTCCTTTATCATATCGCCAATGGTAGAGCCGCCATTCCTGTTTTTGGAACGGGAGAGATTTAGCCAGTTCGTTGTGGACGAAATTTTCAAACAGCCCTCCCAAGGCCGTCGGGTTCGCATCGATATTGAAGCTCTGCGAGTTCATGCTCCTCAGCGCAGACGCGATACCCGTGTCGACAAGATGGACCTTAGGATGTTTGATGTCCCTTCCTGTCTCGCCAGAGGTCCACGCGGCAAGTCGCTGCAAGAGTGATAGCTTGGTTAGAATATCCATGTAGGTTTCGATTGTTTTTCTCTGTACCCCATTAAACTGGTTGTTAAGGCTCTCGACATTCAGCTCGTTTCCAACACGGGCGGCAAGTTGATCGATTAGTCGCCGCATGGTGTCCGACTTTCTGATCTTCAGTACATCAGCGACGTCACGTTCCACCACACTGTCGATGTAGTTGCGATACCGACGCCTCCTTTGCGGTGCGTCTAAGTTCCGTATTTCTGGAAATCCTCCTGCTAAAATCATTTCAATGTAGTCCGCTCGGGACTTTGCCTCTGGTTTTGGTAGAGCTGCCGGATCGGGGCCATCCTCGGCGGATGCCCAATCAAGGATTCGCGCAGGTCCCATGCGTCTTGTTTCCGCCATGCTTAATGGAAACATCGTCATCGTCTGAACTCTACCCGCAAGGGAGTCGGCTACCTGTGACGATGTGAAAATATTGGAGGAGCCCGTCAGGACGAATTGACCCATATTTCGATTTTCGTCGACTGTCCGTTTTATGGCGAGCGCCAGCTTCTTCGATCGCTGGGCTTCATCGATGATCAGAGGGCCTGAAGGCATTTCACCAATCAAAGCATCTAGCTGCCCCTTCGGATCAGCTTCGAGTGCGGCGAGGACGTTCTCGTCGTCAAGCGTTATGAAATTTCCCTTCTTTAAGAGGTCTCGTACGAGAGTTGTCTTGCCTACCTGTCGCGGACCAACAATGTTCACGACTTTAGCCGATCTCAGCGCATGCTCCAACTCTGATTCTAAATGACGCGGTAGCAATTCGCTCATAATTTCCATCCGCGTACGAAGTTATGATCATCTTTTACATCAACGGCGTGGAATTCGCAATAGGGATGGCGTAGAATTGGTATTATATCTGGCGTAGAATTCGCGATAGGGATGGAGTGTATTTCGCAATAGGAGCGGCGGGGAATTGGTATTAGGCGCAGCGCGCTCCTGCCCCAGGTAGAGCCGTGATTGCGATAGTGAAAAGGCGCCTCGCACGAAGAACTCCTCCCTTGACGCCAAATCAAAGTTACTTAATCTAAGCGCCAGCCGCACCCGTTGGGAGAAGGGGCCGGCAATCGCGATAGCTGTCGCACCATCTTCATCTCCCGAAGCCATGATTCCGGATCGCGCCGCCGATTTTCAACAGGATAAGCCATGCCGCTCACCATTGCCCAACGCCTCGATAGTCTGAAGGTCCGTATCGCCGAGCTCGCGCATTGGCGGGACCGGCATAGCAGCCCGATCGATGGCTGGACGTTCGAGGGTGAACCGATCGCCCTTCACCAGGACTGGCCGCATCGCCAAGGCGTGGTGCATTTTGCCGCAAGCGCCGAGGCGCCCCAGAACTGGCCACTCGACGATATTCGCCTCCAGCTCGATCTCGGCGGTGAAAGCCTGATCACGCTGAGCTATCCCGATGGCAAGAGCGAAACATTCGGCCTTGATCCTTATCATCAGGAATTCCCGGTGAAGGGCCGCCGTTTCTCGATTGCGACGGAAAGCGTCGCCCGCTTTCCGTTCGGCGAGCCGAACCGGGCGCCGCGGTTGAACAAGGCCCGGTTTATCTGGCTCGATGGCCCCGCCCATCGCCTGCATCTTCTGTTGAAACAGGTTGCCGAGGCGATCAGCGTCCTCGGGGAGCATGAGGTCGTGCCACATCTGGTCGATGTGGCCGAGCGGACCTTGCGCAGCCTGGACTGGCCGTCGGACACGGCGGCTTACATCTCCCGCACGTCGGGCGCAGTCATGCAGCAGAAGATCTGGGAACTGCCGGAGCTCGAGGCAAACCCGGCGGGCCTCTCCGACGAGCAGAGCGCTTCGGCGGCTTCCGCCTTCCAGGCGCTGACGGCGCGGTTGAAGGAACTGCAGAAGCGCTTCCCCCCGAATGGCGAGTTGCTGCTGACCGGCCATGCCCATATCGACCTTGCCTGGCTTTGGCCCTATCGCGAGACGCGGCGCAAGATGCTGCGCACCTTCAATACCGCGCTGTCGCTGATGGAGCGCTCCGACGATTTCCGCTTCAACCAGTCGACCGCCCATTATTACGCGCAGATGGAAGAGGAAGATCCGGAGCTTCTCGATCGCATCAAGGAGAAGGTCGCGGAAGGAAAGTGGGAAACCGTCGGCGGCATGTGGGTCGAGCCCGACACCAACATGCCCACCGGCGAAAGCCTCGTCCGCCAGGTTCTCTATGGCCAGCGTTATTTCGAAAAGACCTTCGGCACGCGCCATACGGTGTGCTGGCTGCCGGATTGTTTTGGTTTCTCCGGCGCGCTGCCGCAGATCCTGAGACAGGGCGGCATACACAGCTTCTTCACCATCAAGGTCAACTGGAGCGAGACCAACCATATTCCTTCCGATCTTTTCTGGTGGAAGGGCCTTGATGGCAGCCAGGTGTTGACCCACACCTTCGACAATCCGATGCAGGGATATAACGGCTTCGTGCAGGCCGACTGCTATGTGCCGACATGGAAGAATTTCCGCGGCAAGGTGCAGCACGATACCTCGCTTCTCGCCGTCGGCTACGGCGATGGCGGCGGTGGCGTGACGCCTGAAATGGTGGAGCGGGAAGTGCAACTGCGCGATTTCCCGGCGATCCCGCAGGCACGTTGGGGCACCGTCAAAAGCTTCTACGAGCATGCGCACAAAACCGCTGGGGAGAAGAAACTTCCCGTCTGGGACGGCGAAATCTATCTCGAACTGCACCGCGCCACGCTGACGACCCAAAGCGGCGTCAAGCGCAAGCACCGCCAGGCCGAACGCGCGCTGATCACCGCCGAAACGCTCGCCTCGCTGGCCCACTTGCTCGGCGCCGACAAGCCGAAAAGCCTTGAAGCGGATTGGCGCGTGGTGCTGAAGAACGAGTTCCACGACATCCTGCCGGGCTCGAGCATCCGCGAAGTCTATCAGGATGCCGAGCAGGAACTCGGCGGCGTCATCGACAACGCCAAGGGCGAGCAGGCAAAGGCCTTTCAGGCGCTGTCGGCCAATCTGCCGAAGGGCGGGGTCGGTAATGCGCTCGTCGTCGTCAATCCGTCGCTTTCGCCGCGGCCGGTGAGCGCCTCGCTTGCCGACGGCACGGCGATCTCGGCCGCCGATATCGTCGCCCCGTTGTCCGTAGCAGTCTTCGACCGGCAGGCACTCCAGCCGGCCGGCGGATTGAAGGCCAGCGCCGATCGCCTCGAAAACGATCATCTTGCTGTGACCATTGGCAAGGACGGGGCGGTTGCGAGCCTCATTCACAAGGCGAGCGGCCGCGAAGCGGTCGATGGCTCTGCCAACCAGCTCTGGGTTTACCCGGGCGACAAGCCGCGCAATTGGGACGCCTGGGATATGGATGCGGACTATGCCGAAAAGGCGGTCCGCCTCGAAGCCCCCGAAAGCATCAGCCTCATCGAAAGCGGCCCGCACCGTGCGGCGATCCGCGTCGTTCACCGCTACCGAAATTCGAGCGTCACGCAGACTTATGTGCTGACGGCCAATGCCCGCCGGCTCGACATCGAAACGACGATCGACTGGCATGATCGCCGCACCCTCCTGCGCACCGTGAACCCGGTTGACGTCAGAGCCCGAAAGGCAACGTTCGAATGCGCCTTCGGCATTGTCGAGCGGGCAACGCACACGAACACCTCCTGGGAGCAGGCGATGTTCGAGGCCGTCGCCCATCGTTTCGTCGATATCAGCGAGCCGGGTTTCGGCGTGGCGCTGCTCAACAACGCCAAATACGGCCACAGCGCTCGCGGCAATGTGATCGGCATGAGCCTGGTGCGGGGGCCGATCTATCCGGATCCGCTGGCCGATGAAGGCGAGCAGAGCTTCACCTATGCTCTGATGCCGCATGACGGCGCCTGGCATGAAGGCGGAGTGCTCGATGAGGCGCTCGACCTCAATCAGCCGCTTGTCACGGCGGAAGCCAAAAACCTCTCTACGGGCACTTTCGCGCCGCTCGCCGTCGATGGCACTCCCGTCGCCTTTTCGGGTCTGAAACCGGCGGAAGAGGGCGACGGCCTGATCCTGCGCCTCTACGAACCTGCCGGCCGGCGCGGTCGCCTCTCTCTTGCCCTGCCTTCCGGATGGGCGGCATCGCAGCCGCTGAACATTCTCGAGGAGCCGATGGAGCGGAAAGGGCCTGCCGACATCATGCCGTTTGAGATCCGGACCTGGAAGCTGAAAAAGGCCTGACGCGCCATTCTTGAGAGCCGCCGCTGCTTCGATGCGGCGGCGCGAGAAGGAGTCGATGCAGCCGGAGCAGACAAGCAGCTGAAGACTGCCGAAATTCAAAAGAGCGTCGATTCGGTCATCACCGCGGCGGTCGCCGGCGATTTCACGCATCGCGCCGCCGCCCGTCGCCGATGGCGAAACGCCAGCGATGCGCGCAGCGTTGTGCCGGGGCCGGCGCGCGACGAGCAAAGCAGTGCCGATGAAACGCTCGAAGATATCGAATTCCAGCGCAAATACCTGTCGATGGAATCCGCAAAGGCATTCGCTACATTTTCCTTTCACTTCGGGGCGGAGGGGGTTTCAATCGAAGGCGGCAAGATCATGTGCCCGAGCCTCGTCATCTCAGCCGTCAACGATGAAGCCGATGATCGCCGCGGCCGGGCGACGGCTAGACATATTGGCGGTGAAAATCTGGGTCTTGAAGGGACCACCCATACGGGTCTGCTGGTCGGGCAAAGATATTGCGAAGCCGTAAGCCGCATGATGATTTGGCTGGAGCGCTTTGAAGAGGGAACCAATCAGCCTTCCAAACCGAGGCTCGCCAGCAGCCGGCCGACATAGGCTTCCAGGCCGCCGACCATGTCGAAGCGATCGGGGTCCCGCAGCCAGAGCATTTGCAGCCCATCCATCACGGCGATCAGTTCGGCTGCCATCGCCTTGCCGTCGATCCCGCGATCAATCGAGCCGTCGGCGCCGGCCCGTTCGAATGACGAGGCGAGGTTATCCTGCATCTCGGCGGCGCGATTCAGGAACCATGCCTTGGCAGGGTGGTCCTTCATCAGGCTTTCGGCATTGAGGATGGCGAAGGCTCTGACGACCTCGATCATTTCGGCGTTGCGGCGGAAGACCGTGACCATGCCCTTCAGCAGGCCGCGGAGATCGGAGCCGTGGAGCCCGATGAAATCCGCGCTGTCGAGATCGCGCTTGGCGAGGATTGCAAGCAGCAGATCGACCTTGGTCGGGAAGTGGTGCAGCAGGCCCGGCAGCGACAGGCCGACATCGCGGGCAATGTCGCCGATCGCCGCATTCTGGTAGCCGTCTTCGGCAAAGCGTCGCATTGCCGCCATCAGGATTTCTGCGCGGCGCGTCTCGCCCTTGCGGGATCGGCGTCCTCGCTTCTCTCCGGCCTTCTGTCCCGACAATTCTGCCTCTCCTCTGCCCTGTGAAGCGGCTATCGGCACGCGCCTCGGCCGATTGCTCCCATGCTGCCTACATACATCACGCCTGCCCGATTGACATCTTAAAATTACCGAGTAATCGGTAGGTTTAAGGTTTTCCTTGGGAGGTTTGCATGATCGATTCCATTCTCGACCAGATGACGCTCGAGGAGCAGGTCTCCCTGCTATCCGGCGCCGATTTCTGGACGACGGTTCCCGTCGAGCGTCTCGGTGTGCCGAAGATCAAGGTGACGGACGGGCCGAACGGCGCGCGCGGTGCCGGCTCGCTGGTCGCCGGCGTAAAGGCGACCTGCTTTCCCGTCGGCATCGCGCTCGGCGCCACCTGGAACCCTGAACTCGTCGGCCAAATGGGCGCAGCCCTAGCGCGACAGGCAAAGAGCAAAGGTGCCGCCGTGCTGCTGGCGCCGACGGTAAACATTCATCGCTCCGGTCTCAATGGTCGCAATTTCGAATGTTATTCCGAAGATCCGATGCTGACCGCGGAGCTTGCCGTCGCCTATATCGACGGCGTGCAGGGCGAGGGGATCGCGGCGACGATCAAGCACTTCGCCGGCAACGAATCCGAGATCGAGCGGCAGACCATGTCGTCCGATATCGACGAGCGGACGCTGCGCGAAATCTACCTGCCGCCCTTCGAACAGGCCGTCCGCCGCGCCAGCGTCATGGCCGTCATGTCCTCCTATAACCGTCTCAACGGCACCTATACCAGCGAACATTACTGGCTGCTGACCAAGGTGCTGCGCCAGGAATGGGGTTTCGACGGTATCGTCATGTCCGACTGGTTCGGCTCGCATTCGACGGCTGAGACGATCAATGCCGGTCTCGATTTCGAAATGCCGGGTCCGGCGCGTAATCGCGGCGAGAAACTGGTTGCCGCCGTGCGCGAGGGCAAGGTCGAGGCTGCGACGGTGAAGGCGGCGGCGCGGCGCATGCTGCTTCTGCTCGAAAGGGTCGGCGCATTCGAGAAGACGCCTGACCTCACCGAGCGGGCAATCGACCTGCCGGAAGACCGGGCGCTGATCCGGCGCCTCGGCGCGGAGGGCGCGGTCCTCCTCAAGAACGACAGCATCCTGCCGCTTGCCAAGACCTCGCTCGACCGTATTGCCGTCATCGGACCGAATGCCGCCACCGCGCGCGTCATGGGCGGCGGCAGCGCCCAGATCGCGGCGCATTATACGGTGAGCCCGCTCGAAGGCATTCGCGCCGCCCTTGCCAATGCCAACAGCATCAGCCATGCGGTCGGCTGCCGCCATAACCGGCTGATCGACGTGTTCAAGGGAAAGATCACGGTCGAATATTTCAAGGGTCGCGGCTGCAAGGGCCATCCGCTGCATGTCGAGACCGTCGAAAAGGGCGAGTTCTTCTGGTTCGAGCTGCCGTCGGGCGATCTCGATCCCGCCCATTTTTCGGCGAGGATGACCATGCAATTCGTGCCCGAGGAGAGCGGCGATCATGTCTTCGGCATGACCAATGCCGGTCTGGCGCGGCTCTTCGTAGACGGTGCGCTGACGGTTGACGGCCATGACGGCTGGACGCGCGGCGAAAACTATTTCGGCACCGCCAATGCCGAGCAGCGCGGCGCGGCCAGGCTCGAAGCCGGCAAGGCTTATGCGGTCACCGTCGAATATGAGCCGTCCACCGCGAACGGGGAGGGCATCAACCTTATCGCCGTTCGTTTCGGTGTTGAAAAGCCGCTCGGCGAGACCGATATCGCGGCGGCCGTCGAGACCGCTCGCAATGCCGATGTGGCGCTTCTCTTCGTCGGTCGCGACGGTGAATGGGATGCCGAGGGACTTGATCTGCCCGACATGCGGCTTCCGGGCCGGCAGGAGGAATTGATCGAGCGGGTGGCCGCCGCCAATGCCAATACCGTCGTCGTGCTGCAGACCGGCGGCCCTGTGGAAATGCCCTGGCTCGGCAAGGTCCGCGCAGTGATGCAGGTCTGGTATCCCGGCCAGGAACTTGGCAATGCCGTCGCCGACGTGCTGTTCGGCGATGTCGAGCCCGGCGGGCGCCTGCCGCAGACCTTCCCGAAGGCGCTGGCCGACAATTCCGCCATCACAGGCGATGCCGCCGTGTATCCCGGCAAGGACGGTCATGTACACTACGAAGAAGGTGTCTTCGTCGGTTACCGTCACCACGACACACGCGCCGTCGAACCGCTCTTTCCCTTCGGATTCGGCCTTGGCTATACCCGTTTCAGCTGGGGCGAGCCGAAGCTTTCATCTTACGAAATGGGGCCTGACGGCGTGACCGTCAGCGTCGATGTCACCAATATCGGCGACCGGGCGGGCTCGGAACTGGTGCAGCTCTATATCAGTTCGCCGAAGACCAAGGTGGAGCGGCCGGACAAGGAGCTGCGCGCCTTCGCAAAGCTTTCGCTACAGCCCGGCGAGACCGGCACGGCCGTGATGAAGATTCGCCCGCGCGATCTGGCATATTTCGATGTCGAGGGCGGCGCCTTCCGTGCCGAACCTGGCAACTACCAACTGATCGTGGCGGCGAATGCCGCGGATATCAGGTTCATCATCGACCTACCGTCGCCATCCGCTTATGTGCTTTCGCCTTCGCATCAAGCGACCAGCCTCATCGGATAAACCGCTAGGCTGGCCGTCCGTCCGATTCCATCGACAAGCCTCGCGCTCGACCGAGGATGTCTGTCGGATCGTCCCCCCATCCAGAGCTTTGAGCGCAACGAGGATGTCGGCATAACGAACCGGAGACGGTTTACCGGGCGGCAGCCGAAATTCCGGAACGGACTCCACCGAATAGAGTCCGAAGCCCAAGTCGCAAGGATCGCTCTCTTCTCCTGCGCAGGGATGTCAGCGGCGAGAATCTCGTTTGGAGAGGTGGAATGTGCGAGGCAGAGAGCTCGACAACATTATCAGGAATGGTCGTGGTGATTGTCGGCCATGAGAACGTTTCCGAAATTTCCACACAAGCGACGAACATCGTCAGTCACCATCCGATTTAGGTGAAGGAAAACAGCGTTCAATAGTCCTCGAACCGTCCTTGGAGACCACGGCAAATTTTTTTTGAACCTCCTCTTGAATCGAAAATAACTCGAAACCAGATGATTTTCGTCGGCGGCGCAAAGGCGGGCCGACCTGACCGGAGGCGCGGTTTTGCCCGCGTCTCTCCATGTTGCTTTACGGAGGATATGGCTATGAGAAACGAACTTGACTTCGCACCCCTTTATCGGTCCAGCATTGGCTTCGACCGGGTCTTCAACCTCTTGAACAATGCGCAGCGGCTGCAGGCGATCGACGCTTGGCCACCCTATGACATCGTCAAGACGAGCGAAGACGATTATCGTATCCAGATGGCAGTCGCCGGTTTCGCCGAGGGCGACCTCGACATCGCGCAGGAGCGGAACGTGCTTGTGGTAAAAGGCCATAAGTCCGAAGAAAAGGATGGCGAGTACCTGCATCGTGGCATCGCCGGGCGCGCGTTTGAACGCCGCTTCGAACTCGCTGACCACGTCAGAGTCGAGAACGCCTCCCTGACAAACGGCATTCTCGTGATCGCGCTGAAGCGTGAGGTGCCGGAAGCCATGAAGCCGCGCAAAATCGCCATTGGAGGCGGTTCCTTTCAGCAGGCGCCTCTGCAGATTGAAGCCGAGCGCCAGGTGGCTTAAGGAGCGCTTCTCGATGAAGTCCCAGAAAAAGCCGTTTGCCGTCGAAATCAGGAAACGTCGCAGCAGGGCGAAAGACGCAGGAAAACGAACGCTTTCAAAGCTGCTGGGCAAGCTTCGCCCCGGAATCGCAGTTCCGATAACACGATCCTAAAAAAACGGCCTTGACGTTGTAGGGGGCTGGCTGGGTGGCCGGCCCCTTCGCGCAAGATTTCCCTGGTCTGGGTTCCTCATCCCCCGTGCCATCGAGTCGGCCGCATTGGGCAACACGCATGGCTTCACGACGGGCCGCTCTAAAACGAGGCGCATTCGACGTGCGATCAGACCGCGTCGGGCTGGGTGCGGAGATTGGTGACGACGCGCCGGTTCTGCACCTTGCAGGAGCGTTCGGTGCAGTCGCGGACTTCGCGGTCGTTGCCGTAACCCTTGGCCCACATGCGCTTGGCGTCCACGCCTTTCGAGGCGAGATAGGCCATCGCCGCGTCGGCGCGCTTCTGCGACAACGTCTCCATTTTGGATGCGGAACCGGAATCATCGGCAAATCCCTGAAGCTTGAGGAGCCAAGACGGGTTCCTGTTGAGCCAATTGGCCTGGTTGTCCAAGGTTGCCATGGCTACGGAATCGAGCGTGGCGGAGTCCTGCTTGAAGTAGATCCGCCGGCCGACATTGAGGATAAAATCCTCTTCGCTGCCCGCTGCGACGTTTTCGAAACCAGGCGCTGGATCGTTGGTCTGGCCGGTCATCGGCGCGGCCGTCGGTTCTTCCAGGGAAGCGATCTCGGTGGTGGAGCAGGCGGCAAGCGCCAGGAGCATGGCCGCGGCGAAAAGGCGCCTCGTATATTCTGCTGTAGCAGACATCAGGTGATCGTCCTTATTCGACCGGGGTTGTCTGGCTGACCTGAGTGGCGCTTTCGGCCTGGTCGGCGATATGCGGCAGAACCTGTACCGCCGTGCCGATGGGGCAACGCTGGTAAAGGTCGATGGCATCCTCGTTGAACATCCGGATACAGCCGCTGGAAGCATCCTTGCCGATGCTCCATGGCTCAAGCGTGCCGTGGAAGCGATAGCCGGTGTCGACGCCGTCGCGATGCAGATACATGGCGCGGGGGCCAAGCGGGTTCTTCGGTGAGCCTCCCTCCACGAATTCGGGCAGTTCGGGATGGCGCTTGCGCATCTCGGGAGGCGGCGTCCAGCGCGGCCAAAGCGATTTGGCGTCGATCGTGGCGCGGCCAAACCATTTGAACCCCTCGCGGCCGACGCCGACGCCATAGCGAATGGCCGTCTTGTTCTCCATGATCACGTAGAGAAAGTGATGCCTGGTATCGACGACGACGGTGCCGATCGGCTCGCTGCTGAAATATTTGACAACCTGGCGGTGCCACTTCTTGTCGATCTTGGTGAAGTTGGTCCTTCGGAACGTCACGCCGTTGTCGACGATGGTTCCGTCGAAATAGGAGGACGCCGCAGCGAAGGCCGGTTTCGCGACCGCACCGGCGCCAAGTAACGCCAAACCACCCAGCACAATATTTCTGCGAGTCCACGGCATCGGCAATATCCCCCTTAAAGCCAAGCAGCGAAGCGTCAGTAAAGCAGATTTTTCATTTGCCACAACAGAAAAATCATCTCCTCCCTAAAGGCGCAGATCGGGTCACGGGCCTCCTGTGTCTGGTATTGCCCCATCGTTACTCTGGAATACCACGGCGCTTCGAGTTAAAGGGCCGGGCATTCGTCTCCTCTGAAATCGGCATGTCTCTTTCCGCAACCGCCTGTAAGCCGATGCTCCTCACACGCGGCAGTTCCGTTTCTTGTGCGAATGCCTCCACAAGATCACAAAGCATCTCTCGCGCAACGCCAGGGATCACATGATGGGGCAAATGCCCGACACCTTCCAGCAATCTGACAATCGGCCCCGGATGCTTCCTGCAAAGCCAATCAATATGCCAGTTCGGTGAAATCACGCGATCCGCCATCCCGAATAGAACGTGCAGGGGAAGATCGCCACGCAGATCTGGAAGGCGCTCCATGTCTCGGTTGAAGGCGCGCAACTCGTCTGCCATCGTGCGGATGTTAATGGGATTGATCACTTGAGAGGCCGGCAGGCACGAGAGATGAGAAGGCAGGGGATTGGGAAAAGAGGACGACCTCAGACCTCGATCAAGAAAGAATGATGGCCACCGGCTGATGACGTGCTGGCGGATCAACGGCCCGACCACCGGAGCGACCGCCGATCTAAGCACAATCAATGGCCTCGATGGCATAGGCGCGCAACATGGGGAAATGAGAAAAAGTCCGCTGACGAGGCCTGGTCTTCTTGCAGCAAGGTGTAACGCCGCTGCGCTGCCGATCGAGTGCGCCACGATCCTCACCTCCGGCAGGTCAAGAGACGCGAGAAGGCGTTCAAGCCAGAAGGACTGTCCCTCAGGTCCACGTTCAGCCGGTGCAAGCGGCGTGCTCAGTCCATAGCCAGGCCGATCGGGTGCAATGATCCGGAAATCGCTGTTGTCGAAGGGAAGCAAAATTTCCTGCGCAAGGCTGCCGCAGCCATGCAGGAGGACGACAGGAATGCCGTGTGAGTTGCCACCGTCAAGGATGTGAACATCCTGATCTTCAACGTGAATCGTTGTTCCGAGCGTCGGCTGGAGTGGCTTCGCTGACATGAACCGCATAACAAAAATCAGAAGAAGAAGTTCCGGCCGGTTGCGGGACGGCGCCTACGGCAATGAGCCGTTGGAGTAGGATGGAAGGCAGGCCCAGCGTTGCCGCCTTATCTGTGCTACCATTATCGCGGTCTCGAAGCGGAAAGATCGAATGCTCCGTCAGCGTGTCAGTTTCTATGTGCTTCTGGTACTCGTGACCATTGCGTTCGTCGCCGTCGTGCTACCGTTCTATTCGGCGATATTCTGGGCAGTCGTCCTCGCTATCATCTTCTTCCCGCTTCACGCCCGTATAGAGGCTCGGCTGGGTGGTCGGGGAAACCTTGCTGCGGCGCTGTCTGTGTTGATCTGTCTCTGCGTCGTTATCATTCCCGGGCTGATCGTCCTCAGTTCACTCGTCCAGCAGGGCAACCATCTCTACCAACGTATGGACACTGGCGAGATCGACGTCCGGAGCTTTATACATAACCTGCAGGAAGCATTGCCCTTGTTCCTTCGCGACTGGCTCCGGAGCATCGAGCTGAACGGCGTCGACACGTTTCAGGATCGCGTTTCCTCGGCATTGATGCAGGGCGGCAGTTTTTTTGCCGGACGCGCCTTGAGCCTCGGTCAGAACACCCTACGGTTCTTCGTCACCTTCGGCGTGATGCTCTATCTCCTGTTCTTCATGTTCCGGGACGGGCGCGCCCTTGCCCGCGCCATCAGAAGAGCGCTGCCTCTCAGCGATTCTCATACCCTTCGCTTCACCTCCAAATTCACTTCGGTCGTTCACGCGACCGTGCGAGGCAATATTATCATCGCCATCATCCAGGGTTCGATTGGCGGCATTGCCTTCTGGGCCCTCGGCGTCGAGCCAGCCCTGCTGTGGGGCGTGCTGATGAGCTTCCTGTCGCTGCTGCCTGCGGTCGGCGCCGCATTGATCTGGGTGCCCACGGCCATTTACCTGGCCCTGGCCGGCTTTTGGGTAAAGGCGATTGTGCTGGTTGCCGTCGGCGGCCTCGTCATTGGTCTTGTCGATAATCTTCTGAGGCCATTCTTGGTTGGCAGGGAGACCAAGCTTCCCGACTATGTTGTCCTCATTTCCACCATTGGCGGCATTTCTCTCGTAGGCATCAATGGTTTCGTGATCGGCCCGTTGATAGCCGCTCTCTTCATCGCCGCTTGGGGGATATTCGTGGAGGAGGAGGGCACGTCGGATTCCTGACGATGCGGCCGGAGCATTTAACGATGGCTTCTGGAACTTTCGTCTCCCTGACTGGTTTGATAGATTCAAAGCATCATCATGGGGGGTGGAGCCATGAGCGCTTGGGGTGTCGCCGTCTTCGATAAGATGCTGGAAACCACAAATATGCGGTACGACGATCTGATGGCCGAGCAGGGACCTGAAAGGCAACTCGTCTGGCATGTACTCGGCGCGGTTTTTCATACGCTGCGAGATCGTCTGCCGGCTGCGCAGCTGCCGCTCCTTGCGCGCGGCGCCTATTGCGATCGATACGATCCTTTCAACGTCCGCTCCCGTTCCCTGGATGAGTTCCTGGAGCAGGTGAACGACGAGCTTTCATCGACGCGTCCGGTAGACGCGAAGGAGGCGGTGCGGTCGGTTTTCCGGGTGCTTTCCCACTCTATCGATCCGGGCGAGGTGCCGAAAGTGCGCCACGGACTGCCGGCAGAAGTCCAGGCGCCCTGGCCGGATCCGGATATGCGCCATTGGAGGCCATCGAGAGAGTGGCAGGAGCCGCAACCGCACCGTTACGGAAACGACTCTCACCGGATCATTCGACGTCCACTAACCGCAAAAGGCAGGAGGAAAGACCATGAAAGTGTCAGAGATCATGTCGCGCGATGTAGAAATCGCTAACCCTAATCAGACGATTGCCGAGATCGCGAGATGCATGGCCGACAGGCAGATCGGCTTTCTGCCGGTCGGCGACAACGACCGGCTCGTCGGAACCATCACGGACCGCGATCTCGTCGTGCGCGGGCTTGCCGACGGACTCGGGGGCGATGCAAAGGTGCGCGAAGTCATGTCGCGCGATGTCAAATATTGTTTCGAAGACGAAGATCTCGACGACGTGACCCGCAATATGGGGCAGGTCCAGGTCCGCCGCCTTCCCGTCGTCAATCGTGACAAACGGCTTACCGGCGTCATCTCGCTCGGCGATGCGTCCCTGGCGGACACTGCTGCAGCGGGAGCCGGATTGAAAAAAGTGTCCCGCCCGGGCGGCGCTCATGCACATTAGAGAACAGGGGTGACGTTAGGCCTGAAGCAATCAGCGATCTTGTCGTTTGAGATCATTCATCGTTGAGGTGGCATGCCGACAGGTGCCCCGGTGCAATTTCCTTTCTCACCGGCACTTCCATATGACAGCGGTCCATCGCAAATGGGCATCTCGGATGGAAGTGACAGCCTGTCGGCGGGTTTATCGGGCTGGGCAGTTCGCCATCGACGGGCTTGAACTGTTGCTTGCCGTGTTCGATGCGCGGCACCTCGGCCAACAGCGCTTTCGTGTAAGGATGATTGGGCCGCCTGAAAACCTCCTCGACGGGCGCCTCTTCGACGATGCGGCCAAGATACATGATCGCAACGCGATCGGAAATATGTTCCACAACGCCGAGATCATGGCTGACGAACAAATAGGTCAGGTCGAGCTTGTCACGAAGTTCCATGAACAGGTTGATCACCTGGGCCTGAATGGAAACGTCGAGTGCGGCGACGCTTTCGTCACAGACGAGGAATTTCGGCTGCACGGCGAGCGCGCGCGCAATATTGACGCGCTGCCGCTGGCCACCGGAAAACTGGTGCGGGTATCGCTTTTTCATGGCCGGGTCGAAACCGGCCAGCATCAAATATTTGTCGACATAGGCGTCGCGTTCCGTCGAGCGGGCAAGCCCATGCGCTCGAGGCGCCTCCCAGATAAGCTGCTCGACGGTCATGCGCGGATTGAGAGCCGCCATCGGGTTCTGGAAAATCATCTGGCTGGCGAGACCGAACTGATGCTGCTCACCTTTCGACATGGCGCTTCGGTCCATCCCCTTCCAGAGAATGTGGCCCTGACTTGGCGAGGTGATCCCTGCAATGGCGCGGCCGAGCGTCGACTTCCCGCAGCCGCTTTCGCCGACAAGGCCGACAACCTCTCCGGGCCGAATGCTGAGGCTGACATTATCAAGCGCGTGAACGACTGGCGCCGGCTTAGCCAATTTGAGCTTGAGCGCGATCTTGGCGGCGAGATCGGGTTTGGCTCCGAAGCGCTGCGACACGTTCCTCGCTTCAATCAGGGGCGCGGCGGTCGCCGTCATCATGCTACCTCTTTCGTTACGGGATGAATGCAACGGAAGGAGCGATCGCCTTCCGGCATGAGCGCGGGCATGACCAGACAGCCGTCGGTTGCCCGATCGCAGCGCGTACGAAAACTGCATCCCTGTGGGAGGCGGTTGATCGCCGGCGTCATGCCGCGGATCTGGTGAAGGGGCTCTCCGCGTCTGTTTTGCGAAGGAACCGACGCGATCAGACCGGCCGTGTAGGGATGGTGAGGATCGGTCAGAACCTTGCCCACCGGTCCGGTCTCGACGAGGCGGCCGGCATACATGACGGCGATCTCGTCGGCCAATCTTGAGACGATCGCCAGATCGTGGGTGATCCAGATCACCGCCGTATTTCCCTGTTCGGTGAGCTTCTGGAATTCGGAAATAATCTGGCTCTGGATCGTCACATCAAGCGCCGTTGTCGGTTCATCGGCGATAATAAGGTCCGGCTTATGAAGAAGCGCAATGGCAATCGCCACACGCTGGCGCATTCCGCCGGAAAACTGATGCGGGTAGGCGGCAAGCCTTTCTTCAGGGCTTGGTATTCCGACCAGCGCCAAAGCATCCCGCGCCCGCTGCCGGGCGGCATCCTTCGAGACTCGCTCGTGTGCCTGGACGGCTTCCACCATCTGCGTCCCGACCGTCAGGACGGGATTGAGCGTCATCATCGGATCCTGGAATACCATGGCGATCCGCTTGCCGCGCAGCTGCCGCATCTCTTCGTCAGAATATTTCGCGATATCGGCGCCATCGAAGATGACCCGGCCGCCGGCAACCCTGCCGGGCTTATCGAGGAGCCGCATGATCGAGAAGCCGGTCACCGACTTTCCGGATCCGGATTCTCCCACAAGACCAAGGACCTTGCCGCGCTCCACCGTGAACGACACATCATTGACGGCGCAAAGGCTGGGGCGTCCCCTGCCGCCGCCGAATTCGGTGACGAGATTGCTCACTTGCAGCAACGGGGTCATGATATGTTCCTGGGGTTGAGGACATCGCGCAGCCGGTCGCCGACGAGATTGATCGCTGCTATCGTGACCAGAAGGGCAATGCCGGGGAAGAAGCTGATCCAGTAGAGGCCGGTCAGAAGATACTGGTAGCCTGTCGAGATCAGCATGCCGAGCGAGGGTTCGGTCACGGAGGCACCAAGACCGAGGAAGGACAAGGTTGCTTCAAGAGCGATTGCCCGGGCGACCTGCATGGTGGCGATGACGATGACGGGCGCAAGACAGTTCGGCAGCAGGTGCCTGAAGAGGATACGCCATCCGGGCAGGCGCAGCATCCGGGCCGCCTCGATATATTCCTTCTCGCGCTCGACCAGAGCGGTGCCGCGGACGGTTCGCGCATAGGTCGCCCACTCGGCGATGATCAGTGCGATCACGACATTGGGCACGCCCTTGCCGAGCACGGCAAGCATCATGAGCGCCATCAATATGGTGGGAAACGACAGCTGCAGGTCGACGAGCCGCATCATCGCGGTTTCCGTGCGCCCTCCCACGTAAGCGGCGAACAATCCGGCTGAGGTTCCGATGATGGCAGCAGCGAAAGCCGACAGAACGCCCACCAGCAACGAGGTACGCAGCCCATAGAGGATGCCGGACAGGATATCGCGGCCCTGGCTGTCGGTGCCAAGGTGATAGACAAGCCCGGTCATGGATTCGGAACCCGGCGGCAGTCGTCCATCCATGATGTCGAGCTGCATCAAATCATAGGGATTTTGCGGAGAGATCCATGGCGCAAACAGCGCCAGGCAACAGATGATCACCAGCGTGAGGAAGGCGATCGCGGCTGCCGGAGAGCTGAAGAAATCCGTGACCCCTTTCGACAGGCGACTGGGTTCGGGCGTTGGAGCACTGGTGTCTTGCGTTTGTGGTTCGGCCATGGGGTCAAGCCTTTCCTTCCAGCCGGACCCGCGGATCCAGAAGGGTATAACAGATATCGATGATGAAATTGAGGGCGACGAAGAGCAGCACCATCATCATCAGGTAGGCGACGATGACCGGGCGATCGAGAAGGTTGATCGAGTCGATGATGAGCTTGCCCATGCCCGGCCAGGCAAAGATGCTTTCGGTGACGACCGAAAAGGCGATGAGTGAGCCGAACTCGAGACCGATGATGGTCACCACCGGGATCATCAGGTTCTTGAGAACGTGCACGGAAATGATCCGCCGCTCTCGCAATCCCTTGGCGCGGGCGAACTTCACATAGTCCTGAGGAAGGACCTCCTGCACGCCGGCGCGGGTCAGCCGAAGAATGAGCGACGTCTTGAACAGAGCCAGGTTGAAGGCCGGCAATAAAAGGTGCCGAATGCCATCCCCGGTCAGAAACGACCATTGTGCGCCAAACAGCTCCTGCGTCGGGCCGCGGCCGTTCGTCGGCAACCAGCCAAGCTCGACGGAAAAGACCATGATCAGCATCAGACCAACCCAGAAGGTCGGAAGCGAGAAGCCCAGAATCGAGCCGCTCATGATGAGCTTGGAGGAGATCCGATTGGGGTAGAGCCCTGCATACAGCCCAAGCGGAAGACCGAACAGCAGCGCGATGCCGAGAGCCGTGATCGCCAGCTCGAGTGTTGCGGGGAGACGTTCGAGGATCAGACCCAGCGCCGGCCGGCCATAAACGAAGCTGTTGCCGAAGTCCCCGTGCAGAAGTCCTTGGAGAAACAGCAGATATTGTTTCCACAGCGGCTGATCCAGGCCGTAATGGGCGATAACGAGAGCCCGCTCCGCCTGATTGGCGTCCGGGTTGATGAGGATGTCGACTGGGTTGCCGATCACATTGACGCCGATGAAGACAATGATCGTCATCGCGACAACGACGAACAACGCCTGAAGCAACCGCCTGATAATGGATGTGACCATTGAACCTCTCCCAGCGCCGCGCATCTTTTCGAGAGCCGCAAAGGACGCTGTAACACCTTAAATCTACGCATGTCGTTGTCGCAAAACCGCTGCACACTTTTGCGCGACATGCTTTAAGCGACGGAGATCGCCATCCCGTCACGTTGCGGGTCGGCCGCGCCTTTCGAGATGCCGCCGTCAATCTTAATCGCGTGGACTGCCGCGAACGCATAGGTCTGCGGCGACCGCGCCACCTGGTAGCCCTGCGCCCGCAACTCGTCTTCGACAGAGTGGCGAATGCGATTGCAGATGTCGATCGTGTTTGACACGCCTACGATCCTAGGCGCCGAGACGGCTTCGAGCACGGACATGTCGAAATCGATCATGTTCATCAGGCATTGCGCAACGGCCGGCGCGATATAGCTGCCGCCTGGCGCTCCGATGACGATGCTGGGCTCGTCGCCCTTGAAGACGATCGTCGGTGCCGCCGAGCTGGGACGCCGCTTGCCGGGCGCGATCGAGCCGGGCTTGCCGGGAAGCGGATTAAAGCGGCTCATCGTGCCATTGTACATGAAGCCGAGGCCGTCGGTGATCGCGCCCGAGGGACTGCCGAGGGTGTGGGTCATGGCGACTGCATTGCCGTCCTTGTCGATCACCGAGATGTGGGTGGTGTCGCGCTGCGAGCTATCAAGACGCGAAACACTGGCGATCTCGCCCGCCTTGATCGCGCGGGCATGGGCCTTTGCATGCTCTTTCGACAGCAGCTTTTCATAGGGCACGTCGACATAGGCGGGATCGCCCATATGCGCGTCCTTGTCGATCGTCATCCGCTTCATGGCTTCGAATAGGATGCGGACATGTTCGGCGCTGCCATGCTGCAGCGAGCAAACATCGAACTGCTCCATGATATGCAAGAGTTCCAGCATCGGGAAGCCCGAGCCTGGCGGAGGCGAGGTAGCGATGCGGTTGTCGCGGTAGTCGCCCCAAACCGGCTCTGCCTTCGACAATCGGTAACGCGCCAGATCCTCCCGATCAATCAGGCCGCCGTTTGCCTTGAAATCGCCGGCGATCTGTTCGGCCAGTTCGCCGTGATAGAAGATGTCAGCGCCGCCGCTTCGGGCGATACGTTCGAGGGTCTCTGCCATGTCCTTATTGAAGAGCAGGTCGCCGACATTCTTGAGCGTGCCGTCGTCGTGGAAATAGGTTCGCCGTCCCGTTGCAGAAAAGCGCAGCTTGTCGAGCGTGTTGGCAAAACCGTCATTCGACTGGTCCTTGGCCCAATACCAATACATGTGGTTTCGGATCATGAAACCATTACGGGCAAGGCGAATGGCCGGCTTGATGAGATCGGCCCAATCGAAGGTGCCGTAATCGCGCAGCGCGGTCTCATAACCCTTGAGCGAGCCGGGAGTGCAGACGGCAAGGTAGCCGATATCGGATATATTTCCTTCAAGGACATAGCCGAAGCCGTCGCGGCTCTGGTGCTTGATCTTGTCGAGCCACATGTCCGGCGCAGCCTTCAACGGCGCGCGCGCATAAAATTCGAGGATCTCGTGCACGCCCTTTTTCGGCATGTAGAGATGCATGGAGCCGAAGCCGCCGATGCCGGCCATCTGCGGGTCGACCACGCCCTGGACGAAGGCACAGGCGAGCGCTGCGTCGATGGCATTGCCGCCGCGTTCGAGAACTTCCGCGCCGGCTTCGACTGCCTCCGGCTGAGGCGCCACGATCGTTGCATTTCTCATTTTGCGCGACGGCCCTCCAGCACCTTTGCCAGGAAGGCCTTGACGTGACCGAGAACCTTCATCCGGTCATGCGAGACGCCCGGAACACGATCGAATGTCACATCGACACCCGCTTTGCGGAATGAGCTCGCCAGGGTGGCAAGGCGCTCGGGCCGAGTTTTGCCGGCTTCGTTTGCGCCGTCCATATAATATTTCCCACCCGGCTTGTGGGTGATTTCCCAAGTCTCCAGATCGGCGTCGCCGACGATCATGTGGACCGGCACCTTGGCGAGATCTTCGGGCCGGAAGGCCTTGCCGAAGCGCGCCTCCAGATCGCGAATGCCGACCCACCAGTCACGCGTCGGATCCAGAAGGGTGACGGAACCAGGTGCGCCGATCGATGCCGCCCATAGCTTTTCCGGATGCAGGATGGCGAAACGGTGCACGAAATGCCCGCCGCCGGAGAAGCCGAACATGGCGAATTTGGACCAGTCCTGGCGGTATTTGTCGGCCATCTCCGCAACCATGGCCAGGACGACCTGATCGTAACGGATGTCGCCTTCCTCAAGAAACTTGTAGCCGGAACGCGCACCATCGCCGAGAACGCCAACCGGGAAGATCGGGCAAAGGATGGCACAGTCGTTATAGAGTCCGAATTCGGCAAAACCGTCGCGAAAGTCGATGGCCGATGTGCGCCCGGTCCCGTGGACCGCGACCAGGAGGTCGAGCTTGCGGCCGTCTGCCGCCGTCGGCGGCACATAAAGCACCATATGGAGGCGGGGATCGGCCCGAGAGGCGAAGATGGCCGTCTGGCCATAGTCATAGATGGCCTTCGCCCGGGCGACGGCTTCGCCCGTTCCAAGTTCCTGCATGAATGTCTCCTGGGAGATGAAGAAAGGGACGGCCCTGGTGCCGCCCAATGGAGCTTTTTTGAACCGCGCTGCATCGAATGGATCGATGCGACGAACTTCAAATCTTTATTTGTCCCAAAACCGCTTCACGCTTTTGGACGACATGCACTAGTCCGCCGGCTTTACGTCGTAAGCGAGCGTATATTTGTCGCCGCGCGGGGTGTAGGACACGGTCTTCCTTGCACCCAGCACGACGTTTTCGTAATGCATCGGGAGAAGCCAGAGGTTGTTGAAGGTTTCCGTCGACAGTTCCTCGAGAAGGGGCGCACGTGCAGCTTCATCGAGCGTCGAACTGGCCTTGGCCAGCACCTCGTCGATCTTCGGATCGGACACGCCGCCGCCATTATATCTCCCGGTCCCCTTTTTCTCGTCGCGCGTGGCGACGAGCGCAACGGTCGGGTTTGTGGTTTCGCCGGTGTTCACACCCCAGGAGCCGAAATAGGTGCTGTAGGTGCCCTTTGAATAGGCTTCCGAATACATCGACCAGGGCAGGACCTCGACTTTCGATTTGATGCCGATGCGCGTGAACATCTGGCCGACCGCCTGCAAAACTTCGGCATCCTTGACGTAACGGCCAGAGGGACCATGCAGGGTCAGGCTGAAGCCATCGGGATAACCGGCCTCAGCCAAAAGCGCCTTCGCCGCAGCAGGATCATAGCCCACCTTCTCGACTTTTTCGGAATAGCCCGCATAGCCTTGGGTGACGAATTGGTCGGCCACCGTGCCGTTCTTCTGCATGACGCGGTCGACGATTGCCGGCCGGTTGATCGACATCAGCATCGCGCGGCGCACCCGTCCATCCTTGAGCGGGTTCTTGTCGAGATCGGAGCCGCCGGCGGCCTTCACGAAAGGCGAAACATCGCGGCTGACGTCGAGGCCAAGATAAACGAAGCGGGACGACAGGCCATTGATGACTTGCAGATTGTCGCTCGCTTCCACGCGTGCCATTCCATCGGCAGGGAGGGTTTCGACAATGTCGATCTCGTTGGAAAGAAGCGATGCCAGACGGGCGCCGTCATCGGGCAGGAAGCGCAGCGTGACGTTCGACCAGTGCGAGGGGCCAGCAAAATAGCTGTCATTGCGCTTCAAAGTCAGGTTGCTGCCTGGCGAATAGGAGACGAAGGAATAGGCCCCGGTTCCGATTGCACATTTGCCGTTGTCGAAATCCTGGACCGGCGCCTCCTTGCAATCGGCGCTGATAATTCGAATTCGGCTGACGGAATTCAGCAGGATCGGATCCGGAACCTTTGTCTCGACGACGATGGTATAGGGATCCGTGGCCGTGACATTGACAATATTGCGGGTGTAGGAGGCAAAACTCTGGCTGGGCTTGTCGCGGGCACGCAGAAGCGAAGCGATGACATCATCGGCGTTGAACTCGCTGCCGTCATGGAATTTCACGCCCTTCCGCAGCTTGAATTCCCAGTGGGTAGGGTCGACGACCTTCCATTCGGTGGCGAGCTCCGGCGCATTTGCCGACGTTCCCGTGAGGTTTATGAGGCTGTCCCAGATATGGCGCGAAGTCGCATTGTTTGGCGCCGAACTGTCTTCATGAGGGTCCAGCGTCGTCGGCGTTGTCGACATTCCGATCGTCAGCGGGGTTTCCTGTGCGGCGACCATTGCAGGAATAGCAATCGTGCCAAGCAGCCCGATCGCTGCCCGCGTCAATATTTTTGCGGCCATTTCTTCCATCCCGGTTTAGCGTTTTTGGGCCGACCTTGCTTGGTCGGTACGAGCAGGTTCCCGTCCACTCTTGGCACAAATTGGTAAGGGGGCCTCAAGGGGGCTGTCAAACGGAAAACGAGCGCGTTACGATAGGCGTAACCTGAAACTACGCCAACGCTTCAGCCTTGGTCGCGGAGAAAATTCTGGTCCCATGGACAAAAGACAACCACAAAAAAACGATATTGTGCAATCTGTTGACGTCTGCATCGAGGTATTGCTGAATGTCGCCAAAAACCCGGATATCAGACTGACTGAGGTAGCGCAGAACATCGGGGAAACCAAGCCGAGAATTTTGCGCATGTTACGCACACTGGAACGACGCGGCCTGGTCCGGAAGAGCGATACAGGCACTTACCGGCTGGGGACGACTGCGATCATTCTCGCCACCGCTGCCTCGACACAGGTTGATCTGGTGCGAATAGCCAATCCTATTCTTGAAGAAGTAGGCCAGAAGGCGAACGAAACGACACAGCTCAGGATCATCGACAATGGGGAATCCCTATGCATCGCAAAGTTCGAACCGATGCGCGACTTGCGGGTGCAGGCAATGATCGGCCGAAGACGACCGCTCACGGCAGGTTCATACAAGGTGCTTCTCGCCTATCTCCAACCTCAGGTGCAGTTGCAAATGATCCCCGAGACTTTGCCGCGGCTGACCAAGCGCACGATCACGGATCGCAGCAAGCTGATTGCTGAATTGGATAAAATCCGCCGCCAGGGATTTTGTGTGAGCTACGGTGAAGTCAGCGAGCAACTCGTCTCCGTCTCAGTGCCGGTTCTGGCATTCGACGGTTCCGTGATCGCCGCGGTGAATGTCGGCGCCCCGGCCTTCCGCACGCAAAAAAGCGATGTCGACCGCTTCATCGTTCTGCTGAAGGAGGCCTCGAGCAAGATATCGGCCCGGCTGGGATGGTAGAGCTTTTCGTTCTACGCCATATCGGATCTTGACTCTTCGGTTCGACGCCCATCAAGGCGAGCCAACGCGACTAGTTTCGTGCCAAGCCCGCTCTCTAAGCAAAAACTCAAGGGAAAAGATCGGGGAGTTCGGAGCGTGCGATGCGTCGCAACCTGATCGCTTCTGTCGTGTCTATCGAACGATAGGGAAACCGCAAACGGGTGCCCACGGGTCCCCAATTGCCGATAGCACTCAACAGCTTGTCGAGAGCGGCGTTTGAATAGCCAAATTCCTGGCGAAACGGGACGATATGCGCGTCCATAAACCTGCAGATGCGTCGTTCCAGATCGAGTGCGGCGTCGATATCGTTTCGCATCAAGACCGTCCAGGCCTGAGCACCGCGGGGACTGAGGCAGGCGACATTGGAAAAGGCGCCGGCCGCGACGCCCTCCTCGATGCCGGTTGCGAGATGATGGCCGGGGACGAAGAGCGAAAGCCCGGACAGATGCCGGCGCGCCTCGGCGTACCAGCTGTCGTCGCCATCGGCGAGCTTGATGCCGATTACCGCAGGCACAGCAGCGCAGACCATGCCCAGCTCCTTTGGCGTCAGCACCCGTTTTGCATGCGGCGGATTGTAGAGGATGAGCGGAATGCCTCCGGCAGCCTCGGCCGCGCGATTCAGGAAATCCACTGCTTCGGCATCGCTGAGCGGCCACCAATCCGGCAAGATCACTTGAATGGCGCGGGGATCGAGCGCTGCGGCGCGCCGGACGCGATTGAGCATGATCAGTGGGTCGGGCTGGCAGGCGCCGATCACGAATGGCGCAGAGGAAGCCTTGCAGCGCTCGGCCAGCATAGCCTGGATCCTGTCGAACTCCTCCTCCGTCTGATTGTGGAATTCGCCGGCAGTTCCGTTGGAATAGATTCCATCGACGCCGGCATCGATGAGGATATCGAGCTCTTCGCAGAGCTTCTCGAACTCGATACCGTCATCGGCTGCGATCGGCAGAAGCAGGCTCGCCCAGTTTCCGCCGATAGCGGTATGCGGCGTCTTGGCGGTCATCTGTTTGTCCCCGGTGGATGGCGGATCAATTCAGGTCGTCGCGGATGCAGGCCTTGAGGTGGCCGGGTGCGACTTCACGCAATTGCGGAACGGCGCCGGCGCAGGCATCAAGCGCGCTCGGGCAGCGTGTGCGAAAAACGCATCCGCTGGGCGGATTGGCCGGGCTTGGAATATCGCCTTTCAGGATTTGCCGGTTACGGCGGGCATCCGGATCGGGCGACGGAATGGCCGACAGCAGTGCGCGCGTATAGGGATGCTGCGGCCGCGCATAGAGATCGGCACTCGGCGCAACTTCCATGATGCGGCCGAGATAAAGCACGATCACCCGGTCGCAGATATATTCGACGACGGCGAGATCATGCGAGATGAACAGCATGGTCAGACCGAGCCGCTGCTGCAGGTCGCGAAGCAGGTTGATCACCTGTGCCTGGATCGACACGTCGAGCGCCGAGACCGGCTCGTCGGCAACGATGAATTCGGGCGACAACGTCAATGCCCGGGCGATCCCGATGCGCTGGCGCTGGCCACCGGAAAATTCATGCGCATACCGATTGATCGCATCTGCGGGCAGGTCGACCTCGGCCAAGGCCGACCGCGCCCGTTCCAGCCTGTCTGGGGTGCTGCCGATTCCCTGGATCTTCAGGCCCTCCGTCAGGATTTCGCCGATCGTCATGCGCGGCGACAGGCTGGCGAACGGATCCTGGAAAATATACTGCATGCGCGGCCGCTGGCGTCTGAGCGCCGAGGCGGTCAGTGTTGTCAGTTCATTGCCGTCGAAGCAGACGCTGCCGGACGAAGGCTCGACGAGGCGGAGGACGGAACGCCCGATCGTGGTCTTTCCACTGCCGGATTCGCCGACCAGCCCTACGACTTCGCCGTTGCCGATATCGAAGGAGATGCCCTGAAGAATGTTCAGCCGCGTCCCGCGGGAGGTATAATGTTTCGAGAGGTCGCGGACGGAGAGCAGCGGCGCACTCATCTAGATCTCCTGCCATCGGATGCAGCGGCTGCGGTGCTGCGGATTGACCTGTTCCAGCGCGGGAACGGCAGCGCGACAGGCTTCGATCGCGAATGTGCAGCGCGGCGAAAATGCACAGCCGCTCGGCATGTTCATCAGGCTTGGAACCATGCCGGGAATGGCGGCGAGTTTTTCGCCGGCCTGCTTCATCCGCGCGGCGTCGCCAAGGCGCGGCATGGAGGCGAGAAGGCCTATCGTGTAGGGATGTTTCGGATGGCGGAAAACTGCGCCGACTGGCCCCTCTTCGACGATGCGGCCGGCATACATCACCGCGACGCGATGGGCGATTTCGGCGACCACGCCGAGATTGTGGGTGACGAAGAGCATGGCCATGCCGCGCTCACGCTGCAGCTTGAGCAGCAGATCGAGTATCTGCGCCTGGATCGTCACGTCGAGCGCCGTGGTCGGCTCGTCGGCGATCAAAAGCGCCGGATCGCAGGCGAGCGCCATGGCGATCGTCGCACGCTGCCGCATGCCGCCCGACAGTTCGTGCGGATATTGGCCGGCACGGCGCCGGGCGTCCGGGATGCCGACGCTTTCAAGCAGCGTGACGGCTGCATCCATCGCCGCCTTGCGGTTCGCCCGGCGATGGATGCGGATCGGCTCGGCGATCTGGTCGCCGATGGTGAAAACCGGATTGAGGCTCGACATCGGCTCCTGGAACACCATGCCGATGTCGTCGCCCCGGATCCTGCGCATGCTCTGTTCGTCGAGAGAAACAAGGTCC
>Ga0123341_1000020_pt1 | contig 79523 bp, 80 predicted proteins | sample Turbeapinknodule_FD_89959 | JGI IMG/M metagenome (GOLD analysis project Ga0123341, IMG submission 89959) | Root nodule microbial communities of legume samples collected from Mexico - Turtle bean Mexico pink nodule | ecosystem: Host-associated > Plants > Roots > Nodule | place: Mexico: Nepantla...
CATGAAGGACAGCAAGGTGATCGTCGCGATCAACAAGGACGAGGAGGCGCCGATCTTCCAGGTCGCCGATTACGGCCTGGTCGCCGATCTGTTCGAGGCGCTGCCGGAATTGCAAAAGGCGCTTTAAAACAGGTCGAGCCAAGACCGAAAGCGCCAAAAGCGAATCCGAAAGATCGCGGCGCGCTTCAAACGCCCCAAATGCCTTTCTTTCGCACTTGCGAATGACTGGAAAATTATCTTTTATCGGGCTACTACTGCTGCCGGGCGATCCTTCGTCCGGCAGCATTGCAAAAAAATGCGGCAGCGCGGGGGCGAATGCCGTGCGGGGGTTTGGAGATGAATGCGGTGTTGAAGAATATTGGTATTATCGGTGCCGGCCAGATGGGCTGCGGCATCGCGCATGTTTCGGCCGCCGCAGGTTACAAGGTTCACATCTACGATCTCTCACAGGATCGCATCGAGTCCGGCCTTGCTACCGTCAACGGCAACCTTGCTCGGCTGGTGACGAACGGCAAGATGACCGAAGAGGAGCGCAAGTCGACCTTGTCGCTCATCTCGGGCTCGTCCGATATCAACGATCTCGCTCCGTCCGATCTCGTCATTGAGGCCGCCACCGAGGATGAGGCGGTCAAGCGCAAGATCTATGCCCAGGTCTGTCCGGTCCTGAAGCCGGAAGCGCTGCTTGCCACCAACACCTCTTCCCTTTCCATCACCCGGCTTGCTGCCGCCACCGACCGCCCCGAGCGCTTCATGGGTATTCATTTCATGAACCCGGTGCCGGTGATGAAACTGGTGGAACTGGTGCGCGGCATCGCGACCGATGAGAAGACCTTCTCCGCCGCCAAGGAATTCGTCGGTACGCTGGAAAAGACCATCACCGTCGCTGAGGATTTCCCAGCCTTCATCGTCAACCGCATCCTGCTGCCGATGATCAACGAGGCGATCTACACCCTCTATGAAGGCGTCGGCACGGTCGACGCGATCGACACGGCGATGAAGCTCGGCGCCAACCATCCGATGGGGCCGCTGCAGCTTGCCGATTTCATCGGCCTCGATACCTGCCTGTCGATCATGCAGGTGCTGCACGACGGTCTGGCAGACTCGAAATATCGCCCCTGCCCGCTACTGGTGAAATATGTCGAAGCCGGCTGGCTCGGACGCAAATCCGGCCGCGGCTTCTACGATTATCGCGGCGAAGTGCCAGTCCCGACGCGCTAAAGCGCGTCGCCATCTTTCAGGTTTTCCGCATGTCGTGATCGCAAAACCAATGTTGCGCGACATGCTTTATGCAGACATCATCAGAAAGGGCGAATGGACCGAGCGCCCGCGACATGCTTTCCTTGCCGTGAACGGGAGGAAATGCCATGTCGACCGAAACACCGATGTTCCTGCTGCAATGCTGCGTCCTCATCGGGCTCGCGGGTGTGTTTCTCATCAAAGGAGACGGCGACTCCTGACCGGACTCCTTACGACCCGATCGCCCCCTTGATCAGCGCCTTTGCATCGTCGCTGTCCCAGGCAGCCGGGCCGTTCATCGCAGAAATCAGGCAGCCCTGGTCGTCGAGCAGCAGCGTCACCGGCAGGCCGAAGGCGAGGCCTTCCTTCTTCAGGCTGTTGAAGACGGCAATCGTATTGTCCCGGTAAAGCTGCAGCGCATCGACGCCAGTCTCGGCGAGGAAAGCCTTCGGCTTCTCGTCGTCGCCGCTATCGATATTGACCGGCACGACCTGGAATTTGTCGCTGCCCATCTGCTTTTCGAGCGCGTTCAAAGCCGGCATCTCCTCGCGGCAGGGAACGCACCATGTCGCCCAGAGATTGAGAAGCACGGTCTTGCCGGCAAAATGATCGAGCGTCATAGGCTTGCCGTCGGGGCCGTTGAAGGACACCCCGGTCAGCTTGCGCGGTTCATTGGCGGCAACCATGGCGGCAACCTGCCCCTTCATCAGCGGCGTCAGATTGGCAGCGCGCTCCTTGGCCAGCGAGCATTCGGCCGAAGCCGTTTCACCGCCGCCATTGCCAATCCCGGTCTCCTTCACGTATACCGCTGCCGCACCGGCAATGACGCCTGCAACGGCGGCGATTGCGATCAATTTTACGGACGGCAGGCCGAAAGGTTTTTTTGTCGTCATTTCATTCTCCAGGACGGGCATCTTCCATGGCCGAGAGCAACACGGACACCAAATCCTCCAACCAGATGTGGGGTGGGCGCTTCGCCTCCGGCCCGGACGCGATCATGGAGGAGATAAATGCCTCGATCGGTTTCGACAAGAAGCTATTCGCCCAGGACATCCGCGGTTCGATCGCTCATGCGACCATGCTTGCCCACCAGGCGATCATTTCATCGGACGATAAGGACAAGATCGTTCACGGGCTAAACACGATCCTGTCAGAAATCGAAAGCGGCAATTTCGAATTTTCGCGCCGGCTCGAAGACATCCACATGAATATCGAAGCGCGTCTGGCGACGCTGATCGGACCGGCCGCCGGCCGGCTGCACACCGCCCGCTCGCGCAACGATCAGGTGGCGCTCGACTTCCGCCTTTGGGTGAAGGAAGAGCTCGAGAAGACCGAACGAATGCTGACCGGCCTGATCGCCGCCTTCCTCGACCGCGCCGAGGAACATGCCGAAAGCGTCATGCCGGGCTTCACCCATCTGCAGACCGCCCAGCCCGTTACCTTCGGCCATCATTGCATGGCCTATGTCGAAATGTTCGGCCGCGACCGCTCGCGCGTGCGCCACGCCATCGAGCATCTGGACGAAAGCCCGATCGGCGCTGCCGCCCTTGCCGGCACCGGCTATCCGATCGACCGCCACATGACGGCCAAGGCGCTCGGTTTCCGTGAGCCGACCCGCAACTCCATCGACACGGTCTCCGACCGTGATTTCGCCATCGAATTCCTGTCGATCGCAGCGATAACAGGCATGCATCTGTCGCGCCTGGCCGAAGAGATCGTCATCTGGTCGACCCCGCAATTCGGTTTCGTCCGCCTCTCCGACGCCTTCTCCACCGGCTCCTCGATCATGCCGCAGAAGAAGAACCCGGATTCGGCCGAACTGGTGCGCGCCAAGACCGGCCGCATCAATGGCTCGCTCGTGGCGCTGCTGACGATCATGAAGGGCCTGCCGCTCGCCTATTCCAAGGACATGCAGGAAGACAAGGAACAGGTCTTCGACGCGGCCGAGAGCTTGGAACTGGCAATCGCCGCCATGACCGGCATGGTGCGCGACATGACCGTCAACACCGCGCGCATGAAGGCGGCGGCCGGCTCCGGCTATTCGACGGCAACCGACCTTGCCGACTGGCTGGTGCGTGAAGCGGGCCTGCCCTTCCGCGATGCCCATCACGTGACCGGCCGCGCCGTGGCGCTTGCCGAAAGCAAGGGCAGTGATCTTGCCGAACTGCCGCTCGCCGACCTGCAGGCGATCCATTCCGCGATCACCGACAAGGTCTACGACGTCTTGACCGTCGAGGCCTCGGTCGCCAGCCGCAAGAGCTTCGGCGGTACGGCGCCCTCCGAGGTGCGCAAGCAGATCGCCTTCTGGCGCGCCCGCAACTGAGAAATAGCGGGCGTGTGAAATGCCGTCTCGCCCTTCGTCGCAGGCGGGAAAAGCGCCCAACAATCAGGGTGCACAAGGCGGCTAAACTTCGATATGAACGATGGACATCAAATGCCGCACAAGAGGATATCCATGCAGAAGAGCTTGCCGCACCTCATCCGCCTGACGGCGGCGCTCGCCGTCATCGGCCTTGCCGTTGCCGGATGCGGGCGCAAGGGCGATCTCGATCCGCCGAGTGCTGCGGCAACCAAGGAAGGCGACGTTTCCAAGCCGACGAAACAGCCGGGAACCGTCGATAAGCCCTTCCTTCTCGACCCGCTTCTTTAAGGCTTAAGCCCGTGAACCATTTCGAATACCGCGACGGCGTCCTTCATGCCGAGAACGTCCCAGTTCCCGAGATCGCCAAGGCGGTCGGCACGCCTTTTTATGTCTATTCCACGGCAACGCTGGAGCGCCACTACCGCATCTTTTCGGAGGCCTTTGCCGATATGGACTCCATGGTCTGCTACGCGATGAAGGCGAATTCGAACCAGGCGGTGCTGAAGACGCTCGGCCGGCTCGGCGCCGGCATCGACGTCGTCTCCGAAGGCGAGCTGCGCCGCGCGCTCGCCGCCGATATTCCGGCAAGCCGCATCATGTTTTCAGGTGTCGGCAAGACGCCGTCCGAGATGGATTTCGCTCTTGAGGCCGGTATCTACTGCTTCAACGTCGAATCCGAGCCTGAGCTCGAAATCCTCAATCAGCGCGCCGTCAGCGCCGGCAAGAAAGCCCCGGTCTCTTTCCGCATCAACCCGGATGTCGACGCGAAAACGCATTCCAAGATCTCGACCGGCAAGAAGGAAAACAAATTCGGCATTTCCTGGGAACGTGCCCGCGCCATCTATGCCCATGCCGCCAAGCTGGCGGGCATCGAGGTCACCGGTATCGACATGCATATCGGCAGCCAGATTACTGAATTGCAGCCCTTTGACGACGCGTTCAGGCTGCTGCACGATCTTGTCGCGACGCTGCGCGCCGACGGCCACACCATCGATCACGTCGATATCGGCGGCGGCCTCGGCATCCCCTATAAGGACGACAACAATCCGCCGCCGCTGCCGGATGCCTATGCGGCGATCGTCAAGAACCAGTTGCGCGGCCTCAACTGCAAGATCATCACCGAGCCCGGCCGCCTGATCGTCGGCAATGCCGGTATCCTCGTGACCGAAGTCCTCTATGTGAAGGATGGCGGCGAAAAGACCTTCGTCATCGTCGACGGTGCGATGAACGATCTCATCCGCCCCACCCTCTACGAGGCCTATCACGAGATCCGTCCGGTGACGATTTCGGCGGCGAACGCCCCCCGCATCCGCGCCGACGTCGTCGGCCCCGTCTGCGAGACCGGCGATTACCTGGCGCTCGATCGCGAAATGGCGATGCCGAAGCCCGGCGACCTGATCGCCGTCAGCACGGCCGGCGCCTATGGCGCGGTGCAGGCCGGCACCTATAACAGCCGCCTGTTGGTGCCCGAGGTTCTGGTCAAAGGCAGCGATTTCCATACGATTCGCCCGCGCAGGACCTATGCGGAGCTGATCAGCCTCGACTCGGTTCCGACCTGGCTGGACTGAAGCATCTCGCGCAAACTGTGCAGCGTTCTTGCGATCACGACATGCGTAAAACACCGACCTAAAGCGCGAGGAGCAATCTGAAAGATCGCGACGCGCTTTAACCAGCCATCACTTTTTGGCGAATAAACGTGAAAACCCGGTATTGCCGGCCGCTCGCCCTCGCCTTCGCCACAAAGAGTGATATCCTTGTCAGTCATGAGCGTATTGCCCCGCAATCGCCGGAAGCGCCCTCTGTTCCAAAACGCCAGATCGCGGAGACCGGATCGATGACAAGCCCCTCGAAGCAGAGGAAAGGTGCATTTGCGCTCCGCCCTTCGCTTGCCCGGCTGGTAACGACGAAACGCTTGCTGGCGCGCGTCGTGCTGTTTTTCGAGCAGTTGCTGCCGCCTTTGATGCCGGTTCTGGCCGTCGCCGCCTTTTATCTCTCAGCCTCCTGGTTCGGCCTCTTCCGTAGTGTGCCGGACTGGCTGCGCATCCTGCTGCTGGTCGGCTTTGCCACCGCCTTTCTCGTCTCGCTCCTGCCCTTGCGCAATCTGCGCTGGCCGGGGGTCACCGAAGCCGACCGCATGCTGGAAGAGCGCAACGGCCTGCCGCACCAGCCGGTCACCGTCCAGGAAGACGAACCGGCCTTCGATACGCCCTTCGCCCGGGCGCTCTGGCGCGAGCACCAGACCCGCATGGCCGAAAAGATCGCAGCCCTCGATGCCGGGCTGCCGCGACCCGATATCGCCGCGCATGACCGTTTTGCCCTGCGCGCCGTGCCGGCGCTGTTGCTGGTCACCGCCTTTGCCTATTCGCTGTCGATCAACGGCGGCTCGCTTGGAGACGCCTTTCAAGCAGCGCCCGAGCAGGTGATCGTCGATCCGGCAGTGCGCATCGACGCCTGGGTGACACCGCCCTCCTATACCGGCCGCGCACCGATCTACCTGACCGCTGACGGCAGCGAGCAGGCGGCGATCGGCATCCCGCAGTTTTCGGGCCTCACCGTTCGCGTCAGCGGCGGAAAGACTGCCGAAAAGGTCGTGTTCCGCAAGGCGAACGGCCAGGCGCAGGATATCGCCGTGCAGGCCGATACCAAGCCGCAGCAGACGGCGGCTGGCAGCGAACAGCCGAAGACGGCCCCCGCCGGCCAGGCACCCACCAGCCACGCCCCCACCAGCCAGGCATTGGTCGCGCAGACGCATGTGATGAAGCTCGAAGAGAATGGCGCCCTTGAAGTCAACGGTCGCCGCTGGAGCTTCGAGGTCCTCCCCGATAAGGCGCCGGAGATCGCCTTCGACGGTTTGCCGAAGCCCAGTGTCAACGGCGCGCTTGAAATCGGCTTTACCGTCAAGGACGATTACGGCGTCCAGGAGGCGCATGCGGAGATCGTTCCGGTCGAGACCGATCCGACGGCGACGCCGCTCTATCCATTGCCGGAATACCGGCTGGATATTCCCCGCCGCAACGCCCGCGACGCCAAGGGCGTGACCAGCCGCAACCTGACCGAACATCCGCTTGCCGGCAAGCGCGTGCGCGTGACACTCGTCGCCAAGGATGCCGCCGGCCAGACCGGGCGCAGCCCGCCGCATGAGATGATCCTGCCGTCGCGGCCTTTCAACGAGCCGCTTGCCGCGGCCGTCGCCGAGCAGCGGCAGGTCTTCGCGCTCGACACCCGCAAAATGCCGCAGGCGATCGCGCTGAACGAGGCGCTGACCATCCGCCCCGAGGAGACCATCCCCAAGCTCACCAATTATCTGCTGCTGGAATCCGCCTTGACGCGCATGAAGCTTGCAAGGGGTGATGAGGCGCTAAAGGATACCGCCCAATATCTCTGGGAGATCGCTCTCGGCATGGAGGACGGCGATCTTTCGCTAGCCGAGCGCAAGCTGCGCGAGGCCCAGCAGAAACTTGCCGACGCATTGGACCGCAACGCGCCGGACGAGGAAATCAAGAAGCTGATGGATGAGCTGCGCAAGGCGATGCAGGACTATATGACCGAGCTTGCCCAACGCATGCAGAATGCGCCGATGCAGCCGAACCAGAACGCCCAGAATATCCTGCGCCAGCAGGATCTGGAACGGATGATGGACCAGATCGAGAATCTCGCCCGCTCCGGCAATCGCGACGCAGCCCAGCAGATGCTGTCGGAATTACAGCGCATGATGAACAACCTGCAGGCCGGCAGGCCGCAGCGCGGCCAGCAGAGCCAGGAAAACAGCGAAGCCCGCAAGCAGATCGACAAGCTCGGTGAGATCCTGCGCGACCAGCAGAAGCTGATGGAAGAGACCTTCCGTCTCGATCAGCAGCTCAGGGATCGCATGCAGCGCGGCGAACCCGAGATGGGCGAAAACGATCCGCTGCTCGACGAGATGAACCCTGGAGAGAACGGCGAGCCGCAGGATCAGCAGCAGGGCCAGCAAGGCAAGGACGGCCAGCAGCCCTCCGACCAGATGACCGCCGAGCAGCTGCGCGAGGCGCTGAAACAACTGCGCGCCCAGCAGGATGGGCTCGGCAAACAGCTCGGCGAATTGCAGAAAAAGCTGGGCGAGATGGGAATGAAGCCCGGCCCCGGCTTCGGCCAGGCGCAACGCGAGATGGAAGGTGCGGGCCGTGAGCTCGGCCAGGGCCGCGGCCAGCCGGCCATCGAGGGCCAGGGCCGCGCGCTCGAAGCGCTTCGCCAGGGCGCCCGCGACATGATGAACCAGATGATGCAGGCCCAACAGGGTCAGCAAGGGCAAGGTCCGAACGGCCAGGTTGGTCAGGGGGATCAGAATGGCCGCGACCCGCTCGGCCGCCCGCGCCGCGTCCAGGGGCCGGATTTCGGCGACAACAGCGTGAAGGTGCCCGACGAGATCGACGTTCAGCGCGCCCGGGAAATCCTCGACGCGATCCGCGAAAAGCTCGGCAACAATCCGCCGCAGGAAATGGAACGGCGGTATCTCGAACGGTTGCTGGATATTCAGTAGGCCTTACGCCGCCGTATAATGGATCGGCGGCGCGCTAAAACAGGTGACCGCAAGACGGTGCATACGTCGTCCCGAAACCCGCTCAGGCGTTCGGCATCATGCCTCAGGCGACGAGCGCCCTGGCGACCGCCTTGCGGATATCCGGAAGCGCAAATGGTTTGGCGACAACGTCGATGATCTTTTCGGCAAGATCATCGGCCCGTTCACGCTGTTCGGCATAACCGGTCATCAGCAGAATCTTCAGGCCGGGAAAGGCGTCTTTTGCCTGATGGGCGAGTTCGATGCCATCCATCACAGGCATGCGGATATCTGAAAGCAGCAGATCGTAGGCCCCGTCCCTCAGCTTCTCCAGCCCCTCGGCGCCATCGGCCGCTTCATCCGTCTCATGACCGTCGAGCCTGAGCGCCCGAGCTACGAAAGACCGCAGGGAGTCCTCGTCTTCCGTAATCAGAATTCTTGCCATATGTGCATTGCTCCGTCTTCAGCCCCGCGACGGAAATCACCAGACTTTCCTTTTCGATCGGTAAAGATGGCGAAGCGATGGACGGAATGGTTAACAACCCGTCTCGACCGGCAAGACAGCGCGCCCCGCATCTTTCGGAGGTCAAAGATGCCGGAACACGCCGCAGCAGCTCAGGCGTCGCCGGTGACCACGCCGACGAAGGGCAGTTCGCGAAAGGCATAAGCCACATCCATGCCGTAGCCGACGACGAAATAGTCGGGGCACTCGAAGCCGACATAATCGGCCTCCAGCTTTTCCTTGCGCTTGACGCGTTTGTCGAGCAGCACGGCGATGGTGACGTTGCGCGCGCCGCGCTCGAACAGCAATTCCTTGGCAAACAGCAGCGTCCGGCCGGACTCGAGAATATCGTCGATCAGCAGGACGTCGCGGCCATGGACGTCGCTGTCGATATCCTTGACGATGCGGACGCCCTGCGAAACCGTGCCGATGCCATAGCTCGACAGCGTGATGAACTCGACCTCCGGGGCAAGTCCGCTATCATGCAGAGCGCGGATCAGGTCGGCGGCGAAGATGAACGAACCCTTGAGCACGGCGATGACGAGCAGGTCCTTGGTCGGGCCGTTGGCGATCTCCCGCGCCATCGAATGATTGCGCTCGGCGATCTGCTCGGCAGTGAAGAGCGGCTCGATATTTTTTCCGCGCACGACAGGCATAAGGGCTTGCTCCATGAAAAGAAGGGTAAGCCGTTAGCACATATGCGAGCTTGAAACAGCCTCGTCAGCCATGAATTAACGGGATTGGCGCGACCTGCAGCGGGAAATTCCGCCACTCGGTGCGGAAGTGGCGTCTACGGCAGGAACGAGAGCCGGACCTCCGGTAGTTTTCCGCCGGCATGCTGGACGCGCGCCGAGAAGCCTCGGCTCTGGCCGCTATAGATGACATCGGAGGGCGGATTGATGACGATGCTTGCAGTCAGCCGCTCGTCGGTGACGAGATCGGCGCGGATCGGCTGCACCATCTGCGTCGTGCCGCTGTCATTTTCGATGATGCCGTTGATGACGAGCACCCGCATGCCGTTCGCGTCGCGCGGCGCCACCGTCACATGGGTGAAATGCAGCGGCGCTCCGGAATAGGCCGGCTCTGCCGAAAAACCGGAAAAGCCGCCCGCAAGCCCGAAGACGAGCACGGCGAGCGCCAGCACCAAGCCTGCGAAGCTCCGCATCGACGCGCGCTGCAGGAAAGCTTCCGCATCGCGCAGAACAGTTGCCATTGCCGGCGCCTGCTGCGGCGGCGCTGCCTGTGTTTGGGCCGCGCGCCTGCGGTTGTCGTTATAGGTTCTTGCAGCAAACTCCGTCGGTCGGACTTTGCCGAGCGTTACGAATTCGGCGTCGGAAATATCGGCGGGACGCGCCGCGCGATATTGGCGGCGTGCGGGTTCCGGCGGCAGGAAATCATAGGCCTGGCCCGGCGTCCGGCGGCTGAAGGAGGATGCTTCCATGATGGCTGCCTCGCAGATGTCCACATGGTTTCGCTGCCAGGGGGAATCTTGGCATTGAAACGAATCCTCCTCAGTCGTAAATTTTAATGGTTAATGCTTCGCAAAGATCGCCATCAAACGGGCGTCTTTCCAGCAAAATTTACCGGCTGTTAACGGTGTTGGTTAACAAGTCACACGGTGAAACCAAGAACAGACTGAGCTGCCCGTTGATCCACTTCGAGAATGTCGGTTTGCGCTATGGCATGGGCCCGGAAATCCTCCGGGACCTGACCTTCGACATTCCGAAAAAATCCTTTCAGTTCCTGACGGGCCCATCGGGTGCCGGCAAGACGTCGCTGCTGCGGCTGCTCTTCATGTCGCTGCAGCCGACCCGCGGCCTGATCCGCATGTTCGGGCGCGACATTTCCGAAATTCCCCGCCCGGAACTGCCGCTGCTGCGCCGCCGCGTCGGCATCGTCTTCCAGGATTTTCGCCTGCTCGACCATCTGACGACCTATGAGAATGTCGCTCTGCCCTTACGCGTGCGCGGCAAGGATGAGAGTTCCTACAAGACCGACGTCCTGGAACTGTTGAAATGGGTCGGCCTCGGCGAACGCATCAACGTGCTGCCGCCCGTGCTCTCAGGCGGCGAGAAGCAGCGCGCCGCGATAGCCCGGGCACTGATGGACCGGCCGGAAGTGCTGCTTGCCGACGAACCGACGGGCAATGTCGACCCGCCGATGGCCAAGCGCCTGCTCAACCTTTTTCTCGAGCTGAACCGCCTCGGCACGGCCGTTGTCATCGCCACGCATGACCTGGCGCTGATGGAACAGGTGGAGGCCCGCCGCATGATCCTTTCGGGGGGGCATCTCGATATCTATGACTGAGCCCCCATCCAGAAACCCGGGCAAGGCGCCTGATAAGGCCGAGCAGAAGCGGCCGGAAATGCGCGTGCGTCCGACCGCGCCGATCCTGCCGCCGTCCAACATCCAGGGCAGCGCCTTGATGGTGGTGATATCAATCATGGCTTTTCTCGCCTGCCTGACGCTCGGCGGCGTCAGCATGGTGCGCTCGACGGCGGCAAGCTGGGAGAGCCAGATCTCCCGCGAGATCACTATCCAGATCAAGCCGGACGACAATCTCGACATGGAAAAGGCGCTGGCGCAGGCGCGCGACCTGGCGCTGACCTTCGTCGGCACCAAGAGCGGCCAGATCGTCGACGAGGCGGCGACCGCCCGGCTGCTCGAACCCTGGCTCGGCCCTGGTCTCGATCTCAAGGATCTCCCCGTCCCCCGCCTGGTCGTCATTACCATCGACGAGAGCAATCCGCCGGATTTCGATGGCATGCGGGCGATGCTCAAGGACAGCATCCCGCAGGCCAGCCTCGACGATCACCGCACCTGGGTCGATCGGCTGGTGTCGATGGCGCACACGACCGTCATGATCGGCACGGGCATCCTCTTGCTGGTCTTCTCTGCCATGGTGCTGACCGTCGTCTTCGCCACGCGCGGCGCGCTGTCGGGCAACCGCCACATCGTCGAAGTGCTGCATTTCGTCGGCGCCGAAAGCTCCTTCGTCGCCACCGAATTCCAGAAGCATTTCCTCAAGATCAGCCTCAAAGGTTCGGCGATCGGCAGCGCCCTTGCCGCTCTCTTCTTCGCCACCGCCGGTTTCTGGCAGAGCCGCACGTTGGCCACCCCGGAGACGGACCAGGCCACCGCGCTTTTCGGCACCTTTTCCGTCGGCGTGCTCGGTTATGCCGGCATCTTCGCAACGATGATCGTCATCGCGCTGCTGACCACCTTCACCGCGCGCCTGACCGTCATGCGGACGATCTATGAAATCGATACATTGCGCTCGGACCCAACACGCACCGACGGCATTGCGAGTTGATCGTCACCATGCCGTTTTGTTGTGAAAGCGTCTGTTCCGCGCCGCAATCAGCGTATAGTCACGATTCATGACGATGGGAGATACGACACCCAACCCGATTCATCAGGGCCCGGAGCTTGACCGTCCGGCGGCTTTGCCGCCGCGGCGCGGGCTGATCCGCCGCTTGCTGCGCTGGGGCGGCTTTGCCTGCGTGCTGGCAATGGCGCTGGTGTTCGGCGGCTTCCTGCGTTTTGCCGATTCCGTCACGACTCTGAAGCCTCCGGTCGAGCCGAAGGCGGATGCGATCGTCGTACTGACGGGGGGCTACCAACGTATCGACCAGGCCGTCGAATTGCTGCAGAAGGGCGCCGGCAAACGGCTGCTGATCTCCGGCGTCCACCCGACGACGACGCCGAGGCAGATCCGCAGGATGACGCAGGGATCGGCCGACCTTTTTTCCTGCTGCGTCGACATCGGCCACGACGCCATCGACACGATCGGCAATGCCGAGGAAGCCTCTAACTGGATCCACGCCAACGGCTACAGGAGCGTCATCGTCGTCACCAACAATTACCATATGCCGCGAAGCCTCGCCGAACTCTCCTATGTCGACCCCGACATCGAATTCATCGCTTATCCCGTGGTCAATTCGGATTTAAAGAGCCGCAACTGGTTCACCGACCCGAACGCGATGCGCGTCATGCTTGCCGAATATGTAAAGGTGCTGCTGACCGGCGCCCGCAACATCACCGGCTTCGGCCGCCACACTGGGCTGCGCTCGGCAAGTGCGTCTGGCCAGAACTAGAGCCTTTCCTTGAGTCGGGAGAAATCGGCAAAATGCTCGAGGCTTTTGCATCGAGGCGTCATCAAACGCTTTTTATGGCGGCTAATATCGTGTAGGCCGGTCGCGTGAGCATGCCTCGGGAAAGTTTCATGATCGCTCTGCGTTCCGTCCTCTTCAACACGATCTTCTACGCCAACCTCATCATCCGGATGATCGTGCTCTCGCCATATTATTTTCTGGCGCCACGCCTGACCGCCTATGCGATCCCGAAGAACTGGGCGCGCTCCAACCACTGGCTGATGCGGGTGATCGTCGGCACCACCTTCGAGATCGAGGGTCTGGAGAACCTGCCTGATGGCAGCTACATCCTGGCGCCGAAGCACCAGTCCTTCTGGGATACCTATGCCTTGCTGCCCTGGCTGAAGGACCCGGTCTACATTCTGAAGCGCGAACTGATGTGGATTCCGCTGTTCGGCTGGTATGCCAAGAAGCAGCGGGTGATCCCCGTCGATCGCGGCGCCCGCGGCAAGGTGATGGTGGAAGTGTTGAAGCGCACAAAGCAAGAGCTTTCGACCGGCCGCCAGCTGATCATCTATCCCGAGGGCACCCGCCGCCCGCCGGGCGCCGAGCCGGTCTATAAATACGGCATCGCCCGTATGTACCGCGATCTCGCCATTCCCGTGGTGCCGATCGTCATGCATCCCGGTCTGTTCTGGCCACGCCGGAGCATTCGTCGTTATCCCGGCCATTTCAAGGTCAGGATCCTGCCGCCGATCCTGCCGGGCATGGATCCGGACGCGTTTTTCGCCCGTCTGATCGAGGTTTCGGAACGGGCAAGCGACGAGCTTCTGCTTGAAACCGTCGAGGCGAACCCGCATCTGCCGCTGCCGCCGACCGCAGTCGAAAGGCTGGCGGAGCTGCGCAAGCTCAAGGCGGCGACCGCCTGAAGTCAAGCGGCGCGCAGCCGCTCCACTTCGTTGACGACCTGCTCCAGCCAGTGATCGCGAATGCCCATCTGCCTCAGATGTGCCAGCGTGTTGAAAACATAGGCATCGTTCGGCCCGGACTGGCCCGTGGCCTCGTTCACCACGCGCGCCGCCTCAAATGTGTCGAGCGTACCGGCATATTGCTCATGGTCGCGATCGGCAACATAAGTAACCGCACCCACCCTGCGGCCTCCGGCAAATTGCAGCCGCACCCGCCGCTCCAGATAGACATTGGTGACCAGTTCGCGGGCGCGCAGATAATCGATCACCTCATCCCATTTATCCGGGGAAATACGGAAGGCCATGCCGCGGCAGGCGCCGCCTCTGTCGAGGCCGAGGACGAGGCCCGGACTGTCGCGCGTGCCGCGATGGACGAAGGAGCGTACACAGAGCGAACGCCTGTAGCCGTGCACCAGAGCATCTGCCCGTTCCAAAAACTCGAAGCCCGGATTCCACATCAGCGAACCGTAGCCAAACACCCAAAATTCGTCCATATCGCACGCCAGACCGGAATCACATTTGCGATTCACCATTGGAGAACATCATGGCAGCGTCAAGCCAATCCGGCAGCAGCCAATCCGGTAGCAGTAAGAAATTCTGGCTGCTGGGCGGCGGCATCCTCCTGGTGATCGCGCTTTATACCGGCGGCTGGTTCTATGCGGCCTCGGCGTTGAAGACCACGGTGCTGAAGGCGATCGCGCCGCGCGACCAGGCAGGCGTGACCGGCGAATGCTCCGATATCGAATTCCGCGGCTATCCCTTCCGCATCGGCCTGTTCTGCTCCAAGGTCGATGTCGACGACAATGTCAACGGCGTCTCGGCCAGCTTCGGAGCGCTGCGCTCGGCAGCCCAGGTCTACGCACCCGGGAATATCGTCTGGGAACTCGATTCGCCGGCTGAGATCCGCACCACCAACGGCCTTTCGATCTCGGCGCAATGGACGGATCTGCAGGCGAGTCTGGCGACCAGGCTCAGGGGCATCAACCGCAGCTCGACCGCCATCGATGGCCTGAAGGCGACGGCCGTCTCCTCCTACACCGGCCAGACAATCAGCTTCGATGCGGCTCGCACCGAAATCCATCTGCGCCAGAACAGCGGCGATCTGGACGGCGCGATCTCCGTGCAGGATGCGAATACGGCGATCAAGGACTGGCCGCAGATCTTCCCGAAATTCTCTGCCAGCATCGATCTGACCGTCGCCGGCAAAGCCGGCTTGATCGACGGCAGTGATCCGAGCGGCCTCAACGGCGCCAGCGGCGAACTGCGCCGCATCGTCGCCGACATCGGCGACGGCAAGGTAATGACGCTGACCGGCCCCTTCTCCTTCGACGAGCAGGGTCTGCTCTCCGGAAAATTCAAGCTGGAGATCGAACAGCTCGGCCCCTGGGGCCACAGCTTGAAACAGGCCTTTCCGGATGTTGCCTCGACCGTCGATACGGCGACGAAGCTCTTGAAATCGCTTGCCGGCGGCAAAGACAAGGTCTCGGTCGATCTCGTCGTCGATCACGGCAACGCCACCGTCAGTGGCTTCATCCCGCTCGGCCGGATTCCGCCTATCTAATCAATCCGTTTGACGAAGAACACCTCAGGCACCAATTGCAGGCCTGGCAGCTCGATCGCACCGGTTTCGGAAAATCCGTTGCGGCGATGCCAGTCCTGAGGACGGCTCTCGTCGCATTCGCTTGAGGTCATCAGCAGGCGGGCGCCCTCGCCGCGCATCGCCTCTTCCCAAGCGAGAAACAGTGCGGTCCCGACGCCCGACCGGTGGTGGCCGGGCAGGACGCGAATCATTTCCATATAGGGAACCCTGCCCCAGAAGCGGGAGAAGCGCAGGAAGCCGACGATCTCCCCAGCCTGCCTGGCGATGAGATATTCGCCAAGCGCCACGCATCGCGATACCCATGCCTTGCCGGCACTGGCATCCTCGCGAACCAGCCAGTTGATATCCGCCTGACTTGCGCTCGTCACCTCCACCATCGCGAGGTTACTTCTTGTCCAGTGCGTGGGGGCGGCCAAAATCCGGTGCGTCGACGTCCTGGCCGGCCTGGACGATCGAGCGGCGGATGGCGCGGGTGCGGGTGAAGAGTTCGAAGATCTTGTCGCCCTCGCCCCAGCGGATCGCCCGCTGCAGATAGGCGAGATCCTCCGAGAAGCGCGCCAGCATTTCGAGGATCGCATCGCGATTGTGCAGGCAGACATCGCGCCACATGGTCGGGTCGGAGGCCGCAAGGCGGGTGAAGTCGCGAAAGCCGGAGGCGGAATATTTGATGACTTCCGATTCCGTCACCGTCTCCAGATCGTCGGCGGTGCCGACGATGTTGTAGGCGATGATGTGCGGCAGGTGCGAGACGATCGCCAGCACCTTGTCGTGATGCTCCGCATCCATCTCATCGACCTTCGAGCCGAGCGCTTCCCAGAAGCCGCGCAGCCGCTTCATTGCCGTCTCGTCGGTGCCTGCGACCGGCGTGAAGATGCACCAGCGACCTTCGAAGAGACCGGGGAAGCCGGCATCCGGGCCGGATTTTTCCGTACCTGCCAGCGGATGGCCGGGAATGAAATGCACACCGGCCGGAATATGCGGCAGCATCTGCGCGATCACCGAGGCCTTGGTGGAGCCGACATCGGTGACGACAGCCCCCCGCTTCAGGCTTGCTGCTATCTCTTTGGCCACACTTTCCGAAGCGCCGACCGGCACCGAGACGATCACCAGATCGGCATCCCTGACGGCATCGGCCGAAGAGGTCGTGTAGCGGTCGCCGAGACCGAGTTCCTCGGCACGCTTCAGCGTATCGGGGCTGCGTGTGGCGACGACGATCTCTCTTGCCAGGCCGAGCCGCCGGATGTCGTAGGCAAGCGAAGAGCCGATCAGACCGATGCCGATCAGCGCGATACGATCGAACTGCACGTTCATACCTTGCGTCCCATGAATTCGCTGAGTGCGGCGATGACGCCGCGGTTGGCCTCTTCGGGGCCGATGCTCATGCGCAGCGCATTGGAAAAACCATAGCTGCGCACGGCGCGCAGGATGTAACCGCGGCTCGTCAGCAGCTCGTCGGCATCGGCGGCGCGCTTGCCGTCGATGTCGGGAAAATGGATAAGGACGAAATTGGCGACCGACGGCGTCACCTTCAGGCCGATCGCCTCAAGCGCCTGGGTCAGCGTCTCCACCCACATCTGGTTGAAGGAAACGGCCTGCTGCACGAAGGCTTGGTCGCGGATGGCCGCGGCACCCGCAGCGATTGCCGCCGCGTTCAGATTGAAGGGCCCGCGCACGCGGTTCACCGCGTCGACGATCTCAGCGGGCGCATACATCCAGCCGACGCGCAGCGCCGCAAGTCCGTAGGCCTTCGAGAAAGTGCGGGTCATCACCACGTTGGCATTGGAAGACACGACCTCGATGCCGGCCTCATAATCGTTGCGGCGGACATATTCGGCGTAAGCCGCATCGAGCACCAGGACGACATGTTTCGGCAGCCCGGCCTGCAGGCGGCGAATCTCGCTGACCGGGACATAGGTGCCCGTCGGATTGCCGGGATTGGCGATGAAGACGATCTTCGTCTTCTCCGTCACCGCGGCAAGGATCGCATCGACATCGACGGTATGATCCTTTTCCTTGACGACGACGGGCGTCGCGCCGGCGCCCATGATCTGGATCTTGTAGACCAGGAAACCGTGCTCGGTGATGATGCCCTCGTCGCCGGCGCCGAGATAGACATGGCAGAGCAGGCCGAGCAGCTCGTCGGAGCCGTTGCCGCACAGGATGTTGGCCGGGTTGAGTCCGTGCACGGTGGCGATCGCCTCACGCAATTCCACCGACTGCCCGTCGGGATAACGCCCGAGATTGTCGGCAGCCGCCTTGCAGGCTTCGATCGCCTTCGGGCTGGCGCCGAGCGGCGTTTCGTTGGACGAAAGCTTGTAGACGCGGGCAACCCCCGGCGCATGTTCCTTGCCCGGCACATAGGATGCGATATCGAGAATACCGGGACGCGGAACAGGCTTGCTCATCTCAACGCTCATGGTTCGACCTTGGAATTGCCGGAAATGACCACGTCGCATTAAAGCGGAATGCCGTTCTTGTCGAGAGCAGGCAACGGCGTCAGCGGTTGCGTGTGGTCGGCACGCCGTGGGGTGCCAGAACCGGCACGAAGACGCGGCGGGAGGCGCGTGCAGCGACCGGCAGCCCTTGATAGAGCCGCTTCTGCGCCTCGACGATGATGACGCCTGAGAAGGCCGGCCACAGCGTCCGGCCGATCCGCTCGAAAGCGCGGCGAAGCCGCAGGATGGTCCTGAGCTTCGAGGGCGGGAAGAACAGCGCTTCAGCGGTCGCGCCGGGCGTGAAATTCGTCTCGCGCAGCAGATGGGTCAGCTGCCCGCGGGAATAGGGCCGGCCCGAGCCGAAGGGTGTATGTTCCATCCGCGCCCAGACACCGCGCCGGTTCGGCACGACGATGACCAGCCGTCCGCCCGGCGCCAGCACCCGCCAGAGCTCTTTCAGCGTTTCGCGCGGGCTTTCGGCGAATTCCAGCGAATGCACCATCAGCACCCGGTCGATCGAGGAATCCGGCAGCGGCAGTTCCTCGTCGAAGACCAGTGTCGTCGTCGAGAGCGAGCCCATTGGCCAGTTAACCGCGCCCTGACCGGCCGGCATGAAGGCGAAGGTGCGTTCGGTGTCGGCCTGGAAGCGATCGAGGAAGGGCACGGCATAACCGAGGCCGACGAGACGCTCCTGCGGCAGCCGCACCCAGAGCGACGACAGCGCCATGGCGATCGACTGCTCGGCAAGACGCCCGAGCTCGGAGTGGTAGAACTGGCGTAGGTCGACGATATCGGCGTGCATTGCGATAAATGTTATCAGCGGGCGGTTGGACTTCAAGGCCGGACCCTCTACATTTCCGCGAGACTCGCATGACAAGGGATTATTGCACGATGAAACCTTTGGAATTGGACGTTTTTCTCTGCCGCACCGACAATTTCGGCGTTCTCGTCCACGACCCGGAAACAGAATTGACCGCGGCGATCGACGCGCCGGAGGAAGCGCCGATTCTGCAAGCGGCGGCGCGCCGCGGCTGGAAGATCACCCATATCTTTACCACCCATCACCACACCGACCATGTCGCCGCCAACCTGGCGCTGAAGGAACAGTTCGGCTGCGAGATCATCGGCCCGATCAACGAGGCCATCGCCATTCCCGGCCTCGACCGGACGATGGCCGATGGCGACAGCTTCCTTTTTGGCGATCACACGGTCAACGTCATCGAAACACCGGGCCATACCGCCGGCCATATCTGCTATCACTTCGCCGACGACAAGCTGCTCTTTGCCGCCGACACGCTGTTTGCGCTCGGCTGCGGCCGGCTGTTCGAACGCCCCGCCGCCGACATGTGGCATTCGCTGCAGAAGCTTGCCGTGCTGCCCGATGAAACCGCCGTCTATTTCGGCCACGAATATACGCTCTCCAACGCCCGCTTCGCGCTGACGGTCGATCCCGGCAATGAACGGCTGAAGGGTCGTGCCGCCGAGATCGAGGCCTTGCGCACTGAGGGCAAATTCACCATTCCGACGACGCTGGGGCTGGAGAAGGAAACCAATCCGTTCCTGCGCGCCGCCGATCCGGCGATCCGCCGCAATCTGCTGATGGAAGGCAAAACCAATGAGGAAGTGTTTGCCGAGATCCGCAAGCGCAAGGACAATTTCTGATGTCTCCCGAGGAGATCATTCGCGAACTCGGCATGCAGCCGCACCCGGAAGGCGGCTGGTACGTGCAGACGTTTCGCGATACTGTGGGCGGAGCACGCGGCCACTCGACGGCGATCTATTACCTCCTGACCAGGGGACAGCGCTCGCACTGGCACCGCGTCCATGACGCCGCCGAGGTCTGGCATTATTACGCCGGCGCGCCGCTCTCGCTGCATCGCTCTGAAGACGGAACGACGAGCGAAACGCTGACGCTCGGAACAAACCTTTCCGCCGGCGAACGGCCGCAGGCGATCATTCCCGCCAATTGGTGGCAAGCGGCCGAAAGCCTCGGCGATTTCACCCTTGTGGGATGCACCGTCTCGCCCGGCTTCGAATTTTCCAGCTTCGAGATGGCGCCATCCGGCTGGACGCCCGGCGGCTAGATCATTCCGCCGCAACCGGCGGCTGGATCCTGCGGCGGAACATGTCCTGGGCGGCCAGCACCGCCCCGCCGGTGACGAGCAGGCAGGCGAGAGCGATGCGCCAGCTCGGCTCGGCAAAGCCGAACAACGTCAGGATCAGCGTCGACAGCAATGGTGCGGCATAACTGGCCGCGCCGAGGATCTGGATATCGCCGTTCTTGACGCCGTAGTCCCAGGCATAGAAGGCAGCCCCGACGGGCAGGAGCCCGAGCCCGATGACGGCGAGCCATTCGAAACCCGTTGCCGGCCAGACGGTCGTCTCCAGGCCAAGATGGCAGACGAGCGACAGGAGCGAGGTCGCAAGGCAGAAGCCGGTGACGACATCGGTGGAGACGGCGTCGAAGCGCCGGGTCAGCAGCGAGTAACCGGACCAGGTGAAGGCGCTGAGAAAGGCGGCCCCGTAGCCGACCGCATAAGCGCCGTTAAAATCGATGCCGTTGCGGGCGACGATCAGGAAGGTGCCGCAGAGCCCGGCGAGGGCGCCGGTAACATGATACCAGCGCAGCCGTTCGCCCGGCAGCAGCGCCGAACCGACGACGATCAGCAGCGGCCAGAGATAGGCGACCAGCCCCGCCTCCACCGCCGGGGCGTTTCTGAGCGCGGTGAAATACAGGAAATGATAGCCGAACAGGCCGGCGATGCCGGTCAACCAGACCTTGGCCGGCTGCTTCAGCAGCGCCAGACGTGACGGGTTGAGAAACAGCACGACGAGGCCGGGGATGCTGCCGATCGCAAAGCAGACGGCCGAAAGCTGAAACGGCGGCATCTTGCCGGAGGCTGATGTGAACAGCGCCAGGAACGACCACATCAAAATGGCGGCAAAACCGATCAATGTCGCACGAAGCTTCACCCATCCCCCTTTGACGGAGACATGAACTCCGTCAGCTGCTGCCGTATTTGACGGCGGTGATCGTCACCATGCCATATTCAGTGGGAATGCGCACATAGACCGGAGCGTATACATTTGCCGCCTCCGACTTGGCAAACCAGATTTCCATCCGGTCGCTCTTGCTGAGATAGGTTATGTCCTTGCGGCCCTTCTTGTAGCCCGAGCGCGGCACGAAGCGCACGCCGCAGACGACCGCCTTGCCCTTGAAGCCGTTGGTCGAAAAATCCTCGTCGCCCTTCGGCGACAGCACCAGATCCATGCGCGTCTCGCCGTCGAAGATCGGCAGCGTCTGCGAGCAGACCTTGGTATCGCCGGTGAAGACCAGGCCGGAGATCGGATCGAGCACCGACCGCATGTCGCCCGGCGTCACATCGATCCAGTTTTTCGGCCGTTTCGGCGTCGGTGTCGTCGTCGCCGAGACGATGTTGCCGTTGCGGTAGCTGACCTCGTAGACGCGGGCCTTCTTGCCGGTCTTGTAATAGAGCGAATATTTCTGCGCCTGCAGCCTGTCGTCTCGCACGACGCCGGTGACGCTGGTCTTGGCCGAAATCGTCGTGATGAGATCGGCAAGGCCGGCCGAATTGATGCTGCCGGCAATCTTATAGCTGTGATCGTCCTCGATCTCCGTCAGGAACGCGGCGCGCGCGATCGGCAGGCCGGCGAGCGTCACCCGGTATTCCGTCCGATGCTGGATTTCGGCCGCCGATGCCGGTATGGCAAGAAGCGCCGTGATGGCCGAAATGAAAATCCGTCTGCCCGTATGAGCCATAAAAAAAAGCCTTGTCTTGCCGCGCGCCGGCAGCCTTTGCCGAGCGCTCTATACTCCTGCCGTGAAGGGAAGAAAACAGCAGCTTTTTGACAGAATTGCGGGAAAGGCCAAGGTTTGGCTTGACGCGAGCAGCCGGTCTGACTATAGAACCGCAACTTTCCAATCATGCCCGTTGGATTGCGCGCCTGGTTTTGACCGGGATGGCAATTTCGATGGCCCGACAAAAACAAGAATAGGTGTTCCATGTCCCGCGTGTGCGAATTGACCGGCAAGGCCGTCCTGACTGGTAACAATGTCAGCCATGCCAACAACAAGACCAAGCGCCGGTTCCTGCCGAACCTGTGCCAGGTGACGCTGATATCAGACGCGTTGAACCAGCGTTATCGTCTTCGCGTTTCGGCTGCTGCCCTTCGCTCGGTCGAGCATCGCGGCGGCCTCGATGCCTTCCTGATCAAGGCAAGCGAAAACGAACTGTCGATGCGCGCACGACTGCTGCGCCGCCAGATCGTCAAGAAGACCGCCGAAGCGGCTGTTGCTGCCTAAGCTTCTGCCCTTCTTTCATACGGCTTCAAAAGGCTTGCACGGATAAACCCGGTCAAGCCTTTTGCTTTGCCTGAGTCCTCCAACTGGTGGCATCACCCAGGATAAAAAAATGCTGAAGACGCGCTATACGATCGCCTATGTCGCCCTGATGACGCTTGTCGTCGTCGCCTCCAACTTCCTCGTCCAGTTCCCGCTGAACGCCGAAGTCGCCGGCATCAACCTTGCCGATATCCTGACCTGGGGCGCCTTTTCCTATCCGGTCGCCTTCCTGATCACCGATCTGACCAACCGCCAGTTCGGCCCGCAGGCAGCCCGCAAGGTCGTGCTTGCCGGCTTTGTCGTCGGCGTGACGCTGTCCTTCTTTACGTCAGTGCCGCGCATCGCCATTGCCTCGGGCTCAGCCTATCTCGCCGGCCAGCTGCTCGATATCGCTGTCTTCAACCGCCTCCGCCGCCAGGCCTGGTGGCGCGCCCCGCTCGTCGGCTCGCTGATCGGTTCGGCGCTCGATACGGTGATGTTCTTCTCGCTGTCCTTCGCCGCGTTTTTCGTGTTCCTCGGCCCGAACGAACCTTTCGCGCTGGAAGCCGCTCCCGTCTTCGGCGTCTTCGCCACGCAGGCGCCGCGCTGGATTTCCTGGGCGCTCGGCGATTTCGCCGTCAAGATGATCGTCGGCCTCGTCATGCTGCTGCCCTATGGCGCCCTGATGAACGTGCTGCGGCCGATGCAGGCCGCCCGCGCCAGCTGAACAACGAGATCACCGACGCCACCGGACCGCTCCGGCGGCGATCGCAGGATGCAGCTTTTCAGCGAGCGCAAGACCGAGCGACGTCGTGCCGGAACCGGATGCGCCCATGACGTAAATATGCACCATGTTTCCTCCGCAGGCCGGCCACCGATGCTGCGCGCGGGGGGTAGCCGAGACCTATGACATCAGTCTGACGCAGCCTGCTTCACATTGTCGGAAAGTCGGAATTCCAGCATCAGATTGCGCTGCAGGATCGAATGATTGTCGTCCGATACCAGGACAATATGGGTCGTGCCGTCGGCAGCCTGGAACGTGTCGATCCCTTCCATATTGTCGATCTGCGAGTTGAAATTGCCTTCGAGCAGCAATTCGCCGTCGACGACGGCGCCGGGCCGGATATCGGCGCCATTGATGCGCCGAAGGCGCATGCCGATGCCTTCGGCCATGTTGAAGCGGCGTTCCAGCAGCAGCAGGTCGCCGTTCGGCAGGAAGGCGCCGTCCGTGACGTCGAAGCTGCCATCGCGTGCGACCGCAAACTGCCCTTTCAGCGGCCCGCTCAGAATGGCGGCCAGCCGGTTGCCGTCGCGATCGAGACCACGTTCCGAGACGATGACCACGCCGCCCTTGAGCGGGCTCGACGCGGGCGCGACCGTGATGGTCTCGATACCGCGGTTGTCGCGCAACAACTTGCGCGGGATGAGGATCGGCAGTGTGGCGATCGCTCCCGATTGGGCAAAGCCCGGATCGGGATAGACATCGACACGATGATCCTGCTCGAAGGAGACCAGGATCCGGTCGCCGTCAAACGCCAGACCCTCGGCATCCATATGACCCTTGCCCTCGAAGCTGCGCCCGGCGCTGTTCTTCATCGGGGTGATCTCGACATTGGAAAGCCCGGAAAGCCTGCCCTTGACGTCGCGCTCGATGCTGCCGGTCAGCCACTGCCCGGTATCGAGCACCATGACGAATTGTTTTTGATCCTGCCGGAAGCGAATGGAGGAGAGCGAGCCGAACAGCGCTCTGCTCGAAACCATCTCCAGCCCGCCGAGAAATTCCAGCGACCCGAATTGCATCTGCGAAGAGCCGATCCTGAAATCGGAGATTTGCCGGCTAATGACCGGCACTTCGCCCGCCCATGACGGGCACACGCCGGCGGCGATGCTGAGAGCGATCGACGCCGCACGGCAGAGGCGCTTGCCTATCATTCCCGTTTCCCTAGAGCAGCGTCAGCCGGCACGGCGGAGCCGGCCGCCGCGCGGCTGGGTGGCTTGGTCCTCGAACAGCGAGGCAAGCTGCTCGGTCATCGCGCCGGCGAGCTCGTCGGCATCGACGATCGTCACGGCGCGACGATAATAACGCGTCACGTCGTGACCGATGCCAATTGCCAGCAATTCCACTGGCGAGCGCGTCTCGATCCGTTCGATGACGGCGCGCAGGTGACGCTCGAGATAATTGCCCGGATTGACCGACAGCGTCGAATCGTCGACCGGCGCCCCGTCCGAAATCATCATCAGGATACGGCGCTGCTCGCGGCGGGCGAGCAGGCGGTTATGCGCCCAGATCAGCGCTTCGCCGTCGATATTTTCCTTGAGCAGCCCCTCGCGCATCATCAGCCCGAGATTGGCGCGCGCCCGCCGCCACGGCGCGTCGGCGGATTTGTAGATGATGTGGCGCAGGTCGTTGAGGCGGCCCGGCGTCTGCGGCTTGCCGCCGGCAAGCCAGCTTTCACGCGCCTGCCCGCCCTTCCAGGCCTTCGTCGTAAAGCCGAGGATCTCGACCTTGACGCCGCAACGCTCCAGCGTGCGAGCGAGAATATCAGCGCAAGTGGCAGCAACCGTGATCGGTCGGCCGCGCATCGAGCCGGAATTGTCGATCAGCAGGGTGACGACGGTGTCGCGGAATTGCGTGTCGCGCTCCATCTTGAAGGACAGCGCCTGCATCGGATCGATGATGATGCGCTGCAGCCGGGCGGGATCGAGATAGCCTTCTTCCAAGTCGAAATCCCAGGAACGGTTCTGCTGCGCCATCAGGCGGCGCTGCAGCCGGTTGGCGAGACGGCCGACCGCGCCCTGCAGATGCGCCAGCTGCTTGTCGAGAAAGGCGCGCAGGCGCTCCAGCTCGGCGGCGTCGCAGAGTTCCTCGGCGGTGATGATCTCGTCGAACTCTTCGGTGAAGACGTGATAATCGACCTTCTCGTTGAAATCGGCGAAGGGTGTGTTCGGACGGCGGGTCTCGCCCGGCGTTTCCGAATCGTCCTCACCCTCTTCCATCATGTCGTCGTCGGAGATTTCGGCGCCTTCGGTCTCGCCGTCCTCCATCTGCTCGTCGGCGACTTCGCTGTCCTCGACCGGGGCGGCATCGGTGCCGGCATCCTCGTCGACCTCGTCCTGATCCTGCTCGTCGCCGCTCGGCTGGTCTTCCTGATCCGACTGGTCGTCATTGTCGGCGTCGCTGTCGTCGTCGCCGTATTCCTCGGCCATTTCCATGGCCGACAGCATGTTGCGGATGACCTTGGCGAAGGCCTGCTGGTCGTTGATCGCGCCCGACAGATTGTCGAGCTCGGTGCCGGCCTTGCCTTCGATGAAGCCGCGCCAGAGGTCGAGAACCTTGCCGGCGGAAGCTGGCGGGCGCTGCCCGGTCAGCTTCTCGCGCACCATCATCGCCACGGCTTCGCCGACAGGGGCGTCTTCCTGGCGCTCGATGCCGGTGAAATTCGCCTTGGAATATTTCTCTTCGGTCATGGAGCGCAGATTCGCAGCCATGCCCTCCATGCGCAGCGCCCCGATCGATTCGACACGCGCCTGCTCGACGACGTCGAAGATCGCCCGGGCGTCCGAACCCTGCGGCGCCATCGTCGCATGCATCTTCTCGTCATGGCAGGCAAGGCGCAACGCCATGGAATCGCCGAGCCCGCGGGTCACCGCCAGTTCATGCGCCGTCGGCCGCTTGGAAAGCTCCGGCAGCCGGATGCGCTCGCCGGTCATCCCCGGCCGTTCATTGGCGAAGGTCACCTCGACATCGCCGTCGCCGGCGATCGAGCGCACGCAGCCGGTTATCGCCCGGCGCAATGGCTCGACGTCGATGGGCGCGCCGGGCTTTGCTTTCGAATTGTCACCGCGAGCTGCCATGATCGGTCGGGCCTCAGGCTCCGAGAACGATATTGGCGGCACTTTCCTTCAGCTCGACGCCGAAGGCCCGCTGATAATGCTCGGCAACCAGCGGACGCTCCAGTTCGTCGCACTTGTTGAGGAAGGTGACGCGGAAGGCGAAGGCGAGGTCGCCGAAGATTTCGGCATTCTCGGCCCAGGTGATGACGGTACGCGGGCTCATCACGGTGGAGAGATCGCCATTCATGAATGCGGCGCGCGTCAGGTCGGCGACGCGGACCATCTTCGAAACGGTCTCGCGGCCTTCCCTGTCCTTGCCGAAGCTCTTCACCTTGGCGGCAACGATATTCACTTCGTGATCGTGCGGCAGGTAGTTCAGCGTCGTCACGATCGACCAGCGGTCCATCTGTGCCTGGTTGATCTGCTGGGTGCCGTGATAGAGGCCGGTGGTATCGCCGAGGCCGATCGTGTTGGCGGTCGCAAACAGGCGGAAGGCCGGATGCGGCCGGATGACGCGGCTCTGGTCGAGCAATGTCAGGCGGCCGGAGGATTCCAGCACGCGCTGGATGACGAACATCACGTCGGGGCGGCCGGCATCGTATTCGTCGAAGACCAGCGCGACATTGTGCTGATAGGCCCAGGGCAGGATGCCGTCCTTGAATTCGGTGACCTGCAGCCCGTCCTTGACGACGATCGCATCCTTGCCGACGAGATCGATACGGCTGACATGGCTGTCGAGGTTGATGCGCACGCAGGGCCAGTTGAGGCGCGCCGCCACCTGCTCGATATGCGAGGACTTGCCGGTGCCGTGATAGCCGGAAATCATCACGCGGCGGTTATGGGCAAAGCCCGCAAGAATGGCGAGCGTCGTGTCGCGGTCGAACAGGTAGTCGGTGTCGAGGTCCGGCACATAGGCGTCGCCCTTGCTGTAGGCGGGAACGCGGATGTCGGAATCGATGCCGAAGGTCTCGCGGACCGAAACGGTGGTATCGGGCTGTTCTGAAATATCGAGGTCGATCTTGCTCATCATGTCTCCAAGGCGGGTGATGCCACCCGGCCATACTGTCTCAGGCATGTCGCAACCGTGACGCCGCGATTTTATTCCGCGCCCGTCCAGGTCGGAACGTCGGCGATGCTTCTCCGGGACTGAAACGAAACCTCGGCGGGATAATGACCGCGTGCGAGCATTCTTGAAGAGTCCCGGACAAGAAACGCCGCGTCCGGAAGGTCGGCGGAGGCGATGTCGGGAAAACGCACAAATATGAGCCGCGTTTGCCTGCGGCCTCAGCCGATTTGGACCATACCCGATTGAAGCCCAAGAGCAAGGACGGGAACTAACAAAAACCGTTCTGCTTCAACAATTGATAGGCCTGAATGACGGCGCGGAAACGCTCCTCCGAGCCGCGGTCGCCGCCATTGGCATCCGGATGGTGCTTCTTGACCAGCTCCTTGTAGCGGCTCTTGATCTCCGCCGACGTCGCATTGGCGTCGAGGCCCATCGTATCGAAGGCCTTGCTTTCCAGCGATTTCAGTTTGCGCGCCTGAGGAAAACGCGGCCCGCTGCCCTTGCCGCCTTCCTTGACGAAGCCGAAGGGATCGCGAACGCGTGTATAGGCGCCGGAGCGTATCTCGGAATGCAGCGGACTGTCCTTCGCCGACTTGTTGACGCCGACGGTCCAGGTCGGCCGGTGGCCGGTGATCGCCTCTTTCTGGTAGCGGGCAATCTCGCCGTCGGAAAGACCGGAGAAATAATTGTAGCCCTTGTTGTAATCCTTGACGTGCTCGAAGCAGAACAAAAAGAACTGGCCTTCCGCATTGCGTCCGACAGGAGCGCGATGCGAGCCCTTCTTGTCGCAGCCGTCCCATTGACAGGTAGGCGGGGCCTGCTCTGTCTCCTGCTCGCGTTTGCGGCGTGTTCGGATGCGATCGAAATATTTGGAATCAAGTCTCATAGCGGCGCTAATTATGGGGCTGTCGCGAGGCGACGACAAGAATTGACAAACGGGTTTGTTGCTGGCTTGGTGGGAACCTTTTTCGCGAAACAGCAAGACCGGACAATGACCCTGCGAACCCGCATCGAAGAAAAACTAGTCCAAGCCTTCGCGCCGGAGCGCCTGAGCGTCATCGACGAAAGCCCTCTGCATGCCGGCCATCAGCCTGACATTACTGGCACCGGCGAAACCCATATGCGGGTGAGAATCGTCTCGGCTAAATTCGCCGGCATGTCGCGGCTGGCGCGCCACCGGTCGATTACCGATCTGTTGAAACCGGAACTCGATGCCGGCCTGCATGCGCTGGCCGTCGAACCGGCAGCACCTGGTGAGCCGACCCGCTGGTAGCAACGCCTATATGGAGAGAGATCGACCGCAATCCAAGCCGGATCAGCTAGGTTTTGCGCCGTCTTCCCCGGCGGGCCGAATGCGCAGCTTGGTGATGCGGTTCTTTTCCCGCTTCATGACCACAAAACGCTTGCCATAAAAAGTGAAGGCCTGGCGCTCTTCCGGGATGGTCATCGATTCATGGATGACCAGGCCGGCAATCGTCGTCGCCTCCTCGTCGGGGAGATGCCAGTCGAGCGCGCGGTTCAAGTCGCGGATCGGCACGCCGCCGTCGACGACGACCGAACCGTCGGCCTCCTGGCGCACGCCTTGGATCTCGATATCGTGCTCGTCGGAAATATCGCCGACGATTTCCTCGAGAATATCCTCCAGCGTGACGATGCCCTGCACCTCGCCATATTCATCGACGACGACGGCGAAATGCTGCTTGCGCCTGAGGAAGGCGTTGAGCTGATCTTCGAGATTGGTGCTGTCGGGCACGAACCATGGCTTCTGCGCGATTTTCACGATATCGAGGTTCTGCGGCTCCATGTTCGGCTCGGCAAGCGCCCGCAGCAGATCCTTGGCATGCACGACGCCGATGATGTTGTCGATCGTGCCGCGCCACAGCGGCATGCGCGTATAGGGGCTTTCGAGAATGGCGCGCACCACCGCTTCCGGCAGATCGTCGGCGTTGATCGCCCGCATTGCCGTGCGGTGAACCATGATGTCGGAGAGTTCGAGTTCGCCGAGATCGAGCACGCCGCCGAGGCGGTCGCGATCGGCCTTCACCACCGATCCCTCGCGGTGCAGCAGATCGACGGCGCCGCGCAGCTCCTCATGCGCCGTCAGCATCGATACCTCGCGCGAGAGATTGATGCCGAACAGCGCCAGGATCCGGCGGACGATCGCATTGACGAAGGAGGAAATCGGGCCGACGACGAGAACGAACAGCCTGGCCGGAACGGCGATGGCAAGCGCGAAGCGGTCGGGCGTCGAAATCGCCCAGCTCTTCGGCAGCACTTCGGCGAAGATGACCAGAATGACGGTCATCGCCAGCGTCGCCAGCGCTACGCCGGAACTGCCGAACAGGCCGAGGAACAGGCTGGTGGCGATCGAGGAAGACAGGATATTGGCGAGATTGTTGCCGATCAGCAGTGCGCCGATCAGCCGGTCGCGCCGCTCGATCAGCTGCCGGACGAGGCCGGCGCGATCGTCACCATTGACCTCGAGCGTATGGATGCGGCTGCGCGAAACAGCGGTCAGGGCGGTTTCCGAGCCGGAAAAAAAGGCGGACATCAGCACGAGCGCGGTGATCGAAAGGATCTCCGGCCAATATGTCGCAAGAAATGCCAGAGCGCCTTCAATCGTCGTCAAGGGTGTTTTTCCCGGAGAAAGCTGATTACTTCGGAGGCGGGAACGTCGTCGGCGACGAAGGACTGGCCGATGCCGCGCGTCAAGATGAAGGTGAGCTTGCCGCTCTTGACCTTCTTGTCCTGGGCGATCGCATCCATCAGCGTTTCGGCCGGCGGCAGCGCGCCTGGAATGTCGGACATGCGGGTCGGCAGGCCGACCTCCTTCAGGTGTCGCTCGACGCGGCGCGCATCGTCGGGGCTTGCCAGGTTCATCCGTGCAGAGAATTCGTGCGCCAGCACCATGCCGATCGAAACGCCTTCGCCATGCACGAGGCGGGAGCTGTCATAGGCGGTCGCCGCCTCCAGCGCATGGCCGAACGTGTGGCCGAGATTGAGCAGCGCCCGCTGGCCGTTCTCGCGCTCGTAGGCAACGACGACGTCGGCCTTCGCCTGGCAGCTGGCGGCAATCGCCTCGATGCGGGCGGAGCCGCCCGTGAAAACCGCTTTCCAGTTGGCTTCGAGCCAGGCGAAGAAATCCGGCTTGTCGATCAGCCCGTATTTGGCGACTTCGGCGTAACCGGCGCGGAATTCGCGCTCGCTCAGCGTATTCAGGACATCGGTATCGGCCAGAACCAGATCCGGCTGATGGAAGACGCCGATCAGGTTCTTGCCGTGGCGGGAATTGATGCCGGTCTTGCCGCCGACGGAAGAATCCACCTGCGCCAGCAGCGATGTCGGCACCTGCACGAAGCGCACGCCGCGGCGCACGATGCCGGCCGCAAATCCGGAGAGATCGCCGATGACGCCGCCGCCGAGCGCGATGACGCAATCGTTGCGCTCGACGCGGGCTTCGAGCACCTTGTCGCAGGCGGTCATCAGATGTTCGAAGCTCTTGGTCTTCTCGCCGGCCGGCAGCACGACCGCAGCCGAAGCGATGCCCGCTTCTTCAAGACTTGCGACAAGCGCCTTGAGATAGAGCGGCGCGACATTTTGATCGGTGATAACAGCCGCCTTGCGGCCCTTGAGGCGGGAGGCGATTTCGGCGCCAGCGCGCGCGATCAGCCCTGGCCCGATCAGGATGTCATAGGCCCGTTCGCCGAGCGGCACATGCACGGTCTGGACTGATGAGGCGGAGGGTATCGCATTCATGACGCTGCATTTTCCTTCTGAGCTTCGATCACCGCCTTCAGCACCTCGTCGGCCATGATTTCCTTGCGCACGTCGCGCGAGAGCACGGTGAGGTCGGCCTGCGCATAGATCGGGTAGCGCGCATTCATCAGGCCTTCGAGCGTCTGCTTCGGATTTTCCGTCTTGAGCAAGGGCCGCGTGTCGCGCTTGTTGACCCGCTCCCAGAGCACCTCGAGATCCGCCTTCAGCCAGACGGAGACGCCGCCCTTGCTGATATGCCGGCGCGTCCGCTCGTTGATGAAGGCGCCGCCGCCGGTGGAGACGACCCGCGGCCCGCTCTTTAACAGCCGCTTCATCACCCGCGTTTCCAGCGCCCGGAATTCGTCCTCGCCATAGGCGGCGAAAAGTTCGGCGATCGTCATGCGCGAAACGCGCTCGATTTCGTGGTCGCTGTCGATGAAGGGAATGCCGAGCTGGCTGGCGACGATGCGGCCGACGGCGGATTTTCCCGCCCCCATCAGCCCGACGAGGATCAGATTGCGTGAACCGAGCGCGGCGCGAGCTCTGTCTTTCAAGCTGTCAGCAACGGTCAGCAGTGGTTCACTCATCGGTCCATTCACACTTTGTTTGCAAACCGTATCGACAAATGCAGGTAGAGCGTCAAGTCGCGGACAAGGGAATCATGGCTTGAATACCGCTTCTTGCACTTGCAGATACGCTTCTTATAACAGAAGCAGAGCATGAAGGAGTTGCCGGATGCCGACCCTGTTCCGTTTTCTGTTCGTCTGCGCGATCCTCGCCGGGACGGTCTACGGAGCGATGTGGGCGCTTGTGACCTTCGTCGAGCCGCAGCCGCGCGACGTGACGATCCGTATTCCGTCCGAGCGGGTCAATCCGCCGTCGACGGGCACGATCGACACGACCAGGAAGTGACCGGCATGGTGGATCTCAGCCGCGTCCATGTGGAGTCCTTCCTGGAAATGATGAGCGCCGAGCGCGGCGCGGCCGTCAACACGCTGCAATCCTATGAGCGCGACCTCGACGATATCCATTCGTTCCTGACCGGGCGCAGCGTGCGGCTGACCGAAGCCGCCTCCGCCGATCTGGCCGCCTATCTCGCCTCGCTCGCCCGAAAGGGTTTCAAACCCTCCTCGCAGGCGCGCCGGCTTGCCGCCATGCGGCAGTTCTACAAGTTCCTCTACGCCGAGGGCCTGAGGACCGACGACCCCACCGGCATTCTCGATGCGCCGAAGAAAGGCCGCCCGTTGCCGAAGACGATGGGTGTCGAGGAGGTCGGCAAGTTGCTTTCGCAGGCTGAGGCCGAGGCAGCCGATGCGGCGCCGGGCCAGTTGCAGCGCCTGCGCATGCTGGCGCTCTTGGAGCTGCTCTATGCCACCGGCATGCGTGTCAGCGAACTGGTTTCGCTTCCCGCCCGAGTGCTCGACCAGGAAGGCCGTTTCCTGATGATCCGCGGCAAGGGCAACAAGGAGCGGCTGGTGCCGCTGTCGCAATCGGCGATATCGGCGCTGAAATCCTACGGGCGCCTGCTGGCGGCGGAAAATGCGGCGGCCAAGGCGCCGCAGGAAAGCCCCTGGCTGTTTCCCGCCGCCTCGAAAGAGGGTTATCTGCCGCGCCAGGTTTTCGCCCGCGACCTGAAGAACCTGGCGATCCGCGCCGGCCTGACGCCGTCGATGATCTCGCCGCATGTCATGCGCCACGCCTTTGCCAGCCATCTGCTGGCCAACGGCGCCGATCTGCGCGTCGTCCAGGAACTCCTCGGCCATTCGGACATTTCGACCACACAGATTTACACGCATGTCCTCGAAGAGAGGCTGCAGCAGCTCGTCCAGACGCATCACCCCCTTGCCAAACAGGCGAAAAAGCACGAATAGGACCGGCGACAAGGGGCGGAGCCAGGAAAACGCCCCGCGGCACAAGGAACGGAAACGCACCTCATGCACAATTATCTCGACTTCGAAAAGCCGATCTCCGACCTCGAAGGCAAGATCATCGAGCTGAAGAAGCTCGCAACGGAAGACGAGAGCATCGACACCACCGATGAGATCGTCCGGCTGGAGGTTCGCGTCCGCGAGGCGATCGTCGAAATCTATTCCAAGCTCAATCCCTGGCAGAAGACCCAGGTCGCCCGCCATCCGCAGCGCCCGCATTTCGTCGACTACGCCAAGACCCTGTTCCAGGAATTCACGCCGCTCGCCGGCGACCGCAAATTTTCCGAGGATGCCGCGATCCAGGCAGGCCTTGCCCGCTTCCGCGGTCAGCCAGTCGCCGTCGTCGGCCAGGAAAAGGGCAACGATACCAAGACCCGTCTGAAGCATAATTTCGGCAGCCCCCGCCCGGAAGGCTACCGCAAGGCGATCCGCATCCTTGAAATGGCCGATCGTTTCGGCTTGCCGGTGATTTCGCTGGTGGATACGGCCGGCGCCTATCCCGGCGTCGGCGCCGAAGAGCGCGGCCAGGCCGAGGCGATCGCCCGCTCGACGGAAATGTGCCTCGGCATCAAGGTTCCGCTCGTTTCCGTCGTCATCGGCGAAGGCGGCTCGGGCGGCGCGATCGCCATCGCCACCGGCAACAAGGTCTACATGCTCGAGCATTCGATCTACAGCGTCATCTCGCCGGAAGGCGCCGCCTCCATCCTCTGGCGCGATTCCACCCGCGCCCGGGAAGCGGCGACCAATATGAAGATTACCGCCGAAGACCTGAAATCGCTCGGCGTCATCGACGGCATCATTTCCGAGCCGCTCGGCGGCGCCCATCGCGACCCCGACAGCGTCATCGCCGCGACCGGCGACGTGATCGCCAATGCGCTCGGCGAAATGGCCTCCCGCTCCGGCGAACAGCTGCGCAACGAGCGCCGTCAGAAATTCCTCAATATGGGCCGCAATCTCTAGAACAGGATGGTTTTAGGCCGGATCGGCCTAAAACCTGAATCCTGTCGCGCGGGTTCCGCAGGTCGATCACCCGGCGGGTGGGCGTGCTGAGTGCGGACACAATAATCTCCGCGCCCAGCCCCATCTTTCGCAAGCCGGCGTCTCAGCCGGCAGAGAACTTCTGGACGGCGGTAACGTCGAAATAGTCCCGCCACTCGACAATCTTGTCGCCCTCGAGTTCGAAAATGCCCATGATCATCACGCGTCCGATTTCGCTGCCGTCAGCACGCTCGAACCGGTCGAGCCTTTCGGTGAGAACGCGAGTCCCGTCAGTGGCGATCGCAAGCATGTCGATATGGACCGTGGAGATGCCCATCGACGTCTCCAGTCCATCGATCATTGCAATGGCCTCGTCGGCGCCGGTCGTGACTGAAATGCCTTCGTTGACCCAGCGCGTAGTGGGTGTGAACCAGCGCCGGACGGCTGGTCTTCCGCCGTCTTCAACGAACGTGGCGCAAAAAGCCGATACAGTTTCGATTGGGGTGGGCATGGCAGTTTCTCCTGGACCATCAGAAGCCCCGATGGCCTCTGTCTTGGCCCGATAGTAAGATTTGAACCCCAAGGCCACGATGCCGAAACTTCCATCACCCTTGCCTGATCTTCCGAAATGTTCGATAGAACTGGGCAATCGGTTTAGGATGGCTCAATGAGCGAACTCGAAAAAATGCGCGCCATCGCGATGCGCCACGCCGGCCGTCCGAGTCTTAAATTGCCGCGGCTGTTCGCTTACACCCTCGACCATACGACCGAGATCGACCCGCTGATCTACGATCCCGCGGCGTCCCTGGTAATACAGGGCACTCAGCGCATGTTTATCGGCGACAAGAGGTTCGAGTACGGACCCGGTCAAAGCATGATTGTCGCGGCCGAGATCGCCGCGTTGGGGCAGGTCTGCGAGGCTTCGCAAGATAGACCATTTGTCGCGGTCGGTCTATTTCTGGACCCGGCACTGCTGTCCGACCTCGTCCTTGAGATGGCAGCGATGCCAGAGCCGCCGATTGAATCGGGATACGGGGTTAGCACCGCGAGCGCGTCGCTTCTGGGCGCCTGGGGAAGACTGTTGGAGTTACTCGAGCGCCCAACCGAAATCCCCGTCATGGCTCAGTCCCTGGAACACGAGCTCATGTTTCGGCTGCTGATGGGACCGCATGGCGGCCTGCTCCGCCAGATTGCCGGATCTGACTCCCGCCTGATGCACATCCGAAAGGCCATGGCCTGGATCCGCGACCACTACACCGAGCGCCTCAATTTCAAGGCGGTCGCTGCGCTCGCGGGCATGAGCGTATCCGTCTTTTACGACCGCTTTAAAGCCGTCGCCGCCGTCAGCCCGCTTCAGTATCAGAAGTATATCCGGCTCCACGAGGCCCGCCGTCGCATGATCGCGAACCAGTCGAGTGCAGCCGAGGCGGGTTTCGCGGTCGGCTATGAAAGCGCTTCGCAGTTCAGCCGTGAGTACAAGCGTCTCTTCGGAGCGCCGCCGGGTCAAGACACCGGGAGAGCGAAGGCGGGCTTGGGGGGAATCAACCGGCCAAGAGCGCTTGGTGCTCGACCAGATGTTGATTGAAATGGCGAGCGTAGTCTCAACCCACGGCTACGACGACGCTCGCTCGTAAATGGACTTCTTCACAGCTCGTTACCATGCAGATTGAGGTACCGCCGGAATCGCTCGGCATAATCTCCTCCCACCGCGGCAACGACGCTTTGTCGTCCCGCCAGTGCCGCTCGCCACGCCGTGACGCGCGGAAGGTCCTCGAAGATCGACTGCGATACTGCAGCGTCAATAATGTCGAAATAGCGGAAGAGAGGCGCGTATACGGCATCGACCATGCTAAAGGCAGTTCCGCTGAAATAGGGTTCTGCTGCGATTACTGACTCCAGTCGCTGTAGCTTGTCCCGAAAGGCGGCACGTTTGGCGTCTGAGGTCGTGCGATCCTTAGCGTTAAGGAATTGCCAGGCCTCGGCGAGGGTCGCCGTGCCATATTCGATCCACGCGCGCTGCTGCGCGCGCGACAGCGCATCCTCGGCGTAGAGCTTGCCGCCGCCCTGCGTCTCTTCGAGATATTCGCAGATCGCCATGCTTTCGAACAGAGTTGCGTCCCTGTCGCCTGCCCGCTCCACCTTCAGCAGCGGCACCTTGCCTGTCGGTGAAAGCGCCAGAAACCAGTCCGGTTTGTCAGCGAGATCGACGTTGATCCTTTCGAAGGTGACGTTTTTCTCCAGGAGAACAATGGCCGCGCGCTGAACGAAGGGGCATAGCGGATGGCTGATGAGGGTGAGCTTGCTGGTCGTCATGATGGCCTTTCGATATCTGGGGAGAGCTTGCCTGGTCTAAAGCAATTGTCCTCCCGAAATGTCGAACGTAGTGCCATTGGCCCAACCCATATCGTCGGACAGGATGGCGGCGACGGCACCGCCGACATCGTCGGGCAGCCCAACGCGGCCAAGCGCGATGCCCTGCGCCACATACGCGTTCACGCCCTCATTATCGCGCACTGCGCCGCCGCCAAAATCGGTTGCGATGGCGCCCGGCGCGATGGCGTTGACGCGAATCCTGCGTTCACCCAACTCCACAGCCAGATAACGCGAAAGCACTTCAACCGCCGCCTTCATAGCCGCGTAGAGGCTGTACCCCGGCAAGGTGAAGCGCACGAAGCCAGAGGACACGTTCAGGATGCGCCCGCCATCCGCGATCAGCGGCAGGAGCTTCTGGGTCAGGAAAATTGGCCCCTGGAGATGGGTAGAAACCAAGGAAGCAAACTGCTCCTCGGTCGCATCGACAAAGTTCGAGAACAGGCCGTTGCCAGCGTTATTGACGAGATAGTCGAAACGATCTCGGTGGAAATCCGCCTTGAGCGTCTCGGCAACGGCGCCTGCGAATGCCGCGAAGCTCGCCGTATCGGTCACATCGAGCGCCAGCATCGAGGCCTTCCCGCCCAGCGCTTCGATTTCCTGACGCAAGGCGTTGGCCTCGACCTCGCCAGTACGGTAGGTGCCGATAATGTGAACCTCTCGTTTGGCCAGCTGAAGCGCCATGTTACGGCCAAGGCCGCGGCTTGCGCCGGTGATAAGTGCGATTGGGTGGGTCATGGATGCCTTTCTCGGATCGTAGCGCCCTGAGGCGCGCTGTGTTCGGATCCAAGATAGGCTAATGCTGGGTTGGGAACCCGCCCGATCGGCTCAAGTTCTTGCCTGATCGTCTCAACGCCTTTGCTTTTCTGCAGAGCGGTGGCACACTGAAGAAATGACAGACGATCTCGCACCGCATCTGGACATTGTTTTGCGTCATGCCGCGACAGGCTTGACGGACACACCGATCCCCCGCCTCGACATGTTCGTAGGACAAGATTCTCCGGTCAACGTGCCTTGCCTTTATCGCTCAATGATCTGTTTCATCCTGCAAGGGTCTAAGCGCGTTGCAATCGGCGACACCCTTCTGAGTTACGACAGCGCGCAGTATTTCATCAGCGCTCTCGACCTGCCGCTGATTGGGCAAATCCTGGATGCCGGCAAAGGCCGCTCCTATGTCGCGGTCTCACTCGTCCTGGAGCCGGCGCTGCTGGCCGAGTTGGCTGCGACCATGCCCCCTATACGCGAGAGCGATCAGAAAGGCATGGGCGTCGCGGTCAATCCGATGATCGCTCCGCTTCGCGATACATTGCTCAGGTTGCTGTCGTTGCTCGATAACCCGGCGGACATTCCCATTCTCAGCCCGATGATCGAGCGCGAGCTACTCTACCGGTTGCTACAAGGTCCCCAGGGGCGATTGCTGCGTCAGATCGCACGGCCTGAAGGCGCCTTGGACCGCGTCCGGCGCGCCATCGCGTGGATTAGGGATCACCCCGACCAGCACCTTCGCATCGAGGCCCTTTGCGATGCCAGCGGGATGAGCCGCGCAAGCTTGCATCGCCATTTCCTGGCGATCACTGGCTTCAGTCCTCTTCAGTATCAAAAGCAGCTCAGATTGCAGGAAGCCCGCCAACTTTTGCTAGCGGGCGGCCATAGCGCGTCGGACGCGGCGTTCGCGGTTGGATACGAGAGCGCCTCCCAATTCAGCCGCGAGTATCTTCGGCAATTTGGCGCGCCGCCGGCGCGGCATGTCAAGGAGATGCGTCAAGCGATTAAACACCCGACGATGGCTTAGACCTGCGGGCGGGCCAATCTCCAAGACGCCGAGCCGAGTCCAGCGGCCTAATGTCGCCCGAAAACCGCTGACACTTTTCTGCATCATGCTCTGGAGAAGAGCGGCTTTCATCGATTGGGGCCAAATCTTGGCCACATTGATGTTATCTGTAACTTTCGCGCTTGCGGGGATGTTCAGGGCAGGTCATAGGCTGGTAAGCTTTTGTAAAGTATAAACCGCCTATGATTCCTTCCAATGCCCGAACTCCATAGGCGGACCGGGTCGCACAATCTTTATGGGCTAGTTTGGATGCGCATACGTCATTTTGCCTATGTTTCCCTCATGGCGCTGGCTCTGACCGGCTGCAATGACGCGTTGGAAACCGCGCAGGTCGACCTCTCCAAGGTCAAGAACAAGGTCGAGCAGCCGCTTCCCTCTCATATCCTCACCGCCATGGCCGCCAAGGGCATGGACCGCAATTCGCCGATCATGATCCGCATCTTCAAGGAAGAAGGTGCCATGGAAATCTGGAAGGCGAAGACCGACAACCGTTTCGACAAGATCGCCGATTACAAGATCTGCGCCTGGTCCGGCCGTCTCGGCCCGAAGGTCAAGACCGGCGACCGGCAGGCGCCGGAAGGTTTTTACGACCTGACACGCGCCAACCTGAACCCCAATTCCAAATATTATCTGGCAATCAACACCGGCTTCCCGAACCGCTACGACGCGGCCAACGGCCGCACCGGCTCGGATCTGATGATCCATGGCGCCTGCTCTTCCTCCGGCTGCTATTCGATGACCGACCAGCAGGTGCTGGAGATCTACGCTTTTGCCCGCGACGCCTTCAAGGGCGGCCAGGCGACGGTGCAGCTGCAAGCCTTCCCCTTCCGCATGACGGCGGAAAACATGGTCAAGCATCGCCTCGACTCCAGCTACGATTTCTGGAAGATGCTGAAGGTCGGCTACGACAATTTCGAAGTGACGAAACGCCCGCCCGAGGTGAACGTCTGCGAAAAGAAATACGTCTTCAACCAGCAGGCAACCGATGGCGGCGCCTTCAATGCCGCCGGCAAATGCCCTGCCATGTCGACGCCGCCGGCGCTGACGGCAGCCCTTGCCAACTACGGCAAGACCTATGATGCCGACTATGCCAAGGCGATGGGCAAATTCGACGGCATGGCCTGGTACGACCCGTCCGAAGCCGAGCGCAAGGCCGTTGTCGCCAAGACGCGCAAGGGCCGCGAACTGGCTTATGCCCCGACCGGCACCTCGCTGGAAGCCGGGCGCATGGTCAAGGTCGCCGAACTCGAAGACCTGATGGCCAAGCGCACCGCGCAGGGCATCGCCGCCAAGACCGCGACAGGCGCCACGCCGGCACCGCCTGCCGGGCCGCAGGCAATCTCCGCCCAGCCGCAGGCAACCGCAATCGCTGCCGCGACACCGGCGGTCGTGCCGGTCCCGACGCAGAACCCGCTGGCCTTCACGGCGCCCGAACCGCAGGAAACGGCGGAAGCCGCGGCAAAGAAGCCGTTCTGGAAATTCTGGGCGCGGAACTGAACGGCTTGAGCCCCGTTCTTTACGACCTTCGCGGCCTGAAATGCCCATTCCCCGTGATCAAGACGCGCAAGAAGCTCGCCGCCATGGCAAGCGGCACCCTCATCCGCGTCGACACCACCGATCCGCTGGCTGTGATCGACATGCCGCATTTCTGCAATGAGGACGGCCACGAACTGGTCGAGGCCGAAAAGACCGAAGACGGCCACCGCTTCCTGATCCGCAAGGGCTGATGCGCTTTGTTTTATGCATGTCGTTATCCCGGAACCGCTACACACTTCCGGGCGACATGCATCAAATTTTCATACCGGGAATGGCGAGCGGGTTGTCGGAGAGCGCAGCACGATCGGGCTTGTCGATGCGCGGCTTGCCGAGAAAGGCGTCGAACAGATCCTTCACGAAGGCTTCGGGCAGATCCTTGGTGATCAGCACCATGCGCGTGCGCCGGTCTTGCGGATCGGGCCAGGCGGGAAGCCGCACCGGCGGATGGAAGATGCTTTGCACGCCATGCAGCACCAGCGGCCGTTCCGGTCGGTCGGAGACGGCAACGATCGCCTTCATTCGCAGCAGCTTCTCGCCATGGGCGGAGCGCAGGAGATCGATGAACATGTCGAGCGCCATCGGGTCGATCGGCTTCGCCTCGATGATCGAGAAGGAGCGGATCGAGGCATCGTGACGATTGACGTCGTGCGCGTCCTGCTGGGCATGACCATGATGATCATGATGGTGGTGGCCGTGATCATCGTGATCATGATCATGGCCACCATGATCGTGATGATGATGCGCCTCGTGCGCGTCCTCGTCCTGCAGCCAGCGGCCGACATCGGCGATCTTCGTCGCGGGATCATAGAGCCCGTTGACCAGCACCGCGGCACTGCTCGCCTCGCTGCTGTCGGCATCCATCATCGCGGCGCGCGGATTGAGCGCCCGCAACCGCTTTTCCAAGGCATCCGTTCCAGCGCCGGCCATCGATTTTTTCGAGACGATCAGCCGGTCGGCGACCGCCGCCTGCTTGCGCGCTTCCTCGTGATTGTCGAGCGTCTGCAGCCCGTTGACCGCATCGACGACGGTGACGACGCCGTCGAGCTCGAAATTCGTGGCAATGACCGGATTGCCCATGATCGCCTGCATCACCGGCGCAGGGTCGGCAAGGCCCGTGGTTTCGATGACGACGCGCTTCACCGGCTTGACGCGGCCGGTCTGCACCGCATCCATCAGGTTGGCGAGCGTATCGACAAGCTCGCCGCGCACGGTGCAGCACAAGCAGCCGTCCGAGAGTTCGATAATCGAATCCCCGGAGCTTTCGACCAGCAGATGATCGATGCCGACATCGCCGAATTCATTGATGATGACGGCCGCATCCTTCATCTGGGGATGTTTGAGGATGCGGTTGAGCAGCGTCGATTTGCCGGCGCCGAGAAAGCCGGTCAGGATGGTGACCGGAATCCTGTCGTTAAGCGCGCTCATCTCATCTAACCTTGAAACTTAAAAGGAGGTCGGGCGCGGCATCGGCACCGGCACGTTGGCGATCCCTCCCGCCGTATCACCCCTTGCCATTTTTTCAGGCTGCGCCGCCGGCTGCGGATCCTGGCCGGGGATGAGCCCGGCAAAGACGAACCGCGGATCGTGATCCATTTCCAATATATAGGGGGACTGCACCCGCATGCGGCCGACCTCGTCGCGCGTTTCGCTGCGCACCTTGGCGCCCTTGGCGCTGCAGATGTCGGCGGAGATGTCGGTCACCTGGTCCTGTCCCTGCCCGTAGGGCTTCAGCGAACCCAGCGTGTCATTGCCGGGAAACTGGGTGGTGAAACCCTTCTGCAAAAGGTTCGCCGTCGCATCGGCGCGCGCCGCAAGGCTGTCGGTGCCGAGCACGACAGAGACGATGGTGCGGCCGTTGCGTGTCGCCGAACCGATCTGATTAAAGCCCGAGGCGCAGATGAAGCCGGTCTTCATGCCGTCGGCGCCGGCGAAGCGGCCGATCAGCATGTTGAGGCTCGGCACGTTCTGCTGGCCGTTGGTGAAACCTTCAAGTGCGAAATAACCGGCATATTGCGGAAAATCGCGGCGCAGCGCCACCGTCAGCACCGCAAGGTCGCGCGCCGTCGTATACTGTCCCTTGCCCGGCAGGCCGTTCGGATTGACGAAATGCGAATCCGTCATGCCGAGCTTCAGCGCCTCGCCGTTCATCCGGGTGACGAAGCCTTCCTGCGTGCCGCCGATGGCTTCGGCGACCGCAACGGCGATGTCGTTGGCCGATTTCACCATCAGGATCTTCAGCGCGCTGTCGAGCGTCAGCTTCTGCCCCGGCTTGAAATACATCTTGGCGGCCGGCTGCGCGGCGGCGCGCTTGCTCATGACGATGGGCGTATCGAGGCTGATCTGGCCGGCGCGGATCGCATCGAACACGGTATAGACGGTCATCAGCTTGGTCAGCGAGGCCGGATACCATTTGCGAAAGGCTTCTTCATGCTCGAGCACGCGGCCGGTCTGCACATCGACGAGAATATGCGGGTTGGCCTGGGCAAGCGAAACGGAGGCCAGAAAAACGGCAGTCGCCGCTGATACGAAAGAAAGCGGCCGCATGGCAGCAAACAAACGGAAGTGGCTCGTCGACACGGTTCGTCCTTCGGATATCAGGAAAATCTCGAAATCTTCCCCTATTTAGCCTATATGGCTATGACATGGCAAAGGTCATTGACTAAGTAATTTCCAAAAGCCTCACAGCCCAGCCTCAACACCCTTGTGATGCGATGAAAGATGGTCGGGTTTTCAACAGGAACGTCAGTATGCCGATTTTGAACAGAGCCGCGGAATTGCAGGACGAGGTCGCCGAGTGGCGCCGCCACATCCACGCCCGGCCCGAGCTGCTCTTCGCGGTGGAAAACACCGCCGCCTTCGTCGCTGAGAAACTCAAGGAATTCGGTGTCGACGAGATCGTCACCGGCATCGGCCGCACCGGCGTCGTCGGCCTGATCAAGGGCAAGGGCGAAGGCCACCGCACCGTCGGCCTGCGCGCCGACATGGACGCCCTGCCGCTCACCGAAATATCAGGCAAACCCTGGGCCTCGAAGACGCCGGGCAAGATGCATGCCTGCGGCCATGACGGCCACACCGCCATGCTGCTCGGCGCGGCGAAATATCTGGCCGAGACCCGCAATTTCAACGGCAATATCGCCGTCATCTTCCAGCCCGCCGAAGAAGGCGGCGGCGGCGGCAACCTGATGGTCAAGGACGGCATGATGGAGCGCTTCGAGATCGAAGAGGTCTACGGCATGCACAATCTGCCGGGCCTGCCGGTGGGACAGTTCGCCACCCGCAAGGGCGCGATCATGGCGGCGACCGACGAATTCACCGTCACCATCAAGGGCCGCGGCGGCCACGCCGCCCAGCCGCACCGGACGATCGACCCGATTGTGATCAGCGCCCAGATCGTCGCCAACCTGCAGATGATCGCCTCGCGCACCGCCGATCCGATCAGCTCGGTCGTCGTTTCGGTGACCAAGTTCAATGCCGGTTTCGCCCATAACGTCATCCCGAACGATGCGACCTTCGCCGGCACCGTCCGCACCCTCGACCCCGAGATGCGCACGCTGGCCGAGACGCGGTTCCGGCAGATCATCGAGGGCATGGTCGCAGCCCACGGCGCCGAGGCCGAAATCAGCTTCCACCGCAACTACCCCGTCACCGTCAACCATCCCGACGAGACCGAGCATGCGGTCGCAACCGCTGCCGCCATCGCCGGCGAGGCGAACGTCAATGCCGAGATCGACCCGATGATGGGCGGCGAAGACTTTTCCTACATGCTGAACGCCCGCCCCGGCGCCTTCATCTTCATCGGCAACGGCGACAGCGCCGGCCTGCACAACCCGGCCTACGACTTCAACGACGAAGCCATCGCCCACGGCATCTCCTACTGGGTTCGCCTGGCCGAACAACGGCTCGGCCTCTGACGACAATTAAGGCTTGGCTTCGCGCCAAGCCTTTTGTATGCATGGCATCAAGTGGTCCCGTAGCTCAGCAGGATAGAGCACCAGATTCCTAATCTGGGGGTCGCGCGTTCGAATCGCGCCGGGATCACCATTTTATTTTCAAATAGCTAAGGTGCTCCATGAAGGCACTAAAACAATGAAACGCGGCTCGGGCTAACGTCGGGCTTGCGAAATTGAATTCTCGTCGCGACGATTCGGCCCCGCCAACAAGTTTCGAGCGCTTCGGGAGGCGATGGATGCAAAGGTTCCGGAGCTATCGACTATAGCGCCGGCAACATTCCGACGGCCAAGGCCCGCGATCCGATCATCGAACGGCAGATGCACGCGGCCGATGTATTGCGCCTCTTTCACCGCGCTCTCGGCGATCAAGCTATTCGCTTGTGTGCAGGATATGCGGCGGACACGAAATGGAGCCCAGCATGACAAGCCTCGCGCAGATGACCGGGGTCACTGCATATACAATTTCTATATCGGAAAGTTGAAAGCTAAGCTGGAACAGCTTTTCGACAGCGACCCCGACCCGGCGATGCTTCTCGACAATGTGGCTGCCGTTTTATTAGAGCACGCTACGGTTTGGCCGAGGACATCGCTGACATGGAAGATGACGAGTGACCCGAGATGCATCTGCCGCTGGAAGGATCAACTTTCGATGATCAAGCCTGAACTCGCATTCGTCATCATCTTTACGAGCAACTTCGCAGCTCCGCTCTTGGCTTTTATCGCTGGGCGGAAATGGCCAAGTTGCCGGAAGACATTGCATTTTTTGGCGCTAGTCTGGATCGTTCTGTCAGTCTACGTATGCGACAGAGTGACCTTCACACCAGCTATGACCACTGTGGATGACTCTTATGAGCCAGACGAAGTAAAACAGTTTCTAGCCATCGTCGCCGTCTTGTTGCAGCAGCTAGCAATTCTAGTGACCTATCTAGCTTGGTATGTGTGCCGCGCATTTGTTAAGCGGCTGCGGGCATCTCGAAGAGAAGCATGACGTTCGTGTGAAGGGAAGCCACCGACATTTCAACCCATGCTGTAGGCGGCGGCAACGTCCTCGCGGTGCGTGCCCCCTTATCATGCTGGAGGGCGGCGCCGAACTATTGATTACCTTATGGAAATTTATAAGCTGCCCTCATTCCGAGAGCCGTTTGAGGACGCTCCACAGGGCATCCAGCATGAGGAGCATCCGATGATCCACGAATTGCGCATCTATACATGTCTGCCGGAGAGGCTGCCGGCACTGCAACAGCGTTTCGAGACCGCGACGCTGACGATCTGGGAACGCCTCGGCATCCGCTCACTCGGCTTCTGGACGACGATGATCGGTTCTTCCAGCAACGATCTGACCTACCTGATCGAATGGCGGTCGCTGGCGGAGCGCGAGCAGAAATGGGCCGAGTTCATCGCCGATCCGGAGTGGCTGGAAGCGAAGGCGAGGAGCGAGGCGGATGGGCCCATCGTAGCCAACATCGTCAGTTCGCTGCTGAAGCCGACACGTTTCTACCGCGGCATCTCCGACCCGTCGGACTAGCGGCTACGGCCGGCCGAGCCCCATGACCATGCCCAACACCATCACCCTCATTGAAGACGCCGCCGATCGGATTGCCGATGTCTCCCGGGCTGATCTGCAGATCATCCTCCGCCGCGCCGCGCACACCTTTCTGTTCAACAAAACTAACGGAGCGGGTGGAGACCATGATGCGATTCGGCTAGTCGTCGTCCATGCTTAAGTTTGTAGAACTACAACTCGGCCAGGGTTGGGTTGCCGAGCCAAATGCCCCCCAGCCTGAAGTTTCAGTTGCGGGCTCCAAGGTCAACGTCTGTTTCCGCTCGCATAGGCCCGTGCGAGACGAAAAACCGTCGGGTATTCTTAGGGCTTTGAACCTATTTTCGAAGGCCGGCCCGAAGTTTGATGAGACATGGGGCACTCTAAGTTTCATTTGCTGCTGCCGGTGGCGCTGGGACGACACCAACGATCATGAATGGTATAAGGTAGATGGCCATGGTCGCTACAGTGGCATAGCTCCCCGATGGGGCGAGTTCTATGAGTTAGTTGGCCACGACCCGATCCGCGATGCCGTGCCGTGGGAAACAATCCAGGAAGACACCGCTAACTCACGACATTTCCTCTATTATTTTCGCGACGAAACGCTTGAATTCATGGCCGAGGAGTGGTCGTTCATCCCTAGCCTGACGGTCTAATTTTGCGGTCGTTTGGCGCTGAGACTTTCTTGTCGTGACGCTGTGGTCCGAGTTCCATGACCGCCGCGCTATCCTGCTCCTCCCTCAACCCCTTATATGATGGATGCCGCAGCTTCCCGTCACGCGTCCAGTCTCGATATTCGATCTCAGCAACAAGCTTCGGATCAACGAAGACCGCATCTCGTTTCCGCCCGGTATCGACCGCAGGCTTGTTGATCATCAGCTTGTCCATCTGCTGCCGGAGCTCGACTGCGGAACGCTCGTTCAAGCCGGTCCCCACTCCCCCGACATAGACGAGCTCCCCTCCCTTGCGCGCGGCGAGCAGGAGCCGACCGATGCCCCCGAAGGATGCTGTCGACTTCTCATAGCCGATGATTGCGAAGCCGTCGCTCTGGATGCATTTGATCTTCAGCCAGTCACCGAGCCGGCCGCTGCGATAGGTGCTGTTCCTGTCTTTGGCGATGATGCCCTCGAGCCCATGCTCGCAGGCGATGCGCAGAAGCGTTTCTCCATCTGCCTCGATCTCCTCGGAGAGCCGAATGGCCTCTTCCCCGCCGGCTGGCACCAGACCCTCGAGGAGATGGCGCCGCGCGGTGAGCTCGATTCCGGTGAGGTCATGGCCATCAAAATAGAGAAGATCGAACACCAACAAGACCGCTTCCCGGGACGTCCGCTTTCCGCCGCGTCCGCCTAACGACTGCTGAAGCCGACCGAAATTAGAACGGCCCTGCTCATCGAACACGACGGCTTCACCGTCGAGGATCGCTGTCGAAACGGGAAGGCGTTTTGCTTCGGCCGCGATTGCCGGAAAGCGGTCGGTCCAGTCAAGGCCGCCGCGCGTCAGGATGCGAACTCGCGACGGCTCGACGTGGAGGGCCAGGCGATAACCATCCCACTTGATTTCATAGATCCATTGGCTGCCCTTCGGCGGCCGCGGCTTCGGCTGCGCCAGACAGGGCTCAACGCGCGCCGGCATAGGGTCCAGAGGAAGATTAGGCTGGGTGGGATCTCGGCGCCGGCGCGGCCGGCTGCGGAGCGGCGCGTCGGCTTCACCGAGCAGCGGCATGGATGGCTTGGGCGTCGTTGTCATGCAGGCAGTTCATCAGCAACACTTAAAAAAGCAATTTGCCCAGATTGATTATTGACTCATCTTTCTCCGCGAACATAATAAGAACATCGGCGTGCGGCCGCCAATCTGACAAACGAAGATGTGGAGAACGGATATGCGAGAGCAGCCGATCGGCGAAGCCGTGGAAGATGATGAATTGGATCTAACCGGGGTGATGTGGCCGCCGGGGACGGAGATCGAGGTCTCCGAGGTCCACGCGAGCCTGGCCAAGGCCATCGCAGGCAGTCGCGGCGTGAGGTTTTTTGCTACTCGCCTGATTGACGTTCCCAGCGACTGCCATTTGGGAAATTTACAGATGGCTATCGATGAAACAGCAGGCGAGGCATGTGGCATCTATCTGACCACTCACATAGCTGACCTGGATGCAGAAACCGGAGAGCCCGTTCTGGTAGAGGAGGCCACGCGGCCATTCAAGTTCCCGTGCACTGGTGGTGTTGAGGAAGCTATATCCAGCCTTTGCGAAAAGATGACACTGGCAGGCGTGATCCCTTGAGTGCAGCAATGAAACCTGAAGGGTCCCCGAAACCAGCGGATAGCGAGCTCGCTGAGGTGATCGCCTATCACGAAGGCGATATGCAAGCCGCGATAAACACGCCGCTTGGTGATGTCCGCCATTTGCGCCAGCAGCTTGCGTTGGCGGAAGTCGCCCTGAGCCGCGGCATGACGCGCGGCTGGCGGCCGAGTTACGATCGAGACTGACAATGCCGGAAATGAACGAAGCCAAGAAGTTGCGCGGGTGGAGCCTGCGCGACGCGGCCGAGGCCGGTCAACTGCTGGAAGTCAGATGTCAATTCTGCCGAAGGACATACCGCTTCTTTCCGCGGGACTTGCTGCAACTGACGACGAATGTCAGCCTGGACCGCTTGGCTAACCGCTTCCGCTGCGAGCGCTGCAACCGCAGGGACTACATGAGCTTGAAAGTCGTCCAAATTTGGGGGTCCGAACCTGGCAAGCTCACGGTGCGGCGGCTGGTCAGGGTCACCAGCGTCAAGAAGCCGATATGGGAAGACGGAGTTTTATAGGATGGCGTCCCGCCGAGATAATCCGCTCGCCCGCTGGCGGCTAAACGCCGAGCTTCCCCAACACGTCATCATCTGGTGGGGCAACTATAATTCCGGGGAACATCCCCATGACTTTCGCCAGAGACGCGAGATCATCAATTCTGCGCTGGCTCTCGATGGCGCATCGAAATCATATTCCGCTGCCATAGAGCCGGACCAATACCTTGTTTTCTGTTTTGGGAGCCGCGAAGCTGCTGAGCATTTTAGGGACCGCTGGAACGGCCAGTTCATCGATACGGATGAAGTAAACCGGAACGGCGCGTGGACGCCCAGGGAGGGAGATGTGTGCAATCTATACCAGATGATGAGCAATCAGGAGGCTATCCGCGCGATCACCGGCGCGATGGTGGACAGCACCGGCAATCTGGAACCGCTTCAAGAGATCTGGCCCGACCGAATGGCGCCGATTGTCCGCAACACCCCGGCAGGTCGAGAACTGGCAAACGTCCGATGGGGATTGCCGAGCTCCTCAAAAGCACTCTTTGACGCGGCGTCCAAACGCGCGGACGGGCTGCGCAAGAAGGGGAAAGCAGTCGATTTCGACGAACTCCTCAAGATGGAGCCGGACGGCGGCACGACAAATGTCCGCAATGTCAGCAGCAAGCACTGGAGACGCTGGCTTGCGGTCGAGAACCGATGCCTGGTCCCTTTCACCCGCTTTGCCGAGCCAGACCCCGCAAACAAGCCAGAAGGCGGCAAGACACCAAATGCTTGGTTCGGAGCACCCGACGAATCTCTGATGTTCTTCGCGGGTTTGTGGACGCCACAGTGGACGTGCGTGCGGAAGATCAAAGAGGGAATGACGACGAACGATCTGTTCGGGTTCCTGACCACCGAGCCGAACGCCGTGGTCGCGCCGATCCATCGGGCAATGCCAGTGATCCTCTCGACCGAAGAGGAAATCGAAACGTGGCTTACGGCACCTTGGGAGGATGCAGGCAAGCTGCAGCGGCCGCTGGCGAACAATAAGATTGTCTTGCTGCCGCCGCAGCCTACGCTGATTTGAGCAGGTGAAGCCAAGTTAATCGGCCGCTTGAGCCGCAAATAGCCACCATTCGCAGCATCCACGGGCGTTTACCCTGAGCCGACACCAAACTAGCTTGCAATTGCGAGAGTAGGGCTCAAACGGACGGACGGGATCAACCTATGTGGATCAGCAGTCTGCGCTCGCCGCACGGTCAACTCACCCGACGAACGCCCTTCGGTCTCGGCACAACCCGCCGCGCCCCCAATCCCAACAGCGCCGCCACAACCCAGCCACCGATAAAACCGATCGCGCCCCAGACAAACCCTGCAAAGCTGACCGGCACGCCCGGCACAAAATCCCGCCAGGTATTGGCGAAAACGACGTCGTCCGGTTCTCCCAGCAACACGAAGGGCTTGGCGACGGGGGCGGCGGTGCCGAGTTTCAGTTGCTGCGACAGCAGTGTTTCGTAGCGCGTGATCGTGCTCTGCATCGAGACGCCGCGGTCGCGCAGGAAATCGTCGGAGGATTGCGCATAGGTGTTCAGCGCCTGCTGGCGATCGAGATGGTGGTCGGCTGCCTGTTTGTTGAAATCCTCGACGATGACGCGCAATTCGTCGATCGCGCCGCCGATCCGCTGGCGGTATTGCTGCGCAAATTCCGGCGCCTGGGAAAAGACCGTGCCGCCGGCAAGCCCGGCGACGATGGCGATAATCCTTGCAATCGGTCCCATTCTCGATCTCTCCGGCTCTCCCCAGCACTAAAGCGAGTTTCGATACGCTGGTCGCGCTTTAGTTCTTTGTTTTACGCACGTCGTTATCGCAAACCGCGGACACTTTTGCGCGACATGCTTTAACGATCCGCGGCCGCAAAGGTTTCTCTTCGACACAATCGGTAACGCTATGTGATTGAACCGACAGCGCTTCCGCCGAGTTGATCCGATGACCAACTCAAAAAGAGAGGCTTGTCATGAAACAGATTATCCTTGCCTGCACGCTCGCTGCTGCATCCATTTTTTCCGCCATGCCGTCGCAAGCGGCCAGCGTCACCATCACCACGGATGACGCCCGCCCCTACTATCGTGATGCGGAACACCCTTATTATCGTCATGCGGAGCGGCCCTATTACCGCGAGCATATGCGGGCGCGCCACGTGTCCCGCGATTGCTTCACCAAGACGGAAAAGATCCGTCGTCATGGCCATACGGTCATCAAGGAAACCAGGGTCTGCCGATAGGCGATCCAACCACGAAGCCCGGCCGATCAGCCGGGCTTTTCATTTGATCTTTCGATGCGGAACTTCGGCCATATCAGCCGCGTTATGGGCGAAAGGGAGAAGCGTCATGCGTATCAAGCTCAGTCTTTTGGCCATCGCCTATGTCGCCGTCAGCGCCGTCCTGCTGGCAATCGCCTATCACCCACAGGGATCGGGTGCCATGCAGAAGACGGATCGCCTGGCCGGTTCGTCCTTCCTGGTCGAACGTTTCGCTGGTTGATCGGCTGAGCGCTGGATTGGGAGACGCGAAGGCGCCCCCTCAATGCCGCTCATTGATCGCCGGACCGCCGAGCAGTATCCGGTTCTGCACCGAATGCACGCCTTCCACGGCCATGGCTACCGCGGTCGCCCGTTCGATTTCGCCGACTGTGCCGACCGTACCGGTCAGCACGATCTGATCATTTTCCATCGTCACTTCGACATCGGCCGCGTCGATGCCGCCGGCAATTGCCAGGGCGTTGGCGACGGCCGCTTCGACCGATGCGCGATTGGCAATTTCCGCTTCGATCTCGGGCTCGAGCCCGTGAAATGTCTGTTCCTTGAAAACCATGATCCGTTTCTCCGTAGAAGCTGGGCGTCAAACCTGCGGAGGAAACGCCCGTCGACTGGATTTGGTTTCAGGCCCGCTACCAATTGAGGCGATAGCGCAGATTGACGCTGCCGGCCTCAGATGGTGAAAACGGGTTGCTCACCGAGGCATCGAGATTGAGGTTCGGCAGGATCGCCTGGTTGACGGCAACCGAACTCGAAAAATCGCCGCTGGCATTGCTGATGCCGGCACCCGCCGAAAGCGAGGTTCCCGTCCAGGGATTGATCAGCTTCAGCGCCTGCGACGCCGTCACCGAAGCCTGTTTGATATCGACCGCGTCATATTGGACACTGATCGACCGGCTCGATTGCATATCGAGCGAGTCCGATAGGATCCAACTGCGTGAGCGGCTGAGCGTCAGCGCGCCGCTGCCGCGCAGCGTATCGACGCTGATCCTTGCGCCCCGCTGGGATTGGCCTGCCGGCGTGACGTTTGTCCTGACGATCCGTCCCCAGAGCATGGCCTGTTCGGAATCGGGCAGCGGCGCTCCGCCTTTGGTCGAGGCGAGCGCAATATCGGCGCCGGCGCTGGTTTCCCATTCGGCCGGCAGGCGAAAACCCATCGTCGCCTTGTAGGAGCGGTCGGAGAGTTTTGCCGGCGACCAGATCAGCAGGTCGTCGGCCTTTGCAGCCGAAGTGAGCGACGGCAGGGCCGCCAGAAGAATGCAGGCTGTTTTGAAGATCGTCATGAAATCCAACATTTTGACCAGGCACAGGGCTGCGGCGCCGAAACCGCAACAGCAGGTATGAATGCGCTTGCAGCGCACGCGATGGGATCACGGCCAAGCCCGCGATAGAGATCACGGCCAAGCCGTCTATCCCGGTTTCATCCTCGATTTTCATGTTTGGCCGAAGGCCGCCGGCACCTCAGTACCGGTTTCGATGGATGCCGCAGCGTCCCGAATTGCCTCTGCGACGGTGAACGGCGCGACGAATTTCGAATCCGCCAGCAACGTCACAAGGATCACATCCAGCCGCCGCTCTGTAAACCCCTTGAGGGATGAAATCTGCTGCACCGCACACTTGCCGCCCCCCGCAAAGCCTAGTAGAGCCTGAGCCTACAAGGGAAATTTTCGCGAAATTGCAGATAATGACCGGCAAAACCGCGCCGCGGCGCCTCAGCATCTTCGGCTCGACCGGCTCGATCGGCCGGAACACCCTCAAGGTCGTCGATCACCTGGGCGGGCGGGAAAACTTCGAAATCTCCGTGCTGACCGGCAACGGCAATGTCGAATTGCTGGCCAAGCAGGCAAAAGCCTTCGGCGCTGGGATGGCGGTGACGGCAAATGACCGGTTTTACGAATCACTGAAAAACGAACTTTCCGGCAGCGGCATTGCGGTCGCATCGGGAAAATCCGGCCTGATGGAAGCGGCCGACCGCGACGCCGACTGGGTGATGGCGGCGATCGTCGGCACGGCCGGCCTGGCGCCGACGCTGGCAGCAGCCAAGCGCGGCGCCGATATCGCCCTTGCCAACAAGGAATGCCTGGTCTCGGCCGGCGATCTGTTCATTGCAGCGATCCGCAAGGGCGGCGGCCGGCTGCTCCCGGTCGATAGCGAGCACAATGCAATTTTTCAGGTACTGGAGGAAAACCAGCGCCATGCCATCGAGCGGGTCGTGCTGACGGCCTCGGGCGGCCCGTTCCGCACCGCCTCGCTGAAGGAAATGGCCGGTGTGACGGCGGAAACCGCGCGCGCCCACCCGAACTGGTCGATGGGCTTGAAGATCTCGATCGACAGCGCCTCGATGTTCAACAAGGCGCTGGAGATGATCGAAGCCCGGCACCTGTTCGGCCTGACGCCCGAACAGATCGAGGTCATCATCCATCCGCAATCGATCATCCATTCGATGGTCGGCTATACCGACGGATCGGTGCTGGCCCAGCTCGGCGCGCCGGATATGCGCACGGCGATCGGCTATGCCCTGTCCTTTCCGCGCCGGCCGAACCTGCCGATCGAGCGGCTGGATTTCGCCAGGCTCGCCAGGCTCGATTTCGAGGCGCCGGACGAAGTTCGGTTTCCGGCATTGCGGCTGGCGCGGCTGGCGATGACGCGCGGTGGCGTTCAGGGCGCGGTGCTGAACGGCGCCAAGGAAGTGGCACTCGAAGCCTTCATCGAAGGGCGGCTGCCCTTCCTCGCCATGGCCGAGATCACCGAACGGGTGATGGACGATCTGGCCGGCCTGTCGCCGGCCACCACCATGGACGAGGTCTTTGCCGCCGACAGGCAGGCGCGGCAAAGGGCAGCTGATCTGATGAACCTGGAGGTCGCTGGCTAGCTCTTACTTCAGCCGGTTGCCAGCCTCGTCGAACAATCGGCCATCCGCCGGTTCGAACAGCAGGCCGACCTCTTCGCCCGCCGCGATGCCGATCGGTGAGCGGTGCTCGACCGTCAGCGACTGGCCATCGGCAAGCTGGCAGTAGAGATATTGCGTTCCGCCGAGATATTCCGAGAAATCAACCCTGGCGGTCAGCTTGCCCGACTGATCGGCCGCCACCTTCAGATGCTCCGGCCGCAGACCGAGCGTCACCGCGCCTCCGGCTGGCCGGTCCGTCCCGATCGAGGCGGTTTCGATGCGAGCGCCGGCGACCTCGACGCCCCCCTCTCCCCAGCGGGCATTCAGCAGGTTCATCCTCGGCGAGCCGATGAAGCCCGCCACGAAGGTATTGGCAGGATCTTCGTAGATCTGCCGTGGCGTTCCGGCCTGCTCGACCCGGCCGTCACGCAGCACGACGATCTTGTCGGCGAGCGTCATCGCCTCGGTCTGGTCGTGCGTGACATAGATCATCGTGTTGCCGAGCTCGCGGTGCAGGCGGGCAATCTCGATGCGCATCGAAACGCGCAGTTCCGCATCGAGATTGGACAGCGGTTCGTCGAACAGGAAAACGTCCGGCTTGCGCACGATCGCCCGGCCGATCGCCACCCGCTGACGCTGGCCGCCGGAAAGCTGGCCCGGCCGCCGGTCGAGAAGGTGGTCGATCTTCAGGATGGCGGACGCAGCCTTCACCCGCGTCTCGATCTCCGTGGCATCGGTGCGCGCCATCCTCAGCCCGAAAGCCAGGTTGTCGCGCACGCTCATATGCGGATAGAGCGCATAGGACTGGAAAACCATGGCGATGCCGCGTTCGGACGGGTCGAGATCGGTGACCATGCGTCCCTTGATCTCGACCTCGCCGTCGGTGACGTCCTCCAGGCCGGCGATCATGCGAAGCAGCGTCGATTTTCCGCAGCCGGACGGGCCGACGAAGACGACGAACTCCCCTTCTTCGATCGTCAGGTCGATCCCGTGGACCACCTTCAGATTGCCATAGCTTTTTCGCACGTCCTGGAGCACGACGCTCTTGTTAGCCATACCGTTCGTCATCCCCAAACGACCTACTTGTCCGACTGGACCCAGACGAGCATCTCGCCGGGCGCACGGTTATCCCAGAGATGATAGGGCACGAAACGCGCCGTGGCGACCTGCCTTTCGGCCGGCGCCTTGCGGTAGAGCGGCGCGCCCCAATTCGACGTCTCCTCGCGCTCGACCTTGAGATCGAGGGCGACGGCATCGTTGAGGTCCTTCAGCACGACGGCTTCGGCCGCCGGCAGCTCGCGTGGCAGGACGATGGCATTGAGATCCTGGCCGTTGTCCGTTGTCTCGACGCAATAGACCAGCGGGCCGCGCATCAAGGCGACGCGGCCAGCATCCTGGCGCACCTTCGGATTGGCATATTGCGGGCGAAGCGATAGCGGCAGGAAAAGATCGACACGATCGCCATCGGCCCATTGCCGATCGAGCCTGGCATAGCCGTCACGCATGGTGGCGCCGAGATCGAGCCTTTCCCCATTGACGCTGAGGGTAGCCCCCTCCGCCCAATCGGGAATGCGCAGCGACAGCGCGAATCTCGCCGGCGTCTTGAGCTTGGTGGCAAAGGCGACCGCACCGTCCCACGGATAGTTGGTCACCTGCTGGAGTTCGACTTCGGCGCCGTTGGCAAGCTTCAGCCGGGTGGTGCTCTCGCCATAGAGATGCACGGCGATTTCGTCGTCGGCAACGGCATACATATAGGAGCCGATCGAGGTCACCAGCCGGGCGATATTCGGCGGGCAGCAGGGGCAATGATGCCATTTCCAGCGATGGTGCTTGCCGGCACTTTCGAGCGGATTGTCGTAGAAGAAGGTCTTGCCGTCGGTGGAAAGGCCGGGCAGCGCGCCGTTATAGAGCGCCTGCTCCATGATATCGGCGTAACGCCGGTCCGGCCCGCGCCCGAGCATGCGGCTTGCCCAGAAGACCAGGCCGACGGAGGCGCAGGTTTCCGCATAGGCCGTATCGTTGGGCAGGTCGTAATAATCGGTGAAACCTTCATTCGATGCGGCCGGGCCGATGCCACCGGTGATGTACATCTGCTTGGTGGTCAGATCGTCCCAGAGCGTTTCCAACGCCGCCGTCAAGCTGTCGTCCTTATATTCAGTGGCGATATCGGCCATGCCGGAATAGAGGTACATGGCGCGCACCGCATGGCCGACGACCTTGGTCTGCTCGCGTACCGGCTGGTGTGCCTGGCCGTATTCATAGGTCTTCTGATGGAAGTCGGCAGCGCTTCGGCCGTCGCGAGCGGCTTCCGCCGTGAAGAAGTGCGGCTCGGTGCCGCGCTCGTCGATGAAGAATTTCGAAAGGTCGAGATATTTCTTCTCAGCCGTGACGCGGGCGAGCTTGACCAGCGCCAGCTCGATTTCCTCATGGCCGCAATAGCCGGGGAGCTGGCCTTCGCCATGGCCGAAGATCCTGATCATGTAATCGGCAAAGCGGCACATGATATCGAGCAGCTTGCGCTTGCCGGTCGCCTGGTAATAGGCGACCGCCGCCTCCATCAGATGGCCGGCGCAATAGAGCTCGTGATGGTCGCGCAGGTTGGTCCAGCGGCGGGCGGGCTCGACGCGCTGGAACCAGGCGTTCAGATAACCGTCCTTATCCTGCAGTCTCTCATACATGTCGATGATTTCGTCGGCGCGCGCCTCCAGCTTCGGGTTCGGCCGGCGATAGAGCGAATAGGCGATGGTCTCGATCGACTTGCCGAGATCGGAATCCCAGAACATCTGCGTCGTGCCGCCCCAGGGCTGAATGGGAATGACGACGCCGGGGCTCGGCTGATTGACGTCGATCGCCTTCAGCATGCCGGCCTCGACGCAGCGGTCGAGCAGGGTTTCGGCGGTGGAGTTACAGACGGCGTCCTGCCATCTGCCCCAGAAGCCGCCGAGCTCGACATCGGGAACGGCGACGGGACGAAACTGGCGGTCGTTGCTTGATTTGGTCATGGCTCGACTTTCCCTATGATCATTTCACCGCGCCGGCCATCAGCCCGCGCATGTAGTAGCGTTGCAGCAGCAGGAAGACGATCAGGCAGGGGATCGTCATGACGACGACACCGGCCTGCACCGCTCCCCAGTTAATGGCGCCGAGCCGTCCGGCGCGAACCGCCGTCATCAGCACCGGCAAAGTGTATTTCTCGTTGCTGGAGAGCAGTACGAGGGCGGCCAGAAACTCGTTCCAGGCATTGAGGAAGGCAAAGATCGCCACTGTCGCCACCCCCGGAAGCACTAGCGGCAGCAGAACGCGCGCAAGCAGCCTGAGGTCGCGGGCGCCGTCGATGCGCGCCGCCTCTTCGATCTCCTTCGGCACGGCATCGAAGGCATTGCGCATCATGAAGACCGAGAAGGGCAGCTGCAGCGTCACATAGACCAGCGTCAGCCCAAGCAGCGAATTGTTGAGGCCGAGCTTTGCCAGAATGATGAACAGCGGCGTCAGGATCGACTGGAACGGGATCATCAGCGTGGCGATGATCAGCACGAAAAGCGCATTCTTCATCGGGAAGCGATAGCGCGAGAAGCCGTAGCCGGCGAGCAGGCTGACGGCGACGGTCAGCACAACGGTGGCGACCGAGACGAACAGCGAATTGATCATATGCCGCCAGATGCCGGCGCCGAACGTGTCGAGCAGCGCATAGGAATCGATGCTGACGCCCGAGGTCGGCCATGGCGGCAAGGGCGGCAGGCTGGCCTCGGTGCCATGCCGGAAGGAGGACAGCAGCGTGATCGCAAACGGCGCCAGGAAGAAGATCGAGATGGCGATGCCGGTGAGATGATAAGCGGATTTCACGCGGATCGCTTTGCGGGCGCGGCGTTGCCGTGAGGTGCTCATGGGCGTTCCTCCCCGACGCGCAGCAGCCAGAGCTGCACGACGCTGATCGCCATCAGGATGGCGAGCAGCACGATCGACAGTGCCGCGCCATAACCGAGATTGAACGACACGAAGGACTGGTTGAAGATGTAGTAGACCACCGAGATCATCTTGTTCTGCGGTCCACCCGCCGTCATGATGTAGAACTGGTCGAAGGCGAGGATAGAGCCGGTGACCGAGACGATCAGCGCCAGCGCGATCGTCTTGCGCATCAGCGGCAGCGTCAGGTGACGGAAACGCTGCCAGCGGCCGGCGCCATCGATGCGGGCGGCCTCCGTCAGTTCGGACGGAATGGCCTGCAGCCCGGTCAATAGAATGATCATGGTGAAACCGGCGATCTTCCAGACGACCATCACCACGATTGTCAGAAAGGCGGTGTCGAAGGTCGCCAGCAGATTGGGGCTTTTTTCGACAAGACCGAGCGCTTTCAGGGCCGGGCCGATAAAGCCGCTATCGACATTGGCAAGCCAGACCCAGAGCAGCGAGGCGGTGGCAAGACCGACGACGACGGGCAGGAAGATGATGGTGCGATAGGCACTGACGAACTGCCGTTCCTTCTCGACGAAGATGGCGAGTGGAAAGGCGATGGCGAAAATCGCGATGGTGACGATCACGGTATAATAGGCGGTGAAATTCAGCGCCGTCATGAAGCGGGTGTCGTTGACCATGCGGTAATAATTGTTGAGGCCGATCCAGCGCGACGCCCCCATCAGCGGCCAGTTGTGCAAGCTCATCCAGCCGGTGAAGACAACCGGCATGATGAAAAAGACGATGACCAGCGCCATGGCCGGCGCGATATAGGCAAGGCCGCGCCAGTTCGATTGGCGCCGTCGCCTGCGCCGAGGCAATAGGGTCTCTGAACCGGAACCGGTCATCAAACGCTCCGCATCTGTCAATTGAAGTTGGCCGGGAAGCTGCCACCGCTCCCCGGCCGCGGTCGAGGGAGAGTTATTGGCCGCTATCGATGATCGATTGCATTTCGGACTGGGCGCTGGAGAACGCACCGTCGACGTCGTCGCCGAAGATCGCGGCGTTGGTGAAGCTTGCCCACGGGCCGTTGGCGCTGTTGATCAGATCGTTGAACTGCAGCGTATAGGGCGTCTTGGCCACACTGATCGCCTTGAGGCCGACCTGCATGCGCGGATCGAGACCTTCCAGCACCTTGTCGGCAATATCGCCGCGGGTCGGCAGGCTTCCGTATTTCGCCATGATCTTCTGGCCGTCCTCCGAATAGACATATTCGAGGAAGCCCTTCACCGCGTCGATCTTCTTGGTGCCCTTGGTGATGACGAAATTGTCGCCGCCGGCAAAGGACGACGGCTTGCCGTCGACGCCGGGAATGAGGGTGACGCCGAAGTTGATATCCGGATGCTCGGTCACCAGCGTGCCGATCGCAAAGGCGCCGAGGCTCTGCTGGCCGATCTTGCCGTTGGTGAAGGACAGGAAGTTGGCGCCGTTATCGCTGGCCGCACCCGCCGGCACCAGGTCCTTCTTGACCATGTTGCGGTAGATATCGACGGCCTTGCGCATCTGAGGCGTATCGAGCGTCGCTTTCTTGCTGTCGGCCGACAGGATATCGGCGCCGGCACCCCAGGTGAGCGGCGTGAAAGTGAAGATCATGCAGCCGCCGCAGCCGCCGCCGGATAAATAGAAGCCGTAGGTATCGTCACCAAGAGCCCGGATCTTCTCGGCATTGGCGGTGATTTCATCCCAGTTATCAGGCGCCTTTTCCGGGTCGAGACCGGCCTTCTTGTAGAGATCCTTGTTCCAGGCGAAGACCGATGTCTCGACGGAGAGCGGCAGGCCGTAAATCTTGTCCTGATAGGTGCCGAGGCGGACATGCGACGGCGACAGCGAATTGAAATAGGGCAGCGATTTTGCCCAGTCCGTCAGGTCTTCCAGCTGGCCGGCCGCGGCAAAGGCGGGATTGTAGATGAGGTCCATCGACAGCGCGTCCGGCGCCTGTCCGCCGGCGATCGCCGTTGCATATTTCTGCACCAGCTCGGAGAACGGCACCTCGGTCATCACGACCTTGTTCTCATGGCTGGAATTATAGGCTTCGACCACCTTCTTGAAGGCATCGCCGATGCCGGAGCGAACCCACATTTCGACATTTTCAGCCGCCGACGCAGCCGAAAACAGACATAGGGTAGCGATGCTGGTCGCCGCCAATAGACGCTTGATCATGACTTTCCTCCCGATATGGCGCATCTCCCTGCGCCCTTGCTCATTTCCTGCTTCTCATTCCTTGGGGGCATTGCCCCCGCACGATTGCCGGACGATCAGCCGGCACGGCAATTTCCGGACACCCGGCTCGACGGACCGTCCTTCCGCAAGCGCCAGCACCGTCAATCCGGCCTGCCGCCCGAGCTCCTTCAACTCCATATCCACCGTCGTCAGCGGCGGCCGCGTCTGCGCCGCGACAATCTCCCAATTGTCGAAGCTGATCACCGAAACGTCCCGCGGCACCTTGACGCCGCGCTCGCGCAGCGCATCCGAGGCGCCGCGGGCGATCTGATCGTTGCCGCAGAAGAGCGCGTCCGGTTTTTCTCCCGGCCTCTTCCAGAGCTGTTCGACCGCCTCATGGCCCCAGCTTTCCGCCCAGACGCCGTAAAGCACCGGCTCGCGATGGCCTGCCACCTCATGATAGGCGCCGGCCCGTTCGCGCACCGAGAAGAACTCCTCCGGCCCGGTGATATGCGCAATCCGCCGCCGACCGGCCTTGACGAGCCATTCCACCGCCAGTCGCGCGCCCTGTTCGTCGTCCGAACGAAAGGTAACGCTGTTCGGCGTCCCCTCGGTGAAGGCGTAGACGACAGGCACATGCAAATTCGACAGATCGACAGGCAGACGCCTGTCCAGGCGCTTTCCCGTGGCGATGATGCCGTCGACCTGCTTGTCCAGCATCGCATCGACATGGATCTGGGCGAGCGCCGGATCGTCTTCGATGGCGCACAGGAAAACCGAAACACCGTGATCGACGAGCGCGTCCGAAATACCCGCCATCACAGGCAGCGTGAAACGACCGTAGGTGTCGTTGGTCAGCAGCCCGATGGTGAAGCTGCGTTTGCTGAGAAGACCTCGCGCCAGCGCGTTCGGCCGATATCCGATTTCGCCAGCGATCCGCTTCACCCGTTCGCGCGTTTCCGCTCCCATCCGACCGGTGTCGTTGAGCGCCTTCGACGCGGTCGAGATACTCACCGCGGCAGCCGCCGCCACCTCATGGATGGTGATCCTGCCTCTTTTTCCTCCCGATATGTTCAGACCGTCCTCCTGCTGAATTGGCTTGAGAAAAGCTTTTACCAACCTCAGTGTCAAGTGAGAAAAGGTTTTCTCATGCAATTCGAAAGAAGGATGGAGGCGGCAGGCGCAGCGGGGAAGGAATGCAGGGGAAGACAGATCCCCATCGACCAAGCCGGCTTGCGACATACGCGGCCGCTGAGCGCAGCAGCACAGCGGCGGCAACGGATGCTCTTGCGGGGCGATCGGGGATTTGTGGGGGAGCTCGGGCGCGCAGAAGCGAGCGCGGTCAGAACCTCCGAGGGAGGTCCTGATTCGCGGTTTGAACCCGGGCGATCATCGAATGATCAGGCGACGTGCCTTGCCAGCGCACAGCGCGACCAGAGCGAATGCAGCGCCTCGACCAGATGGGCGATATCGGCGTCGGAATGCAGCGGCGTCGGCGTGATGCGCAGGCGCTCGGTCTTCTTCGGCACTGTCGGATAGTTGATCGGCTGGACATAGACGCCGCAATTGTCGAGCAGCAGGTCGGAGATCCACTTGCATTTGGCGGCATCGCCGACCAGCACCGGCACGATATGGCTCGGATTGGGCACGTGCGGAATGCCGCGCTGGTCGAGCAGCGCCCGCAGCTTGCGCACCCGGTCCTGATGGCGGGCGCGCTCGAACTGGCTGACCTTCAGGTGCTGGATCGAAGCGACCGCACCGGCGGCAAGCGCTGGCGGCAGCGCCGTGGTGAAGATGAAGCCGGAGGCGAACGAACGAATGAAATCGCAAAGGGCCGCCGACGCGGCGATATAGCCGCCCATCACCCCGAAAGCCTTGCCGAGCGTGCCTTCGATGACAGTCAGCCGGTCCATCAGCCCCTCGCGTTCGGCAATGCCGCCGCCGCGCAGGCCGTACATGCCGACCGCATGCACTTCGTCGAGATAGGTCATCGCGCCGTATTTGTCGGCGAGATCGCAGATCTCCTTGATCGGGGCGATATCGCCGTCCATCGAATAGACGCTCTCGAAGGCAATCAGCTTCGGCGCCGTCGGATCGGCGGCAGCAAGCTTGGCTTCGAGATCGGCGACGTCGTTATGCTTCCAGATCACCTTGCCGCATTTGGCATGACGGATGCCCTCGATCATCGAGGCGTGGTTCAGCGCGTCGGAGAAGATGATGAGGCCAGGAATCTTGGCGCCGAGCGTGCCGAGTGCTGCCCAGTTGGAGACATAGCCGGAGGTGAAGATCAGTGCTGCTTCCTTGCCGTGCAGATCGGCAAGCTCACGCTCGAGCATGACGTGATAGTGGTTGGTGCCAGAAATATTCCGGGTGCCTCCCGCACCCGCGCCACAGTGGTCGATGGCGTTTTTCATCGCCTCGATCACCTTCGGGTTCTGGCCCATGCCGAGATAGTCGTTGGAGCACCAGACCGTGACTTCCTTTACGCCATCGGCCGTATGGCGCGTCGCGCGCGGAAAATTGCCGCGGTGACGTTCGAGATCGGCAAAAACGCGGTAACGGCCCTCGGCATGAAGCCCGTCCAGTTCGTTTTTGAAAAACGCTTCGAAATCCATCATATGCTCCAGTATCGCGCGGCCGTTCTTGCCGACCGGACGTCCGCGCGTCAATGCTTACCCTTTGCTTTAACATCAACTGCGGCAAAAGGCCCAGTTTTTTGAATGATTCCAGATAAAAAATCTGCACGCCGCGAGCAATGAAATTGATGCCGTAGACGCAGTCGGGTTTGCGATCCCTGGGGGAGGACGTCGACAGCCCCTATCGCAAAAAAAACAGTGCAGTAGTGGACAACCCTTTCTTCCGACATAGTTTTCGAGCTAGCGTGCCAAAAAAACAATAGGGACGGCCTATGCCCATTGGGCGACAACCCAGGAGAAAACGATGAAAAAAGCTGTCATACTTGCATTGATCGGCCTGTCGATCGCAAGCTGCACCCCGACTCAGCAGGGCGCCGGCATCGGCGCTGCATCCGGTGCGGTCATCGGCGGCGTCGTCACCGGCGATGTTCGTGGCGCAGCGGTCGGTGCCGCTATCGGCGGCGTCTCCGGCGCCCTGATCGGCAGCGTCGCCGAACAGCCCGGCCAGTGCTACTATCGCGACCGTTACGGCCGCCGCTACATCGATGCCTGCCCGCGCTGAGACCGCTTGGCAAATCGGCAAAAACAGGAAATCCCGGACACACCTCCGGGATTTTTTGTGCTGAAATAACGCGCTGGCAATTTAAAATGGTACACCCGGCGCAATTTTGCCGCTAAGCTGTTCACGGCTGGGCAACGAAGCTTCATTTTAGACGTAACCAAAAGCGGCGTATGCGGATTAGAGGGACAGGCCCGAAAACAGGTATTGCGTATCGGCGAACAGGCACCATGATGGTGGTCGCAGCGGCAACTGCGTTCTCACCGGTCCTGATCGGCGACGCTTACGCCTTCAAGCTTTTCGGCATCACCATCTTCGGCAAGGACGAGGACGAAGCTCAGCAGGTTCCCGACCCGGTGCGCTATAAGGTCGACCTCAAAACCGATACCGCCGATCCCGACCTGAAAGAAGCGCTGCAAAACAGCTCCCGCCTCCTCAGCGACCAGAAGCTGCCGGTCTCCGGCGATCTCGGCGTCGTTGTCAAGGCGCGCGACGACCGCGAGCGGCTGATCGCCACCCTGTATGAAAAGGCCCGGTATGGCGGCGTGGTGACGGTCACCATCGACGGCAAGGATATCGACGACCTGCCGCCCAATCCGACCTTCGACCGGGCGGGGCCGGTCCCGGTCACCGTCGACATAACCCCCGGCCCGGTTTTCAAGGTCAGGGAGGTCCAGTTCGGCGGCGATGCCGCAAACCATAATCCCGCCGATTACGATCTGGCCCCGGGTGCTGAGGCCGGATCGCTTGCCATCATCAAGGCCGGTGACAAGATCGTCGAACAGTTGAAGAGCGAGGGCCAGCCCTTCGCCAAGCTGACCGAACGCAAGGTGGTCGCCGACCACAGGAGCGATACCGTCGATATCGTCCTTGCTGCCGAAGGCGGCCCGGTCGCCCCGATCGGCGATGTCGGCGTCACCGGCGAAAAGACCGTCAAGCCGGCTTTCATCCAGCGTTATTCCCGGCTCGACAAGGGCGAAGCCTATTCCCCGGAAGCGCTGAAAAAAGCCGGCGAGCGGCTTCGCGCCCTCGGCGTCTTTTCGAGCGTCACCATCCACGAAGGCGATGCGCTGGCCCCGGATGGCACGCTGCCGATGACGATCGAGGTGTCCGAAGGCAAGCGGCGCTATTTCGGTGTCGGCGCGCAATATTCCACCACCGACGGCTTCGGTCTTCAGGGCTATTGGGGCCATCGCAACCTGTTCGGCGAAGCCGAAACGCTGCGGATCGAGGGATCGGTCTCGCGACTGGGCGAAACCACCGATCTCGGCAGCCTCGACTATTCCGCCGGTATCCTCTTCACCAAGCCCGGCGCCTTCTTCCCGGCCGCCACACTGAAGGCCGGCATCGTCGCCAAGACCGAAAACCCGGATGCCTATAATGCGACGCTCGTCACCGCCTCGCTCGGCCTCTCCTACGAATTGACCGACCGCGACACCGTCTCGGCAAGCGGCGAGGTCAGCTGGGAGCGCGACGACGACGCTTTCGGCATCAACGACTATCTGACCTTCACCCTGCCGCTTCAATATGACCGCGACGCCCGCGACGACAAGTTCAACCCGACCGAAGGCTATCGCGCGACATTTTCGGCCAAGCCGGGTTACGAGATCTTCAACGCCACGCCCTATGCCGCCTTTCAGGGCTCGGTCTCCGGTTATCTGCCCTTCGGCGCCGAAGATCGCCTGGTGCTCGCCGGCAAGGTCGCCGCCGGTGTGCTGATCGGCGGTGATGGCATCGAGAATATTCCCGCCACGCAGCGCTTCTTCGCTGGCGGAGGCGGCTCCGTGCGGGGCTACAGCTATCAGGAAATCTCGCCCTATAACGACAATGGCGACCCCACCGGCGGCCGGTCCTATGTCACCGGTTCGCTGGAGGCCCGCATCAAGATCACCGATACGATCGGCATAGTGCCCTTCGTCGACGTCGGCACCGTATCGGACAGCACTTTTCCCGGCTTTTCCGATATCCGCGCCGGCGCCGGTGCGGGAATACGATATGCCACACCTTTCGGCCCGCTGCGGCTTGATTTTGCCGTGCCACTGAACAAGTACGAAGATGGCACAGATTATGGAATCTACGCCGGCATCGGCCAGTCCTTCTAGAATGACCAATGCCGATTTGTGAGCCATTATGAAAACGGGGTAGTGTCCGCGCCGATGCAAACGCTGGCAAAAATCGTCAACTGGTTCCTGCGGCTCACCGCCTATGGTGTGGGCGCCACCTTGATTCTTGCCGTCATGGCACTGGCGATCTTCGGCTTTACCGCCTTTGGCGCCCGCATCGTCACCGAAAAGATCGCCTCGACGCTTTCCAACCGCGACATGACAATTACGGTGCGTGAACCGCAAGGTCTTTTGACCGGCGGGCTTCGCGCCGCCGACATCACGGTCTCCGACACCAGGGGCGTGTTTGCGGAAATTCATGGGCTGGCGATCGACTGGAACCCGCTGGCGCTGCTGACCGGGACCTTCCACGCCAAACGCTTCGAGATCGAAGCGATCAACGTGCTGCGCAAGCCGGTGCGCACCCTGCCCTCGCGGCCCAAAGCAGAAGATGCCGGTGGCTTCGCTCTTCCGATCAAAGTCGATATCGACCGTGTGGCGCTGCCCGATATCAAACTGGCCGAACCCTTTGCCGGCCGCGCCTTCGCGCTCGCCGCCGAGGGTAGCCTGTCGGCAAACCGCGAGGGCGGCGAGGCAATCGTCAATGTTCGCCGGCATGCCGTCCCGGATGCACGGCTCGCCGCCGATATCGCCTATGCGCCGGCCGAAAACCGGCTGCGGCTGAAGGCGCAGCTTTCCGAACCGAAGGGCGGGCTGCTGGCGGGCTTTCTCGGCCTGCCCGACAATCCCGCCGTCAACGTCGATCTCGACGGTCAGGGACCGATATCCGACTGGCGGGGCAAAGTGCAGGCCGCTCTCGACGGCCAGCAGCGCGCCGCAATCGAGGCCCGGCATCAGATCGGTGCAGACGGATTGCACCACCTCGACCTCAAGGGCGGCGGCGACCTGAGCTCGCTGCTTCCATCGGCATTCCGGCCGCTTTTTGCCGGCCAGACCAATATCGATCTCGCCACCACCTTCGACGATCACGGCAGGATCGATATCCAGACCGGCAATATCGCCACCGGCAGCGTCGTCATCGCCGCCTCAGGCACGCTCGATCCGGCCGGCAACAACAGCCTAAACGCCAATCTGCTCGGTACATCGGGGCCTGTCGATTTCCGCTGGCCGCTCGCCGAAGGCGAAGCTCGCTTTTTGATTTCCGGTCTCAACCTGGCACTGACGGGCGATGCTCGCGCGGCGCGGCTGAATGTCAGCGGCTCGCTCGACACCGCAACCCTGCCGCAGGGCAATATCGGCAATATCAAGCTGACGGCAAAGAGTGATGCCTTCAATCTCGCCGCCCGGTCCGGCAGCGTCCAGCTGCGTCTCGTTGCCGGCGACATGACCTTTACGGAGCCGAACCTCAATCGCGCCGTCCAGGGCCCGGTCACGATCGCCTCGCCTCTGCAGATAACGCCCGGCAGCATCGGCTTTAACGGCACCACCGTCGAAAGCGCCAATATCAACGGCGGCCTCAACGGTTCCTACCGGCTGACAGACCAGGCGCTGACCGGCAACGTCAAGCTGACCATCGCGCCGGCAGCCCTGCCAGTTGCGGTCTCAGGCAGGTTTGACGGACCGATCTCGCTCGAAAGCCAGCTGGCCGGCACCATCCCATCGAAATTCGCGCTGTCCAACCTGGTCTTGAACTCCGGCACGCTTGAGGCCTCCGGCAATGTCGCGATCGACGGCTCGAAGTTGAATGCCGATCTCTCCGGCCGGCTGCCCGACATCGGCAAACTCATGACTGGCGGTAGCGGCGGGGCTGGTTACGCGTTGAGAGTTGGCGGCGAGCTGCCGGCAATCTCGGTGACGGCCAATCTCAAGGCCCCCCGCGTTGAGATGGCCGACCGCGTGCTCGGCAATCTTAATATCGACCTGTCGGGTCTTGCCGATCCCAAGGCGCCGCAGGGCAAGATCGCCGCCACCGGCACGATCGATGGCCAGCCGATTGGCATCAACGGCGACATCCGCTCCGAAGACGGCAAGATCAGCATTCCGGCGCTGACCGCCGATATCGGCGGCAACCGGCTGACCGGCAATCTGGATTTTTCGCCGGCCCTGGAACCGACAGGCGCCCTGAGCTTCGACTTCCCCAATATCGGCCTGCTCGCCGCCCTCGGCGGACAAAAGGCTGAGGGCGATCTGAAGGGGTCGCTCGGCGTCGAGAGCGACGGCAGCAAGATCGCCCTGAAGCTACTGGCATCGGGCGGCTCGATCCGCCGCGACACGCTTGCGATCGTCAAGCCGGATATCGATGTCAACATCAGCGATCTCCGCGCCCTTGCGGCAAACGGCACGGTCAAGGCCGACGCGGTGGCGGCCGGAGAAAACAGGCTCGCCGACCTTTCGCTCGGTTTCACCAAGCAGCAGAACCACACCGATTTCGATCTGAATGCCGCCTATGACGGCAATCCGGTTGTCGCGGCAGGCAATATCGAGGCCGCAGGCGGCGTGATCGACCTCAACCTCGATCGCTTCTCGGCAAGCCCCCGCAATATCCCGGTCGAGCTTGCCGCACCGACAAAGGTCGCCATCGGCGGCGGTGCCGCCAGTCTGAACGGGCTGACGCTGAAGACCGGCACCGGTTCTGTGAGCGTCACCGGTTCCGCCGGCGAGACGCTGAAGCTCAATGCCGACATCCACGAACTGCCGGCGGCGCTGGCCAATGGTTTCGTGCCGAACCTTTCCGCTGGCGGCACGATCTCCGGAACGATTGCGGTGACAGGAACGCCGGCCGCCCCCGTCGCCGATTTCAAGCTCGACTGGAAGGATGCGACGACCGGCCAGACCAAGGGCGCCGGGCTGGCGCCGCTCGGCATCACTGCGGGCGGCAGGTTCGCCGACAACAGGCTCGATTTCGATACGACGATGGGCAGTGATGACGGCCTGTCGCTGAAGGCCGCCGGCAATGTCGGGCTCGCCGACCCAAAGGCACTGGTCCTGGATGTTAACGCCGATATAATCAACCTGCCCGCCCGCATCGCCAATGGTTTCGTTGCCGATCTGGCCGCCGAAGGCACGGTTTCCGGAAAGGTCTCGGCGACCGGGCCCGTTTCCGCTCCGATCGCCAATTTCGATCTCGATTGGAAAGGTGCTGCAACGAGCCACACGAAACGGGCTGGCCTTGCGAATCTCGCCGTGAAGGCTTCGGGAAAATTCGCCGACAGCAAACTCGATTTCGACACGGCGATATCGGGCGCCGACAAGCTGTCGCTGAAAGCAAACGGCAATGTCGACATCACAGATACGACAATCGGCAACGCCAATGTCGATGCAGTGCTGGCGAATGTTCCGGCTGGTATCGCAAATAGTTTCGTCGCCGATCTCGCCGCCGAAGGCACGATCTCCGGAAAGCTTTCGGCCGCAGGTTCCTTAGCCGCTCCCACTGCGAATTTCGATCTCGATTGGAAAAAGGCAGCGACGAGCCAAACGAAACGGGCCGGCCTTGCCGCCGTCGATCTGATCGCATCGGGAAAGTTTGCCGACAACAAGCTTGATTTCAACGCGGCGGCCAGCGGTGACGAAGGTGTCTCGCTGAAAAGCGCGGGCAATGTCGCCATATCAGGCACGACGGTCGAGAACATCAAGGTCGATGCAACGCTGGCAAATATTCCAGCAAGGCTGGCAAACGGATTCGTTGCCGATCTTGCAGCCGAAGGCATGATTTCCGGGAAGGTCTCGGCGAGCGGTTCGCTTTCGACTCCAACCGCGAATTTCGATCTTGATTGGAAAGACGCGGCGACGAGCCACACGAAACGTGCCGGCCTTGCGGGCCTCGACATGACCGCATCTGGAAAATTCGCCGACAACAAGCTTGATTTCAATGCGGCAGCGGGCGGCGACAAGGGCCTGTCGTTGAAAGCCGATGGTAACGTCGCGCTGGCCGGCACGACGATCGACAGCGTCAAGGTCGATGCCGAGATCGGGAAGGTTCCGGCCAGTCTCGCCAATGCCTTTGTCCCTGACCTAGCGGCAGAGGGCACAATATCGGGCGGCCTTTCCGCCGCCGGCAAAATCGCCGCACCGACGGCCGAGTTCAAACTCGCCTGGACGGATGCCGCGACCAGCCACACGAGAACTGCTCATCTCTCGGGCCTCGCGCTTGCCGCATCGGGTCGTTTGGCCGACAACCGGCTCGATTTCGATGCCAATCTCGGCGGCCAGAACGGCCTCTCGCTGAAAGCCGCGGGCAATGTCGCCATGTCAGGCACGTCGCTCCGCAACCTTGACGTCAAGGCCGATCTCAACAACTTGCCCGCGGCCCTTGCCAACGGCTTCGTCCCCGGTCTTGCCGCCGAAGGCACGGTGTCGGGAACGGCATCCGCCTCCGGCGCGCTGCTCAAACCGGCCGTCGATTTCAAGCTCGACTGGAAGAACGCCGCCACGGCCCAGACCAAAAGCAGCGGCCTTTCGGGCCTGAATGCCGCGGCATCCGGAAAATACGCCAATGACCGGGTCGACTTCGACGCCAACCTTGCCGGCAAGGACGGGGTGCTGGCCAAGGCGACCGGCGGCGTCACCATCGCGGGTACCGCCATCCGCGACCTTTCGGTCAATGCCGATATTCCCGCACTGCCGGCCAATATCGCCAATGCCTTCGTTCCCGGTCTCGGTGCCGAAGGCACGCTTTCGGCAAGCGCCGTCACTTCGGGAACCTCGACCAATCCGATCGTCGATTTCAAGCTCGATTGGAAAGATGCCGCAACCAGCCACACCAAGGCTGCCGGCCTCTCCCGCCTGGCGCTGGCGGCGACGGGTAAATACGCAGGTGACCGGCTCGATTTCGATGCCAATCTCAGCGGCGGCGGCGGCATTGCGGTGAAAGCCGCCGGCAATCTTTCGATCGCCGGCACGTCGATCCGCGCCGTCGATATCACGGCCAATGCCGCCAATGTTCCGGCTGCGATTGCCAACGGCTTTGTTCCGGGCCTTGCGGCCGAGGGCGCGGTTTCGGCGACCGCAAAGGCAACCGGCGCGCTATCGGCGCCCTCAGTCGATTTCAAGGTCGACTGGAAAAACGCCGCAACCAGCCAGACAAAGGGCGCCGGCCTTTCGCCGTTCACCATCGGTGCATCAGGCAAGCTTGCCGGAAACAGGTTGACGGTCGACACCAGCCTTGCCGGCGATGCCGGCATGTCGCTGAAGGGCGGCGGCAGCGTGGTGATATCAGGCAATCGCGCCCTCGACATGCGCTTCAACGGCAATCTCCCCTTCGCCGTGCTCGGCGCGCCGCTGGCGGAGCAGGGACTCGTCGCCGACGGCGTCGCCACCGTCAACCTGCAGGTTGGCGGAACGGCCGCAGCACCCGTCATCAACGGCACCGTCTCGACAACAGGCGCGAAGCTGGTCGATGTCCGGCGCAATCTCGCCGTCAACAATCTGACGGCGGCCGTCACCTTCAACGGCAGCCAGGCCGTGATATCGCGCCTCAACGGCAATCTCGGTGGCGGCGGCACGATTTCGGCGAGCGGCACCATCGGCATCCAACCGGCCGGCGGCTTTCCCGTCGATATTTCGATCAAGCTCGACAAGGCGGTCTATGTCGATGGGACGCTTGTCGTCTCGACGGTCGACGGCACGCTCGGTCTGCGCGGGCCGATCATGAATTCGACATTGAGCGGCAAGCTTCGCCTGGACAAGACTTCGATCACCGTGCCTGAAAAATTGCCGACCTCGCTCAGGGAAATCGATATCCGCCACAAGAATGCGCCGCGAGCGGTGCTTGCGCAGTTGCGCGACGATGGCGAGCGGAAACCCGGCGAGAAATCCTCGACGATGACCCTCGATCTCGTAATCGACGCGCCTTCGCATATTTTTGCACGCGGCCGCGGCATCGATGCCGAGCTCGGCGGCCAGGTGACGATCCGCGGAACGGCGGCTGCACCCATCGTGACCGGCGGATTTACCATGCGCCGCGGCCGCCTGACCATTCTCAACCGCCGTCTGGATTTTACCGACAAAAGCAGGATCACATTTGCCGGTGACCTGACGCCGGCCCTTGATATGGAAGCGAGCTCAACCTCCGGCTCGACGACGCTGACCGTCGACGTCGCGGGCCTCGCCACCGATCCGGCGATTACCTTCTCCTCCTCGCCGCAGCTGCCGCAGGATGAGGTGCTGGCGCAGCTGATCTTCGGCCAGTCGATGTCAAAACTTTCGCCGGTGCAGATCGCCCAGCTCGCCGACGCCGTCAGCCAGCTGGCCGGCAACCGCTCAACCTCGCTTTTCGAAGGCCTGCGCAATCAGCTCGGCGTCGACGATCTCGATATCAGCACCGATTCAAAGGGCCAGACGAGCGTCAGCGTCGGCCGTTATCTCAACGACCGCACCTATTTCGAATTGCAGCAGGGCGGTGCGGCCGGAGCTAAGGCGATCATCAACCTCGACGTCGGCCGCGGCGTCAAGCTCCGCGGCGCGGCCGGCGGCAACGGCGCCGGCGAAGCGGGCATCGTCTATGAACGGGAATATTGAGCCGGCTTAATTCAGGAGAAGCACGTAGCGGATGGTGGTCCAGTTCGAATCCCAAAACTGCCCCACACCCTAACCCTCTCCCGTTTTGACGGGAGTGGGGACGTGCCACGCGAAAGGTTGGAGAGGGACGGAGAGGTCGCGTGCGGGGAGAAGGTGGCGGCAGCCGGATGAGGGGCTAGTTCCGCAGATCATACGCTAAAAACCCGTCTTGCTGGTCTTGAGCAGAATATTGCTCTCCGTCGAGTTGATGCCGTTGATCAGCCGGATGCGGCGCAGCGTCTCGTCGAACGAAACGAGGTCGCGATCCTCGAGTTCGGCGACGAAATCCCATTTGCCGTTGGTGCTGTGCAGGGCACGGACCTGCGGCAGGCCACGGAGCTGATCGGCCACCCGGTCGGCGAGTTTGCCGAGCACCTCGATCATCACGATGGCGCGCACGCCGGCCGACCGCGTCTCATGACCGGTGCGGATGGTGAAGCCGACGATGGTACCGCCGGCGACCAGCCGGTCGATACGGGCGGCAACCGTTGCCCGCGAGGCGCCGGTCATTGCCGCAAGCGAGGAAACGGAAATCCGGGCATTGTGGCGAAGTGCACTCAGAAGTTCGGTATCGAGATCGTCCACGCTGATCACTTTGTCAAAATAGATTTATCAATTTGCGCAATCATAATCCATTTCTGACACTTTTCCATCTTTTTGCCGTCAGCGCTTTATCCCACTATCGGCCCAAACAGGCCTCAACACGGAGCCCTTCGAATGAATGCCCAATCGCGATCTGTCACCCTCATCGGCGCGCCGCTGGAAGAAGGCTCCGGCCGCAGGGGCGCTGCCATGGGGCCTGCGGCCCTGCGCATCGCCGGCGTCGACCAGACGCTGATCGAGCTCGGCCATGACGTCGCCGATATCGGCGATCTCAGGATCGTGCCGGCGATGGACCTGCCAAACCATCCGAAAGCTCACAATCTGAGAATCGTCGGCGCCTTCACCCGTGCGCTCGAAAGCAGCGTCCACGACGTCGCCGCCTCCGGCCGCTTCCCGCTGATTCTCGGCGGCGACCACAGTCTTTCCATGGGCAGCGTCTCCGGCATGGCCCGTTATGCCGCCGGCAAAGGCCGACCGCTTTTCGTGCTCTGGCTCGATGCCCATGCCGATTTCAACTCTCCCGCCACCTCGCCCGCCGGCAATATTCACGGCATGCCCGTCGCCTTCTTCTGCGGCGAGGCGGAGTTCGCTGAGATCCTGCCGAAGGATCGTCCCTTCGTCGACCCGAAGAATGTCTTCCAGGTCGGCATCCGTTCGGTCGATGCGCGTGAGCGCGAGGAAATTCACGAACACGGCGTCAACGTCTTTGATATGCGCGCGATCGACGAGCAGGGCATCGGCGCCATCATGCGGGAGATCCTCGATGCCGTCGCCAGGGCGAACGGCCTGCTGCATGTCAGCCTCGATCTCGATTTTCTCGATCCCGAAATTGCCCCCGGCGTCGGCACGACGGTGCCCGGCGGCGCGACCTTCCGCGAGGCGCATCTGGTGATGGAAATGCTGTCCGACAGCGGCCTCGTTTCGTCGCTCGATCTCGTCGAACTCAATCCGTTTCTCGACGATCGCGGCAAGAGCGCCCGCGTCCTGGTGGAACTGACGGCAAGCCTGTTCGGCCGCCGCATCTTCGATCGCCCGACACGTGCGGCTTAAAAGGCACGCGCCGCCTGGAACTCACATTTTTCGGCCATGATCTAGAGGGGAAGAAACATGAACACTTCGGAAAAACTGATCGCCACCGAACAGCGTCTCGGCGCCAACAACTACAAGCCGCTCGACGTTGTTCTGACGCGCGGCGAAGGTGTTCATGTCTGGGATACCGACGGCAATCGTTATCTTGATTGCCTCTCGGCCTATTCCGCCGTCAACCAGGGCCATTGTCACCCGAAAATCCTCGCTGCCATGGTCGAGCAGGCGGGCAGGCTAACGCTCACCTCCCGCGCCTTCCGCAACGACCAGCTCGCTTATCTCTACGAAGAACTTGCGGCGCTCACCGGCTCGCACAAGATCCTGCCGATGAATTCCGGCGCCGAAGCGGTGGAGACCGCCATCAAGGCGGTGCGCAAATGGGGATACGAGGTCAAGGGCGTGCCGGAAGGCCAGGCCGAGATCATCGTCTGCGCTGACAATTTCCACGGCCGGACGCTGAGCATCATCAGTTTCTCCACCGATCCCGACGCCCGCACCGGCTTCGGCCCCTACACTTCGGGCTTCCGCACCATTCCCTTCGGCGATGCCGAGGCCTTCGAGTCCGCCATCAATGGCAATACGGTCGCCGCGCTGATCGAGCCGATCCAGGGGGAAGCCGGCGTCATCATCCCGCCGGCAGGATATTTCACCCGCATCCGCGAGCTCTGCACCGATAGCAACGTCACCCTCATCCTCGACGAAATCCAGACCGGCCTCGGCCGCACCGGCAAGCTGCTGGCCGAGGAGCACGAAGGCATCGAGGCCGATGTGACACTGATCGGCAAAGCGTTGTCCGGCGGCTTCTATCCCGTCTCGGCAGTGCTTTCCAATTCCGCGGTACTGGGGGTGCTGAAGCCCGGCCAGCACGGCTCGACCTTTGGCGGCAATCCGCTCGCCTGCGCGGTGGCGCGCGCAGCACTCAAGGTGCTGACGGAAGAGGGCATGATCGAGAATGCCGCTGTCATGGGCGACTATTTTCTCGAAGGCCTCAGGTCGATCCGCTCGAACATCGTCAAGGACGTGCGCGGCCGCGGCCTGATGATGGCTGTCGAACTGGAACCCGAAGCCGGCGGCGCGCGGCAATATTGTCATGCGCTGAAGGAACGCGGCCTGCTCGCCAAGGATACGCACGACCATACGATTCGCCTCGCTCCGCCGCTGGTGATCACGAGGGAGCAGGTCGATTGGGCGGTCTCTCAGATCGAAAAGACCATAAGCTGAGGTCAATCGAGGACCAAACCTTCGCAAATCCGGTTGCCGATTTAGATTTGGGCAACACTCTTCCGTTAATGTCGTCGATAACCGTAACGATGCTTGGCCGAGCGCAAAGCCATCGCGTGGTGTGAAGGCAAAGCTCGTCCGCGCCAATGGTGGCGCGCCCGCTTCTGCCCTGGCTTACGACAGTTGGGAAGAATTCTATGACCACGATCAATTCCACTAGCTTCAGCGGCGATACGCTCGAGATCATTGCCTTCCGCCTGCATGATCAGGAATTCTGCGTCAAGACGACGACCATCCGCGAAATCCGCGGCTGGGCGCCGTCGACGCCGATCCCGCATGCGCCGGCCGATGTTATCGGCGTCATGAACCTGCGCGGCTCGGTCATCCCGATTATCGACCTTGCCTATAAGCTCGGCATGAAGAGCACGGTCGCCAATGAACGCAGCGCCATTGTCGTCGCCGAAGTGCACAGCATGGTCATCGGCATGCTCGTCGACCGCGTTTCGGATATTCTCACCATTTCGTCCAGCCAGGTCCAGCCGGTGCCCGAAGTGACCGCCTCCTTCGATCGCGCCTATTGCGAAGGCATCATCGCATCGGAAAATGGCATGATCTGCTTCCTGAACCTCGCCAAGATGTTCAAGGAAAACGAGACGGATGAACTGGCGGCCTGAAAGGCCGTTATCATTCGTAACTTGAAAGCCGCCCTACCGGGGCGGTTTTTTATTGCCGTCTTCGCCAAACTTGCTGTATCACTACCATATTATTAGCATTAGCTTTTATACGTAATATTAACCACGCTCCCTCAGCATCGTCAGGAAGCATACGGATGGCAAATCCGGCGCAGACGGAACGATAAGCGAATATTGTTTCTTCCCGGCACCGGCATACCTCGTCCGCCCTCTCGCTTCTCCAGCCAAACAGCAGACGCTGTGCATCTCAAAGGGACAGAAATGCTTGGTCTCACCTCCGATTCGAAATATATTCTCGACGCCATCTCCAAATCGCAGGCGATCATCGAATTCGATCTCAGCGGCAATATTCTCACGGCGAACGAGAATTTCTGCAACGCGCTTGGTTATCGCTTGAACGAGATCATCGGCAAGCACCACAGTATGTTCTGCGAGCCGGCCTATACGGCAACGCCTGAATATCGCGCCTTCTGGGCGCGGCTCGGACGCGGCGAATATGATGCCGGCGCCTATAAGCGTCTTGCCAAGGGCAGCAGGGAAATATGGATCCAGGCGTCCTACAACCCCGTTACAAAAGGTGGAAAGCCATTCAAGGTGGTGAAATTCGCCGCCGATATCACGGCGGCGAAGAAGCAGGCGGTCGAAGATGCGGGCAAGCTGGAGGCGATCTCGCGCTCGCAGGCGGTGATCGAATTCACTCCGAAGGGTGAAATCCTGACAGCGAACGAGAATTTCTGCCAGGCCATGGGATATTCGCTGGCCGAAATCGCCGGCAAATATCACAGCATCTTCTGCGACCCGGCCCATATCCGCACCGAGGAATACGGCAACTTCTGGCGCCGTCTTGCCGATGGTGAATTCATCGCCAACGAATTTGTCCGTTTCGGCAAGGGCGGGCGCGAAATCTGGATCCAGGCAGCTTATAATCCGATCGTCGATGCCGACGGCAAGGTCTACAAGGTCGTCAAGTTTGCGACCGACGTCACCCAGCGGATGAGCGCAATTTCCCAACTCGGCGGTGCGCTGCGCCTTCTCTCGGAGGGCGATCTGACGAAGACGGTAGATACCCCCTTCGTCCCCTCGATGGAGCAGTTGCGCCACGATTTCAACACTACCATTCAAGGCCTTGCTGAGACGATGAAGACGATCGGCGAGAATGGCGGCGCGATCGCCGCCGGCTCGCGCGAGATCGGTGCATCGGCCGACTCCTTCTCCAAGCGAACGGAACAACAGGCTGCATCCGTGGAGGAGACGGCAGCAGCGCTGGAAGAGATCACCACCACGGTCAACGATTCCAGCCGTCGCGCCGACGAAGCAGGCCGCCTTGTCGCCAAGACCAAACAAGGTGCCGAACAATCCGGCACGGTCGTCCGCAATGCCGTCGCGGCCATGGATCAGATCGAACAATCTTCACGCGAAATCACCAACATCATCGGCGTCATCGACGACATTGCCTTCCAGACCAACCTGCTGGCGCTGAATGCCGGCGTCGAGGCGGCGCGCGCCGGTGAAGCCGGCAAGGGCTTCGCGGTCGTCGCCCAGGAGGTTCGCGAACTCGCTCAGCGCTCCGCCAAGGCCGCCAAGGAGATCAAGGCGCTGATCAACACCTCGAGTGAGCTCGTCAAGAACGGCGTCGGCCTCGTCGGCCAGACCGGCAAGGCACTCGAGGAGATTGTCGCTCAGGTTGGCGATATCAACGGCAATGTCGTCGCGATCGTCGAAGCATCGAGGGAACAGGCAACCGGCCTCAAGGAGATCAACCAGGCGGTCAATTCGCTGGATCAGGCAACCCAGCAGAATGCCGCAATGGTCGAGGAAAGTACCGCCGCCAGTCACAAGCTTGCGACGGAAGCCGAAACGTTGCGTGTCCTCCTGTCGCGGTTCCGCCTTCCGGGCGAAGTCCAGAGCCCTGGCAGGCACGACGTAAAACAGGGCTCGCCGGCGCTGCATCTCGTTTCGCGGGTGGCAAGGGCGCATGGCGCGACCGCAGCTGGCGCCAAAAGCTGGGAGGAGTTCTGACCCTGTCCTCCGTTCCCGGCATAAAGCCGACAGCGTTTTAAAATAACAACAGGCACAAAACAGGGATAGGCGCGCCGCATGAGGTTCATGCGGCGCGCTTTCTATATGTCAGCCGAACAGCGCGAAGGTCGCCTTCAACGTACGGAATGCCGACGACGGCCCAGGCAAGCACCGCCTTGGCGTCCAGCCCGCCGGTGCCGATGCCGAAGGAACCCGTCGGTCCGGCATTGGCGGCCGCCGACTTTGCCTGCAGCGCGGCGACCTCGTCATCGGACATGAACCACTTGTCCGATAACGGCCTGATCAGCGCGTTGGCAACCAGCCCGAGGGCCAACATTCCAGCGAGGATATACATCGTGCCGGTGTAGAGGCTCGGTCCGGGCACAACGCCGGCGGCAATCTGTGCTTCGCGGGTATAGTTGACGACGACAGGTCCGACGATGCCGGCCGTTGCCCAAGCCGTCAGCAGCCGGCCGTGGACGGCGCCGACGAACTAGCGCAGGCAGCGAACTGCCGCCTCCTCCCGCATGCGTCGATCGTAATTACCGGACTTGGTTAGCCTCCGCCGCAGGTTTGCGGATCATGGGAGCGGCCTGGAGCACGAGCGCATCCAGGCCGTTTTCCTCCGTCTCGAGGATTTCGAACAATTGCCGCCGCATGCGCGGCTCCCAGAATTTATTGATATGATTGGCAACCCCCTCCACGGCCTCGCTTGCCGGCTGGCTTTTGAAGAAAGTGGCGATCTGGTTTGCCATATAGACGAGCTTGGACTTGGTATCATGCGACATCGGCGATGCTTCCAGGCAAGATGCGGTGCGGGTGGGTGAAAATCTCGAAATCCTCGCCGCGCACCAGCGCGACGAGCGTCATGCCGGCCGCTTCGGCCGTGCGGATGGCCAGAGCCGTCGGCGCTGAAATGGCGATCAGCACCGGGCTGCCAAGGATCGCCGTCTTCTGCACCATCTCGACAGACAACCGACTGGTAACGACGACGGCGCCATGTCCGCCGCTTTCGCCGGCGCCAATGACGGCGCCGCAGAGCTTGTCCAGCGCATTGTGCCGGCCGACATCTTCGCGCACGGCAAACAGTTCCCTGCCGGGAAGATAAAAGGCGGCGCCATGCACCGCCCGCGTCTCGCGATGCAGCGGCTGCGCCTCGTTCAGAAGCGAAACGGCCCGAACGATATCCGCGTGCGATAGCCCCAGCGGCGATGCCGAGACATCCGGCACGGGCCGGACCGCCTGTTCGATCGATTCGATGCCGCAAAGCCCGCAACCGACCGGCCCCGCCATGCTGCGGCGGCGCGCCCGCAGCCGGTCGGCGACGTCATCGACGAGACTGACCTGCACGTCGATGCCCTGCTCACCCTCGAGGATCTCAATGCCTGATATCTCCGCCCGCCCGGTGATGATGCCTTCGGTCAGACTGAAGCCGACGGCAAAATCCTCGAGATCGGCGGGCGTCGCCATCATCACCGCATGCGAACTGCCGCCATAAGAAAAGGCGATCGGCACTTCCTCCGGCACGATACGAGAGCCGCTGTGCATGAGGCCGTTGCGGCGGGCGGTTTCGGGGGCACGGGCGGTGGTGATGAATGCGCGCTCCCCCCTCTCCCCAGCGGGGGGCCGAAGGGGAGAAGGGGAGGCCTCGTCGACAAAGCCGGACCGTTTCCCCATCCTCACTCCGCTGCTTCGAGTTTGCCGGCGATGCGGCGCGATTGTCGTGCCTGCTCGTCATATTCCATCTGCCAGTCGCTCGGCCCGTTGGAAGGCGAGACCTGCACCGCCGTCACCTTGTATTCCGGGCAGTTCGTCGCCCAGTCGGAAAAGTCGGTGGTGATGACGTTCGCCTGCGTATTCGGATGATGGAAGGTCGTGTAAACGACGCCCGGCGCCACGCGATCGGTGATCAGCGCCCTCAGCGTCGTGTCGCCGGAGCGGCTGACGAGCTTCACCCAGTCGCCGTCGCGAATGCCGCGCTGTTCGGCGTCGTGCGCATGGATTTCCAGCCGGTCCTCCGCATGCCAGGCGACATTCTCGGTCCGGCGCGTCTGCGCCCCGACATTGTACTGGCTGAGGATTCGGCCGGTGGTGAGCAGCAGAGGAAAGCGCGGGCCGGTGCGCTCGTCGGTCGCCACATATTCGGTCCGGATGAACTTGCCCTTGCCGCGCACGAAACCGTTGACATGCATGATCGGCGAGCCGAGCGGGTTCTTTTCGTTGCAGGGCCACTGCACCGAGCCAATCTGGTCGAGATAGTCGTAGGAAACAAGCGCGAAACTTGGCGTCGTCATGGCGATCTCGTCCATGATCTCCGACGGATGGGCATAATTCCAATTAAGCCCCATCGCCTGGGCAAGCTTCTGCGTCACCTCCCAGTCACCATAGCCGTTGCGCGGCGACATGACCTTGCGCACGCGGTTGATACGGCGTTCGGCATTGGTGAAGGTGCCGTCCTTCTCGAGGAAGGTCGAGCCCGGCAGGAAGACATGGGCGTAATTGGCGGTCTCGTTGAGGAACAGGTCCTGCACGACGACGCATTCCATCGCCGCCAGCCCGGCCGCGACATGTTTGGTATCGGGGTCGGACTGGAGAATGTCCTCACCCTGGACGTAGAGACCCTTGAAGGAGCCGTCGACCGCCGCATCCAGCATGTTCGGAATGCGCAGGCCCGGCTCGTTGTCGAGCTTCACGCCCCAGAGCCTTTCGAAGATGTCACGAGTCGCATCGTCGGAAATGTGCCGGTAGCCTGGCAGCTCGTGCGGGAAGGATCCCATGTCGCAGGAGCCCTGCACATTGTTCTGGCCGCGCAACGGGTTCACGCCGACGCCCGGACGACCTATATTGCCGGTCGCCATCGCCAGATTAGCGATCGCGATGACCGTGGTCGAGCCCTGGCTGTGTTCGGTGACGCCGAGGCCGTAGTAAATCGCGCCGTTGCCGCCCTTGGCATAAAGCCGTGCCGCGCCGCGCAGATCCGCCGCCGGCACGCCGGTGAATACCTCGGTCTGCTCCGGACTGTGCGCCGGTTCGGCGACGAAGGCGGCCCAATCCTCGAATTCCGACCAGTCGCAGCGCTCACGGATGAAGCGCTCGTCATAGAGCCCTTCGGTGACAAGCACATGCGCCAGCGCCGTCATGACGGCG
>Ga0123341_1000021_pt1 | contig 79283 bp, 65 predicted proteins | sample Turbeapinknodule_FD_89959 | JGI IMG/M metagenome (GOLD analysis project Ga0123341, IMG submission 89959) | Root nodule microbial communities of legume samples collected from Mexico - Turtle bean Mexico pink nodule | ecosystem: Host-associated > Plants > Roots > Nodule | place: Mexico: Nepantla...
CAGAACCCGCAACGCCATCGACGACGCACTGGCAGCCATCCTCCAAACCGTCTCGCCAAAAGAGTGCCTAAACTACTTCAAGGAAGCCGGATATGAACGGACGTAAAATCATCCCGCTCTAGCACAAGGCGATGATACTGGAGGGACTTTCGTTCGCCCTTGGCATCGACGACGTCTACGGTGCGGACCTTCGTGTCGACCGCTTCGACACTGCCCTGCACGTAGGCGACATCGACAGCATCGAATACATCCTGCAAAGGTGCCGTCAGGCTCTCGGGCTTCGGTTCATAAAGCCGGGGGCGGATGACGAGCGTCGGTTCCGGGGACACCAGCGCGATTTCGAGCTCTTCGGGCGAAACGCCTTCGATATCGCGCAGGCGGGCTGCGGAAAGTGCGGCGTACATGCCGGCGAACCCGGCGCCTACAATCACAAGTCTCATGTTATTCACTCCGTGGTTTGTAGTTTCAAAAGGCCGCGCGTCACCGTTGCTGCTCCCGATGGGCAGCGAGATGGTCGGTAACGATGGCGCGCGGATAGGTGAAGCGATGTCGCTCAGGCGGTGATGAAGGCCAGTATGTCGGCATTGACGACATCTGCGTGGGTCGTGCACAGCCCATGCGGCAGTTTCTCGTAGATTTTCAGCGTGCCGGCCTGCAGGAGCTTCGCCGACAATGGAGCGGCAGCACCGATGGGAACGATCTGGTCGTCATCGCCATGCAACACCAGCGTCGGCACGGTGATGCTCTTCAGGTCCTCGGTGAAATCCGTCTCCGAGAATGCCTTAATGCCTTCGTAATGCGCTTTCGCGCCGCCCATCATGCCCTGACGCCACCAATTTGAAATCACCGCCTGCGACGGCTCGGCACCTGGGCGGTTGTAACCGTAGAAGGGGCCGCTCGGAAAATCGCGATAGAACTGCGAACGGTTGGCAGCGAGCTGGCTGCGCAATCCGTCGAATGCCTCGATCGGCAAACCGCCGGGATTGGCGCCGGTCTTCAACATCGATGGCGGCACGGCCGCAATCAGGATCAGTTTGGTAACGCGACCTTTGCCGTAGCGCGCGACATACCGCGCGGCCTCACCACCGCCGGTAGAATGACCGACGTGGATCGCGTTGCGAAGTTCGAGGTAGTCGATCATTGCGGCAACATCGGAGGCGTAGTGATCCATGTCATGACCGTCGCTCACCTGGCTCGATCGGCCGTGGCCGCGGCGATCATGAGCGATCACGCGAAAGCCTTTGCCGAGGAAGAAGAGCATTTGATTGTCCCAATCGTCGGAGCTAAGGGGCCAGCCATGGTGAAAGACGATCGGCTGAGCGGACTTCGGTCCCCAGTCCTTGTAAAAAAGCTGGACACCGTCGCTGGTTGTAATGGAGGTCATTGTGCTGATCCTTTGGAGAATATTTGTTTCGGCGCCCGTCATTGCCGGACGGACAGTTGCTAAAGTCGGGTATGAAGCCGCTACGGGTCGCTTCGTTGCGACCGACCCGTAATCGGTGTCCCAGACCATCCTTTGTCGCCGCAGGATCCATTGGTATGGGTGCAATGGTGGTTTAGCGAAACACGTCTACGACTGCGCCAGAGGGATTGGCGGCATTGCAGAGCAATTGCGGTTTAGGGGGTTGGGTGCACAGCAGTTCATCGCCAACGTTTTACTGGCCAGCTTTCGAAATGTGGCGGCCGAGGCTGTTTGCGAGGCGCAGTCAAGTGAGGCTGCGACCAACGCCATGCCGGATTGCGCGGCATAGCCGCATACTCGAGCCGATGGCGTGGAAGCGAAGAACGGGACCGTCCGGAATCTGAGGCGAGGGCGACAGCTGATTACGGTCAGCCGTGGCGGCGGCGCCAATCAGTCGGTGTTTCACCGGTCAATTTTCGGAATGCAGCTGCAAATGCTGTTTGCGAGGCATAGCCGAGGGAGGCTGCGACCAACGCGATCGATTTTTGAGGATCGCGCAGCATGTTTATGGCTTGCTCGAGCCGATATTGACGCAGCCAGTTGTGAGGTGAAAGGCCCGTGCTTTCCTTAAAAGCGCGACAGAAATGAAAACGCGACAGCCCTGAATCGGCAGCGAGGGCCCCGAGGGAGACGTCCGCGTCGGCGTCCGACCGCAATCGTTCGATGGCCCGGCGCAGCACGCTCGGCGCGAGACCGCCGAGCGCCGGCTGATAGCTCGGTGCCTTGCCTGTGTGCGCAGCCAGCAGGCGCGTGGCCAGAAGGTCGGTCAACTGCTGCCTGAACAGTGTATCCAGTGCCGTATTGCCTTCCAGGACATCGGCTGCGCTCAGGAGCAATCGGGATGTAATGAGATCCGGATGCGCCGTTCGCTCCAAGAGATCGGTCGGCGTGAAAGTATCGGTTTCGTCGGCGATGCGCGTCAGCGTCGAGCGGGGAAGATAGAGCTGAACGACATCAACCGGTTTTGGAATATCCCATAGGGAGCTTGATCCCGCCGGGATGATGATCACAACTCCGCGACGAAACGTTCCGCTCTGGATCGATCTTCCGGACCGCCGTTCCATGCGCTGTATCGCGCCGTTGTAAGCCATGACGACGTGGTCGGTCATGGGCTCGACGACATCATGCAAAGGCCCGTGATTCCAGTGGGCGATGGCACCGCCGGAGGGGTCTGCCGCAAGATGAATTGGCGCAGTCCTCAGAACGCGCGACATCTCGTTTGCAGGATTGTGGTCAGCAGCCGGTATTTCGTCCCGGCGAGCCTCGATTGCCTCATCCGGCGAGCTCTCGAGAGGATTGCTGGAGCCAGGCAAGCTCATGGTTGCGCGCTCGTTGACAGGCGCTGCCTATGTGCGATCCCGACAACAATCGCGGGCTCATTGAGCATCCGCCTATAGTGGCCGACGTTGTCAGTCCTACTACCCATGACATGCCCCAATGTCGCGAGCGATTTCGCCGTGCTTTTGATTATTCGCGTTGTGCGATGCAGGGTAAATATCAAAAACTTTCGAGGGCAAAAACCTATTCTCTAGGACAGGTTGCCTTCGCCGTTGAACCTCGAGGACCTCCCTCGCAAGAGCTGATTTGACGCCTTGCGCCACGCCTCCGAGGTCATTTGGCAGGAATCCATGAGCTGATAGCCATCCTCGAAGAATACGACGGACAGCCTCTGAGTGGGTGGGCGCATCGACTTCCTGTTCGGCGAACCTGTCGAGCGCTTCGCTGAATTCATCGGCCAGCCAGACCCCACCATAATCTGTATAGCACTTCGGAATCCCGAAATTGGTTGCGGTTTTGAAATCATTGGATGTTTCCCCGCGGCGACATCGCCCAAAACGCGACGAATTTCGGAATCCCGAAGCGGGGGAATTTCGGGATCCCGAAGTGGGATTTTTCTTGATGGCGACGGCCGCGTTTGTCGGCAGCAATCGGCCCGGCATCCGACGGAAAAACCGAGGCGGTCGGAGGTTCACCGATTGACCTTCGACCTCGACGCCGGTTTAGAAGATCAAGATTGTAATTTATTTTGGTTGATTGGTTCGTTTGTAAACTTATTGTCGAGGCAAAAGCACGCGTCTTCGGATCGGATCCTGGATGTTCAGTTTATCGCAGCACGAACTCCTTCGCGCGACACCGATCCGCACCCAGCGCGTCGATGCCGGCGCTCGAGCCGGGTTGTCAGCATCGCCGCCCATAACTCCCTGATTGCTCCCAACATCAACTGAGGTTTCCCATGCGCATCGCCGTCGGTGGCATTCATACCGAGTGCAGTACATACAATCCCGTCCTGAACGAGGAGAGGGATTTTCGAATATTACGCGGCGAAGCGCTGCTGGCGTCTCCCTATTTCGCCTTCCTCAAGGATTATGACGCCGAGTTCCTGCCGACGATCCATGCCCGCGCTATTGCCGGCGGCCCAGTTTCGCGCGCCACCTATGAGGCATTCAAAGGCGAATTCCTCGAGCGGCTGAAGCCGATGCTGCCGCTCGACGGCCTCTATCTCGCCATGCACGGCGCCATGTATGTCGAGGGCATGGAGGATGCCGAAGGTGACTGGATCGGTGCGGCCCGTGAGCTCGTCGGCGAGGAGTGCACGGTTTCGGCCAGCTACGACCTGCACGGCAACGTCACCCAGCGCATCATCGATGCACTCGATATCTATTCGACCTATCGCACCGCGCCGCATATCGATGTCGAGGAGACGATGCGCCGCTCCGTCTCCATGCTGGTGAAGAGCCTGAAATCCGGCGTCAGGCCCGTCGTTCTCTGGGCGCCGATCCCAGTCGTGCTGCCCGGTGAGCGCACCAGCACCGTCGATGAGCCGGCTAAGAGCCTCTATGCCATGCTGCCTGAGATCGATAGGATCGACGGCGTCTGGGATGCGTCGCTGATGGTCGGTTACGTCTGGGCCGACGAACCGCGCGCCACCGCCGCCGCGATCATGACCGGCACCGACCGCGCCGCGCTGGAGCAGGAGGCCACACGTCTCGCAAGGGCCTACTGGGATGTACGCAAAGATTTCGTCTTCGGCTGCGAGACCGGCTCGATCGAGGAATGCGTCGCCAGGGCGATCGCAAGTCCGACCGCCCCTGTCGTGCTTGCCGAATCCGGCGACAACCCCACAGGCGGCGGCGTCGGCGACCGGGCCGACGTGCTGGCGGAGCTGATCGCCGCTGGTGCCACCGGCGTGGTCTTCGCCGGCATTGCCGACCAGGCGGCGACCGAGGCCTGTTATGCCGCAGGCATCGGCGCAGAACTGGAGCTCCGCGTCGGCGCCTCGCTCGATACCAAAGGCAGCAAGCCGGTCAATGCCCGCTTCACCGTCAAATTCCTGCACGAAACGTCGGATCCGGCCGACCGTCAGGCGGTGGTTTCGACCGGCGGCATCGATCTCGTGCTCTGCGCCAAACGCCGCCCCTACCACAACATCGTCGATTTCACCCGGCTCGGGCTTGATCCGCACAGCGCCAGGATCATCGTCGTCAAATCGGGCTATCTCTCGCCGGAACTGGCGCCGATCGCCAATCCCAACCTGATGGCGCTATCGACAGGTGTCGTCGATCAGTTCGTCGAGCGCCTGCCGCGGCTGCGCAAGCAGCATCCGACCTACCCCTTCGACAAGGATTTTGCCTTCGAGCCTCAGGTCTTCCTCTCCGCACGCTCGACGCGGGCCTGAACTTCGACCGATCGAACGAGAGCTGATTTCCCGGAAAGGCATCTGCAATGACCGCATTCACGACCCGTCCCGAAATCCTCGGCACCTTCGGCGTCGTCACATCGACGCACTGGATTGGCTCGGCGGTCGGCATGAGCATTCTCGAAAAGGGCGGCAATGCCTTCGATGCCGCGGTGGCGACCGGCTTCGTGCTGCAGATCGTCGAGCCGCATCTCTGCGGCCCCGGCGGCGACCTGCCGGCGGTGATCTATTCGAAGCAGAAGGACAAGGTCGAGGTCATCTCAGCACAAGGGCATGCCCCCGCCGGCGCGACGATCGAGCATTATACCAGCGAAGGTCTGACGCTGATCCCGGCGACGGCCTGCTTGCAACGGTCATCCCCGGCGCCTTCGACGGCTGGATGCTGATGCTGCGTGATTACGGCACGATGAGCGTGCGTAACGTGCTGGAACCGGCGATCTATTACGCCGAGCACGGCCATCCCCTGCTGCCGCGCGTCTCCGCCACCATCAAGGGGCTGGCGGCTTTCTTCGAGAAGGAATGGCCGACGTCCCACCAGACCTGGCTACCCGGCGGCAGCGTCCCCGTGCCACAAGCGAATTTCAGGAACGCGGTGCTGGCCGACACCTGGAAGCGCGTCATTGCCGAAGCCGAGGCGAAAAGCGGCCGCGAAGCCCAGGTGGAGGCGGCGCGCGACGCCTTCTATCGCGGCTTCGTCGCCGAGAGGATCGACGCCTACTTGAAGACCGCCGAAGTGATGGATGCGAGCGGCAGCCGTCACAGAGGCGTGCTGACCGCCAATGACATGGCCAACTGGTCGGCGACGATCGAAGAGCCGCTGACCTATGATTATCACGGCTGGACGATCGCCAAGACCGGGCCCTGGGGCCAGGGCCCGGTGTTCCTGCAGACGCTGTCGATCCTCAAGGGGTTCGATCTCACCGCGATCGACCCGGTCGGCGCCGAATTCGTCCATACCGTCGTCGAAGCGATGAAACTCGCCTTCGCCGATCGCGAAGTCTATTACGGCGATCCTGATTTTTCCGAGATTCCCATCGCGCATCTGCTGTCGGAGCCCTATGCCGCCGAACGCCGCAAGCTCATCGGTGCGGATGCCTCCTTCGATCTTCGCCCCGGCATCATTCCGGGCTTCGAGGCGCAGCATGATCTGACTTTGAAAATGCTCGGCGCCGATTCCAAGACCGGTGCCGTCTACGAGCCGACCATGGCGCATCTGGAAAAACGCGGTGACACCGTGCATATCGACGTGATCGACCGCGACGGCAACATGGTGTCCGTCACCCCCTCCGGCGGCTGGCTTCAATCCTCACCCACCGTTCCCGGCCTCGGCTTCTGCCTCAATTCCCGCGCCCAGATGTTCTGGCTGAAGCAGGGCCTGCCGACCTCGCTCTCACCGGGAAAGCGGCCGCGCACGACACTGACGCCTTCGCTCGGCCTTTATGAGGGGCGGCCGACCCTTGTCTTCGGCACGCCGGGCGGCGATCAGCAGGAACAATGGCAGCTTTCCTTCTTCCTGCGCCATGCGCACCACAAGCTGAACCTCCAGGCGGCGATCGACCAGCCGCTGTTTCACACATCGCATTTCCCGAGCTCCTTCTATCCGCGCACCCGCGAACCCGGCAGCCTGATGGCGGAAGCGAATTTCGGCCCCGATGTGCTCGATGCGCTGACCCGCAAGGGCCACAAGCTGACGGTCACCGATCCCTGGACCATCGGCCGGCTCACCGCAGCAGGACGCGATGCCGACGGGCTGCTGCGGGCCGCAGCGACCCCGCGCCTCATGCAGGCCTATGCGGTTGGACGGTAAAGCCAAGCTTCGTCGGCTGCTCCAAAAAGAAACGAGAAAACAAGTACTGCGGGAAAACAGCCCGCGCTGGTAGCGCGATCGGAGCTTTTTGCTGCACCGCTTATATGACTTCTGCTAGATATTATTTCACCAATAATTATTAACGACCAGTTCCGCCCATTTGTGTTCTCTTATCCCTGCGAATCAAAAAGGTTTGATTTGCCCGGGGACGGCCGCCATGTTCAAGCATGGGGCGATGCAACAGTTGGGTAGGAGCCTATGCTGCAACGGATTGAAGACATTGATGCAGCACTCGTCGACAGGCTGCAGCATTCGGCATTCAAATACTTCCTGAAATATTCCAATCCCGAAAATGGCCTGGTGGCTGATACTTCGATCAGCGGCGTGCCGGCGAGCATCGCGGCCGTCGGCTTTGGGCTTTCCTCCTATCCTGTCGGTGTCGAGCGCCACTGGATCAGCCGCGGGGAAGCGGCCGAACGCACGGTCAATACGCTGCGCTTCTTCGCCGAGGCGCGCCAGGGCGAGGAGCGCCACGCAACTGGCCACCGCGGCTTCTTCTACCACTTCCTGCACATGTATACCGGCCATCGTGCCTGGAACAGCGAGCTTTCGACCATCGACACGGCGCTGCTGGTTGCCGGCATCCTGACGGCAGCGCAGTATTTCGATCGCGAGGATGACGAAACGGAAACGGAAATCCGCGAACTCGCGACCTTTATCTACGAGCGCGTCGACTGGCGCTGGGCCCTGAACAAGGGTGACACGATTTGCATGGGCTGGAAGCCCTCTTCCGGCTTCCTGCGCTGGCGCTATCACGGCTTCGACGAGGCGATCATCCTCTATGCGCTGGCACTCGGTTCGCCGACGCACCCTATCCCGCAGTCATGCTACGACGCCTTTACCTCGAGCTATTCCTGGATGCTGCACGGCGAACAGTCCTATCTCTATGCCGGGCCGCTGTTCATCCATCTCTTTTCGCATGCCTGGATCGATTTCCGCGGCATCCGGGACAGACCGATGGCCGAGCGGAACTGGGATTATTTCCGCAACACACAGGTCGTCATCAACGTCCAGCGGGATTATGCCGAGCGTAATCCCGGCAAGTTCGTCGGCTATAACAGGAATATCTGGGGCTTCTCCGCCTGCGACGGCCCGCCGCCGACACGGCGCATGCGCGGCGGCCGCCAGCCGAAGGTTCTGGGTTATGCCGCACGCGGCGCGCCGCTCGGGCCCGATGACGGCACGATCGCACCCTGGGCGGCGCTTGCCTGCCTGCCCTATGACAAGCAGGCGGCTCTCGACGGCACCAAGGCGCTGTTGACCACCTATCCGAACCTGCTGCTGGAAGGCGGCTTTCCCGGCGGCTTCAACCCGACGGTCAAGACCAAGCGGCCGGAAGGCTGGGTCGACGACCGCACCGTCGGCATCGACCAGGGTCTTGTCGTCATGACGATCGAGAACGAGCGCTCCGACTTCATCTGGAAGCTGATGCGGCAATCGCCGGTCATCCGCCTCGGGCTCGAGCGCGCCGGCTTTACCGGCGGCTGGCTCGATGGCATCGAGCCGGAAGATGTGGTGCGCAAGTTCGCCTGAAGTCGCTGCATGTCATCGGGCCTCAACTCTCGAAGACATGCGCCTTGCCTGCAATATCCAGGCGAACGAGATCGCCGCGCGCCGGCAGCGCGACGCTCGAGGTCTTGATCAGGATCGGCGGCAGGGCGACGCCGTCGAGCGAAACGGCAACGGTGCAGACCGCGCCACCGAACTCCACCTCGACGACACGCCCGCCATAGCTGCGATCGCCATCATCGGCAACGACGCGAATTTGCTCGGGCCGCAGCATGATCTCCGCCTTACCCTGACGATTGCCTTCGACCGCGACATTGCCAAGCGCGCAGTCTGCCTGGCCGTTTCGGATGATGGCCGGAAGCAGCACGGCATCGCCAAGAAACAGAGCCGTCTCGCGATCCCTCGGATGCAGATACAAGGATTGCGGCGACCCTGCCTGGATCAGCCGCCCTTCCCTCAGCACGGCGACCTGATCGGCAAAGGTCAGCGCCTCTTCCTGATCATGGGTGACGAGAATGGTGGTGATGCCGGCCGCCTGCAACACGCGCGCCACCGCCTTGCGCATATTCTCGCGCAGCCCGGTATCGAGAGCCGAGAAAGGCTCGTCGAGCAGCATCAGCCGCGGCTTGCGACCGAGTGCGCGGGCGAGCGCCACCCTCTGCTGTTGGCCGCCGGAAAGCTGATGCGGGCGCCGCACCAGCATGCCGCGATCAAGCTCGACCATATCGAGCAGCTCGACGATGCGCTTGTCGCGATCCACTGCTCCTCGCTCGAAACCGAAGCCGATATTCTCGGCAACGCTCAAATGCGGAAACAGCGCGCCGTCCTGCGAAACGATGCCGATGCCGCGCTTATGGGCCGGCATCGCCGCCGGGCCGTCGGCGAGCAACTCGCCATCCAGCGTTACCCTGCCGGCATCCGGCTGCTCGAAACCGGCAATGATGCGCAGCAGCGTCGTCTTGCCCGAACCGGAGGGGCCGACGACGGCGGTGCGGCTGCCCGCCTGGACATCGAGCGAAATATCCTTCAGCGCCTGCACCGGGCCATAGCGCTTGCTGATGTTCTCGATCGTAAGCAGCGTCATTGGCCGACGGTCCGTTTCGATTGGGTATGGAGTGTCAGGGTGAGCGGCAGCGACAGAACAATCATCATCAAGGCATAGGGTGCGGCCGAAACGTAATCGATCTCGCTGGTCAGCGACCAGAATCTGGTCGCCAGCGTATCGACGCCGTTGGGCGACAGCATCAGTGTCGCCGTCAATTCATTGGTGATGCCAAGCGCGACCAGCGCCACGCTGGCGGCTGCTCCCGGCGCTGCAAGCCGCATGGTGATCTGCCGTACGGCCTGACCCGGCGTGCGGCCGAGGCCCATCGCAGCGCGCTCCAGCTCCACCGGGGCCTGGGCGATGCTGGCGCGCAGCCCGACCATGGCGCGCGGCAGGAAAAGCATGACATAGGCAACGATGAGCGTTGCGAAGGTCTGGTAGAGCGGCAGCACGAGACGCACGGTGATCGTCACCAGCGCCAGCGCCACGACGACACCCGGCAGCGAGCCGACGTAATAATGGCAGGCTTCGAGCAGGCGTTGGATGCGGCCGGGCGCGCGCACGGAAAGCCAGGCCATTGGCGCTGCGGCAATCGTCGCCAGCACGCCGCCGGCAATGGCAAGCACGATCGTCTGCAAGAAGGCGCTGCCGACCTCGATGCGCCAGATCTCGGCGCCGCCGAGATAGAGCCAGCGGCCAAGCGTCACCAGCGGCACGCCGAGCGTCAGAACCGCCAGCGCCAAGGGCAGCAGGACGGCCGGCACCACGAACCAGCCGAGCCGCCGGCGGTCCGCCGGACGCGGCGAGCCGGAACCGACGCGGGCATAACGTTCGTTGCCACGCACCAGCACCTCGAGACCGAGCAGAAAGAGACAGCAGGCGACGAGCACGCCGCCGAGCATGTTGGAGGCCGGGCTGTTATAGGAGGACTGGAACTGGTCGACGATCGCCGTCGCGAAGGTGTCGAACCGGATCATCACGAACAGGCCGTATTCCGAAAGCAGATGCAGCCCGATCAGCAGTGAGCCGCCGCAAAGAGCAAACCTCAACTGCGGCAGCACGGCGCGGAAAAAGACACGCCAGGGATTGAGGCCAAGCGAGGCCGCCGCATCCTCGATAGCCGGATCGAGCCGACGCAATGCCGCGGCAAGTGGCAGGTAGAGGAAGGGATAATAGGCGATCACCGAGATGAAGACGCCGCTCTGCAGGCCGCGCATGCCGGGGACGAGGCTGACCCAGGCATAGCTGTGCACGAAGGCGGGCACGGCAAGCGGCGCGATCGCCAACCAGGCCCAGAGCCTGGCCAATGGAATGTCGGTCCGCTCGGTCAGCCAGGCAAGCGTCACGGCAAGGGCGATCGACAGCGGAATGGTGATTGTCTCAAGCAGAACCGTATTGACGAGAAGTTCGCCGACACGCGGCCGGAAGACCAGCGTTTTCACAGTTTCCCAGCCGACATCGTAGGTTATCCAGCCGATGAAGCCGAGCGGCACCAGGCTGAAGATCGCAACGACCGTTGCGAGAAACATCACCGAAGCATGCGGCATGCGCCCACGCGGCAAGAGCATTCGCGCGGCCTTCGGCGCGACCGGCGCCTCGTTGCCGGATGCGAGCAATCTGTTGTCCTGCAGCAAGGCCGATGCCTTCACACGCTGAAAAAGGAAGGCAACCGCTTTTGCAAAGCGGTTGCCGGATATTGTCATGCCCTAAGGTTTTCTTGAGCCAAAAGCAATAGTTTTGGTCCGGCGAAGCCTGCGGCAGAGGCGTCAGATCAGGCCGGCGGCCGTCATCAGCTCGACGACCTTCTTGCTATCAAGCGTCGAAGCTTCGACTTTTGGTGCGTTGAGATCGGCAAGTGGCGTGAGCTTGTCGTTGGAAGGCGCATCTTTGCCGATGGCATATTCATAGGACGTGCCGTTTTTGAGAACCGCCTGGCCTGCCTTGCCGGTAACGAATTTCAAGAAAGCCTGGGCTTCCTTCATATGCTGCGTCGACTTCAGGACGCCGCCGCCCGAAACGCTGACGAAAGCGCCCGGATCCTGGTTCTTGAAATAATGCATGCCGACATTCTTGCTGTTTTCGCCTGTTTTGGCCTGATCGCCGAACCAGTAGTAGTGATAGATGACCGCGCCTTCCACTTCACCGGCGTTGACCGCCTTCATGGCGACGCTGTTGCCCTTGTAAGGCGTGGCATTGTCTTTGAGGCCCTTCAGCCATGCCTTGGTGGCGTCTTCGCCCTTCAACTGCAGCAGAGCGGCGACGATCGCCTGGAAGTCGGCGCCGGCGGGTGCCGCACCCCACCGGCCCTTCCAGGCCGGATCTGCGAGATCGAGCAAGGACTTCGGCAGCTTGTCCTCGGTGAGCTTCGTCTTGTCATAGGCGAAAACCGTCGTGCGGGCGGCAATGCCCGTCCACATGCCGTCGGCCGGACGATACTGCTCGGGAACCTGATCCAGCGTTTGCTTTTCGACCGGAGCGAACAGGCCCGCCCCATCGACCAGCGTCATGGCCGGGGAATTCTCGGTCAGGAACACGTCTGCCGGAGAGGCGTCACCTTCCTGGATAATCTGGTTGGCGAACTGCATGTCGCCGCCCTGACGCATGGTGACCTTGATGCCCGTCTCCTTGGTGAAAGCATCGATCCATTCGCGGCCGAGGCTTTCATGCTGGGCATTGTAGACGACGAGACCTTCATCCTGCGCATGCGCGTTGCCGGCGAGCACAGTGGCGGAAAGAAGCGAAGCGGCAAGCGTAAGGGAAAAACGGTTAAGAGCAGTTTTCATGATGGCCTCCGTAGCGATGTCACCCGAGTTCTCCAGGGGCGATCAGAGGCGTATATTTTTCCTGACTAACAATTTCAAGTTTGGCCTGCGTGGAAAACGCATCACAATAACTTGACGAAACTTTTCATATTAAGAGGGAATAAATCTCAATTTGGCCAAAAGGCGACGCTTCGCAAGCGCCGCCTTCTTCCTTCAGCCGGCTTATTCGACGTCGAACTTGACGCCCTGGGCAAGCGGCAGCGTCCTGCCGTAATTGATCGTGTTTGTGGAGCGGCGCATATAGGCCTTCCAGGCATCCGAGCCGGATTCGCGGCCGCCGCCGGTCTCCTTCTCGCCACCGAAGGCGCCGCCGATTTCCGCACCCGACGGCCCGAGATTGACGTTGGCAATGCCGCAATCCGAGCCTCGCGCCGAGACGAAGGTTTCGGCCTCGCGCATGTCGTTGGTGAAGATCGACGACGACAGCCCCTGCGGCACGGCATTGTGCAGGGCCAGCACTGCGTCGAAATCGCTGTATTTCATCACATAGAGGATCGGCGCGAAGGTCTCGTGCTCGACCGGGCCGGTCTGCGCAGGCATTTCGACGAGCGCCGGACGGACGTAGAAGGCATCGGCCGAGCCATTCTCGACGCGATCGCCACCGGTCACCTTGCCGCCGGCCGATTTCGCCTCACCGAGTGCCGACTGCATTTTCTCGAAGGCCTGGCCGTCGATCAGCGGTCCGACAAGCGTGCCCGTCTCGAGCGGATTGCCGATGGTGACGGAGCCATAGGCCTTCTGCAGGCGCGGCACCAGCTGGTCGTAGACGCTGTCATGCACGAACAGACGGCGCAGCGTCGTGCAGCGCTGACCGGCCGTGCCCATGGCGGAGAAGGCGACGCCGCGCAGCGTCAGGTCGAGATCGGCGCTCGGGCAGACGATCGCCGCATTGTTGCCGCCGAGTTCGAGAATGCCGCGGGCAAAACGCTGCGACAGGCGCGGACCGACGGCGCGGCCCATGGCGGTCGAACCGGTGGCGGAAACGAGCGGGATCTTCGGATGGTCGACCAGCACTTCGCCGACCTCACGGCCGCCGATGATCAGAGTCGACAGATTGGCCGGCGCCGTGCCGCCCTCGGCGATAAAGCGCTTCAGCGCCTTTTCGAACAGCGCCTGCACGGCAAGGGCGGTCAACGGCGTCTTTTCCGAAGGCTTCCAGACGGTGGAATTGCCGCAGACCATCGCAAGGGCCGCATTCCACGACCAGACGGCAACGGGAAAGTTGAAGGCAGAGATGATGCCGACCACGCCGAGCGGATGCCAGCTTTCCATCATCCGGTGCTCGGAGCGCTCAGTGGCGATCGTCAGCCCGTAGAGCTGACGGGAAAGGCCGACAGCGAAATCGCAGATATCGATCATCTCCTGCACTTCGCCGAGCCCTTCCGAGGTGATCTTGCCCACCTCGATCGAGACGAGACGGCCGAGTGCCGTCTTAGCGGTGCGCAGTTCCTCGCCGAGCAGACGAACCAGCTCACCGCGCTTCGGCGCCGGGACGTCACGCCATTCGAGAAAGGCCTTGTGCGCCTCTTCGATCGCCGCTTTCGTTTCGGAAACGGAATGTTCTCTGAGTTTGCCGATTTCCTTGCCGGTCACCGGCGAGGTGACGGAAAGCGTGCCGCCGTGATAGCGGCCGGCATCGACGCCCAGGTCGGCAAGCAGCTTGGCGGTTTCGGTGGCGAGATCGAGGACGGCGATGGTCATTGTCGTGGTTCCAATCATATTATTCTCAGATACGTCTATCGCTTCTCAGAAGCGGGCATCGGCGAAATGGGCGACCTGAGCGCCGGCTTCGTACCATATTTCTTTTAGCGCACGGAAGCTCGGCTCGGTCGGTGACGTCAGCGGCAACGGCAGATCGGCTTCCGGAAGTCGGCCGAGAATATGCTCCGCGAGCGTGCGGCCGAAGACCGTGCCCGGCGCAATGCCGCGGCCATTGTAACCCGAGAATCCGATAACGTTCGGTGCGAATTTGTGAAAGCGCGGCAGCGCATTGTCGGTCATGCCGATCTGGCCATACCATTCGCACTCGAATGCGACATCGCCGATATCAGGAAAGAGCCGCTTCAGGGCGCGCTTGGCCCAACCCTTGTGCACGGCAAGCCCGGTATTGCGCAGCGCCCCGACACTGCCGAAGACGAGACGTCCGGCCTGGTCCATGCGGAAGGAGGAAAGGATATCCTTGGTATCCCAGACGCCCTCCCGCCCCGGCAAGATCGACTGACGCAGATTGTGGCCGAGGGGCACCGTGGCGAAATTGAAATAGGGCAGATAGACCTGTTCGTTGCGCACTTGCTCGAAAGGGCCGGTGCTATAGGCATCGGTCGCGACGATGATCCAGTCGGCGCTGACGTCGCCGCTTTCCGTCTTCACGGTCCAGCGGCTGCCATTGCGCTCCGTCGCGATGACGGGGCTCGACGTATGAATGGCGACCTCCGCCTTGACGGCCGCATGAGCAAGGCCGCGCGCATAGGAGAGCGGCTGCAGCGTTCCGGCGCGCATATCGAGCAGCGAACCGGTATAGGCATCGCTGCCGATTCGTTTGGCCGTCTCCGCCGCATCGAGCAGCGTCACGGGCGCGCCGCGCGCAGACCATTGCGCCGCGCGGGCCTCGATCTCCTTCAGCCCGTCGGCGCCGACGGCGCAATGCAGCGTGCCCTTGCGTTCGAGTTCACAGGCAATTCCGTGCTTGTCGATCAGTTCCGTGACCAGCTTCGGCGCATTGCCGAGCAGCTCCAGCAGGCGTTCGCCATGCACCGGGCCGAGCACGCCGGGCAGATCGTCGGGCATCACCCACATGCCGGCATTGATCAGGCCGACATTGCGCCCCGCGCCGCCGAAACCGATTTCCTTCGCCTCCAGCAACACCACCTTCGACCCGGCTTCGGCAAGGTGCAGTGCGGAGGAGAGACCGGTATAACCGCCGCCGACGATGACGACATCGGCCGATACCGCACCTTGGAGAGGTGCGGTGGCCGGCGGTTCGCCGGCGGTCTTTTCCCAGAGACCGTGGGAGCGCGGATCATTCAGCATGGTTTGGTCCGATCGGATCGAAATTGCGCTACTCTAACCCAGAAAGCCACGTGTTGAAGCCGGCATTTCACGCCACAGTCTTCAGCTGCAGGTCCGCAAGGCCGAGCACCTCCATCGCCGCATTCAACGAAGCGTCTTGGCGCTCGGCATAAAGCGCCTGCTCGTCCTGAACGGCGGCGCCGAGTGCTGCCTCGAAGGCGTCGCGGTTAGAATGCGTCGCATAATTCTGCTGCTGGTCGGTGCCGAGGTTCGACTGGAAGATGCCGGCCGCGCTGACGGGCAGGAAGTCCTCGTAGACGATCGGTGCGAAGGCGAGGTAACCCTTGGCAATCAGCGTTTCCGGATCACCGGGCAGCGAGGTGCCCCCAGCCGCAGCAATGCCGGCAGGCGTCGGCGAATAGCGGAAAAAGGCCAGACCTTGCCTGCGCAGCTCGTCCCAGCTATCTGGCAGCGCCTTGAAGCGCTCGGCGAGTTCCTGGTCGTAGGCGCCGGCCTTGGCGCCGCCGGCGCCGACCTGCACCTCACCGCGAACGGAAGTGAGCAGCCGGTCGTAGAGCGTCCGGCCCTTGGCCGTCAGTGCCACGCCGCGCTGTTCGATCTCGCCGAACCGGGCGGTATGCGTCCCTTGAACCGCATCCTCGTCACCGGAAAAGATGATCGTTTCCTCCAGCGCCTTAAAGCTCGTCTGCCGCAGCAGGATATCGCAATGACGGCGCGGCGGCCCTTCGATGACGGCTTTCGGCGTGATGCCGCGTTCCGGCATGCGGGCCTGCACCGCGTCGATATCGAGCGTGCGTGGGGTCAGATGGTTGATATGCGGCCCCTTGAAGCTGACGACGTCGGCGATCAGCCGGTGCGCATCGTGCAGGCGTTTATAGGTTTCGCCGCTGACCGTCGCCTCGCCGTGCCAGCGGAAGGTTTCGAGCGCCTCGGCGACGAATTCCGTTGCCTCAGCCTCCGTCAGGCCGCCGTTTTGCTCGTGACGCTCGATCAGCGCAACGGCGCGCGGCGTATAGATGCGCCGTGCGGCCAGAATGGCTTCGGCTTCAGCGCGCAGCCCCTCGTCCTCGATCAGCTCCAATCTCAGCAGCGAGGTGAAGACGCGGAAGGGGTTGATGTTGAGCGCTGCCTCGTCGACCGGCCGGAAGCTGGTGGAATGAACCGGCACGCCGGCGACCGAGAGATCGTAATAGCCGACCGCCTGCATGCCCATGACCGCAAACAGGCGGCGGATGGTGAAGAGCTCGTCCGCCGTGCCGAGCCGGATGGCGCCGTGACGCTCGACGTCGATGCGATCAAGCTCGCCGGCGCGGGCGAGCCGCTCGCGCAGATCGGGATTGTTTTCGAGGCAGCCGGCATTCACATCCGCCACCAGTTCGATCAGCGTGCCATATTGCGGCACCTCCGCCCGGTACATTTGCGACATCGCCTCGGTGAACTGCGAGCGGATACGGTCTGGGGAAACGAAGGCTTGCGGCATCTGAGAAACTCCGGCTCATTCCGTTTTTGCAGGATCAGCCTCTTTACTTCAGCCACAAAGGCGGAAATATCGACATTTTGGAAATAGCTCATTCTGAAATGGAATGAACATGTTCGCTTCAAGGCGTTTTCTACCGTCGATTTCGCACCTCGCCGCCTTCGAGGCAGTTGCCCGCACCGGCAGCGTCACGGCGGCCGCGCGCGAGCTCGATCTGACGCAGAGCGCCGTCAGCCGCCAGGTGAGAGCGCTGGAGGAGCAGCTCGGCGTCGAACTCTTCCTGCGCGAACGCCAGACCATGCGGCTGACGCTGGCCGGCGACAGTTATGCCCGCGAAATTCGCGAGGCGCTGCGGCGAATATCGAGCGCCTCGCTGAACTTGCGCGCCAATCCACATGGCGGCACGCTCAATCTCGCCATCCTGCCGACCTTCGGCACGCGCTGGTTGGCGCCGCGCCTCGGACGCTTCCTCGCCGCCAATCCCGGTGTGACGATCAATCTGGTGACCCGGCTTTCGCCGTTCGATTTCCGCCTCGATTCGATCGACGCCGCCATCCATTTCGGCCATCCGCACTGGCCGGGCGCCGAACTCGCCTTTCTGATGTCCGAGCGCACGGTGCCGGCCTGCAGCCTGGATTTTCTGAAGCGATACGCGATCTCCGGGCCGCAGGATCTGCTTGCCGCTCCGCTGCTGCACCTGACGACGCGTCCGGATGCCTGGGAGCAATGGTTTGCCGGCAACGGCGTGTCCTTCGAAAACGTGCACGGCATGCTCTTCGACCAGTTCGCCACCGCCGCGCAGGCAGCAATCGCCGGCCTCGGCATCGCCTTGTTGCCGACATTCCTGATGCAGGAGGAACTCAGGCGCGGCGACCTCGTCGCCGCCATCGACCGTGAAATGGAAAGCCGCGAGCGCTACTATCTCGCCTTTCCGCCCGAGCGCGCCGACTATGCGCCGCTTGCTGCCTTCCGCGATTGGATCGTCGCCGAAGCGGCCGCCAACCCGGCCGCATGACGAACAGCTTGCATCGGCATGGCGCTTTCGACCATTATATCAGCCAAACAACATCTGCAGGAAATCCCCATGAAGCCGATCTTCGTCCAGCTCCAATGCGCCCCCGGCAAGACCTATGAGGTCGCCGACGCCATCTACCAGACCGAACTGGTCTCGGAGCTCTACTCCACAAGCGGCGACTACGACCTGCTGCTGAAGGTCTATATCGAGGAAGGCCAGGATATCGGCAAATTCATCAACGACAACATCGCCAATATTCCCGGCATCGTCCGCTCGCTGACGACGCTGACCTTCAAGGCTTTCTGAATTCCTTCTCAGATACGGTTAACCCTCTTCGCGAAGAATTGCCTTGCATGACGTCGCTTAAACCGCGGCTTAACACCCGGGATAGCTGGTCGTTGCTATAAGAGTTCCGCGTCGGCTCGAAGCGGCGCGCAGCGATAGGTGGAACATGGCGATCGTCGAGGCAGACAGGGTGCGCGAGAAGCCGCAGCCGGAAACGGCGCCGCTGATCGTCCATGTCGTGCGCCAATTCCTGCCGAACCGTGGCGGCCTGGAAGACGTCGTCGCCAATCTTGGCCGCCAGACCGTTCGCCGCGGTTATCGCGTTCGCGTCGTCACCCTCGATTCGCTGTTTACCGAACCTCAGAACAAACTGCCGCCGCGCGAAAATATCGACGGTATCGAGGTGGTGCGCATTCCCTGGTCCGGCAGCAGCCGTTATCCGCTGGCGCCTCAAGTTTTCCGCCATCTCGCCGATGCCGATCTCGTGCATGTCCATGCCATCGACTTCTTCTTCGACGCGCTCGCCTGGGGCCGGCTGCTGCATGGCAAGCCGATGATCGTCACCACCCATGGCGGCTTTTTCCACACGCGGAAATACGCCGCGATCAAGAAGATCTGGTTCCGCACGCTGACCCGCGCTTCGGCGCTCGCCTACCGGCGCGTCGTGTGCTGCAGCGCCTCCGACCTCAAGCAATTTTCCGAGATCGTGCCGGACAGCCTGCTGATCGAAAACGGCGCCGATATCGGCAAGTTCGCCGATACCGCTTCGCGCCGGGCAAATCGCCGCATCATCACCATCGGCCGGTTCTCGGTGAACAAGCGGCTGGACCATCTGCTCGATGCGATGGCCGTACTGAAGGCTCGCGACCCGGAATGGCATCTCGACATCGTCGGGGCCGAATCCGATCTGAACCGAGCCGATGTCGAAGCCGCGATCGTGGGCCGCAACCTTTCCGGCCGCATCACCCTGCATGTTTCACCCGACAACGGCGCCATCCGGCGCATCATCGCCGAGGCCTCGCTCTTTGCCTCCGCCTCGGAATATGAAGGTTTCGGCCTGGTGGCGCTGGAGGCGATGAGCGCCGGCCTGCTGCCGGTGCTGAACGCAAACGACGCCTTTACAACGCTTGCCGGCCGGCATCCGGTCATCACGCTGGCCGATTTCACCAATCCCGAGACCGCCGCAACAGTGATTGAAGCCGCGTATGACGCTCTTTCACGCCAACCGGACGCCGTTCGTGCCGGCCTTCTCGACGCTGCCCGCGGTTATTCCTGGAACATCGTCGCCGGGCGTTACATCGATCTCTATCGGTCACTGAACGTCGTCACCGCCGACCGGACCTGATCCTGCCCGCCTGAAATCCGTCAGGCTCTCGCCAGGCGGATAATTTCGTCGAGCACGAATTTGCGCGATTGCGGCGGCGTCAGATTGTGGTCGGCATCCGGCAGCATCAGCAGCCGCACGTTCGGATAGCGGGAAAGCTTGGCGCCGCGCGGCCCGAAATGGAAATAGACGTGGTCGAGCCCGACGTCGCCTTCGCTGTAGATCAGCGTCAGCGGCACCTTGCGCTTGCCGAACTGCGCGAAGGAATGCCGGACTTCGCGGGCGATATGGCGCCGGTCGGGAAGCAGCTCGAGCAGCGGCGCGATCCAGGGCGACAGACGCCGGCCGCCGGCGATGACGATATTCTGCAGCGCCGATACCACATCCACCTGACCGCTGATGAGCCTCTTCAGCGTATCCATTCGCGCCAGCCGCTGACCGTAATCATCGAGGCTGCGAGGAACGGAGACGACATGCTCCTTGCGCACCGGTATCTCCGGATCCCAGTAGTAGACGAAGGGATTGATCGAGACGACCGCCTTCAATCGCTCGTCGGCAACACCGGCGCGGAAGGCGACATAACCGCCGCTGCATCGGCCGGCCACCATGATCGGACCCGCAACGACGCTTTCGAGCAAATCGAGCGCGGCAACCGCGTCCTCGGTCTGTGTACTGGAATAAAGCACCTGCTCCGGCGCATCCGGCCGCGGCGGGCTGTCTCCGACGTTGGCCGAATCGAAGCGCAGCGACACGACGCCCTGGCGCGCGAGTTCGCGCGCCATATCCACCGTGGTGCGTCCCCAGCCGGCATGCCGGTCATAGGCCGTCGACAGGAAGAGAACGGCATTGCCTTGGATCTCGCCGAGCGGCCGGCTGACGACGCCGACCAGATGATCGTGGCTGCCGAAACGCACTGGCGCTTCGACAAAACCCTCGCCGGCAAGCGGCGGGTTCTCGATCACGTCAGGTGAGTGGGCGGCGGATGTCTCTGTCGTCGTCGCCTCCAGCCAAGTTCTCAACCGCTCGACGACGGCTGTCGGCGTCTTGGCAAACAGCGGATTGGTGGCGAGCTCGTCATAACCTTCGAAAACCGTCTGCTCGACATCGGCACCAAGCGCCTTCAGCCCATCGGCAAAGCCGGTATCGTCGGCCTTGGCCGGACGTTCGAGGATCAGATAGCGCGATGCTGCCAGCCCCTGCGGCGAAGCGATATTGAGTTTGCCGAGCTCGGCGGCGATCTCGTCTGGCATGGCGAGCCCGGCGATCTGCACCTTCGCGGTCTGGACATGCTCCTTGCCGAGGCCGAGATCGGCGTCGATGATCTTCGACCACATGTTGAGTTCGCGCAGATAGGCGCGACCGCTCAGCACTGGCGCCAGCATGACGAGGCTGTCGACGCCGTCGATCGAGGCGCCGATGCGATGGGCAAGCGTTGCGCCGAGGCCCTGTCCGATAAGAATGACCCGGTCGCAGCCGGAGAGCGATTTCAGCTTGGCGGCGGCTGCGCGGATCGAATTTTCCCAGGTTTCCAGCCTTGCCGGCAGCGCGTCGAAATCGAGCGCATCGCCGGTGCCGCGATAATCGAAGCGCAGGCTCGGCACGCCGATATCGGAAAAATGCTCGGCGGCGACCCGGAAGAATTTGCGGCTGCACATTTCCTCGAAACCCCAGGGGCTGACGAAGAGCACGGCGGCCGACCGCTTCTTGACCGTGGGATTTTCAGGCATGAACAGGCCGATCGTGCCGTCGAAGACGACAGGCAGGGCAGCACCGCGTCCCGCACCCTCGGCCGGTTCGAGCGAAAATTCACCCGGCGCCACCTTGGCGCGGTCGGGGTCGCCCGGAAGCCGCGGCGCAATGAAATTGATCGCGCGTCCCACAGGCCGCCGCAGCATGGGCGGCATTTTGTCGAGAATGGACCGCATGACCTCGACATCCTCGGCTGGCACGGCGCGCAGCACGCGAAGCGCCGCGAAATAGCAGAATGTGCCGGCAATGATCGCGGCGACGAGGCCGATCGGACCCTGGACGAATTCCAGCACGGAGATCGCGCCACAAGCACAGAGCACGGAGGCGAGCGTCACCTTTGTCAGGCTTGTGTAGAGGCTTGAAAGCTGGGATCCGAATCCTGTCTGTCTGATCATCATCACCGACATTGCAACGAAGACGAGGATGCGCACGAGTGCAGCACCCTCGGCCGCAAGCCTAGGTATGATCAGTAAACAACCGACTACCATCAGAAGGCCACCTATCACACTGATCTTGAGGCGGGAGCGGGCCCTGTCCATCGACAACAGATAGAGGCTGAGGATCTGCATGAAGGTATAGGCCGGCGCGACGAGCGCAAGCAGCGCCACCACCGTTCCGCTGCGGCGGAACGCTTCGCCGAACACCACCAGCACCAACTCGCTGGAGATCGCGGCAAGCCCGAGGCTCATCGGCAGTACGATATAGGCCATGCTGCGGGTGACGGCGGCGAAGACCTCGACCGGCAAGGTGGAATCGTCGCTATTATGGCGCCGCTCGGAATAATAGGGCAGCAGGCTGCCGGTCATCTGGATCGGCAGTTGCAGCGCGATATTGGCGATCGACAGGCCGACGGCATAATAGCCGACCATCTCCACAGACCAGAACTGCTGCAAAAAGAGCAGCTCGAGCCGGTTGAGGAAAATCGAATCGATGATGAACTGGATCGACAGGATGACGGAGGAGGAGGCGAGATATTTCAGCGAGACCCCACACCAATCGCGCCGCGCAAGCAGGATCGGCAGCGTGGCGAAAAACAAGACGAGTTGGCCGAACGCGTAACCGACGAGAACACCCTCGACACCGTAGAAAACGGCGCCGGCGGCAACGCCGGCAAGCTGCACGATCGAGACAGCGACCGTCAGCTTGAAGAAGGCGCCGAGCTTCTTTTCGCCGATCAGGTAGAATTTGACGAAGGATCCGATCGCCTGGACGAAGAACAGCGCAGCCGTGACCAGTGCGACGGATGGCGCGGTCTCCGCCCAGTGCATCTTTTCGGAGGTCAGGAAGAACAGCGCGTAGAGCGCCAGCAGCACGACGGTCGAAAACATCATGAAGCTGACGAGGATGGCGGCAAATCCCCGCCGGCGGCGCGCATCGTAACCTTCGACCGACAACTGCGGCAGAGTCTTCAGGAGCGTGATGCTGGAGCCGAGCTCGGCAATCGAGGCGCCCGTGACCACCAGCCAGAGCGAGAAGGCGACGATACCATTGGCCTCCGGCCCGAGCAGCCGTGCGGTGATGATCGACGAGACGAAGCCCGTCAGCAGCAGCAGCATGCCTGCTGCCGCATTCATCACCGAGTTAGCGATAATACCTTTCGACATCTGTCCATCCGCCAGCATCGGCCTAAAGCGCGTCGCGATCTTTCAGATTCGCTCCTCGCGATTCAGGTTTTGTTTTTACGCATGCCGTTATCGCAAAACTGCTGCACACTTTTGCGCGACATGCTCTAAAGCCGCATAGCCGTCATCTCTAATGCGAAAATATTAAAATAAAGCGGAGTGACGACCTCACCTTAGCTGGATTGCATCGCCGCCAGCGTCTGAAGCGCCTTCTCATAGCTATTCTCGGCGAGGTAGCGCAGCAGGAACGCCCGCGCCTTCTCGGCCTTCTCCCGCGCCAGCTCGGGCGCGCGATAAATCTCGCTGAGATGCGCGGCTGCGGCTTGAGGAGAGGGATCCGCCCAGACCGCACCGTCGAGCCCGGCAAATTCCGGATGAGTATCGACGACGGGAATGAGAGGAGAGGCGACCAGCCATGAATTGTCGGGGTCGCAGAAATCCGCCGTGCCCGACCAGGAAGTGGAAATAACCGGCGTGCGCTGCATGATCGCCTCGGCAACCGTCAGCCCAAAACCCTCGGAACGATGCAGCGAAAGATAGGCTTGGGAGGAGCGAATGAGGCCGTTGACATCGGCGTTCGACAGCCTGTCGGTGACGATCCTGATCCGGGCGTCGCCCGCGACCGAGGCGACCAGCGCACGCAAGGCTTCATCCTTGTTCACATCGCCACTTGCCTTCATCAGCAGGAAGGCGCTTGGGGCTTCGGCGGCAAATATCCTGAAAGCCTCGATGACCGCCCGCGGATTTTTCCGGTTGATCGAGGAGCCGGCGCTAAAGATAAAGCTGACAAGAAAGGCATCCCTCTCGATGCCGAACTTCTCCCGCATGCCTTCCGTCGCCGCCGCCTCGGTCACCGGATGCGGAACGACGATGACCGGCGCTTTGGTGAGCGGCGCAATCGTCCGCCGGGTGAATTCCGACGGCACGAAGACGGCGTTCATATAATGCATGGCATTGCGCCATTCGGCCGGCACGACTTCCAGTTCCCAGGCGAAATAGCCGATATTGAAGGCGCGGGTGAAATTCGTGACACCCTTCTTGAGGATGGCACGCGGCAGCATCGGCGGATTGAGGTGCCAGATCCGGCTTCCCGGCGGCTCGCTGGGGGCGCGCGGCGGCGCCCATCCGGGAAAGGAATTCGCGTCGGGATGCGTGCTGACGTCGGAGAGCGATATCGTCCGTCCCGCCTCCGAAAGCGCTCCGGCGCAGAGCCGCGCCGATTCACCGACGCCGACCGCCATCGACAGATAGCCGACCACTTCCACCGGCTTGCGCGGATTGAAAGCGACACGCGACCGCGGGATCAGCCGTTGCAGAACGTGGGCGCGTAGAAGCCGGTATGTCTTTCTCAAGTCACGATCTTTCCGGTGGATTTGCATTATTCCCAGCGAGCCTCAGCCCGCGAGCCCGACGCGATGTGAACTGCCGAGACTTCTGATTTCGCCCGCAGGCGGAATATCGCCCTCCGCGCCAGACAGCGCGTGAAGCTTCACACGCCGCAATGCGCCGGGAGCGAGATGGAACCAGTCGTCGTCGGCCCGATAGCCTTCGATGTCGATATGCACCGATTGCGCCAGCCGGTCGGTCCTGAGATCGACGAACCAGTCGTCGCCGTCTCTGCCGAGCGAGGCCTCGATGCCCGCATCATGCAGCGCCTTTGCCCGTCCGCAGGGGAAGTGAAAGCTTTCCGCGAGAACGGCGCCGTCCGCCAGCGAGCGCAGGCGCGCGACGCTCGCATTATGCGACGGCGGGCCGAAACGAAAGGCATAGGTGGTATCGAAGAAGGCGCCGAACAGCGCGGTAGCGGCAAGCCGCTCCGTGTCTCTTGCCGCCAGCTTGAAGGCCCTGCTGCCGCTGACAACCTGCTGTCTTCCGTCGCGCAGGCAGACGACTTCGAGTTCCACGTCGAGTGCGGCATCCGTTTCGTTGATGATGTGCACATCGAGACCGTTGGTTCCCTCGTCGGTGAAAACCATCTGAACCGGCCGGAATGCGCGGCGCATCGCGTACCAGACCGGCTTCGGCTCTCCGGTGGAATCGATCACGCCCCAACCGGGGCCGGGCAGCAAGTCCTGCAGCGTCCAGACGAGCGCGCCGTTGCAGGCGGAGCCCTTGTGCCGCCATTCGGCAAAGGTCTCCTCGATCACCTCGCAGGTGACCGCGCGGGAGAAATCGAGATAATGTTCCGGATCCTCGCGGCGAAGCTGGGCCGGATCGAGGCCATAGAGAAGCTGCAGATAGAAGTCGCGAACGTCCTCGAAGTCCCACGATGCGCTGCGGTCGCGCGGCACGCGGGCCTTCCAGAGCGGACTATGAACGGCCGGCACGTCGAGATGGCGCTGCAGCGTCCGTTGCTGCGGCACATGCGCGAAGGCGAGGCTTTCGGAGGCAAAACGCACATCGGCGCGGCGCGCATCCGCCATCGGCCGCATATAGGCGCCGACGCCGTAATAATGGGCGATACCGGCATTCGGCGAAAATGGCATCGCCCCGCCATAGGGCGAGTTCGGGACATAGGGCACGTCGGGACGCTTGCGCGCGGCAATGGCCGGGATGATTTCATCCGTGACAGGCCCGCTCCAGAATTCCATCGGCAGGCCGAGCATCGCCGCCTGTTGATGGATTTCGCTGCCGCCGCAGAGCACCGCAAGGGATGGCGACGCCTGGACGCCGTGCAGGAATTCCTCGACCTCGGCATGCACGTGGCCGAGAAACGCCTTGTCGTTACGGGGATAGTCGAAATTGGCAAACATGAAATCCTGCCAGACCAGCAGGCCGAGTTCGTCGCAAAGCGCGAATAAATCGGGCGTCTCATAGGCCATGGTGCCGCCGATGCGGATCATGTTCATGCCGGCCTGCGCCGCAAGCCGCAGGAACGGTTCATAATCGCCCCGCCCGCCCGGCAGCCGTACAATATCGGCCGTCGTCCACACCGCGCCGCGGCAGAAGATGCGTTCACCGTTGACGGTGAGGGCGAAGTCGTTGCCGTCGGCGCCACGGTCGACGTCGATCCGCCGGAAGCCGGTCGTGCCGAGCAGATATTCCACGCCGTCGGAAACCAGCGCTAAATCGTAGAGACGGGGCTCGCCATGCGTATGTGGCCACCAAGGCTCGATGTCGGAAAGCTTGAGGATCGCCGAATAATGGCTGTCGGCGACCTTCTCGAAGGGCTGTTCCATGCCACCGCAACGCAGCAGCATTGCCGGCTTCTCGGCATTGCTGTGCAGGGAAACGCTGAGACGGCCGACGCCGTTCTCCTCCAGCACGGCGCGGATGTAGACATTGTCGATTGAGACCGGATTGCGCCGCACCAGTGAAATAGGCCGCCACGGCCCGATCGCATGGATATCGGGGCACCAGCCCGGCATATGGCCGAGCAGCGTCGTGCGGAAATTCTTCAGCCCCGCCGGCGTGATCATCTGCGGCCGCCAGCGTGCGCGCGGACCAGGCTCCGACAGGCGGGGGCCGAGCGCCCGAAAACACAGCGCCAGCTCGTCGCCGCCCGTAAGTGTTACCGGGATTTCGTGCGCCGTGAACATGCTTTCGGAAAAGAGGATTTCCTGGCCATTCAGGAAGACATGGCAAAGCGTCGCAAGTCCTGCAAACCGCAGGATCGCTTCTCCGGGCTCGGCATCGAAGAGCCGACAGAGATACCAGGCGTCTTTGATGTTCAGCGGCTCGGGATTTTCCCGGTCGAAGAGCCCGGCTTTTTCGAGGGCTGACGCAACGGTGCCGGGAACGGGCGCCGGAATGAACTGCGCGGAGAGATGAATGTCGTGCGGTACGGCGCAGGCGCCCGGCTCCGTCAGGATCAGATTCCAGCCTTCGGAAAGCAGACTTTCCTCGGCACCGATGCTTGCCAAACGCCCCCGCATGGTCAGATCTCCGGCCTCAGATTCGCTCCACAAGCGATGCCATCATGGAATCCCATGCATCGGCGGCCGGATCAAGGGTTGTCTGCAGCGGCTCGAACTTCCGGCGGGCGATGGCGCGGGCAAGCTGGAACTGCACCGATTTCGCCGCATCCGAAATGCGCCGCGCATGCTCGGCGGCCGCCGCGAATTCATCGGGGGAAAGCCAGGCCAGATGATCGGCCGCCAGCTCGAAATTGGCGCCGACCTGGCGAAGCGTATTGAAGGCATATTTGTGGAAGAAGCCGAAGGGCCGTTCCGCCACCGCTTCGACCTGCTGCGGGAAGACCTCCGCGAATGCGCGGATCGGATTTTCGCGAGGACGCCTGGTGAAATGAAACCCGGCAAGGCGCCGCGCGGTAGCGCGCAGATGCGCTTCATCCGCGGGCTTTTCCGGGAACCGCGCAAATTCCGTATAGGGCAGGAACGGCGGGTCGTTTTCCGTCAACTTCAGCTGGAACAACCCGTCGAAATCCTCGCCGTCAAGCTTGAAATAGCCGGCATTGTGAAAATACTCGACGCGTTTGGCCACAACATCAAGCCGGTTGATGGCAACTGTCGTCTTGCCGTGCTCCTGCCGGTAGGCGGTGCCGCGCGTGTCCGGCATGTAGAAGGAATCCATCTCGATCAGGCAGAGACGGCCCCGCGCAATCTGCACTTCCACATGCCGTTCGACACGGTCATAGATGGCAAGCTCGGTGGCGCGAATGTCGTAGAGCGCTTCGAGATCTTCGAGCGGCACCTTGAAGAAGGTGAACTGGTCGCCTTCGAAATCCTGCGCCAGGGTGAAACCCAGCATCGCCTCAGGCGCAACGCCCGAGGTCGCCAGCACCTCGATCCAGAGATCGACGTAGCAATTGGTTTCCGGCCAGGCGCGCTCGCCGGAATGCAGCGCGTGCTGACGATAAGTTTCCGGGTCGATCTCCGAAAATACCGATGTCATCGACCGGCTCAGCCCCACAGCGTTTTCCGCACGCTGGCCGGCCATTGCTTTACGTCGAGCCCGTGATGGTGGAAGAGGGCAAGCGCGATGCGTTCTAACCCGAAACCGACGCAGGCCGTGTGTGCGACGCTGCCGTCTTCGAGGTTCAGACCCCACTTCAGGCCGAAGGAATCCTGGTGGTAGTTGAAGCTCATGCAGGCAGTCGGATTTGCCGTCGACGTGATCGGGATCAGCAATTCGAACTTCAGGTTCTGGTCGCGCTGGTTGTTGACCATCATCTTGCCGGCACGCCCGAAGAACGGGTCGTTGGCAACGTCGATGGTCACATCGAGGCCGAGGTGCTTCATCATCTCGACACCGCGATCCATCCATGTCTGACGAAAATCGGTGACGTGCTGCTCCGTGCCCATGCACACATATTCACGCATGCGAAACAACTGCTGGCGGGCAGGATCCTTCGAAGGCTCATGGCGGAAGCAATAGGACTGAAGATCGAAGAGACCGCCCTTGGCCGGCAGGTTGCCGCGTTTGGCGACCGTCGGATAGAGCGGGTAGCAGGCAGCCGGCGTCAGCACGATATCGGTTGCCTTCTGGTCCTTGGTCCAGTCGTCGCCGACTTCCATGCACTGCAGCAGGCTCATATGGTCGAGATCGCTGCCGCAGAAACTGTGCACCGTACCGGCCAGCTGCGGGAAGCTCTTCATGTAACCGCTTTTTTCGAAGAGCGCTCGGTTCATGCCGGGCGGGAAACGCATCGCCTCGGCGCCGTCGGCGCCGCCGAACGTGTCGATCAGCCGTTCGAAAGCAGTAATGACGTCTTCGAACTGGCCGCTGCGGCCATAGAGACCATCAACGCCGGTATCGATCAGCAGGCCGGACTCGAAGAGCCGGTCGAGAAACGAGGTCTGCATATCCATGGCTTTACCCCAGAAGGCTAGTGTCCTGCTTGTGGACGAGAAGCATGCTCGACGTATTGCCGAGGATTCGGTCGTTCGAAATCATCAGCTGCGCGGAATGCGCATCGCGCAGATGGCGTCCGAGGCTGAAAGGCGTGCCGTTCTTGTAGCCCATGATGCCGCAGATCAGCATGGCATGGTTGACGATCTCCAGGATCGTCTCGGACGAGGCGATCTTGACGTTGTTCATCGCCACGGCAAAGCCCATCGAGGACAGCCTGTCATGATTAGATTTGGCATCCTCATAGGCCTTGAGGCCGGCAACCACGTTGGATTTGACCATCTGCAACAGGTTCGAAACCTCGGCGAGGCGCAGCGCGCCCGGCGGCTGAGTATCGGGTGCCTTGCGGGCGGCGGCGCGCACGAAAGCCTGGGCGCGCGCTACGGCGTCGACCGCGATACCGTACCAGACGCCGCTCCAGAGCAGGTGCGAGGAGGCGAGCATCGATTGCGCCGCGATCTCCGCGAAAGGCTTCGGCAGGATCTGACGCGCCGGCGCCTGTCCCTTGAACAGGAAGCCGTCGGAGCAGGTGCCACGCATGCCGAGCGTGTTCCAGGCATGGGTCTTCTCGAGCGTATACTGGTCCTTGAGGAAGGCCGTCAGCACCTGATCGGAGGAAGCCGCCTGCGCATGGGCACGCGAGGTGATGAGAATGGCATCGGCATGCGAACCGTAGGAAATGACGGTCGCATCCTTTTCGAGGCGGCAGAGATCGCCATCGACTTCGACCGCGCAAATGCTGTTGCGCAGGTTTCCGCCGATACCGCCCTCGGTGGTGGCCGAAGCGATCAGCAGCTGGTCGGCAGCAATGCAGCGCATGAAGTCGCAATGCCATTCGCTGTCGGCGCCGTGTTCGACGAGACTCGACAGCTTGATATGGTGCATGGCGAAAACCATGGCGCTGGCCGCGCAGGCCTGTCCAAGCATCGAGCACAATTCGGCAATCTCGGTGATCGAGGCGGATTCACCGCCGAAATGGCGCGGCACCTGGATGCCGAGCAGCCTTTCGGCCTTCATCGCATCCACGGCTTCCCGGGGAAAGCGGCCCTCGGCATCGACGGTATCGGCGTGTTTCGCCGCGATTTCGGCGACACGAGCGACCCTTGCGGCAAGACCGTCCTGCGTGATCTTGACGGGGAAGTTCATCAGGCGACCTTCCGGCTGTCCTGGATACTATCGACCGTTTTGGCGATCGCCGAGATGCTCGCGAAGGATTTGCGATTCAGGAGATTATCGGGAAATTCGATGTCGAACGCTTCTTCGATGCCAAGCATCAGCTGCACCGAAGCAAAGGAGGTCAGACCCGCCGCATAAAGATCGGCATCGTCGGCGACCTGGTCGATTGCGACAGGAAGTTTGCCGAATTTGGCTACGAGGTCGCGGATTGTCTTATTCATCCCATCACTCCAAGATTCTCATGATCCCGATCCGGCGTTCATCGCCTTGTCATGAGCGTTCTTTTAGTGCGGAAAACAGAACATTCCGCTAATTTATAGCGTTAAATATGATTGAGGCTCACAGTTAGGATTTTAGCGATTGCCGCGGCTTGAGCTATAATATCGGCTATTAATCAACGACTTACGCCTGTCTCGACGATGGAATTCGACCCAATTTTCGCCGCGGCGAGTACAGAAATGACACGAAACGCACCGCTTTGCGTCAATCAACGGGCGGATAGGAATGCTCGTTGCCGCGGTAATCCGAGACGGAATAACATCCCTCACCCCTAGCCCGAACGGTGCTGCCGCTGACAACGGCCTTGCCGTGACCACCCGGAATATCAAGGATGTAGGTCGGCTGACACAGTCCGGAGATCCGCCCGTGCAACGCCGCGACGATCCTCTGTCCCTCCTCAATCGTCAATCTGAAATGGCCGGTGCCGGGCGCCAGATCCGGGTGATGCAGGTAATAGGGTTTGACGCGGATCTCGACGAAAGCCTTCATCAGTTCCGCAAGCACGTCGGGATCGTCGTTGACGCCTTTGAGCAGCACCGACTGACTGACCATGGCGATGCCGGCATCGACGAGACGGGCACAGGCCGCGCGCGCTTCCGCCGTCAATTCCCTGACATGGTTGGCGTGCAGCGCCACATAGACCGTCTTGCCGCTCGCCTTCAGCGCGGCGATCAACGCCGCATCGATCCTCTCAGGCTCGACGACGGGAACACGCGTGTGGAACCGCACGATCTTCACATGGGCGAATTCCGCCAGCGCCTCCATGATGTCGCGGAGCCGGCGCGGAGAGAGCACCAGCGGATCGCCGCCGGTGAGGATCACCTCCCAGATCTCTCCATGACCTTTGATATAGTCGAAGGCCGCCTGCATCGCCACCGCATCGAGCGTGCCGAGACCCTGCGGCCCGACCATTTCGCGCCGGAAGCAGAAGCGGCAATAGACCGGGCAGACATGCACAGCCTTCAGCAGCACACGATCGGGATAACGATGAACGATGCCTTCGACCGGGCTGTGGGCTTGATCGCCGATCGGATCGGCGCGTTCTTCTAGGGCGACCGTCAGTTCGGCGGCATCCGGCACGAATTGCCGTGCGATCGGATCATCGGGATCGGCGCGGTCGATCAGCCCGGTCATAACTGGCGTCAGGGCAATCGCGTAACGCGCGGCAACCGCCTCCAGCGCTATGCGATCGGCCGGCGCCACCAGCCCTGCCATGACCAGATCGTCGATACTCTTGATCGGCTTGACGGCATTCATCTTCCATACTCCGCGACCGGCGCCCACAGCACTTGGTCGATACGCGATGCCCCCGTCGCCAGCATCACCAGCCGGTCGAAGCCGAGCGCGATGCCGCTGGCCTCGGGCATCAGCGACAGTGCGGCGAGGAAATCCTCGTCGAGTGGATAGGTCTCACCGTAGACCCGCGCCTTCTCGGCCATCTCGATCTCGAAGCGCCGCCGCTGTTCGCCAGCATTGGTCAGCTCGCCGAAGCCATTGGCAAGCTCGACGCCGCAGGCATAGAGCTCGAAACGTTCGGCAACCCGGGGGTCGCGTGCCGAAGGACGCGCAAGGGCGGCCTCCGAGACCGGATATTCGTCGAGAATGGTGATACGGCCGAAGCCGAGATGCGGCTCGATCATTTCGACCAGCACCCGGCTGAACAGATCGGCCCAGCCATCGTCCTCGGCGACACGCATGCCGACGCGCCGGAGCTCGGCGGCCAGATGATCGCGATCGGTCGAACCGTCGGCGGCAACGGAAGCAAGAAGGTCGATGCCGGCATGACGTTCGAAGGCTACGGCAACGCTGATCCGCTCCGGCCCGGCGAAGGGATCGCTCTCGCCGCCGCGATAGGCAAGCTTCTCGGTCTTTGCTGTTTCCGCCGCCAGCGCCAGGATCCGCACGCAATCCATCATCAGGCTCTCGTAGCTTTCGTCGGCGCGATACCATTCGAGCATGGTGAATTCGGGATGGTGCAGCGGCCCGCGTTCGCGATTGCGATAGACATGGGCAAAACAAGAGATGCGTTCCTCGCCGGCCGCAAGCAGCTTCTTGCAGGCGAATTCCGGCGAGGTGTGCAGGTAGAACGGCGCCCTTTGCCCATCCGTCGTCAGCGCTTCCGTGGCGAAGGCATGCAGATGCGCCTCGTTGCCGGGGGAGATCTGCAGCGCCGCCGTATCGACCTCGATGAAATCCTCGCCCGCGAAAAACCCGCGCAACGCCGCCTGGATCGCATTGCGCCCAATCAAGAACGGACGGCGATCGGCATGCACGGACGGGGTCCACCAGGGGGACGCTTTGGCCGAAGAGTTCATTCCAAGCTTTCTTCGCCGGAGAAGTCGGTATGGGGATGGCTATTTCCCGGATTTTAGGTTAGTTGCGCCCCAAAGAAAAATATTTCCGTCTTGGAGGTTCGACAGTCCTCTACGACGGTGAAAGCCGAGTTACAAGGAAGTCTTATGGTCAAGGTTATCGCCTCTTCGGTCCGCAAGGGCAACGTTCTCGACGTGGACGGCAAGCTCTACGTCGTTCTCACCGCCCAGAACTTTCACCCGGGCAAGGGCACGCCGGTCACCCAGGTCGACATGCGCCGCATCGTCGACGGCGTGAAGGTTTCCGAGCGCTGGCGCACCACCGAACAGGTCGAGCGCGCCTTCGTCGAAGACGTCTCCTTCCAGTTTCTCTATGAAGACGGCGAAGGCTTCCACTTCATGAACCCGGCGAGCTACGATCAGGTCGTCGTCGATGTCGACACGATGGGTGACGACAAGGCTTATCTGCAGGAAGGAATGTCCTGCATCCTTTCGATGCATGAAGGTATTGCGCTGGCGCTCCAACTGCCGCGCCACGTCACGCTTGAGATCACCGAGACCGAACCGGTCGTCAAGGGGCAGACGGCATCGTCTTCCTACAAGCCGGCCATGCTGTCGAATGGCGTGCGCACCATGGTGCCGCCGCACATCAATGCCGGCACCCGCGTCGTCATCGCGACGGAAGACAATTCCTACGTCGAGCGCGCCAAGGATTGATCCCTGGTTTCGGCCTATCGAAGAGGCCGGCCCACGCCGGCCTTTTTTGTGTCCGCAAATCTCACAAATGCGGATTGCGCGGCCGATATTTCCGCACGAGCTTCTGGTTGATCTCGGCGGCGCCCGGCATGTTGGCGCTGAGATAGATCGGCGGATCGCCGGCCTTCGCAAGTTCCGAGGCGACTTCGGCAAAGATCGCATTGATGACCGTCACCCCGACCGCCGTCGAGACCGGCCCGACCCGAAATCCCGTACCTTCGAGATCGAGAACGGCATCCCCCGGCGGCAGTCCGTTATCGAGCACCACGTCGGCGACGTCGGCGAGCCGTCGGCGCCCGTTGGCGATCGCCGAGGAATAGGCAATTGAAGTGATGGCGATCACCTTTGCGCCGATCTCGCGCGCATAGTCGGCGGCCTCGATCGGCGCGGCGTTCACGCCCGAATTGGAGGCAATGATAATGACATCGCCCGGCTGCATGCCGTAACGCTCCAGCATCGGCCGCACCAGACCCTGTGTGCGCTCATAGACCGAGCTGATGACCGCCCCCTCATGCAGCATCGCCGAGCCGACCAGCACCGGCACGGTGAAGGCGAGCCCGCCGGCGCGATAGTGAACCTCTTCCGCCAGCATATGCGAATGGCCGGTGCCGAAGACATAAACGCGCTTGTCGCCGCGGGCAGCATCGAGAATGACATCAGCTGCTTGCGCCATCGGCTCGGCAAGCGCGCTCTTCAGCGTCTCCAGCCGGCCGATCAGATTGGCGAAGTAGGCATCCGTGATATCAGTCATCCCACTCTCCTTGATGTCAGGCCGCCTCGCCGCCGAGCCAGGCGGCGGTAACTGTGAGGGCATCGGTGAGATGCACCAGATCGGCGCGCGCGCCCGGCGAGAGATGGCCGCGGTCGCCAAGCCCGAGGAACCGGGCGGGATAAAGCGTCGCCATGCGCAAGGCTTCGGCGAGCGTCAGCTCCAGATAGGTCACGCCGTATCGGATCGTCGAGATCATATCGACGTCGGAACCGGCGAGCGTCCCGTCGGACAGCACCAGCTTCGAGCAGAACCCGCCCTTTTCGCGCCGGACGGTGCGCCCGTTCAGCGTGAACGAGTCCTTCTCAGACCCGACGAGCGACATTGCATCGGTAACGAAGAACAGCTTGCCTTCGCCGCGCTTGGCGCGCAGCGCCGTGCGCAAGGCTTTCGGATCGACGTGATGACCGTCGGCAATGATTCCGCACCAGACCGAGGGATGGTCGATCGCCGCGCCGACGAGACCGGGCGCCCGGTGTCCAAGCTGGCTCATGGCGTTGAAGAGATGCGTGACGCCCCGTGCGCCGGCATCGAAACGTTCTTCCGCCGCCTCGCTCGAACAATCGGAATGGCCGATGCTGATCGTGACACCAGCCTCTGCAAGCTCACGCACCTGGGCAACCGTCACCTGCTCGGCGGCCATGGTGACAAGCAGTGTGCCGATTGCTTCACGCGCCCGGATGAAGGCTTTGACGTCGCTATCCTCAACCGGTCTCATCAATTCGGCCAGATGCGCGCCCTTGCGGGCGGGCGCCAGGTGCGGGCCTTCGAGATGCAGGCCGGCGACGCCGCGGTTTGCCGTGACGGCCTCCTTCGCCGCTTCGATCGCGGCCATGGATGCCTCTGACGTATCGGTAATCAGCGTCGGCAGCAGCGACGTCGTGCCATAGGGCCGGTGCCCGTCGGCAATGATCTCCATCGAAGCGGCTGATGGTTCGTCGTTCAGCATCCGCCCGCCGCCGCCATTGACCTGCGCATCGATGAATCCGGCCGACAGAACGCCGCCGGCAAACGTCACCGTCTCGCCATCCGGCAGATCGTTTCTCCCAACGATCGCTTCGACACGGCCATCGGCAACGAGAAGCGCCTTGTCGTCATGGAAGCGCCCGCCGTCGAAGATGCGGGCGCCGACGAAGATCTTGCGGGCCATCAGACCGTCTCCGTCACCTTGAGCAGGTTGGCCGGCTTGTCCGGATCGAAGCCCTTGCGGCGCGTCACCGACTCGATCAGCCGGTAATAGACGAGCAGCGATACCAGCGGATCGATAAGGCCGTTGCCCGTCGTCGGCACGCGCAGATTGACGCCGGAAAGCGGCTGTGCCGAGAAGCCGACGGTAGTGGCGCCGAGCTTCTGCAGACGCTCCAGCGCCTGGCGGTTGTTGGCGAAGGCTGCATCGTCGGGCGCAAAGGCGACGATCGGAAAGCCCGGCTGCACCAGGCGCATCGGACCATGCATCAATTCCGCCAACGAGAAGGCTTCGGCATGCAGGCCGGAGGTTTCCTTGGCCTTCAGCGCCGCTTCGAGCGCGATTGCAAAAGCCGGGCCGCGGCCGCCCGTATAGAGCGAGGTCGCGTTGAAGAGCACCTCTTCGGCCGCCGCCGTATCGATCCCCGCGGTTGCCGACAGTGCCTCCGGCAGATTGCCGAGTGCCGCCTGCAGGTCGGATGCGCCGCCGATCGCAGCCGTGACCCCGGAAAGGGCGGCGACCGAGGCAATGAAGGATTTCGTCGCCGCCACGCTTTTTTCCGCGCCGGCATTCAGACCGAGAACGATATCGGCCTGTTTTGCCAGCGGGCTGTCGGTGACGTTGACGACGGCGATCGTCGTCGCCCCGCCCTTCTTCGCGGCATCCTGCAGTGCGACGATATCTGGGCTGGCGCCCGATTGAGAGACGGTGAAATGCACGCCGCCCTTCAGATGCAGCGTGGCACCGTAGACGGAAGCAATCGACGGACCGACCGATGCGACCGGAACGCCGCAGGTGATCTCGAAGAGATATTTGAAGAAGGTGGCGGCATGGTCTGAGGAGCCGCGCGCCGCCGTCGTCACCACGTTCGGGCGGGAGGATGAAAACAGCCGAGCGATCTCGGCGAAGACCGGTTCTTCCTTTTCGAGAAGGGTGGCCACCACCTCCGCCGATTGGCCGGCTTCCTGCAGCATCAGCGACTGGTTCTCACTCATAGGTCATCTCCGATTCTCAATTCTGCAACGAAATCATAGGCATCGCCTCGATAGTGCGAGCGGGTGTATTCGACGACGCGCTGGTCTTCCAGGCGCGAGACGCGCTCGATCAGCAGCGCCGGCGCACCCGATGTAACGTTTAGGATCGCCGCCGAGGACGGGTCCAGCGTGACCGCCGTAAGCCGCTGTAGCGCGCGCACCGGCCGGTGGCCGCTGGCCGTCAGCGCATCATAGAGCGATCCCTCGCCACCGGCATCATCGCCCAAGAACTTGATCGGCACCACGGCGCGTTCGATCGCCAGCGGCAGGCCATCGGCGAGGCGCAACCGGTCGAGCCTGAGCACCGGTTCGTCGCCCCCGAGGCCGAGCAGGAAGGATTCCTCCGGTGACGGGGTATTGACCGCCCGCGACAATATCCGTGCAGCCGGCAGGCGCCCGCGCGAGCGCATGTCGGCGGAGAAGGAGGAGAGCCGCCAGAGCGACTGCTCCATGCGCTCCACCCTGCTCGATACGAAAGTACCGCTTCCATGGCGCGATTCCAGCGCACCCGACGCCATCAGATCGCGGTAGGCGGTGCGCACGGTAACACGGCCGAGCTTCAGAGCCTCGGCGAGGTCGCGTTCTCCCGGCAGCGCCGTGCCGGGCTTCAGCAGGCCTTCCTGGATGAGGCCGGTCAACGCCTGCGCCAGCCGCTTGTAAAGCGGGCCGGTCAACGCCTCGTCACGCAGGCCGCGGCTGCTCAGCTATCAGACTGGTTCTATCCATCGGCACACAATAGAACCTATCTAGAACCAATCGGCAAGGCGAAATCGCGCACTGGTAAGAAAAAACCTCCCCGCGGACCGGAGAGGTTCAATAGCGACTAAATTTGACAGGCGTGCGTCTGAAAAGACGTCAGCTCTTTGTGAAGATATAGTCCGTCTCCTGGCGCAGCACCTCGCCGGGCCGCAGCACAGCATTCGGGAAACCTTCGTGATTGATGGCATCCGGCCAGACCTGCGTCTCCAGGCAGAAGCCGGCGAAGGGGCCGTATTTGCGCCCGCCGAGGCCGGGTGCGCCGGTATTGAGTTTGAAGCCGGCATAGAACTGCACGCCCGGCTCGGTGCTGCGCACCTCCAGCGACACACCGGAATAGAGGCTGCGGGCGAGCGCCACGCTGCGCTTGGCAGTGCGCTCGGGCGACAGGCAGAAATTATGGTCGTACAAGGCTTGTTCGCTGCCGACGAAACGCTTCATCGGCGCCATTTCGCGGAAATCGAATTCCGTGCCGGCGACGGAACGGATCTCGCCGGTCGGCACCTGCCTTTCATCGGTCGGCAGATAGTGGTCGGCAGCAATCATGATGTCGTGGCCAAGCGCATCTTCGCGGCCGTCGAGATTGAAATAGGCGTGCTGGCAGACATTGGCGAGGGTCGGCTGGTCACTGGTCGATTCATAGGTCACCGACAGTTCGCCGTTGCCGTGCACCCAAAACGTTGCCTGGATGGTGCAATTGCCGGGATAGCCGGCGCGGCCATCGGGATCGACGATCTTCAGCACCACGCGGTCGACATCATGCTCGACGACCGTCCAGTTGCGTTTGGCGATATTATCGCTGCCGCCATGGAGATGCGTGACGCCATTTTCGTTCGGCTCCAGCTGGTAGTCCTTGCCGTCGAGCGTGAATTTGCCGCCACCGACGCGGTTGGCGCAGCGGCCGGGCGTCGCGCCGAAATAGGCCGAATAGAGCGGGTAGCTGTCGAAATCCTCAAAGCCGAGCTGCAGCGGCGCCTCATGCCCTTCCAGGCGCAAATCCTGGATGACCGCGCCCCAGGTGATGATCTTGGTTGTCAGCCCGCCGCCCTTGATGACGACACGATAGACGGTCTCGCCCGCCTTCGTCTGCCCGAAAACTTCCCGCTCCAACTTATCCGACATGATCGACCGTCCGTTTGATATCTAGGATTCCGACCGGGAACCTGCCCGCATTTGTTCCAAACCGCAACCGGTCGGAGGAGAAAGAAATGCCGCAGCGGCGATGCCGCGGCATTCGCTCGGTCACGTTCAGAGATCCGTGCCGATCTCCTCCACATCAAAGGGCGTCGTCTGATAGATTTCGTTGATCCAGTTGCCGAACAAAAGATGCGCGTGGCTGCGCCAGCGGTTCTGCGGCGCAAGCGCCGGATCATTATGCGGGAAATAGTTGTGCGGCATCTTGATCGGCACGCCGGTATTGACGTCGCGGAAATATTCGTCGGACAGCGAGGTGGAATCATATTCGACGTGGTTGAACATATAGAGCCGCCGGCCCCGCTTCTCGTGCACGAGGCAGACGCCCATCTCGCTGGATTCCATCAGGATTTCCAGGCTGCCGGATTTCTCGATATCGGCGCGGCGCACCTCGGTCCAGCGCGACACCGGCACCTCGAAATTGTCGGAAAAGCCGTTGAGATAGATGGAGGAAGGTTTCAGGTTGCGGTGGCGGTAAACGCCGAAGGCCTTCTCTTTCAGCTCGTATTTCGGAACGCCGTGGAAATGATAGATCGCCGCCATCGCGCCCCAGCAGACGTTCATCGTCGAATGCACATTCGTTTCCGTCCAGTCGAGAATCTCCCGCATCTCCGGCCAATAGGTAACGTCCTCATAGGGCAAAAGCTCGATCGGCGCCCCGGTGATGATGAAGCCGTCGAATTTGCGATGCTTCACCTCCTCCCAGGTCTGGTAGAAGGCAAGAAGGTGATCCTCGGAGGTGTTCTTCGCCTTGTGGCCGCCGATGCGGATCAGCGACAGCTCGACCTGCAGCGGCGAGGCGCCGACGAGGCGGGCCATCTGCAATTCGGTCTTGATCTTGTTCGGCATCAAGTTGAGCAGCCCGATCTGCAGCGGACGGATATCCTGACGGATCGCCAGCGTCTCGGTCATTACCCGCACACCCTCTTGAACGAGAGTTTCAAAGGCGGGCAGCGTATCGGGGATCTTGATGGGCATTGCGGTCACTCGATCAAAAAAGCAAAAAACCGGCGGCGAAAAAAATCGCTACCGGTCCGCACGCGGCCCTTTAGCAACTTTTTTAACGTGGCTGCAAGCCGGCCGGCCAAATCACCACGAAACGCTTCATTAGACCCAGTCGAGCCGCGAATCAACTGCCGAATGCATGCGGTAGCGTCCCATGCAAGCATCATCACAGTTTAATGACTGATAGAATCTGTTGATAGACCGGTAACGCCACCATGTTAATAATGGTAAGCATGGGCGATGTTGGAAAAGCGTGATGGCAGATAAGACCGAGGGGAGGCCGGGCATCCGAAGGCAGGATGGAGTAGGGTATGATCTCAGCCTGACTTATCGCCTCGGAGTGATGTTCTCAGCATTCTGGAATTCGGACGTGCGTGGCAAGGTGCTGTTTCTGGCGACCGTGCTGATCGTAGTCATCCTGGCGACGGCTTATGGCCAGGTCATCCTCAACGAGTGGAACGCCCCCTTCTACGATTCGCTGGAGCGCCGCGACCTCGGTGAATTCTTCCATCAGCTTGAAATCTTCGCGATGATCGCCGGTACGCTGCTGCTGCTCAACGTGCTGCAGGCTTGGCTGAACCAGATGACGGCGCTTTATATGCGTGAAGGCCTGTCGCGCGATCTCGTCGATCAGTGGCTGAAGCGCAAACGGGCGCTACGGCTCGCCTCCAGCGGCCTGATCGGCGTCAATCCGGACCAGCGCCTGCACGAGGATTCCCGCAACCTTGCCGAAAGCACGACAGGGCTCGTTCTCGGCCTGTTGCAGGCGACCATTCTTCTCGTAAGCTTCATCGGCGTGCTCTGGGAGCTTTCCAGCGGCTTCATCTTCCACATCAGCGGCCACAGCTTCTCCATTCCAGGCTATATGGTCTGGGCGGCGATGTTCTACGCCGCCTCCGCCTCGGTGCTGAGCCAGGTCGTCGGCCGCAAACTGGTGAAGCTCAACGCCGACCGCTTTTCGAAGGAGGCCGAGCTTCGCTTCACCCTGATGCACGCCAACGAGAACATGCCGGCGATCACCGTTGCCCGCGGCGAGGAAAACGAGCGCCGGCGCATCAACACCGACATCAGCTCGGTGCTGAGGGTCGTCAAGCGGCTCGCCATGGCCAACACCAACCTCACCTGGGTTTCGGCCGGCTACGGCTGGCTAGTGATCGTCATTCCGATCATCGTCGCCGCGCCGGCCTATTTCTCCGGCGGCCTCACCCTCGGTCAGCTGATGATGTCGGTCGGCGCCTTCAACCAGGTCAATACGGCGCTGCGCTGGTACGTTGCCAATTTCGGCCCGATCGCCGAATGGCGCGCCACGCTGATGCGCGTCACCGATTTCCGCCAGGCGCTGGTCGACATGGAGGAGGATTACGACCTCAAGGACAGTATTGCCTACGAAGCCACCGCGCCGGACACGCTGACGCTGAAAGATATCGTCATCGTCGCCAAGATCGGTGAAGAGATCGACGAATGCGGCGGATTCCGCCTGCGCGAAACCGATGTCGTGATCAAGGCCGGCGAAAAGATCATGATCAACGGCGATCATAGCGTCAACCGCAAGCTGCTGTTCCAGGCGATGGCCGGCCTCTGGCCGTGCGGCAGCGGCACGATGGGCCTGCCGCCGATCGACGACATGCTGTTCGTTCCACAGGTAGCCTATGTCCCCGGCGGCTCGCTGCGCGAGGCCCTGGCCTTTCCCGAAAGCCCCGACGCCTATGGGAAGGCGGCCGTCGAGGCAGCCCTCGAGAAGGCCGGCCTGCATTCACTGATCGCACGGCTCGATACCCGCGCCCGCTGGGACAAGCTGCTCGACAGTGATGAACAGAAGGCGATCGGCTTTGCCCGCCTGCTCCTCGTGCGTCCGCGCTGGATCGTCTTCGACGAAGTGCTGGAAGGCATGGAGCCGGAATGGCAGGAAACGATGGCCAAACTTCTGACCACCATGCCCGAAGCCGGCATGATCTATATCGGCCGCTCCGAGGCCTATCTTGAGGCGCTGCATCCACGTGTGCTGCATCTGCAGGCGCTGCCGTCAAAATCCGAGGAGCCGCAGCAGCAGCAACAAGTCGCCCAGACCGGCGTCAGTGCCGGTACGGGCACTGCCGCCGTGCCCACGCCGGCGCTCTAAGCCAATTACATAGGCGGCACAATGCCGTCGAGGCCGACGGCCACCTGGCTGGCCGTGATGCTGCCGTCCGCCGCCTTCTCGCCGGTGACGATGACGCCGGCGCCGGACTTCAGATCATCCTTGGTCGCCGGCGCCAAGGTCACAATCGGGGTCGCATCGGCGATGGTGATGGTCTTTTCCTTGCCCTGATAGGTCAAAGTGATCGTGTGGCCGTTGACGGATTTGACGGCATTGCTGACGGTGGCGTTGGTCATCTGGCTATTCGGCTGCGCATCCCAGGGGCGGTTGCCCTCGCCGGTCCCCTTCATCGACGCCGGAAAGATCAGCACCTCGATCGCGCCATCCGGACCGGTGCCTTTCGGGAGCGAAGCGACGCCGACGAAATCGCCCGGCTTGATATCCTCGACCAAGGCTTTCTTGATGCCGCCGACCTTCCAGCCGGCTTTTAACGTGATCGTCGCATCGCTGCCTTCGCGTGTTTTGACGACGAGTTGATCGCCGCTGAGGCTCTCGATGGCGCCGCGAACCCGAATGCGGTTCCCATCCTGCGCCTCTGCGGTCTGCGATAGGGCAAGCGCAACAAGGCCGCCGGCGGCAATTGCCGTGAGAATTCTGGAATGAGACTTGCGAGACATATGACTTTTCCTTGTCGCCATTGCGGTCGGCAATATCCCTACAGCGCCGCGCGTCTTTTCAGACGCGCAAAGGACGCTGTAACACTTGGATTTGCTGCCGGACGACACCCTATGCCGCGCGGCGATACACTGGCGAATCAAGGAAAGGTGAGGCGACAAGTTGGGAAGCCTCAGCCTTCCAACGCTTCCCGCAGCATTTCGAGCTCCAGCCACTCCTCTTCCATCTTGGTCAGGCTGGCGCGCAGCTTCTCCATCTCGCTGGCAAGCCGGTTAAAGGCGGCGGGATCGCGCGTAAAAAGATTGGGATCCGCCATCAGCTGTTCCCGTTTGGCGATCTCGGCTTCGGCTTTTGCCATTTCCTTCGGCAGATTATCCAACGCGAATTTCTGCTTGAAGGAGAGCTTGCTCTTCGAGCTTGTCCCGGAAGGTGCTGCCTCTTGGGCCTTCGGCTTCTCCGCCGCTTTCTCGGCTCTCTTGCGCTCCTCGAGCGCGCCCTTGCGCTGCGCCAACATATCGGAGTAGCCGCCGGCATATTCGATCCAGCGTCCGTCAGGTGCATCCGGCGTGGCGGGCGGCGCGATCGTCGAGGTCACGGTGCGGTCGAGGAAATCGCGGTCGTGGCTGACGAGAATGACGGTGCCGGGAAAACCGGCGACGATTTCCTGCAGCAGGTCGAGCGTCTCGATATCGAGATCGTTTGTGGGTTCATCGAGGATCAACAGGTTGGTCGGACGGGAAAGAATACGCGCCAGCATCAGCCGGGCGCGCTCGCCGCCGGAGAGGCTTCTGATCGGCGTGCGCGCCTGTTCCGGCTGAAACAGGAACTCCTTCATGTAGCCGGTGACATGGCGCTGTTCACCGTTGACGAGCAGGTTTTCGCCGCGCCCATCCGTCAGATAATTGGCGAGCGTATCCTCGGGATCGAGATCCTCGCGCTTCTGGTCGAGTGTTGCGATCTCCAGATTGGTGCCGAGCTTGATCGTGCCGCTATCCGGCGAAAGCTGCCCGGTCAACATTTTCAACAGCGTCGTCTTGCCGGCGCCGTTCGGTCCGACCAGACCGATGCAGTCGCCGCGATGCACACGGATCGAAAACGGTGTGACGATGGCCCTCTCGCCGAAGCTCTTGGTGATCTTGTCGGCTTCGATCACCAGCTTGCCGGATTCCTGCGCGTCCGCAGCCGTCGCCTGCACCGTGCCTTGCGGTCCCTTGTGACCGCGATATTGCGAGCGCATCGTCTGCAGCTCGCCGAGGCGGCGCATGTTGCGCTTGCGCCGCGCCGTGACGCCGTAGCGCAGCCAGTGCTCCTCGCGCTCGATCGCCTTGCCGAGTTTGTGCTGTTCCAGTTCTTCGGCCTCCAGCACTTGGTCGCGCCAGGCCTCGAAATGCGAAAAGCCCCTGTCGAGCCGGCGCGAGGTGCCGCGGTCGAGCCAGACTGTTGCCGTCGAGACCTTTTCGAGGAAGCGCCGGTCGTGCGAGATCAGCACCAGGGCGCTGCGCGTCTTCTGCAACTCGCCTTCCAGCCATTCGATGGTGGGAAGGTCGAGATGGTTGGTCGGCTCGTCGAGAAGGAGAATGTCGGGCTCCGGCGCCAGCACGCGGGCAAGCGCGGCCCGGCGCGATTCGCCGCCGGACAGCATCCTCGGATCCTCCTCGCCGGTCAGTCCGAGATGGGAGAGCAGATAGCTGACGCGATAGGGATCGTCGCCCGGCCCGAGACCGGCCTCGGCATAGGCCTGGACGGTGTTGAAGCCGGCAAAATCCGGCGCCTGTTCGAGATAACGCACCGTCGAGGACGGATGACGGAAGACCTCGCCGGACTGCGCCTCGACCAGGCCGGCAGCGATCTTCAAGAGCGTCGATTTTCCCGAGCCGTTGCGCCCGACGAGACAGATTTTGTCACCGGGCTCGATCTGCAGGCTGGCGCCCGCCAGAAGCGGTGCGCCGCCGAAGCTCAGAAAGATATCGTCGAGTTTCAGGATGGGAGGGGCCAAAAATCAGACTCCGGAAAGATCATAGGGCCGGGCGAGCACGATCGCTCGGCCGCTGGCCAGCGAAAAGCGAACCTTGCCTTCCGCGACATTGGAAATGGTGCGCGACGAGCCGAAAGGCAGATGGAAATCGGCCAGCGGATAACGCGCATTGTCGATGCAAAGCCCGATGAGATCGCTGAACCCGAGCACGGAAAACAGGCTGCCCTTGGGAAGATCCAGCTCGATCGTACCGGCAAGCAGTGGCACTGCTTCCTCCTTGCCCGAGGTCAGCAGCAGATCGAAACCCTCTTCCGCCAGACCGACGGCCGACAGCAGATGCTGAAGCGCGTGGTCCGAGCGCTCGCCGCCAAGCGCACCGGCGAGGATCAGCCGCCGCGCACCCCGCGCGATCGCTTCCGACACGGCGATTTCGCCGTCCGTCGCCGCCTTTGCTGCCGGGTAGGGCTGTTTCGGCACATCGGGAAAGGCGCCTTCGAGATCGGCCGGGGTCGAATCGAAATCGCCGACCCAGAGCTCCGGCGTAATACCGAGTGCCGGCGCATGCCGCATGCCGCCATCGGCCGCGATGAAACGGCTGCCGTCGACGGCTTGGCGCAGGCGCTCGGTCAGGCTGAGTTCGCCGCCAAGGAGAATGGTGCAGGTGGATTGGCTCATGGGCATTGCCCTTAGCGCAAACGAGGGGTCGAGGGGAAGGGGCGCGGCTGGATCGGCCCCATTTGCCATCGAGCGCAGCGCATCCAACAGGATGCGCCCAGAGCGCTCGCTCAGGTGAAAACGGGGCTAGCCCGGCGTGTCCTTGTCACGCGATTGGAAGACCGCCTCGTACCCGCCGATGAAACGCTCGAACAATATAGCGAAGCGATCGACATCCTCCTCAGGCCAGTCGGAGACGATCTCGGAGATGATCGCGAGTTTCTGCGCGACGATCTCGGCAAGCAGACCCTGGCCGACCTCGGTGATGACGACGACAATCCGCCGCGCATCGGCCTGCGAAGCCTCGCGGCGCAGCACGTTACGCCCGACCATGTCGGCCACCACCCGGCTTGCCCGTGACGGATCGATGCGCAGCATCTCGGCGATCATGCCGACCGTGACTTCGCTGTCAGGCTGTGCCCTGCGCACGGCATCGAGCACATCGAGATGCGAAAGTTCAAGGCCCGGTGCAGCACTCTGGATCGCCAGCCGGCCGATCAACCGCCGCCCGGTCATCAGTCGCATGCGCCCCATGCTGCGGCCGATGCGAGGCACGCTTTCGTCGTCCGGCTCGGCCGGGTTCTTGGAGAGGATCCTGTTCAGGGCTTCATTCATGACAGCACCATAACAGAGCGGAATCGCAAATTGAATATGCCGATGTCAATCATGTGTCATTGACAATTATATGCCAACAGCACATAAAAAGCCATCCAACCGGAATGACGCCCCCATGGACATGCAACTCGCGCCTGCGCCGCTCGTGACGGATCCTCGTCGCCGGCTCATTCTGTTTTTCTTCCTGATGACGGCCATGTTCATGGCGACGCTGGATAATCAGATCGTATCCACGGCGCTGCCGACCATCGTCGGCGAATTCGGCCATCTCGAGCGTTTCGGCTGGATCGGCTCGGCCTATCTCCTTTCGCTCAGTGCCGTCATGCCGCTCTATGGCAAGCTCGGCGATCTCTTCGGCCGCAAATACGTGATGATGACGGCGATCATGATCTTCACCGTCGGCTCGGCGGTCTGCGGCCTTGCAGTCTCGATGAATACGCTGATCGCCGCCCGCGTGCTGCAGGGTCTTGGCGGCGGCGGCATCATGGTGTCGATCTTCGCCGTCAACGCCGATTTGTTCGAGCCGCGCGAGCGGGCGCGCTACCAGAGCTATTCCAGCCTGGTGCTGATGGCGTCGGGCGCGATCGGTCCGGTGCTCGGCGGCACGATGAGCGATCTTTTCGGCTGGCGCTCGATCTTCCTCGTCAACGTGCCGATCGGCTTCATCGTGCTCACCGGTCTCGCCTTCATGCTGCCCTATCGCAAGCCGCATCGCCGCCCGAGGATCGATTATGCCGGTGCGCTGCTGCTCGCGCTGACGACGACCAGTATCGTGCTCGCCACCGACAGCAGCGAACTGTTCGGCGCATTGATCTCGCCGCAGAGTATCGGCATCGTCGCCTTCGGCGTCGTCTGCGCCGTCACCTGGGTATTCGTCGAGCGCCGCGCGCCGGAGCCGATCGTGCCTCTGGAGCTCTTTCGCAATTCGACCTTCAGCCTGCTGCTGGTGATCTCGATCATGGGCGGCGCCATCGCCATCGGCATGGTCAATTACCTCGCCCTCTTCCTGCAAACCACCACCGGCCTTTCGCCTTCTGCCGCCGGCCTCCTTTTCATCCTTCTGACGGGCGGCCTCGTCTGCGGATCGCTTTCCGCTGGCCGCATCATCTCCAAGACGGGCCGCTACAAGCCCTTCGCCATTGCAAGTCTGACCTGCAGCGCCATTGCCTTCGCACTGATGTCACAGATCCATGCGGGAACGCCGATCGCTTTCATTGGCGCGATCATGATGCTGCATGGCATCGGCATCGGTCTTGCCCAGCAGGTTCCCGTCATTGGCGTCCAGAATGCAGCGCCCGCCCGCGACGTCGGCGCCGCCACCGGCTCGGTGACGTTGTCGCGCATGGGAGGCGCGTCGATCGCCATTTCCATCTACGGCGCGATCATCGCCTCCGAGCTTAACAAGGTCGGCGTCTCCATTCCCGGTGTCGCCGATATCGAGCAGCTGACGCCGAAAATGATGGCTTCCCTTCCCGAAGCAAGCCGCCAGGCCGTCGCCGATATCTATGCCGCCGCCTTCTCGCCGCTATTCATGACCGCCTCTGCCATCGCGCTGATCGGCCTTGTGGCTGCTATCCTGCTGAAGCCGGTACAACTACCCCGAGCCGGTGAGGCGAAGATGCAGCAACTGCCCGCGGCGGAAGCCGCGAAATAACGGATCGCGGCGGATACCTCAGCAGAAGGCGTTTCTTCTGATGGAAGCCTATCATGGATTGCAATTTTTTCGGCTGACTGCGGCTATTGGCTCGGTTGCTTCAATCGGGCCGTTCTTTTTCTGCGTCGCCGACGAATCTCCGCTTTCTGACGGAACTTTCGCCATAATTTCATCCGAGCGAAGGGAGGCCTCAACGCCCAAGGCTTGCCAAAATGCAACGGCGCCACATTTAAACAGAGTCTCGCTATGCAACCGATGCGTAAATCAGCTACAGCAAGGACTTGTATCGGCCGATTGTGCAGTGCGACAACAGGGGTGCGCACCTGTTGAATTTTCCTTGCCACGGTCGGTGCCTATCTGCGGCAAACCGGCAAAACAGCGACATGATGCGGAGAACCAGACTGGACAGCTTGACGACGTGGAAATCGCCCGCGCTTTCCAGTGATGCCTTGTTCGCGCCGTGGCGCCTCGCGCGTCGCCTGATGCTGCTTTCGGCCGTGGCAATGGCGCTGAATGGCTGTCAAACGCTGATGGAGCAATCCTATCAGCCGAGCGTCTCGCCCTCTTCCAATCCGCAGATCGTCGACGAGGTGCAGAAGAACGATCCGCGCGCGGCGATGGGTGCCCGCGAACATCCGCGCATCGTCGCAAGTTACGGCGGCGAATACAAGGACGCCAGGACCGAGCGCCTCGTCGCCCGCATTGCCGGCGCGCTGACGGCGGTGTCGGAAAATCCGAGCCAGTCCTACCGCATCACCATCTTGAATTCACCGGCGATCAACGCCTTTGCGCTGCCGGGCGGTTATCTCTACGTCACCCGCGGCTTGCTGGCGCTCGCTAATGACGCCTCGGAGGTCGCAGCCGTGCTGTCGCACGAAATGGGCCATGTGACGGCCAATCACGGCATCGAGCGGCAGAAGCGTGAAGAGGCGGAAGTCATCGCCAGCCGCGTCGTCGCCGAGGTGCTTTCCAGCGATATCGCCGGCAAGCAGGCGCTGGCCCGCGGCAAGCTGCGGTTGGCCGCCTTCTCGCGCCAGCAGGAACTGCAGGCCGACGTCATCGGCGTGCGCATGCTCGGCGAAGCTGGTTACGATCCCTATGCTGCTGCCCGTTTCCTCGATTCGATGGCGGCATACAGCCGCTTCATGTCGGTCGATCCTGAGGCCGACCAAAGCCTCGACTTCCTGTCGAGTCATCCGAATTCCGCCCAGCGCATCGAGCTTGCCCGCACCCATGCCCGCGCCTTCGGTCAGGAAGGTTCGGTCGGCGACAAGGGCCGCGATTATTATCTCGACGGCATAGACGGCCTGCTCTACGGCGACAGCCCGGAAGAAGGCTATGTGCGCGGGCAGACCTTCCTGCATGGCGGCCTCGGCATCCGCTTCGACGTCCCGCCGGATTTCCATATCGACAACAAGGTCGAAGCGGTGATGGCCACCGGCCCGAACGACATCGCCGTCCGCTTCGACGGCGTCGCCGACAATCAGAACCAGAGCCTCACCAACTATATTTCCAGCGGCTGGGTGACCGGCCTCGACCCCTCGACTATCCAGCCGGTCACCATCAACGGCATGGAAGCAGCAACAGCGCGCGCCAGCGCCGACCGCTGGGATTTCGATGTCACGGTGATCCGCAACAATTCGCAGATCTTCCGTTTCCTGACCGCCGTGCCGAAGGGCAGCGACGCGCTCGAGCCGACGGCCAATGTCCTGCGCGCGAGTTTCCGGCGCATGACGCCGGCCGAAGCTGCCTCGCTGAAGCCGCTGCGTATCCGTGTCGTCACCGTCCGGCCGGGTGAAAACATCTCGACGCTTGCCGCCCGCATGATGGGCACCGACCGTAAGCTCGATCTCTTCAAATTGATCAATGCCCTGCCCACGGGTGCAGCCGTCTCACCCGGCGATCGCGTCAAGATCATCGCCGAGTAAAAAAAGGCCCGGCTCGCGCCGGGCAGCTGTGCTGCTGGAGGGAAATAATATTCAGGCGTAGGCCGCCATATGCGGATCGGCGCTTACCAACGCGCTGCGCAGCTTCTCCATCGCCCGGCTTTCGATCTGTCGCACACGTTCCTTGGAAATGCCGAGATCGGCGCCGAGTTCTTCAAGCGTGGCGCCGTCTTCGGCCAGGCGCCGGGCGCTGATGATTTTCATCTCGCGTTCGTTGAGATGTTTCAGCGCCGACGCAAGCCAGATTCGGCGGCGCTCGCCGTCGATCATGTTGGAAACCTGCTCGTCGGGCAGCGGATCGTCGCTGACGAGGAAGTCCATCTTCTCCGCACTCTCGGCATCGCCGGAGACCGAAGGCGCCTGCAGCGAGGCGTCGTTGCCGGAAAGCCTGGCATCCATGGTCTGCACGTCGGCGAGGCTGACGCCGAGTGCGGCGGCGATTTCCTGGTGAATGGATTGCAGCGTCAACTGCGTATCACCCTTGGCGAGCTTGGCGCGCAGACGGCGCAGATTGAAGAACAGCGCCTTCTGCGCCGAACTCGTGCCGCCGCGCACGATAGACCAGTTGCGCAGGATATAGTCCTGAATCGAAGCCCTGATCCACCAGCTGGCGTAAGTGGAAAAACGCACGTCGCGTTCCGGCTCGAAGCGGGCGGCGGCCTCCAGCAGGCCGACATAGCCCTCCTGCACGAGATCGCTCATCGGCAGGCCGAAATTGCGGAACTTGCCCGCCATGGAGATGACGAGCCGCATATGGGCCATGGCAATCTGGTTGCGCGCACCGCGATCATCATGATCCTTCCAGCGGATGGCGAGATCGTGCTCTTCCTGACGGGCGAGATAGGGGGCGGCCATCGCGATCTTGATCATGCGCCGGTCTGCAGACATGTTCTTCATTTCGATCTCCTGAAACAGGCCTCTCGCCCTAAATGAACAATAAAACGCACCTTCCGGAACATCGCTGTCCGGACTGAATGAGGGTTCTGAATGCATAAAAGCCTCGCCCCTGGACTTTTCAGGGGGAGGCCCTAATTCTCATCATGGGCCGTTAAGACGGCCGGGCTGGACCTGTTTCTTCACGTTGCCGGATGGGCAATATTGAAAAGGCATGATCCGCTCCTCATCGAACATTGACGGAATAGCAGTTCGCCCGTCGAGGCATATTGCCGGCGAGCAGTCCGCAATTACGTGTGTTAAACGCGGCAGTCGGGAAAAAGTTCCAATGAAAACCCGGCTTGCGCCGGGTTTTTTTGATCGGGAAAAACAGGGTCGCCTTAGGCGGCTTCGTCCTGCGAATCGTCTTCTTCAATCGCCTTGCCGCGCTTCGGCCCCTTGTTGAGATTGGTCTCGACGAGGCGGACCGCTTCGGTTTCCGACATCTTGTTGACGGCGGCAATTTCGCGCGCCATGCGGTCGAGCGCAGCTTCATAAAGCTGACGCTCGGAATAGGACTGTTCCGGCTGGTTCTCGGCACGATAGAGATCGCGCACGACTTCAGCGATGGAAATCAGGTCGCCGGAATTGATCTTGGCATCATATTCCTGGGCGCGGCGCGACCACATGGTGCGCTTGACGCGGGCCTTGCCCTGCACGACCTTCAATGCACGCTCGACGAAATCCGTTTCCGAAAGTTTGCGCATGCCGATGCTCATCGCCTTCGCGACCGGAACCTTCAGCCGCATCTTGTCCTTTTCGAAATCGATAACGAAAAGTTCGAGCTTCATGCCGGCAACTTCTTGCTCTTCGATAGCGGTGATGGTACCGACGCCGTGAGCGGGGTAGACGATCGATTCACCGGTCTTGAAGCCATGGCGTGCTGTGGAAGGCTTTTTCTGCTGAGTCGTCATTCTATTCAAAAACTCCCTGTTACGCTTCCGGCGGCGGCCGGAGCCGGGTCAGTCAGGCCCGGGTGAGACGGTAGTATCCGTCGGGTGACTTCACTCTGGTCCCATCGGGCAAAAGCAAAGAACTTCTCGCGCACGATCTTGGGACCCGGCGCTCAAAGCGTTGATATGTCACGGAAACCGCGTACGGATTGGTTTTGCTTTCGTGATGGTTTTGGGCATGCGTCATGCCACAAATGGAACAGTACGCGAAACCTATCATAAAAATATGAGGAAATCAATAATTTGCTTCGCTTGAGTCATGCGGGCAACACATGTCACCCATATTTCTCACGCAGCTTTTAAAACGTTTCGCCCCGCGGCCTCCCGAATCCGGCGACCGAATATGGCCGCCGTCTCAATCGCCGGAACCGGGTTTCTCGGAGAAATATTTCTCGAACTTTCCGGTCTCGCCATCCATTTCCTTGGCCTCGGGCAACGGGTCCTTCTTGACCGTGATGTTCGGCCAGATGGTGGCGTATTCGGTGTTGATCTTCAGCCATTTGTCGAGGCCCGGCTCGGTATCGGGCTTGATCGCCTCGGCGGGACATTCAGGCTCGCAGACGCCGCAATCGATGCATTCGTCGGGATGGATGACGAGGAAATTCTCGCCTTCGTAGAAACAGTCGACGGGGCAGACTTCCACGCAATCGGTGTATTTGCACTTGATGCAATTGTCGGTCACGACATAGGTCATGAAGAACTCCAGGATTCCATGCAGATGGGGCCGGGCAACCTGGAACGTCGCGCCTATCCCCGTGCCGGAGGAAAAGCGTGGGCAGGCTTGGGAGGCAAGCACGCTTCCGGCAGGTTGTCAGTGACGTATCGGCTTTAACGCCGGATTTCAAGGATAAACGATCTGCAAAAGCCGCCGGCGCGGGCAGAGTTTTCTAATCCTCGTCCGACATCAGCCTGTCGATTGCGCGCCGTTCCTTTTTCGTCGGACGGCCGGTGCCGGTCGCCCGGATCGCCTGCTCGTAGGGGGTGAGGCGTTTTGCCTCATCGGGCGGCGGCGACAGGTCCTCGTAGAGCAGGCGGGCCTCCTCATAAGGCCCCCGCCGCTCGCCGGCGAGGCGCATGACGAGAACGACATCGCGCCGCTCCAGCGTCAGCTCGATACGGTCGCCCGGCTTGACCATCTGGCTCGGATGATTGCAGCGCTCGCCGTTGATGCGCACATGGCCCGATTGGACATGGCTCTGCGCCAACGAGCGCGACTTCACCATGCGCGCGAAGAACAGCCATTTGTCGATGCGCTGGCGCGAACCGCTTGTCGGCTGTGTCTCCCCGCCCATGATTACTTCTTCATCTGCTCCTTGAGAGCCGCGAGCTTGGCGAAAGGTGAATCCGGATCGATCGGCTTCTCCTTACGCGGTGGCTTGGCCTCGAAGCGCAGCGGCTGCGAAGCGCCACGGTTGTTGTTGCGATCGTTGCGCTCACCCCGATCCTTGCGATCGCCGCGGTCCTGCCGGTCACCGCGCGGCTGATCGCCCCGTGGCTGGTTGTTGCGGTCGCCTCTTGCCTGCTGCGGCCGGCCGCCATCGCGATTGCCGCCGTCCTTGCCGCGGTTGTGACGATTATTGTCGCGGCCTTCGCCGCCACGATTGCCTTCGCCGCCTTCACCGCCGCCCGGCCGGCGATTGCGGTCGCCGCGTTCCTGGTTCTGACCGCGCTCCTGGCCCTGGCCGCCACGGCGTTCGCCATGGCCGCCCCGCGCCTGGCGCTGATTGTCGTTGCGGCCGCCAAGGCGCCACAGAAGAACCGGCTTCGGTTCCACCGGCTCGCCGGCTTCCCCAGAAGCAGGCTCTGCTTCCCTAGATGCCGACACGGTTTCCTCAGAAGCGGTTGCAGCCTCCGGGACAGCCGATGCTTCGGCCGAAGCGGGGGTTTCCACCGCTTCCGTCACAGCCGTGTCGACGGCATCAGAAGCCGCCTCGGTCGTGGCTGGCTCGACGGTCTCTTCCGCTGCACCGTCGGCGTCGTCGTGATCGGCCTTTTCGGTTGTCTCGTCCGCAGGCGTTTCCGTAGCGGCAGCCGGCGCCGAAACCGCATCCTGCGTCGCAAGATGTGCCGATGCCTCTTCCGCCTTCACGGCATCGGCGCGATAGCCGAGACCCTTGAGGATCTCTTCCATGTCTTCGAGCGTCGCTCCGAGGATCGACAGCATCGCCGTCGTCGTCGTGAAGCGGCGGCCGTCATAGGCGCCCTCCGGACGATTGTTCTGGCCGGGCTTCCACTGCAGCAGCGGCCGGATGATATCGGCAAGCCGTTCGAGGATGTCGATGCGCACGGCACGCTTGCCGAGGAAACGGAAGCCGGCGAGCTTGTAGAACATCCGCTCATAGCTCGGATCGGTGACGACGGAGGTGCGGCCGGCGGCGAGCACCGGAATCAGATCGCCGTAGCCCGGCTTATCCAAACCGTCGTTCTTCAGCGCCCAGAGCAGCGTGATGAGCTCGGCCGGCGCCGGCTTCAGAAGGGCCGGAACGAAAATATGATAAGCGCCGAAACGCACGCCGTAGCGGCGCATCGAGGCGCGAGCCTCCTGGTCGAGCGACTTGACTTCCTCGGTCACGTCGCGGCGGAACAGCACACCGAGATTCTCGACGAGCTGGAAGGCCAGCCCCTTGGCGAGACCCTGCAGGTCCTCGGCGCGCGACAGATCATCGAGTGGCTTCAGCACCGTGCTGATATGATGATTGACGAAGCGTTCGACACGGGCGGCGACATGATCGCGGGCATTGCCCGTCAACTGCTCGTCGGCCAGCAGAATCACGCGCGGACGCATGATGTGATCGCTGCCCGAAAGCCGCGCCACCGGGTCGCCGATCCAACGGATCAACCCATCCGAACCGATCGCCAGGTCGCTGTTGCCGGCGGCATGGATGCGAGCCGCGCGGGCCTCGAATTCGAGCGCGAGCGCTTTCTGCGACGCAGCCTGAACCGCCTTGGCATCCGGTCCGTCCGTTCCCGCCACCGGCGTGAAGCGGAATCCGCTCAATTGCCCTACATGATGTCCTTCAACGAAGACATCGCCATTCACACTGATTTCAGCTTCCAGCATCGCATTCTCTCTCAGGCGCTTCATGAGCACAGATGTCCTGCGATCAACAAAGCGTTTCGTCAACCTCTCATGTAACGCATCGGACAATCGATCTTCGATTTCCCGCGTCTTTTCCTGCCAATGTGTCGGATCGGCCAGCCAGCCGGGACGATTCGAAACGTAGGTCCAGGTTCTTATCTGCGCGATTCGCGCCGAAAGCGTGTCAATTTCCCCATCTGTCCGATCGGAGCGGTGAACCTGTTCCGCGAGAAACTGCTCGTTCACCGTGCCATAGCGGACGAGATCGGAAAAGAGGGTCGAGATAAGATCGGCATGTTGTGCCGGGGTGATACGCCGATAGTCGGGAAGCGCGCAAGCCTCCCAGAGTTTTTCGACGCGGGCCGGCCTGTCGGCAAGGTGGATGACCTCGGGATAACGCGAAAGCTGTTCCAGCGCCTGCTGGTCGACCGCAGGCAGCGCCCGCGTCAGCCCCGGCACGCGCGGTCCCGCCTCGAGGCTGGCGCGCAGCGATGGGATCGATGAGAAGTCCATCTCGGTGGTGCGCCACTGCAAAACCTTGACGTTGTCGAATTCGTGCCCCTCGATGCGCTGCACCAGCTCCTCGTCGAAGGGGGAAACCTGTCCGGTGACGCCGAAGGTACCGTCACGCACGTGCCGCCCGGCGCGCCCGGCGATCTGGCCGAGTTCGCCCGGATTGAGATTGCGGAACTGGTAGCCGTCGAATTTCCGATCCTGGGCGAAGGCGACGTGGTCGACATCGAGGTTGAGGCCCATGCCGATCGCATCGGTCGCCACCAGATATTCGACGTCGCCAGCCTGATAAAGCGCCACCTGCGCATTGCGGGTGCGCGGGCTGAGCGCGCCGAGCACCACAGCCGCGCCGCCGCGCTGCCGGCGGATGAGCTCGGCGATGGCATAAACCTCATCGGCCGAGAAAGCGACGATAGCCGAGCGCTGCGGCAGCCGGGTGATCTTCTTCTGCCCGGCATAGAAAAGATGCGAAAGCCGCGGCCGCTCGACGACAGTGATGCCGGGCAGGAGCTGCTGCAGGATCGGCTGCATCGTCCCTGCACCGAGCAGCAGCGTTTCCTCGCGGCCGCGAAGATGCAGGATTCGGTCGGTGAAGATATGGCCGCGCTCGAGATCGCCGGCGAGCTGCACCTCGTCAATTGCGACGAAAGCGGCCTTGGTCTCACGCGGCATCGCCTCGACGGTGCAGACCGAAAAACGCGCATTGGGCGGCGAAATCTTTTCCTCGCCGGTGACCAGCGCCACATTCTGCGCGCCGACCTTCTCCACCACCCGCGTATAGACCTCGCGCGCCAGCAGCCTGAGCGGCAGGCCGATCACGCCGGTCCCGTGCGCGACCATGCGCTCGATCGCATAATGGGTCTTACCGGTATTGGTTGGCCCAAGCACCGCGGTCACACCGCGCCCGCTCAGTATCATCGGCTGCGAAGTCAGAGTCATGGTCCATGCAAATGAGGCAGGCAGCCCCAAGGAAAAGAATGCTTCGCTAATGGAAGCCAGAGAACACATGGACAGCCGCCGCCGCAAACGCAAGGGCAGATTTCAAAATGCTTCCGGGATTACGACCTTTGCGAGTCATTCGGAATGCCGGCGTCACCGATTCGGAACAGCGTGAGAACGAATCAGAGACGAATCGCTGACTCCCGATGATTCAGTTTTTGTTCACGGCTAAGTATTGATTTTGAATCACTTTTCCCCACTAGATGCTGAATCGCCGGAATCCCTCCGCTTGGCATTTTCGTCGCCGCCATCAGCGATTCCGTCCGCCTGCGAACAATCAAAAATTGCGCCCGAAATTAACCTCTCGACCAAAGCCGGAACGAATCGGCGACGAATCACTGACCCTATTGTTTTCGCCTTTCGTTCACGGCCATATCTGGTGGCGAAATTCAGTCCATGTGCTAGATGCGGATCGCCGATCCGGCTCCCCGTTCGGCCCTGTCCCATCGGCATTAATCTTTCGGAAGCCGGATTCATATGCCGTTAAGCCGGGATGGTCGCTGGCGGCGCACCGATCAAAAACGGAACGAATCGCTGACGAATCGGCGACATCGGGATCTTCTCGCTTTGTTCACCGCAACATATTGTATTTGAACGATTTTTTTACCATACGAGCATGTTTCGGATTGGGCCAGGGTTCGGACGCGTCACATTTCCACGCTTAACCGGGAACAAAAATCGCCAATGCGTGTTTCTCGTCCATTCAAATTGCCGATGAAATGAAGGAAACACACCATGCTTGGCACAATACTTCTTGTTATCCTCATTCTGCTCTTGATCGGAGCCTTGCCGAATTGGGGTTATAGCCGTGGCTGGGGCTATGGACCTTCTGGCGGTTTGGGGCTAGTTCTCGTGATTATCATTATCCTTGTACTCATGGGCCGCATCTAAAGGCCAACAAACCTGGGGAGTTACGACATGATGAAGAAGATTGTTCTTATTGGTGCGCTCGTGGGCGCCCTGGCATCCTGCACAGCGACCGAGCAAGGCACGGCGATCGGCGCCGGCACCGGTGCTGTTATCGGTGGTGCCGTCACCAACAGCTGGGGTGGTGCCGCCGTCGGCGCCGTTGCCGGCGGTCTGACCGGCGCTCTCATCGGCCAGTCGGTCGAACGCCGCGGCTACTGCGTCTATCGCGACCGCTACGGCCGCCGCTACGAGGCCCGTTGCCGCTACTGATCGGCAAAAGCATATCGGACTTCCCAACGGGCGCTTCGGCGCCCGTTTTTCTTGCTGCCTACTCCGTCATGGACCGACGCATGAATAAGCAAGGACGCGTCCAAACGGACGCGCCCTTGCTGCAATTCATTCATGAGCCTTGCGGGACTAGACGAAGAACTGCCCGCCATTGGCCGTCAGCGTCGAACCGGTGATGAAGCCGGCATCGTCGGAGGCGAGGAAGGTGACGCAGCGCGCGATTTCCTCAGGCTCGCCGAGACGGCCGACGGGAATCTGCGGAATGATGCGTTCGTTCAGCACCTTCTCCGGCACGGCAAGCACCATCTCGGTTCCGATGTAACCGGGGCAGATGGCGTTGACGGTGATGTTCTTGGCTGCCCCTTCCTGGGCCAGCGCCTTGGTGAAACCGAGATCACCCGCTTTGGCCGCCGAATAGTTCGCCTGACCCATCTGGCCCTTCTGGCCATTGATCGACGAGATATTGACAATGCGGCCGAAACTGCGGTCGCGCATGCCGGTCCAGACCTGATGCGTCATGTTGAACAGGCCGGTGAGGTTGGTATTGATCACCTCGTGCCACTGCTGCGGCGTCATCTTGTGGAACATCGCGTCGCGGGTGATGCCGGCATTGTTGACCAGCACTTCGACCGGCCCGATCTCGCTTTCGATCTTGGCGATCCCCTCGCCGCAGGCAGCGTAATCCGAAACATCCCATTTGAACACCGCGATGCCGGTGGCGTCGTGGAAGGCATTGGCCTTCTCGTCGTTGCCGGCATAATTGGCGGCAACCCTATATCCGGCGTTTTTCAACGCCACAGATATTGCCGCGCCGATGCCGCGTGTACCCCCGGTGACCAAAGCCACTCTGCTCATGTTCCGCTCCCTTTTGTTTTCGCCCGCCGTGGCAGGATTTCAATCAATGACGGATCGCATGCTGTTTAAAGTGCTTCGAAGCACATGGCGACACCCATGCCGCCGCCGATGCACAGCGTGGCCAGGCCCTTCTTGGCGCCGCGGCGCTTCATTTCGAACAGCAGCGTGTTGAGAACGCGCGCGCCGGAAGCGCCGATCGGATGGCCGATGGCGATCGCCCCGCCGTTGACGTTGACGATCGATGGATCCCAGCCGAGATCCTTGGTGACGGCGCAGGCCTGCGCCGCAAAGGCTTCATTGGCTTCGACGAGATCAAGATCGCCGACCGTCCAGCCGGCCTTCTCCAGCGCCTTGCGCGACGCCGGGATCGGGCCGGTGCCCATGATCGAAGGATCGACGCCCGCCGTTGCCCAGGAGACGATGCGGGCGAGCGGCTGGATGCCACGGCGGACGGCTTCGGCTTCACTCATCAGCACGGCTGCGGCCGCACCGTCATTGAGGCCGGATGCATTCGCGGCCGTGACCGTGCCCTCCTTGTCGAAGGCCGGGCGCAGTTTGCCCATCGCCTCCAGCGTGGCGCCGTGGCGGATATATTCGTCGGCATCGACGGTAACGTCGCCCTTACGCGTCTGGATGACGTAAGGGATGATCTCGTCGGCAAACCGGCCGGCCTTCTGCGCCGCTTCAGCCTTGTTCTGCGAGGCGACGGCGAACTGGTCCTGGTCGTCGCGCGAAAGCTGCCACTGGCGCGCGATGTTCTCGGCGGTGACGCCCATGTGATAACCGTGGAAGGCGTCGGTCAGGCCATCCTTGATCATCGTGTCGACCATCTTCATATCGCCCATCTTGGTGCCGCCGCGCAAATGCGCGGCATGCGGCGCCATCGACATGGATTCCTGGCCGCCGGCAACGATGATCTTGGCGTCGCCAGTCGCGATCTGCTGCATGCCGAGCGCGACGGCACGCAGACCCGAACCGCAGAGCTGGTTGACGCCCCAGGCGGTCGCCTCCTTCGGAATACCGGCCTTGATCGCCGCCTGGCGGGCCGGGTTCTGGCCCTCGCCGGCAGCAAGCACCTGGCCGAGGATCACCTCATCCACTTCGCCGGCATCGACGCCGGCGCGAGCGAGCGCCCCCTTGATGACGGCCGCGCCGAGTTCATGGGCGGGGACCGTTGCGAATGCGCCGTTGAACGAGCCTACGGCTGTTCGACCTGCGCTGGCGATGACGATGGATGAATTGCTCATGGGGACGCTCCTCGTTTTCGTCTCACTTACATAAGAGGAAACTGGCAAAGCTTGGAGCGCAAGTCAAACGCGAAGACCGGCCGCCGTCATTTTTCGGCACGAGCCCGCGAAAGCCCGATTCATCTGCTCTGTGAAAGGTTTGCCGCATCGCACAAAGAGATTGTCACCGGCCTTCTTTTGCGTTTACAGTCTGAAGTGGAGGAATATCCATAATTCAGACGGGGGTCCAGGAGACTGATATGGCGAAGCATGAGGGTCAGATTGTCATCAAGAAATACGCCAATCGCCGGCTATACAATACAGGCACCAGCACCTACGTCACGCTGGAAGACCTGGCGGAGATGGTGAAGAAGGGCGAAGAATTTACCGTCCAGGATGCAAAAAGCGGAGATGACATCACGCATTCGGTGCTGACCCAGATCATCTTCGAGCAGGAATCGAAGACCGGCAACACTTTGCTCCCGATCTCCTTCCTGCGTCAGCTCATCACCTATTACGGCGACCAGATGCAGATGGTCGTGCCGAGCTTTCTCGAACATTCGATGCGCGCCTTTACCGAACAGCAGTCCCAGATGCGCGAGCAGGTGAACCGCGCCTTCGGCGAAACACCGCTCGGCAAGAACCTGCAGCTGCCGATGCAGATGGTCGAGGACCAGGTTCGCCGCAATACCGAGCTGTTTCAGCAGGCGATGCAGATGTTCTCGCCCTTCATGACGCCGCCTGCAAAGGAAAGCCGCAAGGCCGAGGCCAAGGATATCGATGAGCTGAAGGAACAGCTTCGCGCCCTTCAGAATAAACTCGACAACCTATAATCCGATCGAGACATCCCGCCCGGCGCTCCGGATCGAGACGGCAAAGCCGCCGATCACATCGATCAGAGCGATCGTCATCAAAATGAAGAAGACCTGCGTCGCAGCATCCCGGACGAGCAGAAACTCGACCAGGAAGGCGATGAAAACCAGCATCGACAAGATGTGGTTGATGAGGTTGCCGGGACCCGTTCTGGTCGCTTTCAGGATTTCGAAGAACAGCACGACAAGCGCTATGACGATGAAAAGATCGCCGAGCGCCATGCTCCAGATCGCGCCTGAGATCATCGACAATACGATGACATCATGCTGCAGCGCCGGAATACCGCCATCGCCCATCAGGCCGAGCATCGCCAGATTGTAGAGAACGAAGGGAATAATCATCAGCGGCATTGCGGCTATCATCGGCAATCTCCTTGGCGGCTGCAAGAATACTGCCGCAAAGCATTGCCCCACTGCAAGTCGTTGCAAATATTATATCGCTGAATATGAAAAGGCCGGCGTGACGCCGGCCTTGAAACCTTCGATCGGACCAGCCGAAATCGGAAATTATGCGCTTTCCTTCGGCGTCAGAACCTGGCGGCCGCGATACATGCCGGTCTTCAGGTCGATATGATGCGGGCGGCGCAGTTCGCCGGAGTTCTTGTCTTCGACATAGGTCGGAGCCTTCAGCGCGTCAGCCGAACGGCGCATACCGCGCTTGGACGGGCTTGTTTTTCTCTTCGGTACAGCCATTTCTCTTACTCCACTTGCGGGCAAAACATTCCCACGGCCAGACTGGCGGCCGAAACGGACATGTCGCGATTTCGGAAATTTTGCGCGCTTATACATGCAAGGGGCGGCCTTGACCAGTCCCCATGCATATTTTTTGAGAAGCCGATGATTTCCCGTTCAGACTTCGTCTTCCGGCACGATCCAGGGCTCGGCGCGCGCCGCCTCTTCCCATTTCCGCCAGGCCGGATGCGCCTTCATGGTCTGCATGTAGGTGAGCGTATCACGTCGATTGACGAGGTCATAGATCTCGAACCGGTTGACGACGGGCGCAAACATCGCATCCGCCCCGCTGAACGCGCCGAAGAGAAACGGCCCGCCGGATTGCTGCAGCAGATCCCGCCAGATCGTCTCGATGCGGCCGACATCGGTATCGACGCCATCCGGCAATGCGATCCTGGCCTTCGGCCGGCGCATATTCATCGGGCAGGCGCTGCGCAGAGCCCGGAAGCTCGACAGCATTTCCATCGAAACCGAGCGGGCAAGCGACCGCTGGGCACGATCAGCAGCAGAAGGCCGGCGTCGGGATACAGCTCGGCGGCATATTCGATGATCGCCAGCGATTCCCAGATCTTCAATGTGCCATGCTGCAGGAGCGGCACTCGCCCGGTCGGAGATACGGCCTTGATATTCGGATTGCCGGCTGCGTCGTCGAAGGGGATCAACACCTCTTCGAAATCGATGCCCAGGCCCGTCAGCGCCATCCAGGGCCGGAACGACCAGGAGGAATAGTTCTTGTTGGCGATATAGAGCGTCGGTCTGTCCATCGGTCTCTCCCCTTCAGGCGTCGAAATCGAAAATCAGCAATTCGTGGAAATGATTCATATCCTCGAAGACGCAGAATGCCGGCGGCGTCAGCTCGAAAACAGGGGCCTTGCGGCGGATATCCTCGGCAACGTCATCGAGCATCGCCTGCCAGCGCGGCAGGGCTTCGTCCTCAAGCCATTCGACCGGATAGGCGAAGGTCATGTGGAACCTGTAATCCTCGTGGTTCGGCTGGCGATAGCCGAGGAGATCGGCAAAGGCGTTGCGCCAGGCGCGCATGACCCTCCGGTCATTCTGCGTCGCCCCATCGAGCAGCAGACCCGACGGGCGAGCTTCGACGACGGCGACCTTGAAGGGGGCGGCCATCGAGAACCCTTCGAGCCGCGCCGCCATCAGCTCGGTGATGTCGTCGATCGGCGTCTCGAGCGGAAGATCGCCCGGCCAGCAATCCCACCGGCGTCGGGTGTCGATGAGACCTTCGAAGAGCGTCATGTGAAGACTTGTTATCGGCGTGAAGACGAACTGCGGAGCTTCGGGCATTGCCAGATATGTCTCCCGCGCCTCGATCAGCACCGCCTGCGTCCGCGATCCCTTCTCGACATGGCAGACGATGGTATTGCCTGCTTCCGGCAGGAAGCCGCCGACCTTGCGATAGCGGCTGCCGAGATGGGCGGGCGGGGTCGGATTGTGCGTCTTCGAATAGAAAAGAAGCTCGGGAGAAAACGTCGTAGCGGTCATGGGCGACTGAGGGGCTCCGATTGGACTGCACCGCCCATATGGCAGAATCAAGAATGTCAGATGACGCTTGCGGCTACCAACGACAAGTTCTGATCTCAGTCATAGATGCATTTGATGTAATCGCCGGAACCCTGTGCCCGCCGCTCGATGACGCCGGCAAGCCGGCGAAGGCCGCGGCCCGGTTTGCCGGCATTGCGATCGATCGGGTTCGGCAGCGAGACCGCGAGCAGCGATGCCTGGCGCCGCGTCAGCCTCGAGGCCGGCACCTTGAAATGATGCTGGGCCGCCGCCTCGATGCCGTAGATGCCCGGACCCCATTCGGCGATGTTGAGATAGATTTCCATCAGCCGCCGCTTCGACAGAACGAAATCCGTGGAAACAGCAAGCGGAAGCTCCATCGCCTTGCGCACGAAGGAGCGGCCGTTCCAGAGAAACAGGTTCTTTGCCGTCTGCATCGGTATGGTGCTGCCGCCGCGGGTCGCCTGGCCTTTCAGCGTATCCTCGACCAGCATGCGCATCTCGGCCCAGTCGACGCCGCCGTGGAAGCAATATTGCCCGTCTTCGGACATCATCACCGATTGCACCAGAACCGGGGCAATGTCATCGAGCGACACCCATCGGCGGTCATAGCCGCGCAACAGCACGAGATCGCGCAGCATCAGCGTCGAGACCGGGTGGATAAAGGGCAGCAGGTAGAAGAAGATCAGACCATAGGGAAGGATCAGCAGGGCCAGCACGGCAAGGACAATGCGTTTCAACACGCGCTGGTCTCCAAACCATCGCCGCTGGGCCGGCGCGTCGACGCTGTCCTCTATCTCTGGCGCTATATCCAATGTCCCCAGCCCGATTTCGCTCCTGTCGTTCTCATAACGCCTGTGGGCCGCTTATGCCAGAGTGCGCGGCAAATCTTGCTGCGCCATCGACAATTCCGTTGCAAGCCCGGGGGCGCTCATGCCAAACAGCGCCCATGGAAGCGAACCTGGACACTTTCGAGACGAGGCTGAAGAACAACGCCCGCGAGATCGAGGCGCTGCTCGACGCATTGCTTTTACCGAACCCCCTCTCCGACGAAATTGGCAGGCCAGAAACCTTGCGCAGCGCCATGCACTATGCCGTGCTGAACGGCGGCAAGCGGCTGCGCCCGTTCCTGGTCGTCGAAAGCGCTGCCCTTCTCGGCGGCGACGCCGAGGCGGCCCTTCGCGTCGGCGCAGCACTCGAATGCGTCCATTGTTATTCGCTCGTGCATGACGATCTGCCGGCCATGGACGACGATGATCTGCGCCGCGGCAAACCGACGGTCCACATCAAATTCGATGAAGCCACTGCGATCCTCGCAGGCGACAGCCTGCTGACCTACGCCTTCGACATCGTCGCCGCGCCGGAAACCACCCTTCCCGACACCAGCAAGGCGGCACTGGTGCTGGCTCTTGCCCGCGCTGCCGGTCTCGGCGGCATGGCCGGCGGCCAGGCGCTCGATCTCGCGGCGGAAAGACAGGCCCCCGACGAGGCCGGCATCATCCGCCTGCAGGCGATGAAAACCGGCGCACTGATCCGCTTCGCCTGCGAAGCCGGCGCCATCATCTCGGCAGGCTCGCCGGAGGATCGCCGCCGCTTGCGCGCATTCGGCGAAAAAATCGGCCTTGCCTTCCAGCTCGCCGACGACATTCTGGACCTGACCTCGGATGCTGCGACCATGGGCAAGGCAACCGGCAAGGATGCGGCCCGCGGCAAGGGAACGCTTGTTGCCCTGCACGGCATCGAATGGGCCGAGAGCGAGCTTCGCCGGCATGTCCGCGACGCCGAGGCTCTGCTTGCCCCCTACCGCGCCCGCGCCTCAACCCTCATCGCCGCAGCGCAGTTCATCGCCGACCGGAAGAGCTGAACCGGCAGCTCAGGCTGCCAATATCTCTTTGAGAGCGGCAATCAGACGGGCGCATTCCTCGTCGGTGCCGATGCTGATGCGCAGGAAATCCGAAATACGCGGCTTGGCAAATTGGCGGACGAGAACGCCACGCTTCCTGAGAGCCGCTAAAAGTGTTGCGCTCGACCGGCTGTCATGCCTTGCAAACACGAAATTCGCCTGGGACGGCAGCACTTGAAAAGCCAGCGCTTCGAGCTCTCGCACCAGGCCGTCCCGGCTGGCGATGAGCTTCTTCCGGCATGTCTCGAACCATGCTTCGTCCTCGATCGCCGCCGTCGCGGCGACCTGCGCCAGGCGATCGAGCGGATAGGAATTGAAGCTGTCCTTGACGCGCACCAGCGCCTCGATCAGGTCCCGCTGGCCCAGCGCAAAACCGACGCGTAGGCCCGCAAAGGAGCGGGATTTCGACAGGGTCTGAATGACAAGCAGATTGGGATATTTGGGAATAAGCGGGACAGCGCTGTCACCGCCGAAATCGACATAGGCCTCGTCGATCACCACGACCGCACCCGGATGGGCGGCGACAAGCGCCTCTATGTCGGCGAGCGGCAGGCCGATGCCGGTCGGTGCGTTCGGATTGGGGATGATGATGGCGCCGCATGGCCTGTCGTAATCCGCCAGCCGGATCTGGAACCCGTCATCGACAGGAATCTCGATCGCCTCGATGTCGTATAGCAGGCTATAAGTCGGATAGAAGCTATAGGTGACATCGGGATAGAGAAGCGGCCGCTCGTGTTTCAACAGTGCCTGAAAAGTATGGGCAAGGACCTCGTCCGAGCCGTTGCCGACAAAAACTTCGCCCGCCGTCAGACCGTGACGAGCCGCGATCGTCTCGCGCAATTCCGTCGCCGCCGGGTCGGGATAGAGCCGCAGACGATCGTCCGCTGCTTGCCTGATCGCCTCCAGCGCCTTCGGCGAAGGCCCGTAGGGGTTCTCGTTGGTGTTGAGCTTGACCAGGCCGGGAATACGCGGTTGCTCCCCGGCGACATAGGGCTGGAGCCTGCTGACGATATCAGACCAGTACCGGCTCATTCGAATTCGCTGACCTTCATTCCGCCGCCGTCCGCTGGCTGAAACGCTTCTCGATATAATCGACGACAAGCACCTCGAAGTCGGCGGCGATATTGGGGCCGCGCAGCGTCAGCGCCTTCTTGCCGTCGATGAACACAGGGGCTGCCGGTGTCTCGCCGGTGCCGGGAAGCGAAATGCCGATATCGGCATGTTTGCTTTCGCCTGGTCCGTTGACGATGCAGCCCATCACGGCGACGTTCAGCGCCTCGACGCCGGGATATTTCTCGCGCCAGATCGGCATATTCTTGCGGATGTCGTTCTGGATGTTCTGGGCCAGTTCCTGGAAGACTGTCGACGTCGTGCGCCCACAGCCGGGACAGGCGGCAACGACAGGGATGAACTGGCGGAAGCCCATGACCTGCAGGATTTCCTGCGCCACCTGGACTTCGCGCGTGCGGTCGCCGTTCGGCTCCGGTGTCAGCGACACGCGGATCGTATCGCCGATGCCGTGCTGAAGCACGAAGCCCATCGCCGCCGACGAGGCGACGATGCCCTTAGTGCCCATGCCGGCCTCTGTCAGACCGAGGTGCAAGGCATGATTGGAGCGCTCGGCGAGCATCGAATTGACGGCGATCAGGTCCTGCACTTGGCTGACTTTGGCCGACAGGATGATGCGGTTGCGCGGCAGGCCGATCTCTTCAGCAAGGGCTGCCGAAAGCAGAGCCGACTGCACGATCGCCTCGCGCGTCACCTGCCGGGCCGAAAGCGGCGAGCCGGCCGCGGCATTCTGGTCCATCAGCGCCGTCAGCAGATCCTGATCGAGCGAACCCCAGTTGACGCCGATGCGCACCGGCTTGTCATAGCGGATCGCCATCTCGATGATCTCGGCGAACTGCTTGTCCTTCTTGTCCTTGAAGCCGACATTGCCGGGGTTGATGCGATATTTCGCCAGCGCTGCGGCACAATCGGGATGATCGGCAAGCAGCTTGTGTCCGATATAATGAAAGTCGCCGATTAGCGGCACGTCCATTCCGAGCCGTAGCAGCCGCTCGCGGATCTTCGGCACGGCGGCCGCACTCTCATCGCGGTCGACGGTGATGCGCACTAGCTCCGAGCCCGCCCGGTGGAGGGCCGCGACCTGGGCGACGGTCGAATCGATATCGGCCGTATCGGTATTCGTCATCGATTGCACGACGACCGGCGCCCCGCCGCCGACGATGACGCCGCCGACATCGACGGCAACGGAAGCGCGGCGCGGTTTCGGATCAAAATCGGCGGCTGAAGACATGAAGAGTTCTTGCACCCCTAAAGCATGTCGCGCAAAAGTGTGTGAGCGGTTTTGCGATAACGACATGCGTCAAACAAAGACCTAAAGCGCGAGGACCCAATCTGAAAGATTGCGACGCGCTTTAGAAACAGTGTCTTTCAGGTGGATCATGACTGCTTCCTTGTCAACCGCTCCTGATATCACTTTTGTCGGGAGGCGCCTCAGTGGCCGCCCCCGGAAACTCCGTCGGCATAATGGGCCAGTTTGGAGAACAGCAGAACGACCAACAGCAGCACCGGCAGCGCCATGAAGACCGCCGCGAAGCCGACATGCTCGGCGACGAAGCCGATCAGGGACTGCGCAACCAGCATGCCGGAATAGCCCATGGTGGTGACCACCGAGATGCCGATGCCGGGCTTAAGTCCGGGAATATTGCCCGCCGCCGAGAAAGCGATCGGCACCATGTTGGAAATGCCGATACCGCAAAAAGCAAAGCCCAGAATGGCGAGCTCGGCATTGGGGGCCAAGCCTGCAAGCAGCATGCCGACAATGGCAAAAAGCGTGCAGATCCGCAGCGTCTTGACGCCACCCAGACGATCGCGCACCAGATCGCCGGCAAAACGCATGATTGCCATCGTCGCCGAAAAGGCTGCAAAACCGAGACCGGACAGCGCCACGGACGCATCCATTTCCTGGCGAAGATAGAGCGCGCCCCAGTCGAGCACCGCGCCTTCCGGCACCATGGAAAACAAGGCCATCAATCCGAGCAGCCACGGCAGCGGCACCATCGGCAGCCTGGTCTTTTCTTTCTTGGTGTCGGGATGCGGCGGATCGGCCAGGATCATCGGCCATGCCAGAGCAAGGAAGATCGCCGCCAGCACCGTCGCCAGCTCGGCATGGCCGAGAATGCCGAGCTTGGAAATCACGATGCCGCCGAGACCCGAGCCGATCAACCCGCCGAGGCTCCAGAAAGCGTGGCAGGACGACATGATGGAGCGGCGCATGGATTTTTCGACCGACACCGCATTGGCATTCATCGCCACATCCATGGCGCCGATGAAACCGCCGAACAGGAAGAGCGAGATTGCCCCGGTGATCACGTTCGGCGCCAGCGTCAAGGCCAGGAGCAGGGGCAACACACAGACAGCCAACACCTGAACGACGATACGCGAGCCGTGTTTGGCGATCTGGGCGCCCGCGATCGGCATCATCACCAGCGAGCCGACGCCGAAGACGAGGATCATCAGCCCAAGCTCGAACTTGGAGAGCGCCAGACGTTCAGCAAAATCCGGGATCTTCGGAGCCCAGCAGCCGACGACGAAACCGTTCATGAGAAAGAGCAGCGAAACCGCCGCCCGGCTTCTGGTAACGAAGCCGCTTCGAGCTGCCGGCGGCGCATTCACATGGCTATCCATTTCGGTCTTTCCTCGTTCTCGGGCTTGGGAGCGCCCGTTTTTTCTTAACTCTAAAGTGGCGGCTCAGTTCGTTTTTTCAGCGATGACGGTCCTGCACCCACGCTCGCGGTAACCCGCAAGAATTGCGGGATCGGCATTGTGCTCGACGACGAGGCACTCGCAATGCGCAACCGGGAGGATGCTGTGGGGAGCAGCGGTGCTGAATTTCTCCGAGGTTACCGCCGCGAGTACCTTCTTGCTTCTCGATGCCGCAAACCGTTTGAACTCCGCATCCTCGAAGCCGAACACCGTAATGCCGGCCTCGAGATCGATGCCGCAAGCGCCGAGGATGCAGAGATCGGGCGAAATCTGCTCCATATCCCGCAATGCCTTGGCACCGAGCGCGCCGCCGGTCTGCCGATCCACCATTCCACCGATCAGGATGACGTTGACGGCGGGCTTGTCGATCAGCGCTACGGCGATCGCCGGCGCATTCGTTGCAGCCGTCAGTTCGAGTTCGGCCGGCAATGCATTTGCAATTGCCAGGTTGGTGCTGCCGGCATCGAAAAACACGCACGAACCGGCAGCGATCTGCTTCGCCGCAGCCTGCGCTAAGGCCTGCTTGCGATCAGCGGCAAAACCGATGCGCTGCGCCAAGCTTTCATGCGCCGGCGAAACCGGCAAAGCGCCGCCATAAACTCGCTCGCAAAGGCCCGCTTTTGCCATTTCACGCAGGTCGCGCCGCACTGTATCCTCGGAGACGCCGAATTCGAGCGCGAGTTCCGCCGCCAGCACGCGGCCGTTCAACCGCAGCCTTTCCGAAATCACACCCTGGCGCTCCCGCAACAAAAAATCCTGCATGTTCTTACCGGTTCGACACCTCAGATAATTGGAAAACGTGCATAAACGCTGATGATCGTGCAGGCAATATGCATGTTCACACGTTTTCTGACGTTATGAAACAAAGCTCCGCCACCAGATCGAAATATGGCCTATTGACCGGTTCGTGGCCTGAGAATATCGATCGGATATTCTCGATTCCCCGCCGGCAACCCGCCATCTGGTGCATCTCCCGTGAAAAACTCCGTCAGCCTGGGCATTCTGCTCACGAGCGCCGCCTATATGGCGTTCACCTTCCATGACGCGATGATCAAGATCCTGACTTCAAGCATCCCGGTCTGGCAGATCCTGTTTTTCCGCAGTCTGACGATCCTGCTCGGTTGTCTCGCCTTTGGCCGCGGCAAGCTCGTCCGCCAGACGATGGCATCGCCGATCATCAAGCCGATGATCGCCCGCAGCATCCTTCTTCTCTCAGCATGGCTTTCCTATTATTCCGCCGCAAGCCACCTGCAGCTGGCCGAGGTGACCACGCTTTATTACGCCGCCCCCGTCGTCGGCACCCTGCTTGCATGGCTCATCCTCAAGGAGGAGGTCACGCCTGCGCGCTGGCTCGCCGTCGGCGTCGGGTTCGTCGGGGTGCTCATTGCTTGCAACCCAATCGGTCTTGCCATTTCCTGGCCGGTCTATCTGGCGCTGCAGGCAGCCGTCCTCTGGGCCTCCGCCATGGTGCTGCTGCGCAAGACCTCGCTGCATGAGAAGACCACCGTCCAGCTCGCCGTTTCCAACGTCTTCTTCCTTATTATGACAGGTGTTGCCGTCCTCTATACCTGGCGCACCCCTGACATGACGCAGCTGGCACTTCTCATCGCCACCGGCGTCGTTGCCGGCTCGGCGCAGTTCGCCCTCTTCGAAGGCATGCGCCGTGCACCCGTCTCCGTGCTTGCGCCATTCGAATATACCTCGCTCGTCTGGGCCTTCCTCCTCGGCTATCTGATCTGGGCCGATATCCCGACGCTAAACGTCATCGCCGGCGCATGCATGATCCTCGGCGCCGGGCTGATCATCATCGTCAGCGAAAGGTTGCGTCGCCCTATCGCCGTGTGATGCGTATTTTCCAAGGCATTACCGGTTCAACCGGCCGCTTGAGAAAAATATTTGCAATTGCCGCTTTTATTCGCAGTTTTTTACGCTTCCGGCGCCCTAGGTTTCTGCGAACTATCTCTCATCCGATCACAACCTCCCAAGGATGGATAAAACTATGAACTGGTTGAAAACCGTCGCCGCCGCCGCCCTCATTCAGGCTGCAGCCCTCCTGCCGGCCCATGCCGGCGAAAACCTCGCCACCATCAAATCGGCCGGCGTCTTCAAGATCGGCACCGAAGGCACCTACGCGCCCTTCACCTATCATGACGAAAGCGGCAAGCTCGTCGGATTCGACGTCGAGATCGGCGAAGCGATCGCCGCCAAACTCGGCGTCAAGGCCGAGTTCGTCGAGGGCAAGTGGGATGGCCTGATCGCCGGCCTCGACGCCAAGCGCTACGACACCGTCATCAACCAGGTTGGCATCACCGAAGCCCGCAAGCAGAAATACGATTTCTCCGAGCCCTATATCGCTTCCAAGGCCGTACTGATCGTCCGCGACGGCGACGACAGCATCAAGACTTTCGCCGACCTCAAGGGCAAGAAATCCGCCCAGTCGCTGACCAGCAACTTCGGCAAGATCGCAACCGAAGCCGGCGCCGAGCTCGTCGGCACCGACGGTTTCGACCAGTCGATCCAGCTGGTGCTGACCAAGCGCGCCGACGCGACGATCAACGACAGTCTCTCCTTCCTCGATTTCAAGAAGCACAAGCCGGACGCGCCGGTGAAGATCGCCGCCGAGCAGGAAAATGCCGATTATTCCGGCATCATCATCCGCAAGAACGAGCCGGAGCTTCTTGCCGAAATCAATAAGGCGCTTGCCGACATCAAGGCCGACGGTACTTACAAGAAGATCGCCGACAAGTATTTCGGCCAGGACGTTTCGAAGTAAGTTCCTGTCAAAGAAGTCCCCTCCTCAACCCAGGGGTTGGGGAGGGGTATTCCGAGATACGACGATCCAACCGAGAGGGAATACCCCTTGCCGCACTGGCTCCAACTGATGGCGGAATCGCTCCCCTCACTCCTCTGGGCGGGACTGATCTTCACCATCCCCCTCACGCTGCTTTCCTTCGTATTCGGATTGCTCCTCGGGCTGATTACCGCGATTGCCCGACTGTTCGGCCCCGCGCCGGTCGCGGCTATTGCCCGCTTTTATGTCTGGGTGATCCGCGGCACACCGCTGCTCGTCCAGCTCTTCGTGATTTTCTACGGCCTGCCAAGCATCGGCATCCTGCTCGATGCCTTTCCCGCCGCCCTCATCGGCTTTACCCTGAATATCGGCGCCTACAGCTCCGAGATCATCCGCGCCGTCATCTCCTCGGTGCCGAAGGGCCAGTGGGAGGCCGCCTATTCGATCGGCATGAGCTGGCGCCAGGCGATGAGCCGCACCATCCTGCCGCAGGCCGCCCGCGTCGCCGTACCGCCGCTGTCAAACACCTTCATCTCGCTGGTCAAGGATACTTCGCTTGCTGCCGCCATCACCGTGCCGGAGCTCTTTCAGGCAGCGCAGCGCATCGTCGCCACCACCTATGAACCGCTGATCCTCTATATCGAGGCGGCGCTGCTCTATCTTGTGCTGAGCTCCGTTCTCTCGCAGCTGCAAGTGCGGCTGGAGCGCCGCTTCGCGCGCTACGGCGGCATGCTGGAGGCCAATGCATGATCGAGCTTTCCAACATCGAAAAGCGCTTCGGCGACGCCGTCATCCTCAAGGATATCAGCATCCGGATTCCCGAAGGCAGCGTCACCGCGCTGGTCGGACCGTCCGGCGGCGGCAAGAGCACGCTGCTACGCTGCATCAACCTGCTCGAAATCCCCACCGCCGGGGCAATCCGCCTCGGAGAGGAAACGCTGTCCTTTGCACCGGGTCAACGAACGAGCTGGCAGGCGATCCAGAAGATCCGCCGCCAGACCGGCATGGTCTTCCAGAATTTTCAGCTTTTCCCGCATCAAACCGCGATCGAGAATGTCATGGAAGGCCTGGTGACGGTGCTGAGATGGCCGCGGGAAAAGGCGCGTGCACGCGCCATGGAGCTCTTGACCAAGGTCGGCATGACCCATAAGGCCGACGCTTGGCCGTCGACGCTCTCAGGCGGTCAGCAGCAGCGTGTGGCGATCGCTCGCGCCTTGGCGCCGTCGCCGCGCGTGTTGCTCTGCGACGAGCCGACTTCGGCGCTCGATCCGGAACTTTCGGCCGAAGTGGTCGATGTGCTCGGCCAGCTTGCCCGTGAAGGGACGACGATGGTGATGGCGACCCACGATCTCAGGCTTGCGTCGAAGATCGCCAATGACGTCGTCTTCCTGGAAGCCGGAAGCGTGGTGGAAACGGGCAGCGCCAGGGCGATCTTCACTGCGCCGGAGCGCGAACGCACCAAGCGCTTCATCTCGACGATCAACGCCGCCCATACCTACGACATCTGAATGTCTCACGTGAATCGTGATTCACGTGAGACCCTTTTGCGTCTAAGCGCCCTTCCTCAGGCCGAGGTGACGACGGAGCGCGCAGCCTTCAGCGCATTGCCCCACCAGGTGATCTGATCGAGCAGGTTCTTCGCAGCCTCGTTGAGATGGGCGTAGTCGCCAAGGCTCTTGCCCTCCTTGAGAACGGCAAGATATTCGCTGAATGCGATGTGGACGCCGGTCTTGACGGAAGCAGCATTCATTTCCACGAAGATCAGGCGCAGCTGCTCGACTGCACGGGCGCCGCCGACGCCGCCGTAACCGACGAAACCGACCGGCTTCTGGATGAATTCGCCGAGATCGATGGCGTTCTTCAAAACAGCCGTCGGCGCATGGTTGTACTCGGCGACAGTGAATATGAAGCCGTCGAATTCGCGCAGCTTCTTTTTCCAGCGCTCAGCGGAGTCGCTTTCCGCCGTCGTGGCGCGCGCTTCGCCGAAGAAATGCATGGGATAGTCGAGAAGATCGAGAATCTCGACGTCCAGATCGGGGCGCTGGCCGACCAGTTCGGCGATCCACTTGGCCGGATGTTCGGCAAAACGGCCAATACGCGTGCTGCCGACAATGACGGCAATCTTCAGCTTGGTCATGGAGATGATATCCTGATTGGTCTTGGGGGGCGGGTGGTGGGATCACAAGTCTATGAGAAAGCCTCCTCGCTGGGCAAGGCGAGGAGGCGGCAAAAGCTCCGAAAAAATCAGCTTTTTGGCAGCCCGATCATACACAATCGGGTGATTGGCTGGCAGATCGGCGGCAGCAGAACAGCCGCCGATTGCTCAACCGCCATAGACGACGAGCAGGTCCTTGGCGTCGATCTGATCGCCCGCCTTGACCAACACTTCGGCGATGGTGCCGTCCTTTTCCGCGTGCAGCGCCGTTTCCATCTTCATCGCCTCGATCGAAACGAGCACGTCGCCGGCACTGACGGCCTGGCCTGGAGAGACGAAGACGCGGGAGATGACGCCCGGCATCGGCGCACCGACATGGACGGCGTTGCCGGGTTCGGCTTTGCGGCGGACGGCGGCGCCCGTTGCCCCATGGGCGCGGTCCGGCACCTTGATGCGGCGCGGCTGGCCGTTGAGCTCGAAGAAGATGGTGACCATGCCCTGGCTGTCGGTCGCACTCATCGCCTGGTTGACGATAACCAGCGTCTTGCCGCGTTCGATATCGGCAAACAGCTCCTCGCCATCCCCAAGCCCGTAGAAATAGGCAGGCGTCGGCAGCACCGAAACCGGGCCGTAGGTATCGGAGGCCAGCGCGAAGTCGGTGAAGACCTTCGGGTACATCAGATAGGAGGCGAATTCGAAATCGCTGATCTCACGTTCCAGCTTGGTCTCGATGACCTTACGCTCGGCATCGAGATCGGCTTCCTTCAGCAGCGAACCGGGACGCACGGTATAGGGCTTGTCGCCCTTCAGCGCCTTCTTCTGCAGCGCTTCCGGCCATCCCGATGGCGGCTGACCGAGATCGCCCTTCAGCATCGACACCACCGATTCCGGGAAGGAGACTTCGCGGTCGGGGCTGACGACATCGGCAACCGTCAGGTCCTGGGAGACCATCATCAGCGCCATGTCGCCGACCACCTTGGAGGACGGCGTTACCTTGACGATATCGCCGAACATCTGGTTGGCGTCGGCATAGGCCTGCGCCACCCGATGCCAGCGGGTCTCCAGACCCAGCGAGCGGGCCTGTTCCTTGAGATTGGTGAACTGACCGCCCGGCATTTCATGCAGATAGACTTCCGATGCCGGACCCTTCAGATCGCTTTCGAAGGCGGCATACTGGTTGCGCACCGCTTCCCAATAGAAGGAGACGCGGCGGATCCATTCCGGATCGAGGCCAGGATCGCGCTCGGTACCGCGCAGCGCCTCGACGATCGAGCCGAGACAGGGCTGCGAAGTATTACCGGACAGCGCATCCATCGCCGCATCGACGGCATCTACGCCCGCGTCGACCGCGGCAAGCACGGTCGCCGCCGCGATCCCCGACGTGTCATGCGTGTGGAAATGGATCGGCAGGCTGGTCGCTTCGCGCAACGCCTTGAACAGCACCTTCGCCGCCGCAGGCTTGAGCAGGCCGGCCATATCCTTGAGCGCAATGATATGGGCGCCGGCTTTTTCCAGCTCGACGGCAAGGTCGGTATAATATTTCAGATCGTATTTCGGGCGGGCCGAGTTCAGAATATCGCCTGTATAGCAGATCGCCGCCTCGCAGAGCTTGTTTTCCTCGGCAATCGCATCCATCGACACCCGCATGTTCTCGACCCAGTTCAGGCAGTCGAAGACGCGGAAGAGATCGATGCCGCCGCGGGCCGCCTGGCGGACGAAATATTTGACCACATTGTCGGGATAGTTGGTGTAGCCGACACCGTTGGCGCCGCGCAGCAGCATCTGCAGCAGCAGGTTTGGCGCGCCCTCGCGGATCAGCGCCAGACGTTCCCATGGATCTTCCGTCAGGAAGCGCATCGACACGTCGAAGGTGGCGCCGCCCCAGCATTCCAGCGACAAGAGGTTCGGCAGCGCATGCGCATAGGTGCCAGCGATGCGGGCAATGTCATAGGTGCGCATGCGGGTGGCGAGCAGCGACTGATGGCCGTCGCGCATCGTCGTGTCGGTCAGAAGCACGCGCTTCTCGTTGCGCATCCATTCGCCGAATTTCTTCGGGCCGAGCGTGTCGAGAAGCTGCTTGGTGCCGTCCTTGACGCCATTGCCGTTGGCATAGGGCACTACCGGCTGCGCGGCGTTTTCCAATGGCCGCGGCCGGTCCTTGGCCTCGGGATGGCCATTGACGGTGACGTCGGCGAGATAGGTGAGCAGCTTCGTCGCGCGGTCCTGGCGCTTGACCTGCTGGAACAGTTCCGGCGTCGTGTCGATGAAGCGCGTGGTGTAGCTGTTATCACGGAATTTCGGATGGCCGATGATCGCTTCGAGGAAGGTCAGGTTGGTGGCGACACCACGGATGCGGAATTCGCGCAGCGCCCGGTCCATGCGGCTGATGGCTTCGGAGGGGTTCGGCGCCCACGCCGTGACCTTGACGAGCAGCGGATCGTAGTAGCGGGTGATGATCGCGCCCGAATAGGAGGTGCCGCCGTCAAGCCGGATGCCGAAACCGGAAGCCGAGCGATAGGCGGTGATGCGGCCGTAATCCGGAATGAAGTTGTGCTCCGGATCTTCGGTGGTGATACGGCACTGCAGCGCATGGCCGTTGAGGCGGATGTCGGCCTGAGCGGGGACGCCGGATTCCGGCGTACCGATCGCAAAGCCGTCGAGGATATGGATCTGCGCCTTGACGATGTCGATGCCGGTGACGACTTCGGTCACCGTATGCTCGACCTGGATGCGCGGATTGACCTCGATGAAGTAGAATTTGCCGGTATCGGCATCCATCAGATATTCGACGGTGCCGGCGCCGATATAGTTGGTCGCCGCCGCGATCTTTAGCGAATAGGCGGCGAGTTCCTGGCGCTGCGCTTCCGAGAGATAGGGGGCTGGCGCGCGCTCGACGACCTTCTGGTTGCGGCGCTGGATCGAGCAGTCACGCTCGAACAGATGCACGACATTTCCATGCGTATCGCCGAGAACCTGGCTTTCGACGTGGCGGGCGCGCTCGACGAGCTTTTCCAGATAGACCTCGTCCTTGCCGAAGGCGGCCATCGCCTCGCGCTTGGCCTCGGTCACCTCGCGGGCGAGATCCTTCGGATCACGGATGGCGCGCATGCCGCGGCCGCCGCCGCCCCAGGAGGCCTTCAGCATGACGGGGTAACCGATATCATTCGCCATCTTCGCCACCACGGCCATATCGTCAGGCAGCGGCTCGGTCGCCGGCACGACTGGCACGCCGACCGAGATCGCCAGATTGCGGGCCGCGACCTTGTTGCCGAGCTGGCGCATCGTGTCGCCCTTCGGGCCGATGAAGATGATGCCGGCCTCGTTGCAGGCATCGACGAATTCGGGGCTTTCCGACAGCAGGCCATAACCCGGGTGAATGGCGTCGGCGCCCGAAAGCTTGGCGACGCGGATCACCTCCTCGATCGACAGATAGCTTTCGATCGGCCCGAGATCGCGCGCAAGATGCGGGCCGCGGCCGACCTGATAGCTTTCGTCCGCCTTGAAGCGGTGCAGCGCCAGCTTGTCCTCTTCGGCCCAGATCGCCACGGTTTTTATTCCAAGCTCGTTGGCCGCGCGGAACACGCGAATGGCAATTTCGGAGCGATTGGCAACGAGAATCTTGGAAATGGGCAAAACGGTCTCCTCAGACGTTCAGACGCGGGCATGCTGCACCCGCGAAGGAAATTCTTAACTTCTTGTCACAGGAAGTTCAATTTCTCTTGCGACTGCGAAATGCAATTTCTCGCCATTCTCCTGCATGTCGCCCCGCAGTGTGCCGTGGTCCCGACAGAACGACATGCAAAAACAGAGGCTTAAGCGCGTCGCATCGTTGAAATTCGATGCGACGCGCCAAAGCGTGTTAAATCTAAATCCCTTTCGAAATCAAAGAAACGGCATGAAAATCGGGTATATTCGCATGCTTTAGCTAATTAGGCGGTGACGGAAGGCAAGCGCCACCGCCTGCTGCCGGTTTTTCGCCTTCAGTTTGTTCTGCAAGCCGTTCATATACCAGTCGACGGTGTGGTTCGAGATCTTCAGCATCTTGCTGATTTCCATCGAAGTCATGCCTTCGGCGAGATAATGCAGGATCTCCATTTCGCGCCGCGTCAGCGGTGTGTCGGCCGGCAGCACGGTTTCCAGCGCCTGCGCCTCGTCTTTCAGCTCGAGCAATCGCCAGAAGCTCTTGCGCGCCACCGCCTCAAACAGGGCAATCTCCACCGGCGACAGCTCGACAGGTTTGCCGGCGAGACCGAGGCTGCCAAGAATGCCGTTCCGTCCGTGGATGGGAAAGATATAGCCGTCTTCCAGCCCATGACCGAAGGCGTCGACCATCATCTGCTCCATGCGGCGCTGCTGCGCATCCTTGCCGAAGGCTGCGAGACTTTCCCGCCAGCGGAAAGGCCGCTGCGCATGAGCGAGGTAACGCACCATCGGATCGATCAGAGCATATTTTTTCGCAGTATAGATTTGCGGCCATTGTTCCGGCCAGCGGCCGGCTAGCGCCGCCGCCCGGGGCTCCGGATTCCGCTGCGCCGGATTTCGCGGCAGATGACGAAGCAGGTCGTAATATTCGAAGCCGCAATTCTCGATTACCTGCTCCAACTCGCTGACCACGGCCCGAGCATGTGGTGTTTCTTCCAGAATGATAAGCAACTGAATCAGCACATTAATATTCACAAAAATGCCCCTTGCCCGGACGTGATGCCCGCATCGAGGCCGTCGGCGGCTTGTCAGATAGGTCGCGAAACGGTCTTCTTCAAAAAATGCAGTCTCTAATTTCAATGCTGCGCTAAATTTTTATTAAAATGCAAGCGCAAATTGTTGCGGGATATAACCGCGCAGCAATTCGGTTGCCATGGCCAATCCGTCGCATCCTGCGATAGTACGATTGGGTTAATCGTCGATTGAAATTGAACCCCTGCATACGCCGTTAATCGCCGGTTCAGGTAGCCTTTTGTAGCATCGCATCATCCCGTTTTCGCAGATGCACAAGAGGTTCGACGTGACACTATTCAAGGTCTATGCAAGAGCTCTGCGCTATCTCAGCGCCTACAAGCTGCGCGTATCCCTGGTCGTGGTGGCAAACATCGTTCTGGCGACGATCACCATCGCGGAGCCGATCCTGTTCGGTCGCATTATCGATGCGATTTCCGGCAAGGGCGAGGTCAAACCTATCCTTTTCATGTGGGCGACGTTCGCCGTTTTCAACACGATTGCCTTTGTCCTAGTCGCCCGCGAGGCTGACCGGCTGGCCCATGGCCGGCGGGCGACGCTGCTGACGGAAGCCTTTGGCCGGATCATTTCCATGCCGCTTGGCTGGCACCACCAGCGCGGCACCTCCAACGCGCTGCATACATTGCTGCGCGCCTGCGAAACGCTGTTCGGCCTCTGGCTGGAATTCATGCGTAACCACCTGTCGACGGTCATCGCGCTTGCTCTTCTGATCCCGACCGCAATGTCGATGGACATGCGCCTTTCCGCTGTCCTCATGGTGCTCGCCGTCGCTTACTGGCTGATCGGCCGCGTCGTCATGAGCCGCACCAAAGACGGCCAGGCTTCGGTCGAAAACCATTATCACACCGTCTTCTCGCATGTCAGCGACTCGATCAGCAACGTTTCGGTCCTGCACAGCTACAACCGCATCGAGGCTGAAACCCGGGCGCTGAAATCATTCGCCGACCGCCTGCTCGAAGCCCAGTATCCGGTGCTCGACTGGTGGGCGATCGCCAGCGCGCTGAACCGTATGGCGTCGACCATTGCCATGATGGTGGTCCTGATCATCGGCACCATGCTCGTCCAGGCCGGCCAGCTGCGCGTCGGCGACGTCATCGCCTTCATCGGCTTTGCCAACCTGCTGATTGGCCGCCTCGACCTGATGCGCCAGTTCGCCACGCAGATTTTCGAAGCCCGTTCCAAGCTCGAGGAATTCTATGCGCTCGAAGATTCGGTGCGCGAACGCGAAGAACCGGCCGGCAATGGCGAGATCAAGGACGTCAAGGGTGCGATCGAGTTCCGCGACGTCTCCTTCGGCTTCGGCAACAGCTCGCAGGGCCTGCACAATGTCTCCTTCTCGGTGAAGGCAGGCCAGACGGTTGCGATCGTCGGCCCGACCGGCGCCGGCAAGACGACGCTCGTCAACCTGCTGCAGCGTGTCTACGACCCCCAGGGCGGCCAGATCCTCGTCGACGGCACCGATATTACCAAGGTGACCCGCAAGTCGCTGCGTCGCCACATCGCCACCGTTTTCCAGGATGCGGGCCTGCTGAACCGCTCGATCAGCGAAAACATCCGCCTTGGCCGCGAGGGCGCCAGCGAAGAGGAAATGCGCCGTGCGGCCGAGGCCGCCGCCGCCGCAGACTTTATCGAGACCCGTGAGGATCGCTACGATACCCATGTCGGCGAGCGCGGCAACAAGCTCTCCGGCGGCGAGCGCCAGCGTATCGCGATTGCCCGCGCCATCCTCAAGGACGCGCCGATCCTGGTGCTCGACGAGGCGACCTCGGCGCTCGACGTCGAGACCGAAAACCGCGTCAAGGCCGCGATCGACAATCTGCGGGAGAATCGCACCACCTTCATCATCGCCCACCGCCTGTCGACGGTCCGCGAAGCCGATATGGTGCTCTTCCTGGATGACGGCCGCGTCGTCGAACAGGGCAGCTTCGACGATCTCAGCCACAGCAACGGCCGCTTCGCCGCCCTGCTGCGCGCCAGCGGCATCCTGACGGACGAAGAGGTCCGCAGGGCCCATACCACCGAAGCCGCCTGATCGGTTCGGATTTCCAAATAAAGGCCGGACGGGTAGATCCCTTCCGGCCTTTTTGCTTGTCTGGAATATGGAAGCAGGGGCGTGCCGTGTGATAACCCCCTTGTAACTTGACGCCATCCGCCGGCAGCCTAGCTAGCGCTTGCGGTGATGGAGCTGAGCCCGCAACCCCCTCGGGTTTGAAA
>Ga0123341_1000022_pt1 | contig 78887 bp, 68 predicted proteins | sample Turbeapinknodule_FD_89959 | JGI IMG/M metagenome (GOLD analysis project Ga0123341, IMG submission 89959) | Root nodule microbial communities of legume samples collected from Mexico - Turtle bean Mexico pink nodule | ecosystem: Host-associated > Plants > Roots > Nodule | place: Mexico: Nepantla...
CGCCAGGCCGGCCTGGCGGAAGGCGAAGGCGGAGGTGCGGTGACCTTGGCGGGCTTTGGCGGCGATCTTGTCCAACTCCGACACCGGCACGAACTTGGCGGGGATGGTATCGAGCGGCACTTCGAAGGCGCTGCGCAGGATGGCGTAGAAGCCGGCATAGGCCTCGATGCAGCCGCGGGTGCCGCAGCGACACAGGCCGCCACCCGCCATGTGCAGCATGTGGCCGAAATTCGGCGCCGCGATCTCCTGACCGGTCTGATTGCCGCGCCGGACGATGCCAAGGCCGATGCTGTGGCCGAGCGATAGCGCCGACAGCGAGCGGAAATCGGCGCCCTTGGCGATCTCCTCGCGGGCCCCGAGGGCGGCGGCGACCAACAGCGTCTCGTTGTCGAGGATGACCTTGGCCTGCCATTCCGGCCGCAGCACCGATTCGAAATCGATCTGGTCGCTGCCGAAGATCGGCGACCAGACAAGCACCGGCTCGGTGGAATTGACCAGGCCCTTGCTGCTGATCGAGATCAGCAGCACCTTTTCTTGGGAGATTCTGGAGCGATCGAGAATGCGCGACAGCCCGGCGCGCACCGCCTGGACAAAGCGGGCGGCCCCTGAGGGATCCTGCGAGCGCTCCTCGCTGAAGCGGTCGATCAGCTTGCCGGCATAATCCACCAGCGAATATTGCACCGCATCCGACGAGATGATGACGACGATCAAGTAGCCGCAATCGCGGCGCTGGCGCAAAAGAACGCGTGGCCGGCCGCGGCCGCTTGCCGCCTGCTGCTCGGATTTTTCGATGATATGGGCGCGTTCCAGATCGGCCGTGATCGCCGAAATGGTGGCCGAGGAAAGGCCGGTGAAGTCCGACATCTCGGTATGCGCCAGCTGACCGTGGCGGCGCAGCACGGACAGCACGAGCACGCTGTTTCTCTGCCGGACCAGCTCCGTGCTCGACTTGGTCAGCATGAATGCCGCCCTCTTCCCAATGCTTGTTCCGCCCACGCTTCCACTGCATCGCCGACCGCCGTTCCGCAAGGAAAATAAGCTGACGGCCCAGTGTTGACAGCCGAAAAAATCTCTGACATCAAATTTCTCGACTGTCGAGAAAATAATCCGATTTTTCCTCGACAGCTTTTCGCGGTGGCCGGAGGAAGCATGGGCTGGGCCGGTCGCAACTCACTCGGGAGGACATTATGAAGTCTATTTTGAAATTGATGGCAGGCGCGGCCATTCTCGTTTCCGTGCATACCGCGGCCATGGCTGCCGATCTCGTCGTCGGCGTTTCCTGGTCGAACTTCCAGGAAGAACGCTGGAAGACCGACGAAGCCGCCATCAAGAAGGCTCTCGAAGCCAAGGGCGCCAAGTATATTTCCGCTGACGCGCAGTCCTCGGCCGCCAAGCAGCTGACCGACGTCGAATCGCTGATCTCGCAGGGCGCCAACGCACTGATCATTCTTGCCCAGGATTCCGACGCTATCGGCCCGGCGATCGAAAAGGCCGCTGCCGAAGGCATCCCGGTCGTCGGTTACGACCGCCTGATCGAAAATCCGGCTGCCTTCTACATCACCTTCGACAACAAGGAAGTCGGCCGCCTGCAGGCCGAGGGCGTCTTCAAGGCCAAGCCGGAAGGCAATTACGTCTTCATCAAGGGTTCGTCTTCCGACCCGAATGCCGACTTCCTGTTCTCGGGCCAGCAGGAAGTGCTGAAGGCTGCGATCGACGCCGGCAAGATCAAGAATGTCGGCGAAGCCTATACCGACGGCTGGCTGCCGGAGAACGCCCAGCGCAACATGGAGCAGTTCCTGACCGCCAACAACAACAAGGTTGACGCCGTCGTCGCCTCCAATGACGGCACGGCCGGCGGCGCGATCGCAGCGCTCGACGCCCAGGGCCTCGCCGGCTCCGTTCCGGTTTCCGGCCAGGACGGCGACAAGGCGGCGCTGAACCGCATCGCGCTCGGCACGCAGACGGTTTCCGTCTGGAAGGACAGCCGCGAACTCGGCAAGCGCGCCGCTGAAATCGCTCTCGACCTCGCCGGCGGCAAGGACATGAGCAAGGTCGACGGCGCTCAGGCTTTCAAGGGCGGCCCGAAGGGCGTGGAAATGCAGTCGGTCTTCCTGAAGCCGCTGGCCATCACCAAGGAAAACCTCAACGTCGTCATCGACGCCGGCTGGATCTCCAAGGCTGAAGCCTGCCAGGGCGTCAAGGCCGACACCGTCGCTGCCTGCAAGTAAGCCAGCGTTGAACCAGAATAACCGGCGCCGCAGCGGAACACCGCTGCGGCGCCGGATGCGGATGAGAATTCCAAAGATGCAGTTTTCTCCGCCTCGCCGCACCATCGCGGACTTGCATTCCCTGCCGGAAGAGCGTCGCGTCGCCACGCGACCGGCTTCCGGAAGCATTGCGATGGTCAGTTGAAGAACAAACTGATGACGCCATTGGCAGCCCTTCGCACGCCGGCGCGTCCGTCCAAACACGAATGGGGGAACGGCAAACCCATGGCCGAAATGGTAAAATCCACAACATCGAGCGGACCGCGAACGGCGGACGCCAGCCCGGTCACCCGCTTCTTCCGGGCGACCGAGATCGACACGCGGCTGCTCGGCATGATCGGCGCGCTGGTCATCATCTGGATCGGCTTCCACATCATCACCGGCGGCCTGTTCCTGACCCCGCGCAATCTCTGGAACCTCTCTGTCCAGACGACCGATATCGCGATCATGACGACGGGCATGGTGCTGATCATCGTCACCCGCAATATCGACCTTTCGGTCGGATCCGTGCTCGGCCTCTGCGGCATGATCATGGGCGTGACCCAGGCGAAGATCCTGCCGGAATATATCGGCTTCGACAGCCCGTTCACCTGGGTGATCACGCTGCTCATCGGCATCATTGCCGGCGCGCTGATCGGCACCTTCCAGGGCATGATCATCGCCTTCCTCAACGTTCCCTCCTTCATCGTCACCCTCGGCGGCCTGCTCGTCTGGCGCGGCGCGACCTGGCTCGTCACCAGCGGCCAGACGGTTGCCCCGATGGACCAGACTTTCCGCATCATGGGCGGCGGCGCCGAGGGCTCGATCGGCGCCACCTGGAGCTGGGTGGTCGGCATCGCCGCCTGCCTCTTCGTCATCGCCAGCATCATCGGCTCGCGCCATCAGCGCCGCCGCTTCGGCTTTCCGCGCCGGCCGATCTGGGCGGAATATTTCCTCGCCATCCTCAGCTGCTTCCTGATCCTCGGGGCCGTCTCGATCGCCAACAGCTATTACTGGCCGATCAACATCGCCAAGAAATATGCCGAGACCAACAATATCCCCTGGCCGGAAACAGGCCTCGATATTCCCTACGGCATCGCCGTGCCGGTGCTGATCGCCATCGTCGTCGGCATCATCATGACCTTCATCGCCACAAGGCTGCGCTTCGGCCGCTATGTCTTCGCGATCGGCGGCAACCCTGAAGCGGCCGAACTCGCCGGCATCAAGACCCGCTGGGTGACGGTGCGCATCTTCGCGCTGATGGGCATTTTGGCCGCGATCGCAGCGGCGATTTCCACGGCCCGCCTCAACGCCGCGACCAACTCGCAGGGCACGCTCGACGAGCTCTACACCATCGCCGCCGCCGTGATCGGCGGAACGTCGCTGGCAGGCGGCACCGGCACCATCGCCGGCGCCATGCTCGGCGCGCTCGTCATGCAGTCGCTGCAATCGGGCATGGTGCTGGCGCATGTCGACACACCGCTGCAGAGCGTCGTCGTCGGCACCGTCCTTGTCGTGGCGGTCTGGCTCGACACCGTCTACCGCGCCCGTGCCAAGTGAGAGGAGCTAAAGATATGGCTGATCAACGCACTCCCCTCGTGGAACTGAAAAACATCTCGATCTCCTTCGGCGGCATTCACGCCGTCGACAACGCCTCGGTCGATCTTTACCCCGGCGAAGTGGTGGCCCTGCTCGGCCACAACGGCGCCGGCAAATCGACGCTGATCAAGATTCTCTCCGGCGCATACAAGCGCGATGGCGGCGAGATCCTGATCAATGGCGAGCCGGCCGACATCCGCAATCCGCGCGATGCCAAGAAATACGGGATCGAGACGATCTACCAGACGCTTGCCGTCGCCGACAATGTCGACGCCGCCGCCAACCTCTATCTCGGCCGCGAGCTGAAAACCCGTTGGGGCACGCTCGACGACGTGGCGATGGAAGCCTCGGCGCGCGAGGTGATGGGGCGGCTCAACCCCAACTTCAAGCGCTTCAAGGAGCCGGTCAAGGCGCTTTCCGGCGGCCAGCGGCAATCGGTGGCGATCGCCCGCGCCATCCTCTTCAACGCCCGCATTCTGATCATGGACGAGCCGACGGCGGCCCTTGGGCCCCAGGAGACGGCACAGGTGGGCGAGCTGATCAAGCAGCTGAAGAAGGAAGGCATCGGCATCTTCCTCATTAGCCACGACATCCACGACGTCTTCGACCTCGCCGACCGCGTCTCGGTGATGAAGAACGGCCAGCTCGTGGGCCACGCCCGCACCGAGGACGTGACCAAGGATGAGGTGCTGGGGATGATCATCCTCGGCAAGGTGCCGCCGAAAGCCATCCCCGGCCCCGGCGCCATGCAGATCTGAGCGCCGCAGGCGCCCTGCCCCAGACAACCAAGCTCCGCCGCCCGCAAGGCCGGCGGAGTTTTTTATCCGTTCACACAGGCTGACGGATAAAAACCCGTGCCAAACCGCAAGCATCGGTATTTCTAAGAAATTCGCGATTGAAGCCGGCCGCAAGCTAGGCTAAGAACCACCCATCGGACAGGCGATTCAAACCGCCTTCGGCATGCACCCGTAGCTCAGCTGGATAGAGTGTTGGATTCCGATTCCAAAGGTCACAGGTTCGAATCCTGTCGGGTGCGCCACTTCTCCTACTCTCCATCGCTAATAAGTGCGGACATTCGCGATATGATCGCGGTAGCTTCGACGCGCGCTGGACTCCGCGTGGATCTGGAGAGCTGGAACGAGTTTGACGATCGACGCCCGATGGCTTACTCTCGTATTACAAAAGGAGTGAAAAGACGTGGCAAATCGAGAGCTTTCGGATCCGATCACCATGCGCCTTCCAACCGATGTCCTTGCGGAGATGGAAGAAATTGCGGAAATCTGCGGCCGCACCCGGAGCTGGGTGTTCGTCCGGGCGCTGAAGTCGTATCTCGCCGCCGAAGGAAGGGAGATCATCGAAATCGACCGCGCCCGGCGAGACCTCGAAGCTGGAAACGGACATGATCTCGACGATGTCATCGACGAGCTTGAAGGTATCGTCAAAGGCGCGGCGGCGTGAAGGTCACGGTCTCTCCCGACGCACGAGAATATATCACGACAGAAGGCAGATATCTCAAGGCGCAGCATCCAGGAGCGGCGCGGCAGTTCCTTGACGACGTGAAAAGGCTCCGTCAGGCGCTGTCTCGTTTCCCGGAAATGGGCAGGCAGACCGATGAGATGCCCATTCCGGGCATACTCCGCTTCGTCATGGGTTCTTACCTTGTCGACTATGAGGTCGGCGAGGACGAGGTCGTCATCCTCAAGATGAGGCACGGGCGGCAACGACCGCCAGGCATCGAGATCGAAGGCGACTTCGATTACGAGGACGATGCCTCCCACGATTACGACGGCCCCTGAAAAGGCGTTCAGAGGCGTCCTCGCCCGGCATCGTGCCTTCATGGCGAAAGAATTCGTGAGGAACGCGCTCGACGTAATCCATCAACATATTGTCAAACTGACCGCGCCGCCGGCGTCTGGACAGGAAAGCGGTTCCGTGGCATCAAAAAAGACATGAACGCTGCGCGCACCAACTCACAGCTCCTACTCGCCATCATTCCGATGGTGGGTTAGCACGCGCTTGCGTTTCTAAGATGCAGCAACCCGCCGAAGAGGCGGGTTTTTTTGTTGCCATTCCTCTTCGGTCAGAAATTCAGCTTCCGGCCCCGCCCGGACCCGTCCGAATAGACAGAAGGGAATTCGCAATGCCATATGACCCCAAGACGATCGAGCCGCGATGGCAACGATACTGGGAAGAAAACCAGACGTTCAAAACCGAGGACGACACAAGCCGCCCGAAATATTATGTCCTTGATATGAAGGCATCAAGGCGATGCAGCGCAACTGGATTGGAAGATCGGAAGGCGCTGAAGTGACTTTCGCCGTCGAGGATAGAGAGAGTTCCCTGACAATTTACACCACGCGTCCGGAAACGATCTTCGGCGCGACGTATATCGTCCTGTCCCCCGAGCACCCCGCTATCGATGCCATCGCTTCCGTGGATCAACGCGAAGAGGTCGACGCTCTCCGCGTCCGCGCGGCGGCAATGAGCGCAATAGAGAAGTCGCAAGCCCGGAAAAGCGGAGTATTCACCGGAGCGTTTGCGATCAACCCAGCGAATGGTTCGCGGATTCCGGTATGGATCGCTGACTACGCACTGATGAACTACGGCACAGGGGCAATCATGGCCGTTCCCGCCCATGACGACCGCGACCGCGATTTCGCTGAGGAGTTCGGGCTGCCGGTCGTCGAAGTCGTGTCGGCATCTGGCTCCCTCTCCGGCGAAGTGCCGCCTGCCGCGTGGACGGGCGAAGGCTCGATGATCAACTCCGGGTTCATGGATGGAATGGAGACGAAGACGGCAAGAACGGCAGCGATCTCGTGGATGACCGAGCACGGCGTTGGGGTGGAGCGCATCGAGTACAAGCTGCGCGACTGGCTGTTCTCGCGGCAGAGATACTGGGGAGAACCCTTTCCTATTCTGCATGCCGCCGACGGCAGTATCGTGCCCCTGCCGGAAGACGCCCTGCCATTGCTGCCTCCCGAACTGGACGAATATAGACCAACGCCGGACGGGGAGCCGCCGCTGGCACGGGCGGGCGATTGGGTTCGAACAGTCGATCCAAAGTCCGGCATGGAAGCTCTGCGGGAAACCAACACGATGCCCCAATGGGCGGGATCGTGCTGGTATTACCTGCGTTTTGCCGATCCTCGGAACGTGACCGCGCCGATCGATCCCGAGAAGGAGAAATACTGGCTGCCCGTCGACCTGTACGTCGGAGGAGCCGAGCATGCGGTGCTGCATCTGCTGTACGCGCGCTTCTGGCACAAAGTCCTGTTCGACATCGGCGTCGTGACGTCCAAAGAACCGTTCCGCAAGCTGTTTAACCAGGGAATGATCCTGGCCTTCAGCTACAAGGATGCGGCTGGGAGGTACTATCGACCCGAAGACGCGGCCGAGCGCGACGGCCGCTGGTATGTCGGAGAAATCGAGGTCGAGCGCCAGGTCGAGAAGATGTCGAAGTCGAGGCTCAATGTCGTCAATCCTGACGAGGTTGTCGAACGATACGGCGCCGACGCCATGCGTCTGTATGAACTCTTCATGGGACCATTGGACGTTGCCAAGCCGTGGCAAATGTCCGGCGTCAGCCGCTTCCTCCATCGCGTATGGCGGATCGCAATTGGAGAGGATGGCACGTTGTCGAGCAAGATTCTGGACGCGGAGCCGTCTCGAGAGATCGCGCGCGTTCTTCACAAAACGATCAAGGCTGTCGGCAACGACATCGAGGCCCTGCGTTTCAACACGGCGATCTCCAAGCTGATGGAGCTGTCAAACGCATTGACGGGTCTGGACATCAAGCCACGGCCAGCAGTCGAATCCTTCGTTCTGCTGCTGGCACCATTCGCGCCTCACATTGCCGAGGAACTCTGGCGAATGCTGGGGCATCCGCAAAGTCTGTCGCATGAACCCTGGCCGACATACGACCCCACTCTCGCCGACGATGGTATCCGCGAAATTATCGTCCAGGTGAACGGCAAGCTGCGGGGAAGGATTCAGGCCGCTCCGACGATCAGCGATGGCGAACTCGTGGCGCTGGCTGCGAGAGAAGCTGACGTTGCGGCGAGGCTCAAGGGGAAGACCGTGCTGAAGGAAATTGTCGTCCCCGGGCGTCTCGTCAACTTCGTGCTCGCCGACTAGCGAATGAACGATTAGCCGTCAGCTTTTAAGCGTTGAGGAGCTGCTTCGCCGTGGCCGAGCTCTTTCTGCGGTCAGCATTTGCAAGAGCATAGAGGCGTTTTAGCCCGCCTCCTCCTTGGCCCAACGATATATGTCAAACATCGCGGCATCACACTGCTCGAGTAAGCTCACGTTAGCGCCTTCTTGTCCTCATCAGCGCTTGCGAGGGTCGATTTGTCCGCCGCTGGGGGTGCTCCGGCTCCTGCGAGGGCCATACTTCACATGCTATACGCACGTCGCGGCGCTAGTCGCCAAAGCTCGCATCAATCTAGCTTTGGTAGACAGCCAGGTCGGCTTGGCCTTCTTGGTCCGACGCTCCTGATTGCAGGCGAAACAAACAAGATGAAGATTTTCGAGGCAACTGTTTCCGCCCTGGCTTGCGGGCTTGATGTGATCCCATGTGGCCAAGTTTGAGACCGCGGCGAGCCTATTGCGTTTGCGATCCTTGTTATGAAATCCAGGAAAAACCATTGGGGCCTCGCAAATACCGCATTGCCCGCCCTGAAGCTCGAATGCTTGCCGCTTTCGGCGGTGTCTGTACTTCGCGAGTTTGCTCAAGCGTGATTGCCCTACTGCAATGCCTGGTTGATTTAGGAAAGCCGCAATTCGGACCGCTGTCAATTCTCCTTAATGGGTACTTCCCGGCGCACTGCAGTCGCCATCCCGGCTTTGTCGCATCCGGCACGGTCGGCCAGCGCCCTCCTCGTTGACCGGCGGAAAGGCCGATTTGTGCTTAGCGTCCGACGAATGGGTGCACCGTCCGATTACGCCTCGATGGCCCGCGCCCTCAACTTCACGGCACCTCCGCTTCTCCTCGTTAGCAATTTGTTGACCATAAGCTGGCTTTACTGGACCTGATGGATGCGGAGGTTTCCGCTCGTCGTCGAATGTTTGGTGTAGGACGGGTTGTTCGTGTTGAAGTATCCACTGCAGGGATTGTCGAGCGGAGCCTTGGGCGGAGTTGCCACGCTCCTGTCGCGAGCAAAACGCTTCGCAGCGCAGACCATTCTGCCAGCCCTGTTTGCGCTGCCGGCTCTTGTCGGCTCTGCATCCTTTGCCTCGGCGGAAGATCGTGCCCTAAAGCTGTTCTTCACCCATACGGGCGAGAGGGCGACGATCGCCTACAAGCGCGATGGAAAGTTCGATCCAAAGGGCCTTGCCCAGATCAATCGGTTTCTGCGCGACTGGCGACGGAACGAGCCGACCCGGATGGATCCGCGGCTGCTCGACCTGGTCTGGGAGGTGTACAAGCGCAGCGGCGGCAAGGATTATATCCATATCGTCTCCGCCTATCGCTCTCCGGCCACCAACAACATGCTGCGCAACCGCTCGCGCAGCACCGGCGTCGCCAAAAAGAGCCAGCATATGCTGGGCAAGGCGATGGACTTCTACGTTCCCGGCGTCAAACTCGCTACGCTGCGGGCAACGGCCATGCAGTTGCAGGTCGGCGGTGTCGGCTATTATCCTACCTCGGGATCGCCCTTCGTGCATCTCGACGTCGGCAATGTCCGGGCCTGGCCGCGCATGTCGCGGCAGGAACTCGTGCGCATATTCCCGAATGGGCAGACGATGCATCTTCCGGCCGATGGCCGGCCGCTGCCGGGATACAACCAGGCGGTTGCGAGCTACAAGAAACGCGGCGGCGCCGCCTCGATAGAGATCGCCAGCAGCGCTGGAGAAGACGAAGATGTGGCGGGGCCGAGCAGGCCTGACGGCGACACTGGGGATAGCAAGCTGGTGACGGCGATGCTGCCGACGCCGAAAAGCCGGGCATTGAATGCGCTGGCGCAGCAGACCGGCGCGGTCGAGCGGAATGACAAAGACGCTGGGGATGTTCCAGCGTTCCCGGTTCCGATACCGGCGATGCGCCCGGTCGCCCTTACGCATGATGCGGGCGCGGACGACACACTGGTGACTGCGTCGATCGGCCCGATCGATGCCCTTCCGGAGCAACGGCCGCCGGCATTGCCGGCCCACGCCCGTTTCCATCCCCTCGCTGCCGCACAGGAGAGCTCCAAGCGGGGCGCAGATATGATCGCCTCGCTGCCGATGACTGCGTCTTGGGAAGAAGCGGGCTTCTTGGGATCGACATCCGAAGCGGCGCTGATGAAATGGGCGCTGCATTCCCCCGGCGAGGCGATCGGGTTGAGCGCGCCTCGAGTCTCGCCCCGCACGGTACATCGTCAGGCGAATGTCGCGAACTCGGGTGCGGCTGTCATTCCGGTCGCCGCCGCAGGACCATTCGATGCCACCCGGTTTGTGTCCCCTCCGGAGGGTTGACGTCATCAGGACTTGATCCGACGGTAATCGCGGCCGAGATCAACAACCAGTCTCGCTTTCTTCTCAGTCAACCGCCTTTACTGGCGGATAGATTGGCGCGCTGGACGTCGTCATCTTCGCCACCGTCCACTCCGCAGAGAGCGAGATGAATTAGTGACAAGCTATAGGGTGCCGAATAGCGGACGGAGCCCGAAGCGGGCGATGGTGCGAAAACCGGTTCAGGCAAGACTATCGCGAGGCTTCCAGGCGGCCACCCCCGCGCAGAAGGTTCAGCCAGGCGCGCGACACTTTCTCCGCGCCAGTGCCCCCGAAATGGCAATCGTCGTAGCGGTCGTCTCCATCGAGCAACATGTCAGAATTTACGCCCTCTCGGATACCGTGGCCGCTTTTTGACAGGGCCAGTTGCGCCCGCACTATCGCATTGTCTGGAATATGCTCCTTGAAGCCGCCGTTGCTCGGTTCCAGACATTTCGATGCGGTCGAAATGTAAACGGGCGCCTCCACGCCGTGCTGACGCAGCGTGTCAACCATCGACATGAAACGTTGCTGATAGGCCTCCGCAGTGGTGCCCAGAACGAGGTCCGCCTCACCTTGCACCCAGAGGACGCTCGTTATCCGATAGTTGGAATCCTGAAGCTGTTTCATTGTATCGACCAGCACTGGATTGATGTCGCCGCCTGCCGCCCATCGTGCGACCTCGGATCCAGAATATGCGAGAGGCGCGAGAATGACGCTGTCATACTGTCCCGATGCAATCAAATTGTTCGCAAGGAGCGTCCAGTATTCTCCCTTGGTATCGGTCGATCCAAGAAGTGGCGACGCCGCGACGAAGCACCGTTTGTCAAAGGCGTTGACGACGCGAGCGCCATAATTCGACCTGTGTCGTTGTCCACCGTCATTGGCCGCGTTCGATTGGCCAAGAATGAGCAAGACAGCCGTTCGATCGGTTTGAGTGGGGCAGGTCACAGAGGTTTTCGATTCATCCCCGATGAGGCGTTCCTTGTCGTCGAAAGTATATCGGCTTGTGGCCGCCGGCTTCTCTCCAACAACCGTTTTCCTCAGCGCGGAAAGTTGTGGCCAAGGAAAGATCTCATGTCTCGCACTCATGCCGCCCAGGAAGTATATGGCGATTAAGGCGCCCCCGCATACTGCCAGCGTGTTACGCATCTCGTTACCCTTTACTCATCACACAATGACATGGAGCCTATTGGACTAATCAAGGCCGGTCCAGTTATGCAATAGGGGTAATCCAAGCATCACTCGATATTGACGTCATTCATCGAAGACACATATCGAAAGACTATGAGTGCAGACGGAGTTTCGCATGTGCCGCCGGATCTACATCGATCAAGCGTTTGACGAGATGGCAAGAAATTTCGCTTTCGCTGAGCGAGGTGACGTCGATGACTTGGGTGATCGCCTCCCCCGCGTAAAAACCGTGAGAAACCCTGGAGCTGGCATCATTGATCAAAATTGATCCAACGCCGAACGGGTTCTGCAATTAGATTAGTAACTTAAGGCTAATCTTCTGCATATCGCGTCCCCCGGTCGCGAAAACCCCTGATACAAAGTGCCCCGCAAACTCCGCGGGGCATTTTGCTTTTCTGATCACCGAAGCAGGAAATTCCGGGGCTGCAACCGCGCCGATCGCGGCAAACAGCCGCGGCCGGTCGCTCGGCAAATGGGCGCTGCATTCTCCCGGTGGGGCAATTGGATTGAGCGCGCCTCGTCTTTGCCCGGGGCCGAGGCCGAAGCGTGCGACGGTGCGAAAACCGGTTCAGGCAAGACTATCACGAGGTTTCCAGGCGGCCGTCGCTGCGCAGAAGGTTCAGCCAGGCCTGCGACGCTTTCTCTCCGGCTGTGCCCCCGAAATGGCAATCGTCGTAGCGGTCGTCTCCATCGAGTAGCGCGTCGGAATTAACGCCCTCCCGGATACCGTGGCCGCTTTTTGACAGGGCCAGTTGGGCCCGTACTATCGCATTGTCCGGAATATGCTCCTTGAAGCCGCCATTGCTCGGTTCCAGGCATTTCGATGCGATCGAAATGTAAACGGGTGCTACGACGCCGTGCTGACGCAACGTGTCGACCATCGACATGAAATGATCCCGATAGGCCTCCGCGGTGGTGCCGATAACGAGATCCGCCTCTCCTTGCACCCAGAGGACGCTGGTTATCCGATAACCGGAATCCTGAAGCTGTTTCAGCGTATCGACCAGCACAGGATTGAGGTCACCGCCTGCCGCCCACCGGGCGACCGCAGATCCCGAATATGCGAGAGGTGCGAGGATGACGCTGTCATTTTGTCCCGATGCAATCAAATTGTTCCCGAGAAGCGTCCAGTACTCTCCCTTGGTATTGCTCGATCCAAGAAGGGGCGACGCCGCGATGAAGCACCGTTTGTCAAAGGCGTTGACAAGGCGAGCGCCGTAATTTGACCGGTGTCGCTGTCCACCGTAGTTGGCCGCGTTCGATTGGCCAAGAATGAGCAAGACAGCCGTTCGATCGGTTTGAACCGGGCAGGTCACAAGCGTTTTTGAGTCATCCCCGATGAGCCGTTCCTTGTCGTCGAAACTATATCGGCTTGGAGCCGCTGCCTTCTCTCCGCCAACCATTTTCTTCAGCGCGGAAAGTTGTGGCCAAGGAAAGATCTCATGTCTCGCGCTCATGCCGCCGAGAAGGTACATGGCGATCATGGCGGCCCCGCCGACTGCTAGCATTTTGCGCATGGCGTCACCTTTAATCATCATCCGATGACTAATCGAGGCTGGTCCAGCCACGAAGGTTCCTTTACACCAGCCATTTCTGCTTGCTCGGGCGTGATCTCACTGACTTCGTGGAGATCGACCCCGTCGCCACTCTCAACTATAGCCCGGACCAGCGATTGCAATTATCCGATTGGGTGAGAGATCCTGCCTGCTCGTAAGCAGCGTGCAGTAGCATGAAGAAAGTCCCCTTGCTCCAAGCGGAACTTTTGTGTGCCTTCTCCAATTTAGCTAGTAGTTGTTCGGAGATGTCCGCCATGAATGTGAGCGACGAAAGAACCGTCTCCTTGTGGGCTGCGCTTAGGGTTATGCCCGACGCGACACCACTCACGCGGAACGATGAGGCTGATGCCGTTGTCATCGGCTCCGGAATTGCCGGCCTGTCGGTAGCCTACGAGCTCGCCCTTGCGGGGCAGAAGGTTGATGTCATCGATCGCGGCCAGATCGGCAGCGGTATGACGGCGCGCACGACGGCGCATCTATCATCCATATGCGACGACTATTTCTCCAAGTTGATCGACCTTCGCGGGCGGGACGGGGCGCGGCAATTCTACGAGAGCCAATCGGCCGCGATCGATCGTATCGAGGCGATCCAGGGGACCGAAGGCATCGCCTGTGATTTCAGACGCGTCGACGGGTTTCTGTTTCCATCGTCCGAAGGACAGGAAGCCGATCTCAAACGAGAATTCGACGCCGCGCTGCAGATCGGCGTCGCGGTCGAACGAGTCACGGGCCTGCCATTTGCGGAATTTTCTGCGACACCCGCCCTTCGTTACACCAGTCAGGCGACATTCCATCCGCTCAAATATCTCCGTGGGCTGGCTGCGGGCATTCGCGCTCGCGGCGGCAAACTTTTCTGCGATACAGTAGTCGAGGCGGTCGAGGAGACCGAAGGCGGTGTGCGCGTGTCGACGAGTTCCGGCTTCACCGTCACCGGAAAATCGGCCGTGGTCGCCACCAATTCGCCGATCAACGACCGTGTCGCCATCCACACCAAGCAAGCGCCCTATCGCACCTATGCGATGGCCTTCGAGATCGACCGCGGGGCGATCGCCGATGGGCTCTATTGGGACATGGAAGATCCCTACCATTACGTGCGCCTGCAACCCCGTGACGGCGCGACGGATTTTCTTATCGTCGGCGGCGAAGACCACAAGACAGGGGCCATCGACGATGCCGAAGAGCGCTTCGCCGCTTTGACCGCCTGGACCAGGCGTCTGGTGCCCGATATTGGCGCCGAGACCCATCGCTGGTCGGGCCAGGTCATGGAGACGATCGATTACGCCGCCTTCATCGGCCGCAATCCCGGCAATGACCGGGTTTTCGTCGTCACCGGCGATTCCGGCGAAGGTATGACCCATGGCGTGGTCGCTTCGCTGTTGATCCGCGATCTCGTTCTCGATGGCGACAGTCCGTGGCGGGAACTTTACGAGCCCTCGCGCAAGACGCCCCGGGCGATCGGCGATTACCTGATGGAAAATGCGACGGCGATCAAGAATTTCGCAGAATATGTCGCGCCCGGCGAACGCGAGTCCGTCGACAAGCTACGGCCCGGAGAAGGCGCCATTGTCCGAGAGGGCCTCGCCAAGATCGCCGCCTTCCGAACAGAGGATGGGACCCTCTACAAACGGTCGGCATCCTGCACCCATATAGGCTGCCACGTGCACTGGAATTCCCTTGAACGCTGCTGGGACTGCCCTTGCCATGGCTCACATTTCGCTGTCGACGGCACCGCTTTGAATGGTCCGGCTGTCTCGCCCTTGGCCGACATTTGGTAGTCAAGTCTGTCCTGGCGCCTGTCGGGCAACTGCGCCTATATATTCAGGCCGCCCCTTTGCGGTAGAACACTCAGCGTCGCCCCATTATGAAGCTAATGCTTGATGGGAAGGAGCCTCTTGCGGTAACCGATGCCTAATCCTCCCAAATCCTCCAACGAAAGCGTCAGCAACTCGAGCCAGGCTGGCCATCAGACAGCGGATTCGGCAGCGCCGGTGGACCCACCGGATTCGCCAGAATCCAACCGGGCTGGCGACCGGCAACAGCCCGACGGATCGTTCGGCCAAAGTCGACAGGCTGTGCGAAAACTGTTTCATGCGCTGCGCCAGGATTTGAAGGCGAGTTCCGCCTTGCGAAAGAGCAAGACGGTCGCTTCGAACCTGAGGACGAATCTGGGAGGATTGACCCGGCTGGAAAAGCCATCAGCTGCGGCGGCCGCACTGATCAAAACCGGGCGCGGTATTCGCAGCCTGCGCACCAAGTGGCGTCACTCCGGCCGACGCACTCCGTTTGCTGGCCGCTGGTGGAAATTGACGATGGGGCTGGTCTTTGTCGTCTGCCTCCTCGTCGCAAGCGTTCTGGTGTGGGCGCTGAAGGATGTGCCGTGGAGCGAGATCCGCGACGGAACGTTGAAGCCCGTCGTGGTGCTGGAGACTGCAGACGGTGCACCGTTGGTAAGGCAGGGACCATATCAAGGCCCCTATGCTCAATACGACCAGTTTCCGCCCGATCTGATCGATGCCGTTCTTTCCATTGAAGATCGCCGCTTCATGGATCACTTCGGTATCGATCCCCGGGGGATCGGCAGGGCGCTGCTGCGGAACCTGAAAGCCGGCTCGGTGGTAGAGGGCGGCAGCACGATTACCCAGCAACTCATCAAGCTGCAATATCTCGACAGCGATCGAACCATAAAACGGAAAATACAGGAGGTTGTCATCGCCGTTTGGCTGGAGTGGAAGCTCGGCAAGCGGGAAATCCTGACACGCTATCTCAACAGCGTCTACCTTGGTGCGGGCGCTACCGGCATGCCTGCCGCCGCGCGGATCTATTTCAACAAGGATATCGGCGACCTCAACCTGCCGGAATCGGCGATGCTGGCGGGATTGTTGCGGGCGCCGAGCCAATGGAATCCGATCGACAATTTCGAAGGCGCCCGGCAGCGCACCATCGTCGTTCTCGACGCGATGGCTGCGAATGGCAAGATTACCGCGCCAGCGGCGGTGGAGGCCAAGGCGAGCTTTGCCAAGCTGAATCCAACGACGCCGACGCCGCGCTCGGGAAGCTGGTTTGCCGACTGGATCTCGCCGCAGGCGAGCGAAATCGCCGGCTCCTCGCCGGGTTCAACGACAGTGCGCACGACGCTGGTGCCGCGGCTGCAGCAGACCGCCGAAAGGGTCGTGAAAAGAAGCCTGGACGGGGAGGGACAGACAGTCGGAGCATCGCAGGCCGCGCTGGTGGCGATGACGCCGGACGGCGCGGTCGTTGCCATGGTTGGCGGGCGCGACTACAAGGCAAGCCAGTTCAACCGCGCCGTCACCGCGATGCGCCAGCCGGGTTCCACCTTCAAGCTGTTCGTCTATTACGCCGCCTTGAAGGCCGGGCTCACTTTGTCCGACCAGGTTCTGGACGCACCCATCAACATCGACGGCTGGTCGCCGGAAAATTCCGGCGGCAACTATCGCGGCTGGGTGACACTTGCCGAGGCGTTCGCGCGGTCGCTCAATGCCGCCTCGGTGTCGCTTGCCCAAGAAGTCGGCCTGGACAATGTGATTGCTGCAGCGCGTGAGCTCGGCATCGATGCGCCACTTGCCAATACCCCGTCCCTGGCGCTCGGCACATCCGAAGTCAATCTGCTTAACCTCACCAGCGCCTATGCGTCCGTCCAACTCGGCAGAGCGCCCGTCACACCCTGGGGCATCATCGACTTTCAGGCGGCAGGACAGCCGAAGACGTTTCGGGTGGGCCAACAAGCAAAGCCGAATGTCGATCTTTCACCCTACCAGTCCGATCTCCTCGGTCTGCTGCAGTTGGTGGTCGAGCGCGGCACCGGGCGTGGAGCCGACCCCGGCACGTTTGCGGCCGGCAAGACCGGCACCAGCCAGAACAATCGCGATGCCTGGTTCGTCGGCTTCACCGAAACGCTCGTCGTCGGCGTCTGGGTCGGCAATGACGATGACGCGCCAATGCAAGGGGTGACGGGCGGCGCCTTGCCAGCGCATATCTGGCGGGACTTCATGCGCGCGGCGATGGCCGAACCGACGATCAGTGGCATGCGATCGACAGAGGCCGTGACCGACGGCCAAAGCGCGCCGTTGTCGTGCAACATCACCGCCTGCGCGCGAAGCTACCGGTCCTTCCGCCCATCCGACTGCACCTATCAGCCATATTCCGGCGGCCGACGGCTCTGCGAAAAGTGATGGGCGAAGATCGAGCGCGGAAAATTGGAGCGCCGCTTCCTTGAGAACGAGGTGTGCCTGATTGGCCGTCGCACGCCGATCCGCTGGCCGGCCTCAGGTCCGCACACGAAGCGCCCGCTCGGTTCTATCGGCGATCTGGGTGACGGCATAGGCGATCGCCATGTAGATCACGACGGCGACGAGGAAAGCCTCGAGGTAGTAGAAGTTCAGCGCGGCGGTCAGTTGCGACTGCGCGAAGATATCGACCACTTCGATGGCGAAGCCGAGCGACAGCGCCTTCATGATCACCATGAACGAGTTCGCCAGATCCGGGATCGCCGCGACGATCACCTGCGGCAGCATGACCCGGCGGAAGAGCTGGCTCTTCTTGTAGCCGAGCGAATAGGCGGCATCCGCCTGGCCGGTGTCGAAGGAATTCAGGGCGCCCTTGACCACTTCGGCCTGGAATGCGGCGACACAGGCGGTGAGCGCCACGATGAGCGTGACCCAGTTTGGGGTCGAGTGACCATTATAGTCGACGCCGACGAGTGACGTCAGGAACTGCAGGGTCGATGGAAGGCCATAATAGGCGAGGAAGATGACGACCACCATCGGGACGCCCTTGAAGGCGACCTTGTAGGCGACGACGAGCTGCCGAAGCACGGGAACGCGGCGGTATTCGACCATGGCGAACAGGCTACCGATGATCGTCGAGAGCACAAAGACGGCAAGCGCCATTGCAAGGGTCAGCGGCACCGCGCCAAGGATTTCCCGGAGATCGGGGAGAAGAACGTCGATATCGAACATTATGCGCTCCTTCCTTCACTCAGACGCTTGCCATCAGCGTCGCCCGAGCCGGCGCAGCCCTCGGAGCGAACTTCGCCGAACGGAGCTCGAAGTAGCGGACGATCAGCCATGCGGCCAGGCACAGCACCGAATAGAGCACAGCCAGTACCAGATAGGTTTCGAACTGATACTGGTTGTAGTCGCGCTCCATGACGAGATGGGCGGTCGCCATCACGTCGGCGGCACCGATATACATGACCAGGGCGACGTTATGGATGAGATAGATGATCGCGTTTCCGTAGCCCGGCAGCGCGATATGCACGGCCTGCGGGGCCAAGACGCACAGGAGCTTCTGCCGGAAGGAATATCCGAGACTGTCGGCGGCGTCGTGCTGGCCACGCTCGACGGCGAGATAGGCCGGCCTCAGGACTTCGGAGAGATAGCCGCCGTGATAGAGGCTGAGGCCGAGTATCGCGGCGACCGTCGGCGACACGAAATCCTCAGCGCCGAAAATGTCCACGAACACCGGAAGCCCGTAGAAGGCGACGAACAACTGTAGCACGACGGGAACGCTCCGGGCGTACGATACGTAGAGATCGGCCAGATGGCTGATCACCGGTATCCTGCGCACCCGGAACGTCGTTGCGATCAGGGCCAGCACAAAGCCGGCGACCATGGCCGTGAAGGTGATCGCAAGCGTCAGCGGCAGGGCCGAAAGCAGCTCGGGAATCATGATGGACAGGTCCACTTTGGAACGCTCCTTCTTTCAGTCTTTGGCCTGATCGCCGGTATCGCAGCCCGGCGTCACTTCATGTATGCGGTGATGTCCTCGCCGAACCATTTCTGCGAGAGCTTGGCGAGCGTGCCATCGGTCTTGAGTTCCTTCAGAGCCTTGTCGATACTGTCGGCGAGCGCCTTGTTCTCCTCGGAGCGGTGGATCAGGACGAAAGTCTCGTTGATCGCCACAGGCTCGCTCGCCTGGACCTTCAGCTTCTGCTGGTCGATCACGGTCTGCTCGCCGAGGTTCGACGGCAGCACGAGCGCGTCGTACTTGCCGTTCTCGACCTCCTTCAGCCGGTCCGGGTACGGAATGCCTGCGCTCGAAGCCGTCACCTCAATCTTATAGTCGGGGTTCTTTTCCTGCCACGCCGTGACGAACTTGTAGATGCCGCCGCCCGCCGTCACCGGCACGATCTTCTTGCCGACGAGGTCCTTCATCTCCTTGATGCCGCTGTCGGTGCGGCTGTAGATCTTGATCAGGCTGGCGCCGATCGGCGCTTCCGGAATGAGGAACTGCTTCTCGCGGGCTGGCGCGCGATAGTAGCCGCCGGTCGCAATGTCGTATTTGCCGGTCGCCAGACCCGTCTCCTGGGCAATGTCGGCAGCGCCTTCCATCACGAACTTGTATTGGGGCAGCTTGGCGTTGATCGCCTTCAGGACGTCGGGCTCGTAGCCCTGCGGCTCGACGCCGATGGCGCCCCAGGATAGCGGCTTCGATTCCGCCGCGGTGGCGATCTTGATCGTCCGGACAGCGTCCTCGGCAAAGGCTGCGCCCGCGGTTGCGAGAGCGATGGAAACGCCGGCAACGGCGAGGCCGAAGCTGCGGCGGGAAAGTGAACTCGAAGAAGTCATTTCTGGAATCCTTTCTCTATTGGATTGCACGCTCGGAATTGAGGAACTGGGCAAGGCGTGGGTTGGAAGGCGTATCGAAGATTTCTGTCGGGCTGCCGTCGGCGGCGACGACGCCCCGGTCCATGAAGACGATGCGGTTCGAAATGTTCTTGGCAAACTGCATCTCGTGGGTGACGAGAAGCGAGGTGATGCCGGAGGACGTCACGTCCTTGATCACCTTGAGAACCTCGTTCACGAGTTCTGGATCGAGAGAGGACGTCGGCTCGTCGAAGAGCATGACATCGGGCTTGACCGCCAGCGCTCGGGCGATGCCGGTTCGCTGGAGCTGGCCGCCGGAAAGCTGTGACGGGTAGTTGTCGAGCTTGTCGGAAAGGCCGACCCGCTCGAGCTCCCGCAGCGCGATCGTGCGGGCTTCGTCCCTGGATTTGCCCTGCACGACGACGAGCGGATCCATGACGTTCTGGATGACCGTCATGTTCTTGAAGACGTTGAACTGCTGGAACACCATGGCGGTGCGCAGCCGGATCGCCTGCACCGCAGCCTTGTCCGGGCGGGCGAAGTCCATCCTGATATCGTCGAACGCGATCGTTCCCGATGCCGGCTTCACCAGATGGTTGATGCATTTGAGAAGCGTCGTCTTGCCGGTGCCGCTCGGACCGATGATCGACACCACGTCGCCGCGCTTCACCGAGAGATCGACGCCGTTCAGGATCTGCGTGCTTCCGTAGGAGAGCTTTAGGTTGTTGATCTCGAGCATTTCAGTCTCAGGTCCTTTCGGAGGAGAGTTGGGGAAGCGTTTCGGTTTCGCCGTCCGCCCATTCGTCGCCGAGCAGTTCCGGGGTGTCGAAGGCCTGGAGATTTTCGAAGTGCGTCTCCCGGTCTTCGACAAAGAGCGATCGGACGATGCCACGGGCAAGGCGATCCGCGCCTTCGCTGATCGCCGGGATGTCGCCCGTGAGCTTGCCGTGGCTGAGCGTCGCCGGGAAATTGAAGCAATGGAGGCTTGCGAGAGTCGGGCATGAACCCGGCTCCCTTTCAAGGAACTCGAATGCATCCCCCAAATCGGGCGATCCCTCGAGTTCTGCGTTCGCCGTTCCGGCCGGCGTCGGGAAGCGGTCGCGCCAGAGGCGAATGTGCGGTTCGAAGGCCGCGAGTTCCGGCCTGGTCGTCAGGTCGATCTTGAAACCGGTGCCGAAGATCAAAAAATCGATGGAATAGCTGGCCTTCGACGTCGTCACGACGAGCTTGTCGCCGTCCTGCCGCAGCCCGGTGATCGGGCTTTGGAGATGAAGTTGGGCCTGTTCGAAGACGCTGACGCGCATGACGCTCGGACGCGGCGGCGGCGTCTGCTGGCCCATCGCATAGTTGAGGAAGCGCCACTTCCATTCGTCCGGCAGTCCGGCGAAGCCATGGACGACGCCCTGGCTGCCGATGCCGGTGAACTTGTTGATCCGCGGCAATTCCGTCCGGCGCACGAACATGTCGAGGCGGCCGGCACCGGCTTCGAGCGCAGTCGCGGCATTGTCCATCGCCGACGCCCCCGCACCGATCACCCCTACCCGCTTGCCGCGCAGCGCGGCGAAGTCGATCGCATCGGCGGTGTGCGCCCAGAACCTGCGATCGATATTTTCGGCAATGTCGGGCACAAAGGGGCCGCCGAGACCGTCGCGGCCGGTTGCGAGAACCACGTGGCGGGCGATGATCTTTTCTCTACGGCCATTCTCGCTGCAGGCGAGGTCGAGCATGCCATCGTCGCGCGGCAGGATCGCATCCACCGAGACGCCGTTGCGCACCGGCAGCTCGAGCACCTTCCGATACCAGATCAGGTAGTCCATCCACGTCTCGCGCGGCGCCCGGTCGAGCGCCACCCACGCTGCGCTGCCGAAGCGCGCTTCATAATAGGCCCGGAAGGTGAGCGCCGGCAGTCCCATCGCGGGGCCAGTGAGTTGCTTGGGAGATCGAAGGGTGCGCATCCGGGCGAAAGTGACCCACGGCCCTTCCTGCCCGGCCGACGCCTTGTCGAGGACGACATGGTTGGCGACGCCAAGGCGCTTCAGCATTCCGGAAGCGACGAGGCCCGCCATGCCGCCGCCGATGATGACGACGTCGATGACGGGCTGGCCATCAATTTCGCGGGCGGGAACCCACGCCTTGGCGGGCAGTTCCAGCCAAGAGAGGTCCTGGCGAAGACGCGCTTCGAGGGCGTCAAGATTGTGAGGATGCGCGGAGAGGTCGCTCATGCGGGCGCTCCTTCGGAGATCGCAGCCTGCCCGTAGACGGTGTCCGCCAAGGTTTCGATGCCATTTGCCTCCAGCAGGCGGCAGCCCGGCATCTTCAACGCTTCGAGCCGCGCGGCATCGATTGCGGCGGCGACCGTCGGCGCGAGCGGCAACGCCGTCGCGGAGATCGCACCGAACAAAAACGGAATGGCCTGGTCGAGCACGCGCATGACGATGCCATCCAGAGGCACGCCGCAGACGGTCGCGGGCTCGACGATGGCAATGCCAAGGCCTGCGCGCACTAACGAGAGCGCAGTCAGCGAGGCGTTGACGTCGATGATGCGATCGGGGGCCACCCCTGACCGTTCCAACGCCTCGTCGACGCGATGACGAAGCCGATACGGGTTTGCAAGCGTGATAATGCGACGCTCGGCAAGATCGGCCAGGCGAACGACGTCGTTCGCAGCGAGAGGATCTTCGGCGCCGATTGCGATCACGCACGGTGCTTCCGCGATCCAGTGGATGTCGAGACCGGGATGTTCGAGCGGCAGGCTCGATATTCCAAGATCGGCCGAGCGGGCGAGAACCGCCTGCACGACGTTTTCGGCGGCGAGCGCCTGAATGTGGAGATGACGCGGGATCAGGTCGGGTGAGACGGCGGCCAAAGCCTGCGGCAGGATTCCCGCGGCAAGAGACGGCGTCGCCGCGATGGTCAAGGTCGCGGGCTCGTCGAGACCGATCGCTTCGGCCCGTTCGCGGATGTGGGTCAGGCTGGCGAGATGACGTTCGACCTCGGCATGGAAGCGCAGACCGCGCGACGTCGGCTGGATGCGCGGACCGCTTCTGTGAAGGAGCGCGTAGCCCAGATCGGCTTCCAGGTCCTGGATCTGCCGCGTCACTGCCGGCTGCGAGCGGCCGAGCAGCCGGGCTGCGCCGGTGACGCTGCCGGCCGACATTACCGCCGCAAAAGCTTCGAGTTGCCGGATGTCGATCGGGTTTTTATTCATATTCAACATGAACCACCGCCATCCATGCTTTGGAAGCATGACGTTTCTATGTGGACAATAGATAATTATTTCGCATTGATTGCAAGCCTTCATGCCATTTTGACATAATGAACTTCAGACCTATCTAATGCTCTCCCGCGAGAAGCAAAGGAGCTTGCCTTGACGCTCATCGAAACTCTTGCCGCCGTCAGACCCGGCTCGGCCCTGGGCGAGGCCATGGAAAAGCGCGCGGAGATCCTGCGCCTCAGCGAAGCCGCCCACGACGCAGTCCTTCTTCCGCGGGACGCCGGCGGCCTGTCGCATGGCCTCAGGGCGGCGCTTGCCGCCCGTATGGCCCGTCACAACCACGACGAAAAACTGGCGAAGCACTACGATGAGCTCGTTAAAGATGCCGCCGAGGCATCGACAGCGCCGCTCGCCAGGCTGGGTACGAGCGTAACCGACGAGCGCATCGCAGAGATCGTCCGCCATGCGGACCGCCTGACCGTCGCGCCGCGCGAGGCGACGCGTGCTCACATCGAGGCACTGCGCAGCGTCGGCGTCAGCGACGCCGACATCGTCCGGCTCTCGGAACTGGCGGCCTTCGTGAACTATCAGGTGCGCGTCATCGCAGGGCTGGCGCTGATCGGAGCAAGACAATGAGCGAAGTCATCCACAGCTTCACCACAACGGTTCCCCGCTGGCAGCCCTATGTCGTGCCCGTCGATCTCGCGACCGCGACCGAGGAGCAGCGCGCGGCGATGCAGGTGACGCCGTCCAACAAGGGCATCTCGCCCTATGTGCTGACGCTCGCTCACGATCCGGAATCGCTCGCCGTCCGCTCGCCGCTGTTCAATCTGATCATGTACGGCAAGGACGGGCTGTCTCCGGGTGAACGCGAGCTGGGCGCCACCGCCGCCTCCATCGTCAACCGCTGCGTCTATTGCGCCGCCGTCCATTCGTCCCGCTTCATCAGCCACACCAAGCGGACGGATGTGATTGACTCCATCTTCGCCGACGGGCTCGATGCCGAGCTTGACGAGCACCTCCAGGCCATCTTCGACTTCGCCGCCCGTCTCTCCGCGACGCCGCCCGAAGCGGCGGAGGCGGACGCGCAGGCTATCGCCGACATCGGCCTCTCCGAGCTTGAAGCCCTGGACCTCGTCCTGTCGTCTGCCATCTTCGGCTGGGCGAACCGCTTGATGCACACGCTCGGCGAGCCGGTAAAAGATTGATGCCGTCAGCAGCGCTGCCGATCGCCGCGATGCCGGGGATGGGCTAGCGCCGAGCTCGATCGAAGCAGGTGTCGGAAAACCAAGCGCCAGATCAGGAGAGTAACAGTGTTTGCCGGCGCCGAGCCGGTTTCTCAAAAGCAAGATGAGATCGAGGCCGATGAAAGAGGTGCGAAGCATTCAGCCGATGACATGGCTTTTCGCAGCCCGTTCTTTGCGCGACTTCGGCGACGGGTTCGTCGCCATCCTGTTGCCGGTCTATCTGCTGGCTCTCGGCTTTTCGCCGCTGCAGGTCGGCGTCGTTGCCACCGCATCCCTGTTCGGCTCTGCGCTCCTAACCATCATCATCGGATTTCTTGGCGCGCATCATGATCTCCGCCGCCTGCTTCTGGCCGCCGCTGGCTTGACGGTCGCCACTGGTATCGCTGTACCCATGATCACCGACTATGGGTTGCTGCTGGTGGTCGCCTTTGCCGGCACGATCAATCCTTCGGCCGGCAGTGTGAGCATCTTCGTGCCCCTTGAGCACGCGGTCGTTGCCCGCGAAGCAACCAGCGCCGATCGCACGATGATGTTCGCTCGCTACAGCCTCGTCGGGGCCCTCGCGAGCGCCGGCGGCGGCCTCGCCGCAGCGCTGCCCGATGTGATGACGCGGCTGGGGATGGCGCAACTGACTTCGATCAAGCTGATGTTCATTGTCTATGCGCTGGTCGGCATTCTCGGCAGCCTTTGTTATGCCCGCATACCGCCGCGTCCGGTGCGTCACGAAGCCGACATACCGGCGGCACTCGGACCTTCACGCGCCATCGTCCTGAAGCTCGCCGCGCTCTTTAGTCTCGACGCCTTTGCTGGAGGTTTCGTGGTTCAGTCCCTGCTCGCCCTGTGGCTGTTCGAACGTTTCGATCTTTCACTATCCGAAGCCGGAGTGTTTTTCTTCTGGACGGGTCTGCTGTCGGCGTTCTCATTTCCTGTCGCCGCCTGGCTATCGAAGCGGGTGGGGCTCATCAATACCATGGTGTTCACCCACGTTCCGTCCAGCATTGCCCTTGGCCTCGCCGCATTCGCACCCACCTTGCCCCTAACGGTCATATTGCTGCTCATTCGAGCCGCGCTCTCGCAGATGGACGTGCCGACCCGCTCTTCCTATGTGATGGCCGTTGTCACCGAGGCGGAGCGTGCCGCAGCCGCAAGCTTCACGTCGGTGCCGCGAAGCCTCGCCGCGGCGGCCAGCCCAGCACTCGCAGGTGCTCTCTTCGCTGCATCCTATCGGGCTTGGCCACTCCTCATCTGTGCCACACTGAAAATCACCTATGACCTGCTGCTGCTATGGCAGTTCCGGCACCTCAAACCGCCCGGGGAAGGTTAATGGATCGCCTGCACAGATCCTCGCAACTAAACGGCAAACTCCATGGGTTCTGGTACGTCTTCGGCGAGGTTGACGGGTGGAATTTGTGGGAGGCGCCTGACAACGCATCGATGGCCCACCGGCAACTAGGCCGCAGCACCGCGATCTTTCGGACCGCCCTCGCGCTCAAGAGTCGCGTCGCAAGATCGCTGCACAGTGTTGCGCGATTTGCGAGGCTAAGGGTTCATCAATCTGTTCGGGCTGGCCCCTCACCGACGGCCAGTTCGCTGCTATTTTGCGGCGTCGGATCGAGGCGTCTTCGTCTACTCGCTCTGCCGCAAATTCCGGATCCGATCGAACAGCACCGCCAGCACGATCGCTCCGCCGATAAACGTCCCCTGCCAGAACGCATTGATGCCGAGCAGGCCGAGGCTGTTGCGGATCACTTCGATCAGCGCCGCCCCGACCAGGGCGCCGAAGGCCGTGCCGACGCCGCCGGCGAGGTTGGCGCCGCCGATGACGGCGGCGGCGATCACCTGAAGCTCCATACCGGCGCCGATATTGGTGGTGACGGCGCCGAGCCAGCCGGTCTGGACGATGCCGGCAATGCCGGCCGAGAGCGCCGAGATCATATAGACGGCGACTTTGATACGGCGCACGGGAACGCCGGTCAGGGTCGCGGCATGCTCGTTGCCGCCGATCGCGAAAATATAGCGGCCGAACCGCGTCCAGCGCAACACGAAGCCGGTGAGCAGCGCCAGAATGACCATGTAGAGCACCGGATTGGCGATGCCGAAGAACCAGGCGCCGCCGCCGAGTGCCAGGAGCTTGTCGTGATCGGGGCCGAACTGGAAGACGACGGTGTTGTTCGAGGCGACCATCGCTAGGCTCCGCGCAATCGACAGCATGCCGAGCGTCACCACGAAGGGCGGGAAATTGAGATAGGCGATCAGCACGCCGTTGAAGGCGCCGATCACCAGCGCCGTGACGATCGCCGCCGTTATGCCGATCTCAATGGAGTAACCGGCGTTCATGGTCACCGCCAGCACCATGCTGCAGAGGCAGAGCACCGATCCCACCGACAGGTCAATGCCGCCGGTGATGATGACAAGCGTCATGCCGAGCGCGATGATGGCGACGAAGGTGACGTTGCGGGTGATGTTGTAGAGGTTCTTCGCCGTCGCAAAGGAATCGGTGGCGAAGGACAGGAAAAGGCAGGCCAGAAGCACGGCGATCAGCACCCAGAATGTCTGGCCGCCGACGAACTCCGCAAGCCGGCTTCGCTGCTTCTGTGCAATTGTCTGGTCCAGTGTCACTGCCATTTCGACCTCTCACTCCAGATAGACATTCCCGTCGGCGGTATTTCTCCCGCGGGATAAGCGGCGCGCATCAAACCTGTTCGATGGCGCCTGTTATCAGACCCGTCACTTCCTCAGGCGAACTCGCGGCAATCGCCTTGTCGGCGACTTTCCGGCCGCGGCGCATGACGATCACCCGGTCGGCGACGGTGAAAACATCGGGCATGCGATGGCTGATCAGCACGACCGCGATGCCGCGGTCCCGCAGCTCGCGGATCAGATTGAGCACCTCGGCCACCTGGCGGACGGAGATCGCCGCAGTCGGCTCGTCCATCAGCACGATCTTTGCTTCCGACAGCATGGTGCGCCCGATCGCCACCGCCTGCCGCTGGCCGCCCGACATCTGCTTGACCAGATCGCGCGGGCGAGTTTCCGATTTCAACTCCTTGAAGATCTCGCCGGCGCGCCGGTACATCGTCTTGTAATCGAGGACGCGAAACGGGCCGATGCCGCGGCGGAGTTCCCGCCCGAGGAAGACGTTGGCGGCCGCCGTCAGATTGTTGCAGAGCGCCAGATCCTGATGGACGATCTCGATGCCGTGCTGGCGCGCCTCGACCGGGCGGTGCAGGACGATGTCCCGCCCCTCCAGACGCATCGTGCCCTCGCTCGGCCGGAAATTGCCGGCGATCATCTTGACCAGCGTGCTTTTGCCAGCGCCGTTATCGCCCATCAGGCCGACGACCTGGCCGGCTTCAAGCGCGAAGGACACGTCGTTGACCGCCTGGATGGCGCCGAAATGTTTTGAGATATTGGTGAGTTCGAGAACCGCGACCAGCCGACTACCCTCCCCGGAACCTGCAGGCCTGCCTTCGCCGCCGGTTGCCGGTTGCCAGTCAGACGCCTGCGATCTCGCTCGGCCGATCTCCTCCCGGAAAAGCGATTGCGTTCATTAATGCAAAAGCGCCAGGAATCGTCAATCAAATGTCGGCTAAAATAGCCCCTCATCACAAAAATCTATTTTGTACGACAAATACAGATTGACGCCGGAAACGCGTGCATATTAGCTGTTACCGGGGAGAGAGGTATGCTGATCCTTGTCACCGGGGCTACCGGCAAGGTCGGGCGGCGCTTCATTACTGGGCTGCTTGACGAGCCACGATTTTCCAAAGCACGCGTTCGCGCGCTTTGCCATAATCGCGTGCTTGCGGAGACCGACCGCATCAGTGTCGTGAAGGGCTCGATCGCCGACAGCGAAGTCGTCGCGGCGGCGATGGACGGTGTCACCCATGTCGTGCACCTCGCCACCTGTAAGGAAATCCCTGCCGATGTCATGGATATCACTGTCAAGGGCCTGTTCTGGCTGCTCGAGGCGTTCCGCACCAGCCCCACGGCAAAGCAGTTCATCCTAATCGGCGGCGATGCCGGCATCGGACATTTCTTCTATCGCCATGACGGACCGGTGACCGAACAGACGCCGCATCGCGCCTATCCCGGATGTTATGCGCTCTCCAAGGTGCTGGAAGAGGTGATGCTCGAGCAGTTCACCATCCAGTACGGCATCAACAGCTGCTGCCTGCGGGCGCCGTGGATCATGGAGAAGGACGATTTCAGGTTCACGCTGTCCTTCGGCGACGATGTCTTCGGCGGGCCGGACTGGAAGACGCTGGTGCCGCCGGCCGATGCCGAACGTTACGCGCATGATGGCACGGTGCCGCTGCTACGCGATGCCGACGGCCGGCCGCTGAAGCGCAATTTCGTGCATGTCGATGATCTCGTCGCGGCGATCCTTGCGGCAATCGACAATCCGCGCGCCAAGGGCGAGCTTTTCAACATCTCGATGGATCGACCCGTCGATTACGGCGAGGTCGCAGCACACCTGGCCCGCACGCGCGGGCTCGGCTCGGTCGACATATCAAGCCAGTTTCACTCGAACTGGATGGACAATAGCAAGGCCAGATATCTCTTGGACTGGGAACCGGTCTACGATCTGGAGAAGCTGATCAATTCGGCTTGGGACTACCAGCGTTCGAAGGAGGAGCCTCGAGTCGTCTGGTATCCAGGTTGATGACGCGGCGGGTGCAGAAGCGCCCGTCTTTTTCAATGGGAGGAAGCTATGAGGAAGGCATTATTGCTTACAGCTGCAGTCCTGGCGCTGACGGCCGGTCAGTCCCTGGCCGCCAAGAAGCAGCTGGTCATCGTCGTCAAAGGCCTCGACAACCCGTTCTTCGAGGCGATCAACCAGGGTTGCCAAAAGTGGAACAAGGAAAACGCATCCGCCGAATATGAATGCTTCTACACCGGCCCGGCATCGACCTCCGATGAAGCCGGCGAGGCGCAGATCGTCCAGGATATGCTGGGGAAAGCCGATACCGCCGCCATCGCCATCTCGCCCTCGAACGCCAAGCTGATCGCCCAGACGCTGAAGACGGCCAATCCGAGCGTTCCCGTCATGACGCTCGATGCCGATCTTGCAGCTGACGACGCAGCGCTGCGCAAGACCTATCTCGGCACCGACAACTATCTGATGGGCGCCAAGATCGGCGAATACATCAAGAAGGCCAAGCCGAACGGCGGCAAGATCTGCACCATCGAAGGCAATCCCGGCGCCGACAACATCCTGCGCCGCGCCCAGGGCATGCGTGACACGCTGAGCGGCCAGAAGGATCTCCCCGCGCTGAAGGGTGAAGGCGGCTGGACGGAGGTTGCCGGCTGCCCTGTTTTCACCAATGACGATGGCGCCAAGGGCGTTCAAGCGATGACCGACATCCTCGCCGCCAATCCCGACCTCGACGCCTTCGGCATTATGGGCGGCTGGCCGCTGTTCGGCGCCCCGCAGCCCTATCGCGACCTGTTCAAACCGATGGCCGACAAGATCGCCAAGAACGAATTCGTCATCGGCGCCGCCGACACGATCGGCGACGAAGTGGCGATCGCCAAGGAGGGACTGGTCACCGCGCTCGTCGGCCAGCGGCCGTTCGAAATGGGATATAAGGCGCCAACCGTGATGATGGACCTGATCGCTGGGAAGAAGGTCGAGGATCCGGTGTTTACCGGGCTGGATGAATGCACCAAGGATACTGTCGACACCTGCATTCAAAAGTGATGCTGGCATTCGATAAATGACGCGGCTCGGAGCGTCCACGCGTGTGGGCGCTCCGATGATCATGCCGGGCTCAGTTGCGAACCCAGCCAATCCGTAAATGCGCGCATCGCCGCCGTGACCGGCCGCGATTGCAAGCGCGTCAGCCAGTAGCTGCCGAGCGATATGGCGGTGGCGAAGGGCTGGACGACCGCGCCTGACGCCAGATGCCGTGTGAACATCGATGGCGGCGCGAGCGCGATGCCGAGCCCCTGGAGGGCGGCCTCCATCATGCCGACGGAGGAATCGAAGACGATACCGGCATTGACCTGCGCTGCCGGCGGAACGCCTGCCGCCTGAAACCAGGTGCTCCATTCCTCGGTTCGATAGCTGCGCAGCAACGTCGCGCCGGCAAGGTCTGCGGGCGATTGCAGATGTTCCGCCAGCTTGGGGATGCAGAGGGGCGAGAGCGGCGCTTCGAACAGGCGTTGCGCCTCGGTGCCGTGCCAAGAACCGCTGCCGAAGCGGATGGCGAAATCCAGCCCTTCGGCGGCCGGATCGACCCGGTTGTTGTTGGTGGAAATGCGGAGATCGACAAAGGTATGCCGGCGCTGGAAATCCGAGAGCCTCGGCAACAGCCAGCCAACGGCAAATGTCCCGACAACGCCGAGGAACAGCAATTCCCGCACCTGCCCGGCTTCGATCCTGTCCAGCGTCGTCGCCATCTGGTCGAACGACGCCGTCACCGTCGGGAGCAGCGCTTCGCCTTCCGCGGTGATTTTCAAACCGCGGGGGAGACGCTGGAACAGGGCCACCCCCAATCGCCTCTCCAGGCCTTTGACCTGCTGGCTGACGGCCGCCTGAGTGACGCAGAGCTCGATCGCGGCGCGGGTGAAGCTCAGATGCCGTGCGGAGGCCTCGAAGGCGCGCAGGCCGTTCAAGGGGAGGAATTGCCGAACCATTGTGAGCCCTAGATTTTCTTTTGGCTGCTGCGAGATATCATCATTTGTGATTGCAAAATAGCGCCGTTAAACGTCGTCGCCATCGGCCTTTGCGCCGCTTTTGGATGCCTTTCGATTTGGAGGATGACGGCTATGAAAAGCATTGGGATAAGCATTTTATCGGCATCTATGCTCATGGCCTGCGCTGCCACAAGCGGTTTTGCCGCCGACGAAACCAAGATCAAGACGATCACGGATGCCGCGATCAAGCCGATCATCGAGAAATATGCCATCCCCGGCGTTGCCGTCGCCATCACCGCCGACGGCCAGGACCACATCTTCAACTATGGCGTCGAATCCAAGGACACCGGCAGGCCGGTGGCGCCGACCACGCTGTTTGAGCTCGGCTCGATCAGCAAGACCTTCACGGTGACGCTGGCATCCTATGCGGAAGCAAGCGGACAACTCTCACTGTCGGACAAGGTCGGCAAGTTTCTGCCGGCGATGAAGGGAAAGCCATTTGGCGATGTCACCCTGATGTCTCTGAGCACCCATACAGCCGGCGGATTTCCGCTGCAGCTTCCCGATGAGATCAAAACCGAAAAACAGCTGCTCGGCTATTTCGAAGCCTGGCGACCCTCCTATGCGGCTGGGACGCAGAGAAGTTATGCCAATCCCAACATCGGCATGCTCGGCTATGTCGTGGCGAAAGCCATGCACGGCGATTTTGCGGCGTTGATGGAGGGCAAGCTGTTTGCCGCGCTCGGTTTGAAAAGCACCTATATCGATGTGTCGAACGCGCGGCTCGCGGACTATGCTCAAGGTTATAAGCGCAGCGGCGAGCCGGCCCGGATGACGCCGGCCATGCTTTCGGCCGAAGCCTATGGTGTCAAATCCACCGCAGGCGACATGATCCGTTTCGTCGGCGCCAATATGGGCCTGGTCAAGCTCGACGAAAAACTGCAGCAGGCGATCACCAACACCCATATCGGGTATTTCAAAGCAAGGGCGATGACCCAGGATCTCATCTGGGAGCAATATGCCTATCCGCCGAGCTTGAGCGACCTGTCGCAGGGCAATTCGCCCGCCATGCTGAAAACCATGCCGGTCTCGGAATTGCGGCCGCCGATGAAGCCGCGAGACGATGTGTGGATCAACAAGACCGGCTCGACCAATGGCTTCGGCGCCTATGTCGCCTTCATCCCCAAACAGCGGCTCGGCATCGTCATCCTGGCCAATAAGAACTATCCCAACGAGGATCGCGTCGCCGCAGCCTATCAGATATTGACCGCGCTCTCGGCCGACTGAACCAAAACAGGCCGGCCGACTCGGCACACGTCGGGCGGGCCTCCGCGGCAAGCACACGGCATCATTTAATTCTGCATCGAGCGTCCGAAAATCGAGTCGGACTTTAGCCCGATGCCGAGCCAGCGCCCTCGTGATACACAAAACCAGTGCGATCGACGGACGCATTCCGGCGCAGGTGCTCTGACGCCGAATCGGCGGGCACTACTTTAAGTAAAACCTATGAATAATTAAGATTAATAAGGGAGTATTTCCTGGAAAACTTCTAATGAATTGCCACGACTTAAAGGTGATGCTAATAAACGCTCATATTCTTAACGTCACAAGGCACAATGCAATGAAAAGCGTATTGATTTCTGGCGGAGCTGGATTTATCGGTTCACATCTGTGCGACCGGCTTTTACTTAGAACGGACGTCCAGAAACTGGTGGTCGTTGACAATCTCTGGACCGGACTTTTCGACAATATCGCCCATATTAGGGATCCCCGCTTTCACTTCGTGAAGTCGGACGTCGAGACGCTGCGCAGTTCTGAAAAATTCGATGAAATCTACCATCTTGCGTCCCCGGCATCGCCGCCATGGTATATGAAGGAACCGAAGAGGACGATTTCCGCCAATCTTCTCGGAGCACTCCGGCTGCTGGAGCTTTTGAAGAAGGGCGGGCGTTTCGGCTTCACCTCGACCTCCGAAGTCTATGGCGACCCGCTGGTGTCGCCGCAGCCGGAATCCTACAAGGGCCAGGTGGACTGCACCGGACCGCGCTCGTCCTACGACGAGAGCAAGCGCTGCACGGAATCGCTGCTGTTCGAAATGCAGCGCACCGAGGGGCTCGACCTCAAGGTCGTGCGTCCCTTCAACATCTACGGCCCCCGCACACGGCCCGATGACGGCCGCGCCGTCTCCAATTTCATCACCCAGGCGCTGGCGGGCCGGCCGATCACCGTGTTCGGCGACGGCAAGCAGTCGCGCAGCTGGGGCTATGTCGACGATGTCGTCGATGGTTTCGCGCGATATTTCTGGATCAATGAAACCGACTACAAGGGACCTCTGAACGTCGGCAACGATCGCGAGATTTCAGTACTCGAAGTCGCGCAATATGTGTCCAAACTGGTCGGCGGCGTGCCGATCGTCTTCGAGCCATCACCGCCGCAGGACCCGACGAACCGACGGCCTGATCTGACCAATGCGAACTACGTCATGCCGGAGTGGTCGTGCAAGGTCTCCTACGAACAGGGCGTGGCCATGACGCTCGACTGGTTCAGGGAAAGATTGACGGCGGGCGCGGCGGAATAAGCCATCACGACTTTCAACGCTCGCGTCATTAGACGCGAGCGGCATATGCTCAGGGGTGCGATTTGAGAGAGTGGTAATGCGTGAATCAATACCGTCCGATCTGAAGGATGTGAATTTCCCCGTACCGATCCACTATCTCGATCTGGCATCCGACCATATCGACGCTGCGTCGTCTCCGCTCTCCAATGGGCTGGTGGTCTTTCTGTCGGATGGTCTTCCCGTCGGACAAGCCTACATCGAAAGACTGGAAACTGCCGCGGCACTGGCCGAGCGTGTCGTGCGGCCGGATACGCTCGAGCATATCGCTCAAGTCGCGCAAACGCCGCTTCGCAATCGCGAGGTCAGCATTCTGATCTGCACCAAGGACCGGCCGGAGGAACTGCGCCGGTGCCTGGCCTCGATCCCCGAACAATCGCTCCGCCCCGTAGAGATCATCGTCGTCGACAATGCGTCGGCTGGCGATGCGACGCGTCGCGTGGTTGAAGAGGCTGGCATCACTTACGTCCGCGAAGATCGGGTCGGGCTGGACTTTGCCCGCAACGCGGCGGTTCGCGCGGCGAAAACCGAGTTCGTCGCCTTTACAGATGATGACGTGGTCCTTCACCGCCAATGGCTAGAGAACCTGATGAAGGCATTCGACCGGCCGGAGATCGCCTGCGTCACCGGGCTGGTGCTGCCCGGAGAACTCGCAACGCCCGCGCAATTCATCTTTGAAAAACACTGGAGTTTCGGCAGGGGTTATCTCCGGCAGGATTTCGACCAGGATTTCTATCGCCTTCACGAACGTTACGGCGCTCCGGTCTGGACGATCGGCGCCGGCGCAAGCCAGGCCTTCCGCCGCAAGGTTTTCGACGAGATCGGCCTGTTCGATGTCCGCCTCGATATGGGTGCGGCCGGCTGCTCGGGTGATTCAGAATATTGGAACCGGCTGCTGCATCACGGCCATGTCTGCCGCTACGAGCCGACGGCGGTCTCGTGGCACTTCCACCGCAAGGATATGAAGGGGCTCGCCAAACAGATCTACCAATATATGAGCGGCCATATCGCCGCACTGCTGGTGCAGTATCAACATACCGGCAATGGCGGCAATCTCCGACGCATTCTGCTTTCGTTTCCGAAATATTATGCCGGCAGGCTGCGCAAAAGATTGCGCAAAGGTGCGACGTCGCACGACTTCTTTTTGAAGCAGGAGATGCTCGGAAGCATCAATGGCGCCTTCTATGTTCTGCGCCGATGGAAGATGCGAGCATGGTGACGACGGCCGCGCCCGATATCTCCTTCCTCATCCCTGCCCATAATGCAGGCGATACACTTGCCGAATGTCTTGCCAGCCTGCAGCGGCAGACCCGATCGAACTGGCAGGCGGTGGTGGTCGATGACGGTTCGAGCGACCGCACCTGGGAGATACTTCAGGGCATCGCAGCAACGGACGATCGGATTTTCGCTGCCCGCCAACCGAATGCCGGCGCAGCCGCGGCGCGGAACCACGCCGCCAGATTGGCGGCCGCCCCCCTGCTCTGCATGTTGGATGCCGACGACTGGGTAGATCCGAGCTTCGTCGAAACCCTGCTGCCGGTGGCAGCGGATGCATCTCCAGCGACTATTGCCTATTGCTCCTACCGCCGTGTCGCGCCGGATGGCCGGCAGATGCAGGTCGAACAGGCTCCGCTCCTGACAGGGAATATCGCCAAGCGCGAATTCTCTTCCTTTTGTGCGCTTGCCGTCCATACGGTCGTCTTTCCCAAAAGCCTTTTCGACAGACTCGGAGGTATGGATGAGAGCTTGCAGACCTGCGAGGACTGGGATCTGTGGCTGCGCATGGCCTTTGCAGGCGCCGAATTTCGCCGTGTGGACGAATGCCTGGCTTTCTATCGCATGAAGGCGGGATCGCTGTCCGGCGATCCGGTCAAAATGGTTCGTGACGCCATTTGCGTGACGAGTAAGGCAGAAGCGCTGCGCGTGCAGCACGGCTTATCGGCCGAGGAGCCGGAGGCGGGTTGGATCACGCCCGCCGTCAGCCAGTTGCGCATGCTTGCCTGGGTCGTCGCGGCCAAGCTCGATTCGACCTTGGATGTTGCAGCCCTGGCAGCACTCCTGCCCGAAATACCGGACGCTACGGGTTACGAGAGCTTCTTTGCCGGCGTGATCCTGCACGGCCTGCAGACCGGCCTGCTCCCCGACCGGACCGACGATCTGATCGATGCGCTCGACAAATGGCAGCCGACGTTCCTTCGGCTCATCCAGTTGATCCAGCGTCATTCCTTCCCCGGCACCGGGCGCAAGATCACTGAATCTGCCTGCTGGCAACTTTCCGCCGCGAACTTTTTGCGCTCCTTCACGCTCGGCAATATTCAGGTGGCCAGTGTCGAGATCGGCGCGCTTTCCAGGATCCCCAAGACTGAGCAAGCCGATACGCTCATCATGCACTGCTTTGCCGGTGCAGAGCATGTCGGCTCCTTTGTCGGGCCATTCTGGGGGGATCTTTCGATCCGGGCGCAGATCCGACTGATCATGTATGAGATGAAAGCAGCAGAACATCTGCAAAATCCGCATACGCTCGCCTATTTCAGTTCCTGGACAAGGGAAGCGCTGCGTGGCTACAGAGCCTTCGGCGGGCTGATCATCCACAATGGCCGGCGGCGAGGACGTTTCGAACGACTGATGGTCCACCTCGGGCGCAACGCCCTGCTGGCCAGCGCGCCAAGCGACAAGCAGGACTACGATGCTCGGCTGTCCGACATCCTGCGGGATATCGAGCGCCGTTTGGCGCCACTGTTTCGAGATTCACCTCAGTTGCCGTCAGACAAAAACGAAGGGACTGCGCCCGTTCGATCAGAAGAAGAATATTGGGAGCATATCTTCGAACGTCCCGATCCATGGAATTACGTCTCGGTCTACGAACAGGTCAAATATGCGCAGACGTTGAGCCTGATCCCGCAGGGGATCGACAAGGCGCTGGAGCTTGCCTGTGCCGAAGGCATTTTCACCGAAAAGCTGGCGGCAAAGGTCGGCCGGATGAGGGCCACGGATATTTCGCAGCGGGCAATTGACCGGGCGGTCGAGCGGTGCCATGGCCAAGACAACGTCGAGCTTCTCGTTCTCGACTTCGTCAGACAAGATCTTCCGCCCGAACAGGATCTCATCGTCTGTTCGGAGGTCCTCTATTACATGAAGGATGAGGAGATGCTTGCCGCCGTCTGCCGAAAAATGGCGGCGGCTTTGAAACCGGGCGGCTATCTGGTTACCGCCCATGCGCATATCCGCCGCGACGAACCCAACCGGACGGGTTTCGACTGGGGCAATCCTTTCGGTGTCGGGACGATCAAGCGGGTTTTCGCCGAACAGGCCGGGCTCGCCCTGGAAGAGACTGTCGATACCGAGCTCTACGCGATCCACCGCTTCCGGAAAGGCGCCGTCGCCAGTCCTGCCCTGCGGATCGAGCGGCATGGAACGCCGTTGGATGTCGATGTCGCGAAGCACGTCATCTGGGGCCCCGACGGCGTCGACCGCGAGGTGGCTTGGACGAACGAGCTGACGACCTCGGTCCCCGTTCTGATGTATCATCGGATCGCAGAGGAAGGACCCGCCGCACTCCAGCGCTTCCGCACGCCGCCGGAGATTTTTCGCAAGCAGATGCAGTTCCTGCGGCGGCAGGGTTTTTACACCGTGACGGCGCCGACCCTCGCCGATCTTTTACGCAGTGGCAAGCCGATCCAAGGCCGGCCCGTCATGCTGACATTCGACGACGCCTATGTCGATTTCCTGGCGAATGCCTTCCCGATCCTGACCGAGAATGATTTCAGCGCCGACGTCTTCGTCGTCAGCGATAAAGTCGGCAGCCGCTCGGATTGGGATTCAGCCTATGGCGAAACTGCCGCCTTGATGACGTGGGCAGATATTCAGGTGCTGCATCAAAAGGGCATCAGCTTCGGCTCCCACCTCGCCACCCACAGGCCAGCCAGTGCGATTGACAACGAATCGCTGCTGGCCGAAGCCATGCTGTCGCGCAATGCGCTGCAGAGCCGGCTTGGCGGAGCGGTGGAGGCAATCGCGCTGCCCTATGGGGCGACGGATTTCAGGGTGCCGGGCATTCTTGCCCTGGCGGGCTATGGCCTCGGCTTCACGACACGACCGGCAAAAGCCACCCTCTCCGACAATCTCTTCGCTCTGCCCCGCATCGAGGTCCGCGGCGATCGTCCGCTTGACGCCTTCCCTGAACTCATGGGCCTACCGGGCGCCTTTATCGGATGACGACGCCATGACTGCTGCTACAGCCCCTTTGATCACCATCGTCATACCGGCTTACAACGCCGAGAAAACACTTTTGGAAACATTGGGAAGCGTCTCCAGTCAGTCCTACGACAAGCTGGAGATCCTGGTGGTCGACGACGGATCGCGGGATGGCACCTTCGATCTTGCCCGCGACTATGGCCTGAAAGATGACCGGGTTCGTGTTCTCCGCCAGGACAATGGCGGGGTTGCGCGTGCGCGCAACCATGGGATCAGAGAGGCGCGCGGCCTCTATATCGCCCCCGTCGATGCCGACGACATATGGCATCCCGAGAAAATCGAGCTTCAGCTTCAGGCGCTGAAAAAGTTTCCGGACGGACACGGGGTTGCCTATAATTGGTATGCGGCGATCGACGAAAACGGCATCATCTTCGGCCATTCACGCCCGGTCCTGCATCAAGGCGATATCTTCGAACTCCTGCTCCGGGAAAACTTCATCGGCAATGGCAGCACGCCCTTGATGCCGCGGGCGGATGTCCTTGCCTGCGGCGGTTATGACGCCGGCCTGCGTGATGCCGGCGCCGAAGGGTGCGAGGATCTGAAACTTTATCTCGCTTTGGCCGAGAAATTGCCGTTCGCGCTGGTTCCGGATTTCCTCACCGGTTATCGCTTCACCCGGGGGAACATGTCCAGCAACGCCCATCGGATGCTGAAATCCCATGCCTTGGTAATGGCACCGATCGCTGCGCGTTATCCGCAGCTTGCGCGCGATATCCGGGCGGCCCAGTTCAACACGGCGCGCTGGTATTTCAAGAAGGCCTTTTTTGACGGCGATTACCCCCAGGTGAAAAAGCTGGCGCCGATGATGGCCGGAAAATACACCCCGCAGCTGATCATCTACGGCATGCGGGACAGCTGGCGCCAAGCCAAACGCCAAGGCATCGCGATGGCAAAGCGCGCCCTTGGCAGACCCCCGGCCCGGCCGAAAACCCGCTTCGCAGGTGCAGTCCTTCCACAACCTGGAACGGCATTCAGCGATCGTTTCACGACCGTCCCCGTCAAGGACGCAGTGAAGCCGACCGGGGGCAGCCGACCATGAATAGGTTTCGAAAACCCGCTCCCGCCAAACCGACAGGCGCCTATAATCTGATCATCGCGGCTCGGTTCCGCGAGCTCCGGCAACTCGTACCGGCGCTGCACCTCAAGATGACGGTGATGATCATCCTCGGCATTCTGACAGGTTTGTTGGAAATGGTGGGGATCACTTTTCTGGTCAGCCTCGTCTTTCTTCTCGGGCAGCAAGGCCCGGTTTCCGGCTCCGGCGCTGCATGGCTTCCAGCCTTTTTCGGCAGCATCGACCTCAGTCTTTCAAAGCCAGTGCTGATCGGGATCCTCGTCGGCTCCATCCTGTTACGGATTTTTCTCGGATGTGCCAATGCGCTGATTGCAAGCGCCATCAACCACCGCATCAGTGATCGCGTGCGGGATCGTCTCTACGCCAAGGTCTTGACCATACCCTTCCAGCGCTTTCAGGATTACGAGCGCAGCGACCTGATCAACGTCATTGCAACCGAATCTTATGCGGTATCGTCGGCGCATGCCAACCTGGTGCGTCTGGGAGTCAATTTCGGCACGATCGTTATCTTCGGCATCGGCATGCTGGTCATGGCCTGGCCGATCGCCCTGCTTGGGCTCGCCTTCGGCTTCATCCATAATTTCGCGCTCGGTCTTTTTGCCGGCGCCTACCGCCGCCTCGGCGCCTCGGCACTGGCGGCGGTGGAAGCCTTGACCCAGTTGAGCTGGACAACGCTGCAGACCTTGAAGGCCGTCAAAAGCTTCGGCTTGGAACCGCGCCACCAGCAGCTTTTCGAAGCGCTTTCCCGCGACGTCGGCCAGACCTGGCGCAAATCGGACCGGATGGGGGCGATGACCTCGCTCCTCAGCGAGGTCCTGACCTTCGGAGTCATTCTGACGATCATCCTGTCCTCGGAATTCCTGCCGGTGGATTTCAAGGCGGCGCTCTCGGCCACCATCCTTCTTTACCGGCTTCAGCCGCATATCAAGGGATTCGATTCCCAGATCCTCAGCCTTTACGAGATGGAAGCCTCGCTGCAGAACGTGCTGGCGCTGCTATCGGAAAAAGACGACACCAAACAGACCTCGAAAGGGCAGCCTGTAACCCGCCTGGCAGATGCGATCGTCTTCCACGATGTCTCATTCGCCTACGAGCGTGCGAACGCCGCGGCTGTCAGCCATCTCAATTTTTCGATCCGAGCCGGTGAGACAACGGCGCTGACGGGGCCAAGCGGTTCCGGCAAGACGACGATCCTCAACATGATTCTCGACCTCACCCGGCCGACCCAAGGCAGGATCACGGTCGACGGCAGGGATCTCGCAACAATCGACCGCTCCAGCTGGCTGCAACTACTCTCCGTGTCGGGCCAGGACGTCGAACTGATGGAGGGCACGGTGCTCGACAACATCAGATTTCGTCGCGATATCTCGGAGGATGATATCCGCTGGGCCGCCGATATGGCCTGCGCAACCGAGTTCATCGAAGAACTACCGTATGGTTTCGATGAATGGCTGGGCGACGAGGCGATCCGGCTTTCGGGCGGGCAAAGGCAGCGCATCGGCCTGGCGCGCGCCCTCGCCGGCCGGCCACAGATCCTGCTGCTGGACGAAGCCACGAGCGCGCTCGACGAAGATACCGAGATGCGGGTGTTTGCCGCGATGAAGGAAGACGCCGGCAGGACGCTGATCGTTGTCAGCCATCGGCCCGCCGTCGCCCGACTGATGAAGAACCGGATCGATCTCCGTCCGCCCTCACCGACCTCCAGGCTGGGGTGACGGCTATGAAGCTCGTGACGATATCAGGGATTGAGGTGGCGGTCGTCATACCCGCCTATAATGCCAGCCCCTACCTTGCCCAGACGCTCCAATGCGTTGTCGATCAAACCCATAAGGCCCTGGAAATCATCATTGTTGACGACGGCTCAACCGACGAGACGGCGTCTATCTGTCGCCGCTTCGCCGCCGCCGATCCAAGGATCAAGCTTCTGTCGACAGAAAACCGTGGCGTCGCTGCGGCCCGTAATATCGGCATTGCGTCATCGACCTCAGACTATATCGCCTTTCTCGATGCGGACGACCTCTGGCATCCGACCTATGTCGAGCGCATGCTTTCGGCTCTCCATCCCCTCCCAGAGGCCTGGGGGGCGGTCTACGCTCTTCACCGCTTTATCGACACCGAGGGATATTGCACGAAATCAGGCTCGTCAGTGAACGCCCGGGACTGCATTTTAGCGCGTCATCTCGTTTTCCGCTTCGTCGGCAATGGCAGCGGTTTCATGGTTCGCCGCGCTGTCGTCGATAAGATCGGCGGCTACGATCCGCGTTATGCCAGGCAGGGGATTGGCGGATGCGAGGATTTCGATTTCGAACTCCGTACGGCAGAGCATTTCAAAATCGAGACGGTGCCGCTGGGTCTGGTGGGATACCGCCTTCACGCGGAAGCCATGTCTGCCGACAAATCGCGGATGGCTCGATCGCTACTGGCGGTGAGCGAGCAATGCATTGCCCGCAATCCAGAACTGCCGGCTTATGTCGTCAGTTGCGCCCGTGCCTCGGCGCATCTCTATGCATTTTCAAAATATGCCAGTTTGAAAGATTGGCAGAGCGCCGCGACTTCGCTGAAATACATCTATGATCATAGCCCGACGCTCGCTGCCAGCGTGCTGGTCAGATTGATCCTTACGAAAGCCAGGAGAGCCGCACGCAGGACCTTGCGCAAAGCCTGGCCGGTCGGGCGGAAAACAGAAAGGAATGTCAAGAAATTCGAAGAGATAGACCCGCTTTCCCCCTTGGTGGGCGGTTGGTCACGCTTCAGAACGAAAGCATTGCTCCGGCGCCTGTCGGAAATCGATCGGGCTGGTGGATGCTGTGCGGCGACCTCGTCAGCCGGCCCGATGCCTGGCGGCCGAGCATTGTCAAATATCCAAAGTTAGAGATCTCCTCATTCGACCGCCGTCATATTATGTTCCGAAATTTGAAATGTCCCCGAATATCAGTAAGTAAAAATAGAGATTAATTCGGGGAAAAAGCATTCACCCCAATAATAACATGTGACAATAAAGGATTTGCCTGCGATCATACCTTTGCACTGCGCAAAACTTCCTACTGGAGGACCCGCCACCACCCCGGCGGGTTCTCAACTTGTTTCACGACAAATCGCCGCAGGCGCGCGCCCGTATTGCTGCCTCAACATCGATACATCTTGTTTCGGATGGTGATATTTCATTGGTGCGGTCGCCGTGATGAGCAACCTCCATCACCGGCAAATGAAGATGGAAGCGCTGTCTATCCCGGGAATATTTCCACCGATGCTTCAACTCACAACTGAATCCCCTTCGAGCAGGAACGTTATCTGGCCGACAGGAAACTGTCATTAAGTCGATATTATTATCAGGTAGACATCAAAAAGTATAATATCCATGCGTAACAACAGTGCATCTCATAATCATGACCAGACTTAACTTAATAGTCATGCAATTTATATTGAAACACAACCTCTATCTGAAATTAGAAATTTTACCTTTTGATAAATTTCGACTTGCTCTATCCGATTTTCGAACCCAATTCATTGACCATTACATTTCTACGGATATCCGCATGACCGCTTCCCAAGGAGAAGAAAACTTCCGGAAAACCATCCACGGTTTTCAATTACATAGAAAGCTTGCGGTATCGCTGATGAGTGTGTCACGGCTGAAGGACCAACAGCTGGGGATGGCCGCACGCCGCATAGGTGCCGATGCAGTTCGCCGTGGCGCGATGACGACATTGGAGAAGCATTGATCTATAATATACTGATAATCAACCGATTTTATAGTTCACTGCGTCCCACCGGACCAGGTTCGGCGGCGATGGTCGGCCTATCGTTTCGAACCTTGGCACAGGATCTGGCGCCTCCAACGGAAAATTCGCGGCATCGGGATGCCGACCCGTCGCTGACGCGTTTCCCGATCCGAGACAATCGATAGTTGGCAATGCGACGTCGTCCCGTTTCGTCCGCCGCAAAGGTCTTATGGTATGCCAAACCTGTGTCGAAATGGTCGCACCTCGATAGCGAATTAACCCTTCATAAAGCATTTGCTTGCTCAACTTATAATTTGTGTCATGGTGACTGTAAGTAGTGAGGGAGCCGACCTGATGAGTGATATGGCATCGCATATTCCGGAATTTGGTTACGATGAGCGCGTCATGATCTGCCGGAAGCAGATCGAAAAGGCGGTCTATCAGTTCATTGCAAACACGAAGGTTGACGGATGCGATCCGGCGGAGGTCGCCATGGCCATCGCCGACATAGCCGACGATTACATTCTCCTGCTGGCTCAGAAGCGTAATCTGACCCATTGATCAGGGATCGACCATTGGTCGGCCGATCGCCCGGCAGCTGAACGCAAAGTCGCCGCCGCTTCCCTGCCAGGAGGTAACGTCAACGTGATCGTTTATCACGCGCTATATTAAACCCTCAGGCTCAAACCGACCGGCGACAATCAGACTTCTCCACCTACAATTCAGGACCGACTGAAAAACCTCGGCGAGCCACGGGCGTCCGTCTCTGCGCCTGATCCTCCCCGCAATCGAGTGAACGCCCGCTTCGGGAGATGACTGCGCTTTTGCACCAGCGCACGCAAAATCGCGAAAACCGGTTGATTTTCGCGGTCATCCACATGAGCTTGAACGGTGAACATTCAACGGCGCGTCAAGCGACGCGCCGTTGTTTTAATGCATGTCGTCCCCCACGCTCTACGCTACCCGACGCCATGCATTAATGGCTTCTCACACTCGCTTGCGGAACCGGCGAACGCAATTCTGCCAATTCCCTGGGCAACCCCTCCCCCAGTTCCTGCTTCACCGCCTCGAGCGCCAGATCGAGGCAATTCGTCGCGAACGGCAGCTTGACATCCTGTGCGACCTGCCGCGCATAGGCGATCATCCGCGCCAGCGCGATGAGTTCGTTCAGACCGTCCTGCGCCCCCTGGTCTGCATTTATCTTGGCAATCGATGTCACGTCCATGACCATTTCTCCAACGAATTGAAGGAATGATACGCGCGTAGACGGGGTCGAGCCCGTGAAAAAAGCGTGACACAACCCTTGGTGAAGACTGCTGCCTTCGCTTTACAATGCAGGACGCGTATGGAACGCGGTTGCGTGCAGTTTCCAGGGCAGATCGGCCTTCGAACGGATGTTGGGGGCTTCCTGCACGGCTTTCAGCAATTCCAGGGCATCGATGCGTTTTTGATCGACGGAATTCGAAAGGAGTGCCGCCAGCAGTCGCGGACGGTCCGGCTCAGCGATACCGGCACATTGCTCGACGATCGCCCGCCACGTCCGCTTCTTGAAAAAGGTCGCATCTGCCGCATCTTCGAGTTCCTGGCGCAGCCCAACTGCCAGCAGTCCGCCATCCTCCATCGAATCGAGGGTGGCGCTGACATTGACGAGCGGTATCGTCAGCGGCTTGCTGCCGAGTGCCGTCGGCGCGTGCACGAGTGCGACGGCGGCATCGTCGACCAGCCGGCCGGTGCGATAGTCTTCGAAAATGCGGCCGATCCCGATCATCCCGAATGAATGACATTCCGCCGCCCGCAAGGCGCCCATGCTTGCTGCCCCGAAAACCGCCACGCCGAGCGAGAGAGCATGGAGAATTTCCTTATGTCGAACCGGTGCGGCATATTCGAAACCGCCGTCGATCAAGCCGATGACATTGGCGCCCTGCTCCACCTGAGCCAGGACATCGCCCTGCATGGCGGGCGGCAGAACGCGCAACGCCTCGCCAGCGAGCGATGCCGCATCGGGAAGACTGGGACCTGCGAAAACGATCTTCAAAATCCTATCGCCTTGGCCAGAGCCCTTGTTCCAAATCGCCGAGCGCGCCCTCCCTCCGGATTTTCGAGCTCGGGGATAACCACCTTGACGACGCTGAAGGGAAGCGTGTCGTTGCTGAGCAGAACTCGGATCACCGAAGTGATCCCTCGGTTGCGCAGAGCATCAAGCACATGCTGCAGCAACTGCGTCAAATCCTGTTGCCGATATCCTGGCGCCCCCTCACGGCGGAGGGCGGCTGGCGGTGCGGCAACCGCATCGAAAGCTTGCCGCATCAGCGGCGGAAGGGATCTCGAGAAAGTTGCAGGAGAAATATCGTCCCTGGCGCCGCTGATATAGGTCAGCCGGGATTGCACGGCTTCCGTCACCGCCCGAATGGCGGCGCGGACGGGAGACGGATGCGCCCCGGTGCCGCCCGTCACTTCGACGAGGCGAATGTCCCTGTCAGCGTAAAGATGGCTGGAGCCCGAAACCAGCTCCCCAGGACCCAGCATGGCGGTGAAACAGGGGACTGCGATGTCGCTGGTGATATCGAACAGCCTGAGCGCCAATCCCGATGCTTCGATCTTGTCGACCAGCCCGTTAAGGGCATCGTCCTCAAAGCCGCGGGGATCGACGCAGCCGAAATAGAGAGCGGCTTCCCCGCTCACCTGCCACAGCACCTGAGCGTCACGCTCGATACGCTCCAGCACGCCATGAAAGATTGCCTCCTCAGCGCTGTTTCCCGAAGCCAGGCCATCCGACGACATCCAGTATCGCGCGTCACGCGTCCGGTCGAGCACCACCGTTTCGAAAGGAATGTGGATCTCGCCGCCCGTGAGGAGATTGATGCCGGCAACCCATTCGGTCTCGTCATCCGGCCCGAGATCGGGTTTATGGACGGCGGTCAGGCAGTTCAACCGGTCGACCTGGTAGCCCGTCGTCTGGAGGCGGAAAGAGGAACCATGGATGCGCTTGACGAAGGGTTCGCCGGCAACCGCCCGTTCAAGCGCCTCCATGACCGTGGATACCTTGGCGTCCAGATCGGTCACGCCCTTTCCCTGAGCAATGACGATCGACCGCGAATTCGGGGCATAGGCACACCAGACAGGGATTCCGATGTGGTCCAATCCAGTATGTCGCGCAACCCTGGTGATGCCGAACTTTTCCAAAAAAGGTTCAACACGGGAAAGAGTTTCCCCCGGCGATATGATCCTATCGGAATAATGGGCCCGGTGTGTCAGAATGCCGCCTCACCCGTCGCCGTCACTCCGCAGAAGCTAAGCCAATTGATAAGGGCTGAATTCATGGCGCACCGGCATAGCGATGGGTTATCATCAACAGCTCCTTGATCGAAGAGCGGATCGGTCGCCATTCGTCTCGTTCAACGGCAGATCGCCGAAAGTCTGCAGGCGGCACGATGCGCCCTCAGCCGTTAATAACCGGATCCTGCAACTCACCGTCGATTTCCGATAGCCCCGCGACGGCCAGACTTTTCGCCAGTGCCACCAGTTTTTGCCTGATATTCGGATCCTCGATGGCGATGAACGCCTTGTTGAGCGCCAGCCCCTCCTTCGAGGACAAAAACCTGTTCAATTCGCTCGTCTCGCCTTCGATCGGTCCGGAACCACCATTCTCGAAGAAAAAACCGATGGGCACACGAAGAATCTCGGATATGCGCTGAAGACGGCTGGCACCTATTCGGTTTGCACCTTTTTCGTATTTCTGGATCTGCTGGAAGGTAATGCCCAGAAGTTCGGCCAGACCGTGCTGGGTCATCCCGAGCGTCTTTCGCCGGACCCTCACGCGGTTGCCAACATAGACGTCGATCGAATTCGGGGATTTAGCCTTCATGTGAATAAGTCTCCCACTTTATCAGCATGCCCAGCCGCATAATGGAGAGTTTAAGCAAAAATGCAACTAAAAGTAAATATTTCATAGGGATTTTTTTGGGCGCTGCGCATAGTAAAAACAACCTGTGGATTATTGCAGCGGATGCCCTCGGAGCGGATGCGCATCGCACTGTCGCGCGTACTGCTGCTCGAAATCAGGGCTGCGGGACACCTGCTTCTAAAGAGGCCTTTTGAGCCACGGCAAACTCGGCAAAAACGGCATGCTTTCGACATAATCAAACGGGGGCTTTGTCTAAGCCGGTATCCAGAAGCAGCGTGCTTAGGGTGTTTCGACCAGAACTTGTTTCAGCAGCATGAAGTGATCATCCCTCAAGTAACAAGCAAAATATATAATCTGGAGTTTTACAATTAAAGACAAAACCAGCGGCAACTGCTTCATAGAGCGACGAGCGACAGGGCAAACCGTTCCCGATCGAATCGGTGATGCGCCTTCGCCGAATCTGTCGCGTCTATCCTGATGGTGATGCACAAAGGCGCCCAATTGCCGACATGAAGCCAAAGATATTTAACGGATAAATGTATACTGCTGGATTTAGACAGCCCGATCGAAACCCTTCTCGCACCGGAGAAGACAAGCTTGCCCGAGAATTCGTCCGCAAATGCAAAACAGCCATTGGGAAAACCGAAGATTCCCGTGGTCTTCTGGTTGCTGCTGACGATCTCCCTCTCGCTGGTCATGGGGACGGTGCTTCTTTCCAACGATATGAAGCACTTGAAGACGGTGAGCCATTATTTTGGCTTCGAGCTCTTTTCCGCTGATGTTAGGCCGCCTCCCCCCAAAGCTCTTCCGCGCCCGACGCCGCCTGCCGCCTTCAAGCTCCCCTTGCATCTCATCGAACCGCCATTGGCACAGACCGCGGCGACTTTCCTACGCACATGGCGAATATCCGGGCCGGCAATGTGTGCCGCGCTACGCGATGCCGGCATCGCAACCAGCGATTGGGTGGCGGCGAGCTTTAACGCCGATACGTTCGAATGCTTTTTCGAACATGGCGGCAAGCGGGAGAAGGATCAGCTTCCGAGCTCCATCTTCGTCATCGTTCGCGGCGACGCCGCTGGCGCGATCAACAATATGCGGGTGAAAATCATCAATCCCGAAACAGATCAAAACGGCCAGCTCGATCCCGGCATTCTGCGGATCTTCGAAACCGTGTTGCGACAACCGCAATGGCTCGATTTCCATGAGACGCTGAACGCGATCAGGGATTTGAGAGACATCAAGGAAGACGGCTTCGGAGCCAGTATCAACTTCACCCGTGAAGTGCTCAATCCCGGGCGCTACAATTTCACGCTGTCGCTGGATGCGACCTCGGGACCGCAGAAAAGAACAAGAAGCTATTTTTCCGACAGAACATGGCTTCCATCGCCGGAGCCCACGGCCGAGAACGACGTACGCTCGGCACCGGCATCCACGCCTGCCGATGCCGAGGGACCGGCAACAAAGCCGGACCATCCGCATTAAAGCAATTCCAGCAAAAATGCGGAGCGGTATGCCGTTGCGAATTGCGTGAAAGCGAAGAAAAAGAGCATATCCGTGATTCCGAAAAAACGGATATGCTCTAGGGGCTGCCGAGATTATGCGGCGGCTATCACACCATGTAACTTGCACCCTCGTGATGCCTCAATGCAACCACAAGGAGGCTCTGATCGGCGCTGCAAACAGGATGACAATGACGCCGGCGACGCCGAGGACAAGGGCTGTGAACGGCCGGACATCGAGCAGAGATAAATCGTTTCGGACAGTCGCCATAAAAAAACGGCATTTTGAAATGCCATATGAAAACAGCTCATCAGATAGCTAAACCGATCTTCCATCGCGAGCGCCCTCTAGAACCGTATGTGTCTTGGAGGACAGCTGGAAAGTCTAGCATATACTGACAATATCCCCTGGTTCGAAAGTATATTTGAGGTTGCCATTACCTTATTGAATTGAACGCGAACCCCGCGATGGATCGTTGCCGGCTAGTCCAGCCCCTCAAAAGCGCCGCGGACATGAAAAAAGCCAACAGTGAGAGATAGAATGAATAGAAGACGTTTCCTCGCCTCGATTCCGCTTGCTCTGTTGTATGCCAATGCCGGCGACGTCCTAGCACAGGTGCCTCCGGCGAGCGGGTTGCGCGCCCTTGCCGACAGCAAGGCGTTCCGACTCGGATCGGCAATCGACCTGCAGAACATCACCGACCCAATCGCTTCCGGGATTTACACCGACAACGTCAATTCGATAACGCCGCGAAACGAGTTGAAATGGAATGCCACAGAAAAGAGACCGGGTGTTTTCAATTTCAAGAGTGCCGACCTTATGGTTGCATTCGCGCGAAAAAACAACATGAGGGTTTATGGCCATACGCTGATCTGGTATCGCGTCCCGGAGTGGGTCTCGGACATCGACGACGCAAAGACAATTCAGGCGGCGATGAACCGTCATATTAAACAGGTTGTCACTCGCTATAAGAACTCGATCGACGCTTGGGATGTGGTGAACGAGCCGTTGGAATATGATGCGCCGGATATGCGGGATTGTGTTTTCCGACGCCTTCTTGGCGACGATTATATCCGTATGAGCTTCGACATGGCGCACGAGGCCAATCCCGGGGCGACGCTGGTGCTCAACGAAACGCATCTGGAGAAAAAATCCGACGTGTTCGAACAGAAGCGCGCGCGCATCTTGAAGATCGTCGAGGATCTCGTCGCCAAGAAGACGCCGATCGGCGCCGTCGGGCTGCAGTCGCATTTCCGCCCCGGCCTCGACCGAATCGATCCGGAAGGAATGGGCCGTTTCTGCGCGGCGCTGAAGGATATGGGTGTCGGCGTTTTCATCACCGAACTCGATGCCTCCTGCCACTTTTTGAACCGCGACAAAAGCTTCACGCCGGCGTCATACGCCGATATTTTCAGCGACGTGATCACCGTGGCGGCCGAACATGGCGACTTGAAAGGCGTGACGGTATGGGGCATGTCGGAAAAATACGGCGAGCACGATGAGAAGGACGCCGGTCCCGGCGCGGTCTGCACCAAGCGCGTTAATCTCTACGACGAAAACAATGCGCCGAGAAGTGCGGTTGATGGCATCCGACGGGCAATAGAGGCGATGTGATGCGCAAGACAACGGAGACATCGACAGATTCATGAGAAAAGCCGTTATTTACGTGGAAAAGTTTTTGCCTGCCAGCCAGGCATTTGTTCTCAATCAGGCGGTGGCGTTTCGTTCCTTCGAAGCTGAAATTCTTGCCGGTTCGCGAATTTCTTCCGCCCATACCAAAAAATCCACTGTTCCGGTTCATGACATCCGTCGGTCTCCCGTTGCGCGGGCCGGTGAACTGCTTCTGAAAATCCCGCAGATCGGCCTTCCCTTTCTCTTTCCCGCGATCGGTAATGCCGATCTCGTTCACGCCCATTTCGGCAAAAACGGTTATGTCATAGGCCCCTTAGCTCGTGCCGCAGGCAAACCGCTGGTCACGACCTTCCACGGCTTCGACGCCACCTATGGCGGCGATCCGAAAAAGCCGGGCGGCTTCAACCAGGTGCGCTTCTTCGCCAAGGGCCGCAGTGAAATGGCCGGCTGGAACAGCTGGAATATTGCCGTTTCCGACTTCATCCGTGACCGGCTGCTGGCTCTCGGTTTTCGCGCCGACCGGGTCTTTCGCCATCATATCGGCATCGATCTCGATCTCTTCAAAATGGAGCCCCGTCCGCGAAAAAAGGGATTAGTGGTTTCAATTGCCCGCTTCGTCGACTACAAGGGCCATCGATTCATGATCGACGCGTTGTCCCGCGTGGCAGCGGCCGGCACGCCGGTCGAATTCGTCATGGTCGGCCAGGGTCCGTTGAAAGAGGAAATCGAAGCACTGGCGCGTCGTTCCTTGCCAAGCGTCACGATCCATGAAAATCTGTCGCAGACTGAGATAAGGGATCTGCTCGCCAGTGCAGAGCTTTATCTCCATGGCAGCGTGACCCTCGACAACGGTCACGCCGAAGCTTTCGGCCTCGCCAATCTGGAGGCGGAAGCCGTCGGGACTCCGGTCGTCGCATTTCGCTCGGGAGGCGTGGGCGAAGCGATCGAAGAGGGGAAAACTGGTTATCTCGTGGAGGAGCGGGATGTCGCAGGAATGGCGGAAGCGGTCGGAAGACTGCTCAACGACCGGGCCCTGTGGACAGCCTTCAGCGCGCGGGCACCGCTTCTGGTGGCCGAGCGCTTCGACTTACGTCGTCAGACGGGGATGCTCGAGGACTATTACAGTTCCGTGCTAGACGAATATTCCAGCCGGGGTCGGACTTGATGGTGCAGACAGGAAAAAAGCCGAAGTGGGGACTGAATGTATTTCGGCCGCTGCGGAATGGAATTGTGACGGCCAAATGGCTCTATTATACGAAGTTCTGGGGAATGGACATCGATCCGACCGCCAGCTTTTCGCTCAGCGTGCGGTTCGACAAGACCAACCCGAAGGGATTGCATATCGGCGCGGAAACCTATGTCGCCTTTGAGGCGGCGATCCTGACGCATGATCTCACGCGCGGGCTCTACCTTCACACGAGAATCGGCAAACGCTGCTTCATCGGCGCCCGCAGCATCATCCTGCCCGGCGTTGAAATCGGCGACGAATGCGTCATCGGCTCCGGCTCGGTGGTGACCAAAAGCGTTCCGCCGCGCTCGCTTGTGGCGGGCAATCCGGCAAAGGTTATTCGCAGCAACATCGAGATCATTTCACGTTACGGACGCATGGCACGCGAGGATGAGGCGATCTCGCAGGTCGTCACGCATTTGCCGACTGGAGAAGCACGATGAAGATGTTTGCCTACCGCGGGAAACACGAGAATTTTGGCGACGAGCTGAACCATTGGCTTTGGGAGCGCCTGCTGCCCGGCTTCTTCGACGAGGACGAAGGGCAGCTCTTTCTCGGCATCGGTTCGATCCTCTACGACAATTTCGATCCGAACATGCAGAAGATCGTCTTCGGCTCAGGTTATGGGGGCTATACCAACCCGCCGAAGGTCGACGGCAACTGGACCTTCTATTTCGTGCGCGGAAAAAAGACCGCCGAAGTCCTCGGCATCGATCCGAGCTACGCCATCGGCGATTCGGGCATCCTGACGCGCAGCTGCTGGGATGCCAAAAGCATCGAGAAGCGCTATCCTGTCTCCTTCATGCCGCACTACGAAAGCGCCATGTACGGCAGTTGGGATAAGGTCTGCGATCTCGCCGGCATCCACTATATCGATCCGCGCTGGTCGGTGGACAAGGTTCTGACCGAAATCAGCGCGTCGCATAAGGTCGTCTCCGAGGCGATGCATGGCTGCATCATATCAGATGCGTTGCGCGTTCCATGGCGGGCGATCCGCCCGATCGCGCCGGGCAATCGTGCCAAGTGGTACGACTGGGCGAGTGCGCTCGATCTGGAGATTGATTTCGACCCGATCGGCCCGTCGAACCTCGTCGAAGTCGGAGCGTCGCTGGTACGGAAAAATACCACCCTGTTGAAGAACATAACGTTCCGTCACCGCCGGATCCGGCAGCTGACCGGAAATTACGTCCTCGGATCGACGGTCAAGACATTGCAGCGGGTGGCGGAGAAGCCGGGTCAGCTCAGCACTGATGAGGCTATCGCAAGAGCACACGAGAGAATGCTGGTCGAACTGAACCGGCTGAAGCAAGATTTTTCCAAGAAAACGGCAAGCGCCCTTTAAGGTCGCAATCGGTTTCGCGATGAGGCAACAAAGCATGATGCTTTCCAACTCCATCAATCCTCTCTGCGCCGGCAAGGGGCAGAGGCATTTTGGATCGGTATGCGGCCCGCTTGAATGGTCGATGTTCCAGACGGCGGGAGCGGTGCGCCCATGAGCAGTGTGACCGACCGACTGATTCAGGGCAGCATCTGGCTGAGCCTGTCTCGCGCCATCGTCAACGGGCTTTCGGCACTCAGCACCTTTGTGCTGGCCTGGTATCTCGTACCGGCGGATTTCGGTCTCGTCGCCATTGCGACGACGATCCAGGTCATCTTGAGTTCGGTCACCGAACTTTCGCTCAATCAGGCGCTCATCCGCCACGAGTCTCCGAGCGAAACCCACTTCAGCGCGGTTTGGACATTGAGCGTGACAAGAAGCGCCATATTGGCGCTGCTGTTTGCCGCCGCGTCTTATCCGATCGCCGAATTTTATAACGAACCTCGGCTGACCAGCGTGATGCTTGCCCTGAGTTTCAGCCTGCTTCTCAGCGGTCTCGCCAATCCGCGGCGCGTCATGCTCCAGCGCGATCTGATCTTCTGGCAGGAATTCGTGCTGAACGTCTCGCAAAAGCTGGTCGGTTTTGTCGTGACAGTGGCAATTGCCGCCATCTATCAAAGTTATTGGGCGCTCGTTATCGGCACGCTTGCCTATCAAGTGACCAATATCATCGTGTCCTACACCGTCTTGCCATTCTGGCCGCGCATAACCTTCCGCCATGCCCGGGAACTGTTTTCCTTCTCCGTCTGGCTGACGGCCGGACAGATCGTCAATACGTTGAACTGGCGGATCGAGTATCTGCTGATCGGCAAGATGCTCGGCGCCACGCAGCTTGGTCATTATACCGTCGGCAATACGCTTTCGACACTGCCGACGCGCGAGGCGACGGCGCCGTTGAACCAGACGATTTATCCGGGTTTTTCCAAGGTCCGCAACGATCCGGTCCGCCTCATCGCAGCCTATCAGCGCGCGCAGGCGCTTCTGGCTGCGGTGGCGCTTCCGGCAGGTATCGGCATGGCTGTTGTGGCTGATCCGATGATGCGGCTGGCCTTGGGAGAGAAGTGGGCTCCTGCGATCTTCATCGTCCAGGCACTCGCATCGGTTTTCGCCTTGCAGACGCTCGGTTCGCTCGTCCAGCCGCTGGGCATGGCGAAGGGCCATACCAAAATGCTGTTCATCCGCGACACGCAGATGCTGGTGGTTCGCGTTCCTATCATCATCGCCGGCCTGATGATGGCCGGGCTTCCGGGCGTCGTTTACGCGCGGGTGTTGACGGGTCTGATTTCCACCGTCGTCAACATGCTTCTCGTCAAGCGGCTGATCAATCTGCCGTTCCTCCAGCAGCTCGCGGCAAATTTCCGCGCGCTTGCCAGCGTCGCCCTGATGGCCGCCGGCGTCTGGGGATTGTCGCATGTCTTGAACACCCCCACCGACAAGCCGGCGCTGGCCCTGCACCTCGCCGTCCTCGTCTTCACCGGCGGTATTCTCTATATCGGTTCCAGCTTTGTCCTTTGGCTCGCAATGAAGAAGCCAAATGGCCCCGAAACCGAAGTTCAGCGTATCGTCGTCAAGTTCCTGTCAAAAGCCAAGCGTATTGCCGTTCCCAAGTCGGCTTAAAGCAAAAACGAACATTAACAAGTGAGGCAAAATGACCAGCCTATCCAGATCTGAGCTGATCGCAAAACTCAATGGAATGATCCATGATTGCCTGAAGGACTATGTCTCGCGCGACGAGCCGCTCGCCATTCTCGACTTCCCCGACATCCGCAATTGTGGCGACTCGGCGATCTGGCTGGGTGAGATGGCCTATCTCCAGGATCGTTTCGGCAAGCGCCCGAACTATGTTTCCAGACTATACGACTTTTCCGCGGAAGAGCTGAAACGGCGAGTTCCCACAGGCCCGATCTTCATCCACGGCGGCGGCAATTTCGGCGATATCTGGGTTGCCCATCAGGATTTCCGTGAGGCGATCATGGAGCGTTTCCCGGATCGGCAGATCATCCAGTTCCCGCAGTCGATCCACTACAGTTCGCCTGAGCGCATCGAGCAGTCCAAACGGGCAATCGGGCGCCACAAGAATTTCGTGCTGCTCGTGCGCGACGAAGAATCGAAGGAATTTTCCGAGAAACATTTTGACTGCACGGTCCGGCTATGCCCCGATATGGCTTTCGCCATCGGCGCGCTTCCGCAAAGGGCGACGCAAATTCCCGTCCTCGCCATGCTGCGCGAGGATGCGGAACGGGTTGGCGGCACCGATCGCAATATCCCTTCCGACATTCCTGTGGAAGACTGGATCACGGAGTCAAAACGGAAGGTGAATATCGCCAAGAAGCTGGGCGTAGCTTCGGCCTATCTCGCATTGAAGCCAAGCGAAGTTGCCTTGCGCAGGCTGGACGCCGCCGCGCACAACCGCTTCGAACGCGGCATCAGCCAAATCTCGCGTGCCCGCGCAATCGTGACCGACCGCCTGCACGTCCATATCTGCTCGGTGCTGCTCGGCCGTCCGCATGCCGTGCTGGACAACAGCTACGGAAAGATCCGCCGCTTCATGAATGCCTTCTCCGGCGGCACGGATCTTTCCTACAAGGCGACCTCGCTCGAGGACGGGATCGAGTGGGCGCGTCACCAGGCGGCCCAACGGCGTATCGATAACAAAGAAGCTGTGAGCCTGCGGGCTTAAGGGGGTTATTCGATGCCACTTGTCACCTTCATTATCCCGGTCCGACATCAGGACAATGCCCGCGACTGGAGCAGGCTGAAGGCAAATCTCACCCAAACCGTGGCCTCCATTTCCAATCAGACCAATGGAGATTGGCGCGGGATTATCGTGGCGAACGAAGGTGCCGACCTGCCTGATTTGCCGGAAAAATTTTCCGCCGTGCGGGTGACTTTTCCGCCGAACGACCTGCATGAACTCGGCAAGGGCAGCAAGGAAGACTTCCTCGACGCCTTCCGGGCAGACAAAGGCCGGCGCGTCCTGAGCGGCATGTTGACCGCCGCCGATAGTCGCTTTTTCATGATTGTCGACGACGATGACTTCGTCAGCTCTCGCATCGTGCAGCACGCATCCGAAAATCGGGACGCGAACGGGTGGACGATCGACCATGGTTATATCTGGGACGATGGCGGCAATTTCCTGTTCGGCCACGATGATTTCAGCCATCTCTGCGGCACTTCGCTGATCATTCGTGCCGATCTCTACGAACTCCCCGGTCGCTTCGAGGATGCTTCGCTCGACTGGATCAAGTCGATGCTGGGCAGCCATGTCCGCATTGCGAACATCCTGTCCCAACGTGGAGCGCCGCTGACGAAACTTCCCTTTCGCGGGGCAGTCTATCGGGTTGCCCATGGCGGTTCGCACAGCCAGGCACCGAGCCTGCTGCGGCAGTATTTCCTGAACCGCGGCGTGCTCACCAAACCGCGGCGGTGGTTGCGTAATCTTCGCAAGCTGAGGGTTCTCGGCGAAAATCACCGGCGCGAGTTTTTCGGCAAAACACGGTCGAACCCCGCGTAAGGCGCCGATCCCGTTCAAACATCGCACAGGCGGTTCAAAATATGAGGCTTTTCGCTTTCGACTTCACCAAGAGGGTTGGTCACTGATGTCGGATCTATTCGTCAGCGTACTCTTTTCCTCCTACAATGGCGCCAGCCGCCGGCTGCGCCATACTTTGGATTCCTTGGTGCGCCAGGAGCTTCCTCATGATCGATGGGAACTGATTGCTGTCGACAACAACAGCAATGACGACACGTTCGATCTTTTGACGTCATTTAGCGACAAGCTCCCCATCACCATCCTGCAGCAGCGCAAGCCGGGAAAGTCCGGGGCGCTGAATTTGGCTCTGGATCGGGTGAAGGGAGATCTCGTTGTCTTTACCGATGACGACATACGGGCCGAACCGAACTGGCTGAGAGCCATCGTCGACTGCGCCGTCGCCCATCCGGGCTATGGCGTCTTCGGCGGCAGGATCGTCCCCGATTGGGAAAAGCAGCCGAAAGGCCGCTTCATCGAGTGGATTCCGATGGGATCCACCTTTGCAATCGTGGATGAAACGCAAAGCGGGCCGTGTGACCCGACAAAGGTCTGGGGCCCCAATACGATCATCCGGCGGGAACTGCTGGGAACCAGTGTGCGCTACCGGGAAGATATCGGTCCTCTCCCGGGAAAGATATTTGCCATGGGGGAAGATGCGGAGATCATCATCCGTCTGGCGGCAAATGGCGCCAAATCCTATCGATGCGCCGAAGCCGTGGTTCATCACTGGATTCCTGCATCCAGTGTCACCGAGGATTGGGTGCAGAAACGCGGTGAGCGTCTTGGCTATGGCATGCCGGCGCTCTTTCCCGACGAGGTGCCTGGAGGAGTGCGGCTGAGCGGAGTTCCGCTTCCGACCTGGATCGAAAGCGCGCAATGGGCATTCCGGGCAGCCACGCTTTATCTCCTGCCGCAGTCCAAGAAGCGTTTCTGGGCGATCTGGAAATACTACTACATGCGGGGTTATCGTGCGGGAATTCGCCGATATGCGCCGCAGACGCTGGCGCGGTGATCGATTGATCCAGGAGGCGGTAATTTGAAACTCTCGGTGCTCATCAATAATTTCAATTACGGCCGCTTTCTCGGCCCATGCATCGATAGCGTCCTGTCGCAGGCCTACCCCGACTTCGAAGTGGTGGTGGTCGACGACGGATCGACGGATGATTCCCGCGAGATTCTTGCCTCCTACGGGGATCGGATTTTGGCTGTCTTGAAGGAAAACGGCGGTCAAGCCTCGAGCTTCAATGCAGGTTTTGCGGCGGCAAGCGGCGATATCCTCTTTCTCCTTGACGCCGATGATGCGTTTTTGCCGGGAAAACTCGCACGGATTGCCGAGATCTACGATCGCAACGAGATCGACTGGTGTTTCGACCGGGTGACGACCGAGGAAAGCGACCAGCCTTCTGCAGAATTGCAGGTGACGCTGTTCGACAAGCGGGACACGCTTCGCAAGGGAGGCTTTCCCTCGCTTCCGGTTCCAACATCGGGCCTGAGCTTTCGCCGCAGCCTGCTGTCGCAGATATTGCCGATGACCGTCGCGGCAGATGTCGTCCTCAGCGACAATTATATCAAATTTGCCGCAGCCTTTCTCGGCCGCGGCGCCATCGTCGAAACACCGCTGACCTTCCAGCGCATTCATGCGTCGAACCGCTATACGGGCACAAGCAGGGCAAAGACGCTGCGCCCGCGGATCATGATCGCGACAGGGCTGGAACTGGCCCGCCGCTATGATGGGCTGCAGATGCTCGGCAAGAGCCTGGTGGCCGGCGGCATCGCCGAGACGACATCGCTGCTGAAGCTCCGGAGCGAAGCGCGCAACACGGTCGCCGGTGGTCCGTTCGGCGATGCTGCCGCAACCGAGGTGGCCCTGATGGCGGCGCGCAAGCGTTTGGGAAATATGCTGCGGAGGGGACAGTCATGACCCAGCAGGAAACTTTGCCGCACGCATCCCTCGGCACCGATCAGGCAACTGATGCGCCATTGAAGATTGCCGTCGGCGTGCTGACCTATCGGCGCCTGGACGGGATCGCCAAGCTGCTTGACGTCATGACGCGCCAGATCAGGCACCCGGCCCGCCCCTATCATCTTACCATGGTGATCGTGGACAATGATGCGGCCGGCAGCGCAAAGGCAACGGTGGAAGGCTTTGGCCAAACCGGCGCCTACGACCTGATCTATGTCGTCGAGCAAAACCAGGGCATCCCCTTTGCGCGCAACCGCGCGCTGGATTCGGCGCCTCCCGGCACCGACCTCTTCTGCTTTCTCGACGACGACGAATGGCCGGTCGACGGCTGGCTGGACGCTATGCTGGAGACCCGCGAGAAAAACCGCGCCGATTGCGTCTATGGCCCCGTCCAGCCGGTCTATCCCGAAAATCCGCCGCAATATTTCATCAAGGCCCGGGTATTCGAGCGCAAGAAGAACATCGACGGCCAGCGCATCGGTTATGCGGCTTCGAACAACGTCATGTTCGACTATCCGCTGATCCGCTCATGGAATCTTCGCTTTGAGGAGAAGATGCGCTTCACCGGCGGCACGGACTATCTTTTCTTCAATCAGGCCATTCGCCGCGGCATGCAGATTTTCTGGGCTGACAAGGCACTTGTCTATGACATCGTTCCTGCGAACCGGATGACCTGGAAATGGGTATTGCAAAGACAGTACCGACTTGGCAATACCTTCGCAGTCAGCGAGGTTTTGCATGGCAACCTCAAACGCCGGGTCTACCGGGCGGCATATGGCGCCACGAGAGTCGTACTTGGACTGGCGATGCTGCCGGCAATCCTGATTTCACCCTACTGGGGCATGCGAGCCCTCACCCATGTTCTGCGCGGCGCCGGCATGGTCAATGGGATCCTCGGACATGCATACCAGGAATATAAGCCCAATGCCGCTCTCTAATATTGTTTACGGGAGCTTGTTTCGGACGAGTTTTAACGCATCTTATGTTCCAAACCCAAACATCATTTTTGATTGGCCCCCCGCATGAACGTCAAGGCTTCGACCCACCCTGCCAAGAATGGTACAGTTCAACGGTACGCTCGGGACACAACCGCTATTCGAACAAAACGGTATTTCGCTCTTGCCGTCGGTCAAATATAGGAGATGCCTGTCTATGACTGAGAAAAAATTAAAGGTTCTCGCTGCCTCGTCAGGCGGCGGCCATTGGGAGCAGCTGATGGCGATGCGCGGCGCCTTCGAGGGCTGCGATATCGTTTTTGCAACGACCATCCCGGGCTTGCTTGCCAAATATGATATTCGCGACGGGCTGGTCCTTCCCGATTGCAGCCGCGACTCGATTACCATGTCGATCAGATGCTTTTTCAGCGCCTTCGCCATCGTTATCAAGCAAAGGCCCGACGTCGTCATTTCCACAGGTGCTGCACCCGGGCTTTTTTGCCTGCTTGCCGGCAAATTGACGGGCAAGCGGACGATCTGGATCGACAGCGTCGCCAATGTCGAGAAGCTGTCCCTGTCGGGAAAATTGGCTGGCCGCATCGCGACACTGTGGCTGACGCAATGGCAGCATTTGTCGCGGCCTGATGGTCCCCACTACGCAGGAGCTGTGCTTTGATCCTTGTCACCGTCGGAACACAGCTGCCGTTCGATCGCCTCGTCAAGGCCGTCGACACCTTCGCAAAGGATTTGACCAGGCCGGTTCTGGCGCAGATCGGCAAGGGCAGCTACACGCCACAGAATATGAAATGGATCAAGAATATCGAGCCTGCGGACTTCGATAGCGTCTTTCGCGACGCGACGGTCATCGTCTCTCATGCGGGGATTGGCACTGTGCTGACTGCGAAACGTTTTGGAAAACCGATCATTCTCGTGCCCCGGCAGGCGTCGCTCGGCGAGCATCGCAACGATCATCAGCTCGCAACGGTAGGCCAGCTTGCGGGCCGGCCGGGCATCTATGTCGCGCATAGCGACGAGGATCTAAAAAACTATCTTCTCGACGATCTGGACAGCCCCTCTCGCGAGGACCCGTCCGAGGTTGGACGCGCTTCGCTGGTCAACTATCTTAAAGGTTATCTCGCGACAGTCTGAACCCGAGAGCGCGATAACGCGCTCTCGGCAGCGGAGGTCTTCATTCTTTGCAATTGCCGCCGGCAATATGTTTGACAAGTTCCGGCACGATGATGTCGGATGCAATGTCAGGCAGGGGATGGGCGCCATCCGGAATAGCCGCAGCCAGATCCCCCGGCGTCAGACGCTGCCAGTTCGGCCGGTGGTCGACAAACTCCAGGCCCCGTTTCTCTGCCTCCGCCTGATGGGCCGAGATGTAGCTGCCGACAAAGGGGCGGATCAGGCCGCGCAGTCCCGAAAACGGATTCATCGCCATGACGATGATCCGCGATTGTGGTAGGCGCTGCCGAAGCTGGTCTAGGATGTCGCCGATATCCTTTCGGCTTTGCGCAAGCGACACGAAGCGCTGTAATGCTGCGTCGTTAGCATAAAGTTCGATCAGAACGATATCCGGCTCTTCGGCAACGACCCGATCAATCTGGGTCAGAGCCCATAGCGACGTCTCGCCACTCTTTGCAACGCTCCCGATTTTCACTGGCCTCTGCAGGCAGGCTGCAAGCCCTGTCTCGAGAGCGGGCTGCCACCCTCCCCGGGCCGTCAAAGATGTTCCGAAAGCGACTATTTTCAACGGCGGGGAATTCCCGGCATAGCCGCTTTTGGGGGTTGTGAACATCACCAGACACACCAAAAGCAGAAGCCATCCATAGGCCGATCGTCTCTCAATTGGCACCGCTCGCCAAAGCCGCAAACTTGTCATAGAGCAACCATATCTCGGCGGAACCGATAGGTCACGCTTCGGAAATCCGGTTGAAAGGGCAGCCATGCCGTTCTTGACCCAAGCTGCAGCAGGCTCGAGGCAAATTCATGAAGATGAGCTCATGCCGGTAGTGACGGCGGCCGAGCCGCCATCACTCCTCGCGAAATACGTGCTGCATCTGATCGGTCAGCGGCTTCGTCAGATAGGAGATAACATTTCTGTCGGCGATCTTGATGAAGACTTCGGCCGGCATGCCGGGGTAGAGCTTGATCGACTTCAACTTGGCGATGCTTGCAGCTTCGGGCTGGACGCGAACGGGATAATAGCTGATGCCCGTCCGCTCATCCTTGACGATATCGGGCGCGATCGACGTGATCTCGCCGCGCACATCAGGCGTCGTGCGCTGATCGAAGGCGCTGAAACGCACATCGACGGACTGGCCGACATGAAGCTGGTCGATATCGCGAGTGGAGACTTTCGCTTGAACCGTAAGATCGTCATTTTCGGGAACGACGAGCATCAGCGTCTCACCCGGATTTATGACGCCGTTCACCGTGTGAATGGAAAGCTCGTGAATGCGCCCACTGAGCGGCGCAGTAATGTCGAGACGGCGAAGTTGATCGAGGGCGGTGCCTCGGCGCTCTTCATTTTCGGCGATCTTCGCCTCAACATCGGTCAGTTCCTTGGCGATCTCCGAACGGCGATCCTCGTCCAGCTGGATCGTCTGGCGATCAATCTCGATTGCCTTGCCTTCGGCCTCCGCCTTTGCGGCAATTTCCTGGCCGCTATTGCCCTGGAGATCGGCGCGGGCGCGCTTCAGCGAATTCAGCCGTTGAAGCGTGACCAGCCCCTTCTTGTAGAGCGTATCGACGCCTTCGAGCTCCTGTTCGATCAGCCCAAGCGAATCATGGGTCGCGTCGATCTGAACGACCAAGCCCTTGATCTGCTCGGCCAGCTGATCCTTGCGCGACGCCAACTGGCTTTTCATGCCGACCAGCGCCGATCTGCGGCTGTCGAACAACTTCGTCTCGCCGTCGAGCAGATCCCGTGCCGCGGTGCTGGATGTCAGATCGCTGATGTTTTCCGTGACATTAAACGACTCGGCGTCGATCCGTTCGGCTTTCAGCCGGGCCCGGCGCGCATAAAGCTGAGCGAGTGTGCTCTCAACGATCGAGAGCTGTGCTTTTGTCGTCGTGCCATCGAGCTGTATCAGGACTTGCCCAGCCGTCACATGGTCATTTTCGGAGACCAGCAGTTTCGACACGATGCCGCCGGTCAGGTGCTGGATCTTCTTGACATCGCCATTGACGACGACCACGCCTTCGCCGATGACGGCGCTCGAAAGCTCCGTCGTTGCCGCCCAACCGCCAATGCCGCAAACGAGTGCGATCGACAACGCGCCGACAATGGCGACATGACGATTGAGGGAGCGTTTCGATTCACTGATGACTTTGCTCACAATCTTCCTTCCGGCCTATTCGGCCGCGTTGCCGTCGACGACGACTTTTAGCTGCGCCACGCGCTCGGCAATCGATGTACGCGCCGGTTCCGGCCGGCTGACCCGCGCCAGAACTTCCTCCTTCGGACCGAATGCGATCATCCGGCCGTCCTGCATCATCAGCACGAAGTCGCAGACCGCCAGTACGCCGGACCGATGTGCGATGACGACGACGATGCCGCCGCGTGCGCGCACGCTCATGATCGCGGCACTCAGCGCCCGCTCGCCTTCTTCATCGAGATTGGAGTTCGGTTCGTCGAGCACGACGAGGAAGGGTTCGCCGTAAAGCGCTCTTGCAAGCGCGATACGCTGTCTCTGGCCGGCCGAAAGCGCGGCACCCCCTTCGCCGATTTCGGTTTCGTAACCGTTCGGCAGACGAAGAATGAGATCGTGGACACGCGCCGCCCGCGCCGCGGCAACCACCGCCTCAGGCGACATCTCCTTGGCGAAACGACAGATATTCTGCGCAACGGTTCCAGAAAACAGTTCCACATCCTGCGGGAGATAACCGATGTGGCGGCCGAGCGCGTCGCCATCCCACTGATCGAGCGCTGCGCCATCGAGGCGGATGGATCCCCTGACGGTCGGCCAGATGCCCATCATCGCCCGCGCCAGCGACGATTTGCCCGAGGCGCTGTAACCGATGACCCCGAGGGCGCTTCCTGCTCTCAATCCGAAGCTGACATCGGAAACAACCAGGCGCTGGCCCGCGGGCGGCCCGCTTGCCAGCCCTTCGACCGTCACCTGCTTGGAAGGCGCCGCCAGCGCCAGCGGTGCCGGAATTTCCGGAATGGTTTTCAACAGGTTCGCAAGCCGCGCCCAGCTTTGCTGGGCGGAAACGAAACCGCGCCAATTCCCGATCGCGGCTTCCACCGGCGCCAGAGCACGCGACGTCAGAATGGAGCCCGCGATGATGATGCCCGAGGAGGCCTGCCCTTGAATGACCAGGATCGCGCCGGTCGCAAGCGTTCCCGATTGCAGGGCAATACGGAAAATCTTCGACAAGGTCGCATATCCGTTCCCGACATCCGACGCCTGCCGGTTGATGAGCCGGAATTCACTATTCTTGCGGTCCCAGATTTCAGCCATGGTGCCGGCCATGCCCATGGCGTGAATGACCTCGGAGTTGCGGATCGAGCTCTGCGCAAAGGCATTGCGCATATTGGCGGCTTCGGATTGCCGTTTTGAGAGCGTCCGCGTTCCCTGGTTGGTCATGAACGTCAGGATGGCGAGAACCAGCGATCCACCGATCGCGATATAGCCGATCGCCGGATGAAACATGAAGCAGATGACGATATAGAAGGGAAGCCAGGGCAGATCGAACATCGCCGTCGGGCCCATGCCGGACAGGAAGGTCCTGATCTGGTCGAAGTCGCGCAACGGCTGAAGCCCGTCCCCGCCGATCTTGACCTTCAACGGCGCCTTGATGAGCGCCCGGAACACCCGTCCATTTACCATCTCGTCGAGCGCACCGGCGACGCGCACGAGCATTCTGCTTCTGAGAACTTCGAACGCGCCCTGAAAAGCGTAAAGGGTTAACGCAAGTATTGCGAGGGCTGCCAGCGTCGGTATGCTTTTGCTTGGGATGACGCGGTCATACACCTCAAGCATGAAGAATGAACTTGTGAGATAGAGAATATTGATGAGCGCGCTGGCTATGCCAATAAAGACAAGACCTCCCTTGCATTTTCGCAAGGCTTTGGATGGCTCGCTAACGTCCGCCGCTGAACTCTGAAACACCGAGTAATCCCTCTCTTACCGCATCGCACCCAGGTATACACCAGCGCCCATTGCAGTTACAGGCCACATCAAGCCCGATCATTGACATAGTCGCATCTGGATCTCGGTACCGTGCCGAATCTCCGCTTGCAAGTTCACAACTAATATAAGAATCCCACCGAAAGATGACCGAAAATTGGAAATTTTTAGCGCGCGACTTCAGGGACCCTGACTTGACACTACGATAAATATACCGGCCCAAGCAAGTGAAAATCCAAGAACCGCCCAATAACGGATCAAAGCGCGGGCAGCATCGCGCGCATAGACACGCTATTTACTAGGACGTTAACTATAGATTCAATCTAGTTGCTCTGCTTATGGCGGCGGGAATATTGTCATCCTTTAGCCCGATTTCTACAACCGGCAGCAATTCATCACCGTGCATCGAAATCGAGAAACGTCAGCCGGACGAAGGTGGCCGACCGACGCTATCTCGTCTTGGCGTGTTTCACACCAACAGATGCGAGGCTTGGCTGGAATGGAATGCGTCGACATTGATGTAAACACCCAGCGAATCCGTATCGATGTGCGAAGCGCCGTCAGAAATTTTGTACTGGAAGGATTCGCTGACCTTCCCGCTGAGGCCGGCGAGCTTCGCTGCGTCCACGGTGTAGGTGTAATCGCCATCGCTCTCGATATGGATGACACCGTATTTCCCCGTAACCGTCAGTCCGTGTTTGTCCACGGCACTGTCGCCAAAGCGGCGGAGCAGCACGCTTCCGTTGGCGGCGCTGTCGTTTTCGAGAAGGTTTCCATGATACGCGCCACCGGTATCGGCGGAAATCTTCAGGCTGTCATGGACTGCGACAATCTTCGGCGGGGCGACTGTCGGCGTAGGCGCTGTCGGCGTATCCGTGACCGGCACTGGGGTGCTGGGCTGCGGCGGTATTTCCGCAGGGTGCTCGACAACCGGTGCCGCAGGCGTCTGCTCCTGGCTCGGTGACGTGTCACCACCCGTGCTGCCGGCACTGTCGAGCTCGGCCTGCGCTTGCTCGAATGTCTTGTTGTCGCCGACAAAGAACGTGTTTTGGGCGGCGATTGCGGCCGGCATCGTCAGAGTCGATACATCGCTGTCGATAATATTATCGTAGAAGGAGCCCGATGCAGGCCGGTCGACCTTAAGCGCCGAGGAGGACAGATCGTCAAAGACGTTGTCATGAACATCGATATTCTCGCGGATATAGACGGGATTGCCGGCGGCGCTGACCAGAACCCCATACACCCCGCCGTGAATATAATTCCCGCTGATGTCGTAGTTCTTGGCATCGCCCTGATCGCCAAGGCCGATGCCATAGGACCAGCTGTAGCCGCCATATCCCGAGATGTCGTTGTCGTGGATGGATATATTGGTGCCCGCCTGAGCGCTCAACCCGAAGCCGCCGCCGACCAGTGTGTTGCCCTCGACCAGAGCATCATGAGCTCGGAGCACCAGAACCCCTTTGGCGCTATTGGTTTGCGTTTGCTCCAGATGATTGTCCTTGACGAGAATGTTGCTGCTGTCGTTGAGCTGAATTGCGTCTGCGGCACTTCCCTGGCTGTTGGTGACGGTGTTGTTGATCAGGGTGACGCCGTTGACCTTTTCCATCCAGATCCCGTCGGAATGGACACCGGTCAGCGTGCTGTTCTGGATGGTGATGTTTTGGCTGCTTTGGAAGCTGACGGATCCGGGCTTTCCGGCAAGCCCCGTATTCGTTACCTCGACATTCCGTACGACCCAGTTCGACACGTTCCCTGCATATATAGCGTTCGCTCCAGTATCAGCGATCTTGATATTCTCGATAACGATATTCGAGGCCTTGGAACCGTGGATGCCGTCGTTGCTGCTGTGAATGACCGGGGCGTCGCCAAGACCGTAGCTGCCAATGGTGATCGGAGCCGTGACGCTTCCGGAGTATTTCAAATCGAATTGTTCATTGAACACGCTTCCGGCAGCAAGCAGCACACTGTCGCCAGGGTTCAGCCTCAAGGATTCGACGGCAGACAACGTCGCAAAAGCCGAGTTCTCCGTGGTTCCGCTATTATGATCGGATCCCGTCGCTGAATTCACGTAGTAGACGGTCATGCTTTGATCTCCCCCAAGGTGATGGAAATCTTCTAAGCGTGGACCTCTCTCCGGCAGCTAAAATGAAACACTAAAATTCTTTCTATCTGTCGATATTCTTCACCGGCTGGCGTATTTTCTTCGTCGGTGACATATTCTTCATGGCGTTAAAGTTGTGTCACACGAAAGAAATACATCTCTACTAGAACCTCAATTTAATAGCAGCCCATTTATGTATCCGGCGGATTGCTGTGGTCATGGCGCCACAACGGCGAAGGTTTCTCCCGCGGCGTATCCGGCGATGGAAATGACAGTGATGAAGCTAGATGATGTGCAGTCGCGAAGTCCGGGCAACGCACCAAAATTACCAGTGAAGAATGGTAGCCCAATGTGATTATTTGACATTCTCACCTTCATGGAGGTGAATATCTGTATTCCTATTGATCATCTCCGAATAAAATCTCTTACCTTTCGAAGAAATCAGCCTAGTTGTCGGCATACCCGCGTATTCGCTTATTATTAATGCGCCAAGCTCCAAGTGCTTCGTCCCCTTAACTCGGTTGCATGTGTGCCATTATTGCACACACCGCACGATTAATGTTCATCCTCAGTTAATCTTAGCCTTGACTCGATGTATTAACACATCCTTAATCCCACACGTCGCTAAGGTTAAAATTGGCCAGCGAAGATCAATTCATGGAGAGACAACAATGGCTATTCACGCAACCGACGATACTGCCACATTTCTGGAAACCGACGTCATTTCGGGAAATCTGCTTACTAACGATTCATCCGACAACGGCCACCTATTCCTGCGGGCTTTCGATCAGCAGAGCGTTGGCGCCAAGCAAGGCAACAGCCAGGTCACCGAAATCCAGGGCGACTACGGCACCTTCTTCGTCAAGCCGGACGGCAGCTACACCTATGTTCTGAGCGACGCTGCCAAGGTCAACTTCACCAACGGCGAGTTGCTTCAGGAGAAGGTCTCCTACAAGATCTCCGACGGTAGCGGCCATACCGACGTTGGCCTGTTCACTCTGAACATTCAGGGTGTCACCCAGGTGAAGCCGATCGCAGTCGACGACCACTACAGCTTCAACGAAGGCAGCGCCATCAGCGGCAACGCTCTGGACAATGACATTGCCGGCGACAATGGTCATCTATTCCTTCGTCAGTTCGCCGGGACGAACGTCAACGGCAACCCGAGCGCAACGACCGACGTCGCCGGCACCTATGGCACGTTCCACGTCAAGGCGGACGGTTCATTCACCTATGATCTGGCGGCAGATATCGCTCCGGGCGATCACGTCACGGAAACAATTCAATATTACAAGATCTCCGACGGCGAAGGTCACACGGATGCCGGCGTGCTGACGCTCAATATAACAGGCACGGATTTTGTTTCGGGCGCCAGCGTCTGATCATTCATCTAATCAATTGACGACGCCCGCCGCTCAAGCGGCGGGCGCTGCTGCCCATCAAGCTCTGGCTGACGGCCGTTCTGATTCCGCAGCTGTTTTCCGTAGAGTTGCCGACGATTACTTGCTGCAGCGCTGCCGGAATCGCGCTGTCGCTCCGTCCCCAAGCTCTGTCCAGGTTCGATCGAAGATCGGGCGCAGTTGGGGGCTGATTTCTTTGATGGTGGCGTTGACCCTGCAACGGTCGCCAAGTTTCAGCATCGTCAGAAGATCGCTATCGAGCGCAGTCTTTGCTGCTGCAAGCGTTGCATTGGTAAGATCGTTCCAGAAGTAAAATCGGGTCAGAATTATCGCCTCGTCGTGGGGCGCAAGAGCGACGGACCGCGTCATCATTTCCGCAACTGAAAGCGGCTCTTCAGCAATTACAGATTGGACGGCGGCGAGACGAAGCCAAAAGTTGCTGTTCGTCGGCATGCAGGATAACGCATGTTGCAGATAGTGTCGGGCGCTCGATGCCGCGGCAGCCCAGGCGTCATATTCGACGTTCACGTTCTGGCGATCGAGTTGCGCCAGAACAAGTGTCACACCGGCGGCGACAATATCGGAGCGACAATAATGTCCATCGACAATGTCGATAGTCCGCGCTGCGTATTTGGCTGCAATATCATCGCTGACGGTCTCGCCGCGCTCGATCCGTTCAGCGACGATCGAAATACTGGCGGTTCTAATCGAAGCGTACAGCTCTCTGCCGGCCAGCGCCGCAAAGGCGGCGGTGGCGACAAGGAAAGCAATCCGTGTGACCGAAACGAACGGACCGCGAAGCATCAGCTTTCAGTGTAGTATCGCGAGTAACGCTTATAATAATACTCACTGGAGCCGAATGTCCGGTAAAGCTTCATCTGCGACGGATCGACCTTGGTCAATATGGCGCCGACGCATTTCGCATAGAGCTCCGGCTCGGACAGCAGCGTCGACTGCACGACCTTGCGCGATGTCTTTCCCCACTCGATAACGAAAACCACCGCATCGAGCTTCGAGTTGATGGCGCGCGCATCGACGACCGGCGCCAGGGGCGGCAGGTCGACGATAATGTAATCGAAGCTTTGACGCGCTATTTCAAGAAGTTGGTCCATGCCGCGTGATGCAAGCAACTCCGACGAATGCGGGACACGATACCTTGCAACCGTCGGCAGAAATGCAAGCTTTGTTTTGGGATCGAGAAGGATCAGATCCTTGAGTGGACGGCCATCGACGATCGCCTCGAGCAAGCCGGCCTCGGCATGGCGGCCGATCGCCCGGGTAGCACCGGGATTGCGCATGTCGCCGTCGATTAGCAGGCAGCGGGCCCCCTGCATTGCCAGGAGCTTGGCAAAATTGATGGACGTCGTCGACTTCCCCTCGCCGGGCAAGCTTGATACCACGCCGATGACCTTGCAGCGCTGATCGGCCGCGCTGAGGTCGATCGCAATCTTGGCGCTTCGAAGCGTCTCGGCAAAGGCCGAGAGCGGGTGCTCCTCGACATAGGTCGTAGTCTTGCTACCCCTGGCGATGCTTCGAGGATTGCTGGGATCGACGAGCGTCGGATCATCGACGTTATCGTCAACCAGCGGCATGACGCCAAGCGATTCGACATCCAGCACTTCCTTGACGTCGTCACCGGTCCGGAAAAACCGATCCCGGAATTCCCGGAACGCACCTATGCCGCTTCCGACCGCACATCCGAGGAACATCGCAAAAGCGACGACAAGGGCTCTCTTCGGAGCACTCGGCTTCGTCGGCGTCTCCGCCATCGTGATGATGCGCGCAGCGGTAATCGGGAAGCTCTGCTGCTGAATGGCTTCCTGGTAACGCGTCAGGAAACTCTGATAAAGATTCTTGTAGGTATCGCGCGTGCGCTCGAGTTCTCGAACCTGCACCTGCGTTTCACCGGCTGTCGCGGCAATGCCAGTCGCCTTTGTGACGCTGTCACGCAAAGAATTTTCCCGTGACTGCGCGACCTGCAGCTCGCTTTGATAGCTCTCGGCGATGCGGTTCAACTCATCGAACATGAGTCTCTTATATTCTTCCATCTCCGCACGCAGCCGAACCGCCTGGACGTGATCGGGACCGAGCCGCGCCTCGATTTCCGTCTCAAGCTTGGAAGCCTCGAGATATTTCTTGCGCAGGTCGTTGGAAATGGAGCTGTCGAGCACATCGGTGACGATCGCATCGGTCTGCTTGGCGTCGATGATCGATTTGACGCGCGCATATTTTGCCTCGGCCTTCGCAGTCTCGGCCTGGGCATTGATCAATTGCGTGTTGATCTCGGTAAGCTGCTGCTCGCTGATCAGCGTACCGGATCCGGCCTCGACAAGCCCATGCTCGCTGCGGAATTTCTGAACCGCAAGGTCGGTGTCCAGCGCCTGCTGCCTGAGTTCTTCGATACGCTCCTGCAGCCATTCGCCGGCCCGGCGTGTCGCCTCGTATTTCGAATTGAGTTTGTCGACCAGATAGACATCGGCAATGGCTGCGGCGATCTGACGCGCCATGTCGGGTGACTGCGAGGTATAGCTGACATCGAGAACGTAGGATTTTCCGACACGTTCGACATCGATATTGCCGGCCACAGTTTCCGCAGCCCACCGCCGTTTCATTTCCATATCGGGGGCGACCGCCGCGTCGTCGGCAAACCATGATTTGAAATTGAACAAAGACTTCAGCGTTGCGACTGAAAACAACGAATTCCGCTGTGCGTTGAACACCGGATCGTCAACCAGTTTCAATTTGTCGACGACAGCATAGGCGATCGTGTCGGACTTCAACAGCTCGACCTGGCTCAGCACAGTTCCTTCGTCATCGTCCATCTGGCCGAAAGCCGCCAGCTGGTTGATGACCTGATTGTCGCTGCGGTCGATCAGCACGCTTGTGTCGGCGGTGTAGACAGGCACCGACGTCAGGACATACACAACGCCGAGAATGGCGAAGGCGAACGCGCACGCCGCAACCATCCGCCACTGTCGGCGGGCAATCGCGATGAGCTTGTCGAAATCGATGAAGTCAGCTTCGTTTCCCGTATCGCGGGAGGGGTCGATACGCGGCGTAAGTTTATCTGGCGATAGCAATTTCGATCTCCAACAAATCAAGCGCTAAGATCTAAGGGCAATTCCAGCTATTGTATGACCGCGACACTCGGACTCGTCGACTGCGTCGTGTCGGAGGACAATTGGCCTCGAGAAACCCTCAGCTTACCGGCAGTCGTGGCGGCGCCTTCAAACGGCGTTCCGTCGTCCGAACCCGGCCCTGTCCGGCCAATCGACCCATTATTGCCGATACCGGATGCGGCCGCTGCGGTACTTCCACCCGGGCCGAGCGCCGCGGTTCCCCCTTCAGCGAGGACCTTCGCAAAGGCGGCCAGCAGCGGCGCAAGGTTCGGATCGGTGCTCGCCTCGGCGACAGCCTTTTCGATGGCCAGCTTGGATAGCGGATCTGTTACCTGGCAGCTATTTGCGGCGCGCCCAAGGCCGGCACCGATAGCGGCCATCTGTGCGGCATCGGCTTTCTTGGCCTGCACGATTACCGGCGCAAGCGCCTCACTGCTGCTCCCGACCAACGCGCGAACGCGCGATGACAAAACCAGCGGGTCGGACACGTCGAGCAGAGAGGCGGGATTGGTCGTAAATCCACTGATGTCGATGGAAGTCAAACTTGAAAGCCTCACGCAAACTGCCGCGAAAGCGCTCGAACTCATGCCGGCAAACGCTGCCACCGCGATTCCGCTATATGCAAGCCTACGATATACACTCGACCTTGCCATAACTGCGCTTTCTTTCATAAAATCCCCGGCGTAGACGGCCGGCTCCGATTGTTTGCAACCGGCACCAGCCCGCCTATCTCAATCAATTGCCGAGATCCTGGACCGCGTTGCGGGTATCCCTCGCGTCGTCCGTTACTCCGGAAACAGTGGACGATACCGAGTTTACGATGTCAAGGAACTTGACCAATTCAACCGAGTCCGAATTGGAAATATAGATAATGTCCTTGTCTTCCATCTTGAATTGCTGAACGGCAAACAAGGTTGCCGGGTCCCGCAGATTCGCGCGGACGATCACCGGAACCGTCTCACCCGCAAATCTCGTCGTGTCGACCTGCATCGCTGCAACCGTTTTCTTCGGGACCAGGCGATAGAGCAGGACCTGGGCCGGATCGGCACGGTCGTCGCGCAAACCGCCCGCCTTGGCGATCGCCTCTCCAAGGGTCAGGTTAGACTCTTCGAAATCGAAGCGGCCGCTGACGCCTGCGGCGCCGAGCGTAAGATAGGTGCGGCGCTCATGATCGATCGAGATCGTATCGTCAGGCGCAACATAGATATTTTCCGCCGGGTTCTTCAACAACGTATTATAGGCGACGGTCGCCGTCTTGCCGCGACGCTGCAGCGTTACATTCGTTTCGATATTGTTGGTCGTCAAACCGCCCGCAGCGGAAATGACATCGAGAACACGCTCACCGGCCGGGCTGATCTCGACACGCTGGGGATTGTTGACGTCGCCGAGCACGGCAACTTGGCTGGAGCGGCTTGTCGTGGTGGTGATGACCACCTGCGGCTCGATCGCGCGGCTCGCCAGGCGATCTTCGACATCCTGCTCCACAGTCTCCTTGAGGCGACCGGCAGCCGGAACACGACCCGCATAAGGAATTGTGATCGTTCCGTTTCTATCAATGGTCTGGCTTGGCAAGGAGATATAATTGCCAGGTCGGCTGCCAGCATCGGACGGAATGAACAGACCGCCGGACTGAGCTTCAAAGATGGCGACTTCGACGACGTCACCGAAACCGAGCGGAATTTCAGGCGGCCCACCGCGACCACCGCCGAACCCCTTGAAAGACGTCGGCTGCGGAGAGGTAAAATAGGGCAGAACATTTTTGCTGAGATCGATCAGGGCGTAGTCGATGCCGACGCGACGCTCCTTCGTTGTCACTTTCACCGCCGCATCTCGATCAACATCTTTATGATCGGGTCCGGATCTTGGCAACGACGTGCAGCTTGCTAATATAGTGGTTAGCGCTACAACAATGGCGACGCGTGTACTAACGATACGAGAACAACCCATAGAATAACCTGTGTTGACGCCCCTGAAGCTACTGCCCCGCAATCTGGCAAAATACAAGACAATCCCCGATCAATAACACTGAAGGCCGATTAACATTCCCCTAACTGTGGCAGGCTGGCAACGCCAAGCCCTTGAGGAAGCGAAAAACGACCCAGTCCAACTTTTCTGGTGTCGTAACAACCCGAAGGCTAGACCCGCTATAAAATTTCTTGCGTTTCAGAGTCAACAGTTCGCACCTGCACAATCGCTATTTTTCAAAAACCTTCATAAACCATCCATTTAAATTTCAGTTGGTGAGCGGCCGCTCATATGCCACATCCGCCCCTCCATTGCTGCGCCCAAGGCTTATGGCGACAACCGCACTGAGGAAGGCGGAATAAAACACTGCAAAACCAGGTATTTGCAGGGAGAAATCGACCGCCGCGTGAAGGGCGACCAGAACCGTTGCGGAGATGCCAAGAAGAACGCAATGCCTGAGACGCCGCCTTTGAGCGAGCCCCTGCCAGAACACTCTGGCAAGCACTGAGAAGACAATGATCGCCGCAACCGGGAACAATATCCCGAGGCCCAGAAATCCTTCGAGATAGAAATTATGCGCTCGGTCGAAGATCCCGAAAATTCCGCAGGCTGGATCGCGGTAGGCGGAAAATACCGTCCGGAAGGTTCCGAGGCCGGTCCCGGTTAACCAATGATCCGAAATGGCACGCCATATGCCCGGCAGGATGCAGAACCGATCATCATCCTCGAGCCGCCGCTCTTGCGCGCGCAAAATCGCCTGACCTGCAAATACCGTCAGCAGCCCGACGACGAAACCGATCGCCGCGAGGAGCTTCAGCATCGATCGCCATCCCGGCGCCGATTTCAGATAACGCCGCGAGCCGTTCCAATTCATGACCAGCCAGGGAAAATAAATGAGAGCGGCAACAAAGGTCGCGAATATGCCGGCGCGCGAGCGGCTCAGCATCAGTGCGGTGAAGCATGCGCACAAGAGCAGCATGTAGATCCACGATTTCACGAGAAGCGTGTTTCGGCAGGGCTCGCCAGGCGGATGGTTCGAATAGGAACGGGCGATGTCTCTGACCAAAGTCAGCATCAGCAGTGTTCCAAGCCCGAGGAAGGTCGCCGCGGTATTGCGGTTGACGAACACCGCCGTCAGGCTGTCGAGGTAGGCGTGTTTCTCCACGACGACCAGCATGTTGGGAAACAGTAAAAACTGCAGCAGGCCGAAAACAGCAATGACGCCCGCAGCAAGCCCGAGGCCGGCCAGCACTTTCCTAGCGCGCCGATCAGTATCGCATAAGAGAAGCCCGGTTAGGAACGTGACGAAGGGCAGCGCCACCCAGAGGATCGACGCAAGCGTGTCGGCGGGCTCGACGGAGATCGCCGCGTAATCGGCGCCCGCCAGGTCACGGGCGGCGTTCCAAGCGGGATTAGCCAGCCAGTGCGACGGCAGTTCGATCGTCTGAATCAACGTCCACCCCGTGAGAACGATCAGCAGAAACAACGCGATGTCGAATACCCATCTACTCTGCCTCGGCTCACCGAACAGAAGTCCCGAGATAAATGCCAGAGCAAACATTCCGATCGCCGCGAAGGCGAAAGGAAAGGGCGTGACGCTCCCGAACGGAATGAGTGTCAGTATAACCAGTCCGATAAAGGCGAAGAGAACAACCTCTTGCAAGATCGACCGGTTGATGAGGTTGGATGACATTTGAATTCGTTTACCAGAGTAGGCGGGAGCCCAAGCCATTGCAACCGAAGCGGTTAATTTACTCGTACTAACATAGGTTGAACATCAAACACTTGCGTGCTAAAGTGTAACAGAATTCCACATCGTTTAAAATTGTCGCGAAAGGCTTAAGCCAATCGAGACAAGACCTGGCTATGCTCCTTCCAAGCAGCAGAAACGGGACAGAAGTTCTGCGTCCAATACTTGGCACATCATCAGATCGCCATGCCATTGACCGAGAAAAAAGGCAAGCCTGATCTTAATCGGTGGCCCTGAACCGGGATTTAAGAGATGAAGAAAACATTCGTTACACTTCTGGCTCTGGCCTTTACAGCAGGGAATGCCTGCTCGGCATTTGCCGCCGGTCCCGCGGGTTTCGCACGCGGCCTGAATGGCGGTTCGGCGGTCAGCTATATCTCTGAAAAAGGCAAGATCATTCCGCCCTTCGCCCAGGTATTGTTCTGCGCCCAAAACCCGTCCGAATGCCGCGACAATAACGGTCTCGCGGTCGTCGCGCTCACCGATGAGCAGATGCTGCAACTGAAGAACGTGAACAGCACGGTGAATCGGACGATGATCGGTCGCAACGACCCCCACAACGAGTTGAACGGCGACGTCTGGAAAGTCAATGTCCGCAGCGGCGACTGCGAAGATTTCGCACTCACCAAGCGCAGCCGGCTGATTGCGATGGGCTGGTCGTCGCGCGCTTTGCGGATTGCGACGGCATACACGCCCTCCGGTGAAGGGCATGCCGTCCTGGTGGTTCGGACGGACAAGGGCGACCTCGTGCTCGACAACAGGCAAAGCAGCATCAAGAACTGGCGGGACACCGATCTGCGCTGGGACAAGATTCAATCGGGAACAGACCCCTATGTCTGGTACCGGCTGTAGAGATTTGGGCTATGGGAAATCTAAAATCGGCCTTCCGGAATTGAAGTCGAGCCGTCTCTGACGAACGGCTCGACTTGTCACATTACCCACACAAACCTATGATTTTAGCTGTCGAGGGGGTGGCCGGCGACGAATTGCCGTGCACGCCGTTCGATTTTCGATGTGGGTATCAAAGCGATCTTCGATATTGTCTTTTCGCCCAGATTAAGTATGACGGACGCCATGCTGCGACGCAGCATGATGTCCTACTCTAATGATTTGAGGGAATTATGCGCATCACGATGATTGGATCAGGCTATGTCGGCCTCGTTTCAGGCGTTTGCTTTGCGGATTTCGGCCACGACGTCATCTGCGTAGACAAGGATCTGAGTAAGATCGAAGCCCTTCGCGAAGGCCGCATTCCGATCTACGAGCCGGGTCTGGAACAATTGGTGGCCGAAAATACCAGCACCGGCCGGCTGTCGTTTTCGACGGATGTCGGCGAAAGCGTCCGTGGCGCCGACGTCGTGTTCATCGCGGTCGGCACGCCATCCCGGCGCGGCGACGGCCACGCGGACCTTTCCTATGTCTATGCGGCTGCGCGCGAGATTGCCACCTATGTGGAAGGCTTCACCGTGATCGTCACAAAGTCGACCGTACCGGTCGGCACCGGCGACGAAGTCGAGCGCATCATGCGCGAAACCAATCCTGCGGCGGATGTCGCCGTTGTTTCCAATCCGGAATTCCTGCGCGAAGGCGCGGCAATCGAAGATTTCAAGCGTCCCGACCGTATCGTCGTCGGGCTGAATGACGACCGGGCACGCGAAACTATGACCGAGGTCTATCGTCCGCTTTACCTCAACCAGTCTCCCTTGGTCTTCACCACCCGCCGCACATCGGAACTGATCAAATATGCGGCTAATGCGTTCCTGGCGATGAAGATCACCTTCATCAATGAGATTGCCGATCTCTGCGAGCGGGTCGACGCAAACGTCCAGGACGTGTCGCGCGGTATCGGCCTCGATGGCCGTATCGGCGCCAAGTTCCTGCATGCCGGTCCGGGTTACGGCGGCTCTTGCTTCCCCAAAGATACGCTTGCTCTTGCCAAGACGGCTCAGGATTACGACGCGCCGGTCCGTCTGATCGAGACGACGATCTCGATCAACGATAACCGCAAGCGGGCGATGGGACGCAAGGTCATCTCGGCCGTCGGCGGGGACATTCGCGGTAAGAAGATTGCGATTCTCGGCCTGACCTTCAAGCCGAACACCGACGACATGCGCGACAGCCCGGCGATTGCCGTTATCCAGACCCTGCAGGACGCCGGCGCCCAAGTGGTCGGCTATGATCCCGAGGGCATGGAGAACGCCCGCAAGGTGATCGAGAACATCGAATATGCGAGCGGCCCCTATGAAGCGGCCGCGGGTGCGGATGCGCTTGTCATCGTCACCGAATGGAACCAGTTCCGCGCGCTCGATTTCAATCGCCTGAAGCAGTCGATGCGCGCTCCAGTCCTGGTCGACCTGCGCAATATCTACCGCAGCGACGAGGTCCGCAAACACGGCTTCGCCTATACCGGCATCGGCACCAATCTCTATCAGGATTCGACAAACGCCTGACAGGTTCTGGTGAACCGATAATCATCCTGACGCCGCGGAGCAAAAAACCGCGGCGTTTTGGTTTTTGGCGCACCGCGCCGAAAAGCCTGAACGGTTCGGTCGGCATCACGCCTTCAGATCTAATTAAGGAGCCCGACCCGCGTTCCTTTTATCGTCAGCACGGTCAGCCGGCCCGTCGCCGAGACTGCGGTGTCGATGCCGATCCGTTGCGGACCGAATGTCGGGGTTCGCGCCGGAGTATGCCCGTGGATCACCAGGACGGGAAGCTGCGGCCCGTCATCCAGGAAGGGTTGGCGGATCCACATCAGGTCGCTGTCCTTCTGCTTCTTGAGGTCGATGCCCGGTTTGATGCCGGCATGGACAAAGACCACCCTGCCCATCCGCAGCATGATCGGCAGCGATTCCAGGAATTGGATATGCCGCTCGGGGATCATGTTGCGAATGACGCGGGTAATCATTTCGCTTCCAGCCGCCGACTGCAGCAGGTGTTCGATATCGATACCGTATGAGTGCAGTGTCTCCGTCCCGGCAAAGCCGAGCCATTCAAGAATGCGCGCCGGTTTGCGATAGAGCTTCACCAGCTCCGCGTCGTGATTGCCGCAAAGAGCGAAACGCTGAAATCCCGCCGGCGGGTTCTTGCTCAGGAACTCCAGCACCGCGCTCGAATCAGGCCCGCGATCGACATAATCGCCGAGCATGACGATAAGTTTCGGCCCCGGAATGCGCGCGGCATCCTCCTCAATGCGGCGATGCGCCTCGACGAGCTCTTTATAACATCCGTGAACATCGCTCATCGCATAGACGGCAGCGAATTCGCCTTCGGCAAACGTCAGCCGAGCGCGTCCTTTGCGGCTGCCGGCCAGTATCGGTATCTGTTGTCGCCACGGCGCGAGATAGTTAAACATGTAACCCATTTATGAGGTCCGACAGCCCGCGAGGTTGTCGGAAAAGCTCGATTTCCTGCCCATCCTTGCAAAAGTATCAGGCTCACTGTTCAAAAAGAAATTGGCGTGATCACGGCCTCATCCAAACTGTAACCGGAACCCGGCGTGAAAAAGCCTATACCGCGGGCACTTCAGCCTCGCGTCGAATCATGCAGATCGGCTTTCCGAGGCACATCGTCTCGCCCTTTACGCAACGCACCCGCGACAGCGAAATTACGATTGCGAGAAACGGTAATCTGTATTCCGTCATTGGAAGGGAATCACGGTTAATATTGCGCTGTATTTTGGTAGATGAGCGTTAATTCAGGGTTAAGCCGTATTATTCGTTCCAGCAACGGCTGTGTCAGTCGCCAGTTCTCCGGACCACAGAATTTTCGGCAACGGGATTTCCACAGGGGACACCTCCGAAAAAGCTGCAAAAATCAACTATAGAGAGAGCCAGTAGAAAAAAATGAACGTTTAAGCTTATCATGCTTGACGCTACTGCAGCGGCGCATGATGATGGCGTATTGCGAGCGTGAATGACTTTCTTTACCGGAAATCTCAGATCCAAAACTGCGGGGTGCAAAGTGGAAACTGCGGTTGATTCGAAACTTATCGAGGCGATCACCTACGACGAAGACAGCCGGCATCTACGGGTCTATCTGACAAACGGTCAGAGGCGGGAATATGAAGGCGTTCCAAAGGGCGTTGTCGTCGGCTTGACGATGGCGGAATCCCCGGGAAATTTTTATATGACGGCAATCAGGGGCAAATATCCTCCCCGTCCCTGATGATCTATCATTCCAGCTAGGATGCGGGACCGGCATTCACCGGCCCCGCAAATCAGCGCCACCGACCGGCGGCGCAATCCATCAATAGCCACTGAAGAAATCGCGAACTGCATCGATCTCGAGCGGCGCAATTTCATGGCCGCCGGGATGCCAGACCGTTCTGACGTCCGCGCCGCGATCCTTCAAATGCACCGACAGCGCCTCGGTCACCGGGACGGGAGCGATCGGATCCCGTTTCCCGGCCGTCACCAGCACCTTTCTCCCCGCAAGAGTTCCATGGGTTTCGGGCTGAAACGGAATGAGCGGGTGCATCAGAACGGCGGCATCGAAGATGCCCTTTTCGATCAGCACATTTGCAAGAATGTTTGCGCCATTCGAAAAACCCAGACCGAGAATTTGGGAAGCCTGGTGTTCGTCAGCCAATGCCTTGACATAGGCGGCCATCTTCTCCGTCGCCCGTGAGAGGTCGGCCATGTCGTAGACCCCTTCCGCGGTGCGCCGGAAGAACCGCGCCGCCCCATGTTCTGACACGTCGCCGCGCGGCGAGAGAACCGTCGCTTCGGGCAGCAGGCGCCGACCGAATTCGAAAAACTGGTTCTCGTCGCCACCGGTGCCGTGCAGCACCAGCAGGATGGGTTTATCAGGCGCACCGGCATGCAGCCGGTGCACATATCCAGCTTCGGTCATATCGCCCACTCCTTACGCTTCGAGCGGCTGCAGGTGCTGCTCGAGCAGC